>Ga0315553_10003057_pt1 | contig 13190 bp, 12 predicted proteins | sample SalMarSW160140MG_FD_203099 | JGI IMG/M metagenome (GOLD analysis project Ga0315553, IMG submission 203099) | Salt marsh sediment microbial communities from the Plum Island Ecosystem LTER, Massachusetts, United States - Salt Marsh Sediment SW1601-40 ... | reverse complement strand
ACCGTGGTGGTGGTCTTGCCCTCTCCCGCCGGCGTCGGCGTGATCGCGGTAACGAGGATCAGCTTGCCATCGGGCTGGTCGGCAAGAGAGGCGATGTAGTCAAGCGAGATCTTCGCCTTGTAGTGGCCGTAAGGCAGCACGTATTCGGAGGGAATATCGAGCTTCTCGGCTGCGACCTCGATGATCGGCCGCATGACCGCAGCTTGCGAGATCTCGATGTCGGATTTCGGCTTCCGGTGTTGTTCATCTGAGCGCCGGCTTTTCTCGGCGCTTTCACGCGGCTGGACTGACATATAGCGCTTTCCCTGGGACTTTGCGGCGACGTTGCCACTGGAATAGGCAGGGTAATTCATTCGCTTGCCATCTTGCAATCGCCTGTGCACGTTCAGCGGTCACAGGGAGACCGAAATGACGCCAGTCGAATTGCTTAAGGCCATGTTCCAGGCAGCGGTTGAGGCCGCGCTGCCGTCGATCTGCGTGCCTGCGCATCTGCCGCCGCGGCCCAAAGGGCGCACCGTCATCATCGGCGCCGGCAAAGCGTCCGGCGCCATGGCTAAGGCGCTGGAGGACAGTTGGGACGGACCGCTCGATGGCCTCGTCGTCACCCGCTACGGCTATCGCGTGCCGACCGAGCGGCTCGAAGTGGTCGAGGCCGCGCATCCCGTTCCCGACGCCGCCGGCCGCGACGCCGCGCGGCGCATCGTCGAATTGGTCCAGAGTCTCACCAAGGACGATCTCGTGCTCTGTCTGATCTCGGGCGGCGGCTCGGCGCTGCTCGCGCTCCCCGCCAATGGCATCACGCTGGAAGACAAACAGGCGGTGAACAAGGCGCTGCTCAAGTCGGGCGCCACCATCAGCGAGATGAACACCGTGCGGAAGCATCTCTCGGCGATCAAGGGCGGCCGGCTCGCCGCAGCAGCGTCGCCGGCAAAGGTGGTGGCGCTGATGATCTCCGACGTTCCCGGCGACGATCCCTCGATCATCGCCTCTGGGCCAACGGTGCCCGATCCTTCCACCAACAAGGACGCGCTCGGCATCATCGCCAAGTACCAGATCGAGGTGCCGGAGAGCGTGCGCCGCGTGCTCGAAACCGGAGACGAGACCCCGAAGCCCGGCGACCCGCGCCTTGCTTCGGTCGAGAACATCATGATCGCGACGCCGCAAGCCTCGCTCGAAGCCGCAGCCGCGGTGGCGCGGAAGGCCGGCGTCAAGCCGGTGATCCTCGGCGATAGCATCGAAGGCGAATCCCGCGACGTCGCGCTCGTCCATGCGGGCATCGCCCGCCAATGCGCGCTCCGCGGCCAGCCGGAAGTGCCGCCTTGCGTTTTGATCTCAGGCGGCGAGACCACCATCACGCTGAAAGGCAAGGGCAAGGGCGGACGCAATACCGAGTTCCTGCTCGCGCTCGCCATCGCGCTCGACGGCATGCCGGGCATCTATGCGCTGGCCGGCGATACCGACGGCGTCGACGGCTCGGAGGACAATGCCGGGGCGATCATCACGCCGGAGACGCTGAAGCGCGCCGAGGCCGCCGGGCTGAACGCCAAGGCGATGCTCGCCGACAACGACCCTTGGACGTTCTTCAAAGGGATCGGGGATTTGCTGATGACCGGCCCGACGCTCACCAACGTCAACGACTTCCGCGCCATTCTGATCGAGAAGCAGCCCTGACACCACACGCTCCCCATCGGCGGCTGGGCCGCGATGAGACGTCAGTGCGGCTTCTGCTTCGGGTAGAGCCAGGCGTACAAGAAGCCCGTCACGATCGGCGCCGCAACATACATCGTGAGCCCGGTAACGCACGCGGTGAGCACTGCCGCCAGCACGAGACTTGGCAACTCGAGCAACTCGGGGAAGCGCTTCAAGGCCTGATGCAGCGCGACACTCACCGGAAACATGCCGAGGAACATCACGACCGTCATCTTGAAGCGCGTAGGCATCATCTTGCCTTGGCCGTGGGACGCCAACCGAAACCAGGTTTCGATGCCCGGCAACACCCGCGATCTCGGCGCGCGGGCCGCAACTTGCTTGCAACGTGTCATCAGCCGCTCATGGTCGGCGCCCGGCTTCCCAGCGCTGCAATTTGGCCACGTCGTCGAATTGAAGGGCGACGCGAAAGCAAGATCGGTGTGGCGGGCTTGGCCGGAACAGGCCAAGTCCAAGAAAGCCTTCGCTCGCCTCCACCGACGCCATCCAGTCGTCGATCGCCATTTCAAGAGCGCGGGCGGCTCCCGGTTTTGGTTCGAATTCGAGGAATTGGGTCGCGCCCTTATCCCTGGGAGTGCCGCGATGCTTCATGACGTTTCCTCTAGCGCCCCGGGGCGATCAGACAGGCTCCTACACACCCGAGAAGGGCGCAGACCTTCATTCTATCCTGCCACCTTCTCTCCCATCGCTCTACCATTGGGGTCATATCGCGTTGGGGGCCCTGGAGGTGGCGTTATCCGCCGGACACGCGCGCGCTCCGAGGCCGCCGGGCTGAACGCCAAGGCGATGCTCGCCGACAACGATCCCTGGACCGTCTTCAAGGCGACCTGCTCATGACCGGCCCGACGCTCACCAACGTCAACGACTTCCGCGTCATTTTGATCGAAGAGAGGTAAGCTAAGCCCATTCGGCCTGGGGAGGGCCCGCGGTGACGGTTACGAGCTTTACCACTGCCTCTGGCATGGGTCCGCTGCCGAGGCTGGTCGAGAGCGCCAAGGGCGCCCGCGCCGTCGAGCGTGTGTTCCGCGCTGAAGGTCTGCCACTCTGGCTCGCCCACGATCAGAATAACAAGATCCCGCTTCGCGCCATGATGGGCTTGATGGAGCGATCCTCCCGCGAGCTCGGCGACGAGCTGTTCGGCCTGCATCTCGGGCTTGCCATGAGGCCGGAAGACTACGGGCCGTTCGTCCGCTACATGGCCTCAGCGCCGGACCTCTTGACCATGATCCGGCGCTCGATCCGCTCGCTGCGTTACCACATCTCCGGCTGCGAGTTCGACCTCGAGATTTTTGATCAGCATGCAAGGTGGGGTATTCGCACGTCAGACAAGACGAGCTTCGGGCGGCGGCATCTTGTTGAGCACGTGATCCACCCGATGCTCAATCTTCTACGCCGCTATCTCGGGCCGAACTGGTCTCCGCTCCGCGTCGAGGTCGAGCACGACCGGCCTGAGTGCTGGCGCCGACTCGAGGAGAGCATCGGCGTGCCCATGGTGTTCGGGTCCGACACCAACGCCATCGTCTTTCCCGCCACTCTGCTTCGCCGCCGCGCCCTGCAGCAGATCCCGGCGAAGAATGTCCTCACCTGGCGCGAGCTGCGCCTCATGGTGATGCGGCGCCCGCCGCGAACCATCGTCGAAGCCGCACGCGAGATCGTCCAGCTTCGCCTACTCGACGCGACCGCCGACATCGATGGCGCGGCCCGATTGCTCGGCGTCGCCTCCCGCACCTTGCAGCGGCAGTTGGCGCTGGAGAATCTGAGATATCGCGACTTGGTCCAGCGACTGCGCATGGAGCGCGCTCTCGACCTGCTCCAGGAAAGTGTAGAGCCCGTCACGTCGATCGCGTTTTCGCTCGGCTACAACGACGTCGCGAGCTTCACCCGCGCCTTCCGGCAATGGACCGGAATGGCCCCAAGCCACTACCGCCGCCGAGCACCTGATCGCGAATAGGAGCCGCAACTCGCCCCTGATTGCCTGCTGTCGCGTGGCGCGAAATATCAAGCTACGGCAACCCTCACCCCCTATCTGAACGGAGTTGGTTTTCGCCGTCGGAGGCACGTCGGTCTCAGTCTGCGCGCCTGCACTCGAAACTTATGAGGGAACCCATGACAAAATCAGCTTTGGCAATCGCAGCCCTCGCTGCGGTTCTTTTTTCGACAGCGGCCTTCGCCGGTCCCGTCACTCAGGAGGAACGGCAGTACTGCGCCTATGACTATCGGGATTACTGCGGACAGGATGGACTCGGAAGTCAGTTGCTGGCGCTGTGCATGAGTCAACATGGTAAGGAGCTCTCCAAGGAGTGCATCCAAGCGCTGATCGATGCCGGCGAGGTCACCAAGACCGAGGTCGAGGAACGCGAGAAAAGCGGCCAATGATCGAAGCGCGCGGGGTCGCCATGGGCAACTGCGAGCCCAACGAATGACGCCGCGCCCCCTTCCCCGCGCGCGCAGGACTCTTTTGACCTGGCGCAAGGTCGCTCGCGGCGCACAGGTCTGATATTGTTCGGCTTTTGACGTAGGCGAGCGGTTTCACAAGCGACCGTTGAGTTCGTTCTTTGATTGGAGGTCATCATGAGCGACGGTTTCCGAAAACCCCCAACCATGCGGGTCGCCAGTCTTCTCGCCATGCTCCTGCCCCTGCTCGCAGCAGCTGACGCCTCGGCGCAGGAGACGACGGGCGTACCCGGCGCCCCCAACTCGACCTCGACCATCGACGGCAGATATTTGCCGAACCCGAGGCCGCCGTTCGGCGGCGAGATCAACCTCAACGCTTCACAATCGAAGCCCTACTGGCCGCCGCGCGTGGTGCCGCCCAAGGGCGCGCCCAACATCTTGCTGATCATGACCGACGACGTCGGCTTCGGCGCACCGAGCACCTTCGGCGGCGTGATCCCAACGCCCGCGCTCGACCGCATTGCCAACTCAGGACTCCGCTACACCAACTTCCACTCGACCTCGCTGTGCTCGCCGACGCGGGCGGCGCTGATCACCGGCCGCAATCACCATCAAGTCGGCTTCGGCGTCATCACCGAGCAGTCCACGGGTTTTCCCGGCTACAACAGCATCATCGGCAAGGACAGCGCCACCATCGGCCGTATCCTGCTCGACAACGGCTATCGCACCTCGTGGTTCGGCAAGGACCACAACACCCCGGATTGGGTCGCGAGCCAGGCCGGCCCGTTCGACCAGTGGCCGACCGGCATGGGCTTCGAATATTTCTACGGCTTCGTCGGCGGCGATACGAGCCAGTGGGAGCCGAACCTGTTTCGCAACACCACTGCGATCTACCCTTACGTCGGCCATCCCGGTTGGAACCTGACCACGGCGATGGCCGATGACGCCATCCACTGGCTGAAGCAGCTGAACGACATCGATCCGTCGATGCCGTTCTTCCTGCATTACGTCCCCGGCGGCACCCACGCCCCGCATCATCCGACGCCGGAGTGGATCGAGAAGATCACCGCCATGCATCTATTCGACCAGGGCTGGAATGCGCTGCGCGAACAGATCTTCGCCAACCAGAAGAAGCTCGGCGTGATCCCGCAGGATTCACAGCTCACGCCCTGGCCGGACAAGCTGCTGAGACGCTGGGACACGCTCAACGATGAGGAGAAGAAGCTCTACATCCGCCAGGCCAATGTCTATGCCGCCTACCTCGCCTACACCGATCACGAGATCGGCCGCGTCATCCAGGCTGTCGACGACATGGGCAAGCTCGACGACACGCTGATCATCTATATCAGCGGCGACAACGGCTCCAGCGCGGAAGGATCGCCCAACGGCACCCCAAGCGAGGTGCTGCAATTCAACGGCATCGAACTGCCGATTGCCGAGCAGATGAAGTTCTACGACGCCTGGGGCACCGATCAGACCTATCCGCACATGGCCGTCGGCTGGACCTGGGCCTTCGACACGCCGTTCAAATGGACGAAACAGGTGCCATCCTTCTTCGGTGGCACCCGCCAAGGCATGGCGATGTCCTGGCCGGGGCACATCAAGGACGCCGGCGGCATCCGTAACCAGTTCAGCCACGTGATCGATATCGTGCCGACCCTGCTCGAGGTCACCGGCATCCCGGCGCCGGTGATGGTCGACGGCATCGCGCAAAAGCCGCTGGAAGGCGTCAGCCTCGCCTACACCTTCGACAAGGCCAACGCCGACGCGCCGTCGCGGCACCACACCCAATATTTCGAGATGATGGGTGTGCGCGGGCTTTACCACGACGGCTGGATGCTGAGCGCGGTGCCCATCCGCGCCCCGTGGCAGCTGGTGGGCAAGACGGTGGAGGATCCGGCCAATGCCTATCAGTGGGAGCTCTACGACACGCGCAAGGATTGGACCCAGAACGACGACGTCGCCGCGGCAAATCCCGACAAGCTCAAGGAGATGCAACAGCGGCTATGGGCCGAGCTTGCGAGTAACCAGGCCTTGCCGCTCGACGCTTCCGTCGCCACGCGGCTCGTGGCGCCGCGTCCCAATGTGACCGCGGGCAAGACCGAGTTCACCTATTCCGGCGAGACGGTCACCGGCATCCCCCATGGCGATGCGCCGAGCCTCCTCAACACGTCCTACACCATCACCGCCGAGGTCGAGATTCCGGACGGCGGCGCCGAGGGCATGGTCCACACCAATGGCGGCCGCTTCGGCGGTTACGGCTTGTATGTGCTGAAGAGCAAGCCGGTGTTCCTGTGGAACCTGCTCGATGTGAAGCGGGTGCGCTGGGAAGGTCCGGACGCGCTCACGCCGGGCAAGCACACCATCGTGTTCGACTTCAAATATGACGGACTCGGACTGGCGACGCTCGCCTTCAACAATATGAGCGGCATCGGCAAGGGCGGAGTGGGGACGCTCAAGGTCGACGGAAAGGTCGTCGCCGAGCAGAGGATGGAAAAGACGGTTCCGCTCATTCTCCAGTGGGACGAGACCTTCGACGTCGGCGCCGATACCGGAACGCCCGTGGATGACGCCGACTATCGGGTCCCGTTCAACTTCAGCGGCAAGATCGACAAGCTGACGATCACAGTCGATCGCCCGCAGCTGACGCCGGAGGATGAGAAGCGGCTCAAGGACGCGGAGCAGGGTGCGGCAGACGGCAAGTAGTCCCTGGGGCTAGCCCGCCACGACGGGCAGCGTCTCGATTGCCCTCAAGCCAGGATTTGGCCGCCACTTGACCTCATCGGCAGGGATCGCCAGGGCGAGTTCCGGCCAGCGCGTGAAGAGCGCCTGAAGCGCGCATTTCCCCTCGATGCGCGCGAGCTGGTAGCCGAGGCAGAAATGGATCCCCGTTCCGAAGGCAAGGTGTCGGTTCGGGTGCCTCTCGAGATCGAGCTTCTCCGGGACATCGTTCGCCTTGGGGTCCATGTTCGCGGCGCCGATCATGACCATGATCTTGTCGCCCTTCCTCATCTCGACGCCATCGACCATCACGTCCTTCCGCACGTAACGCGGTTTGGAGAATTGCACCGGCGACACGAACCGCAAGAACTCCTCGACGGCGAGATTGGCCCGGCTCCAATCCTGCTCCAGCCAGTCGCGCAACGCCGGGGCCTTGAGGAGTTCGAACACCGAGCCGCTGATCAGATGCGCCGTGGTTTCGGACCCTGCCCCCAGCAGGAGAAAGACCATGGCGACCATCTCCTCGCTGCTGATCGGTCCACCCTCCTTCTCGACCCGGACAAGCTCGGCTATCAGCCCCTCGCCGCCCTGTTCCCGCGCGGCCTGCAATCGCTCTTCGAGGTAGGGCCTCAGCCCGCCATAGACCCGCAGCACCCGCCAGAACGAGAACGGGCCCTTGATCCGCCCGACGCTGTTGCCCCAAGCCATGAATCGCGCCCTGTCGCCCTCTGGCAGGCCGAGCAATTCGAAAATGACGGCAATCGGCAACCGCCGCGCGTAGCGATCGACAAGATCGGCGGGGCTGCCGTCGGCGAACAGCTCGCTTGCGAGCGCGCCGGCAAGCGCGAGGATGCGTGGCTCCATGTCGAGGATCGCGCGGCGGCGAAAGGCCTCGTCGACGATGCCCCGCAACCGCGTGTGGTCCGGCTCATCCATGGTGAGCATGTTGTTGGCAAGCGTCCGCACCACGCGCGGCATCCACCAGCGGAGCCCGGCAATGCCGCCGCCCTCCTTGCGCAAGGTGAACGTCTTGTTGTCCTTCAAGACGCGGCCAGTCGCGTCATAGGTCGTCGTAACCCAGACCTTGCCGATAATCGGAAATTTGACCTCGACCACGGGCCCTAACGCCCGCAGCTTCTCGAGCCTCGCGGCGGAGTCGCGGAAATAATCCTGATTGGTGAAATCCAAGCGCAGCGCCATGGCTCTCGCCTAAGCTTGTGAGACGACAAAAATGGGGCTCGGCGCTTCAATTTGCCATGGGGGGCCGCGTCGTTCTCCCGGTTGGATTCCTGTCGCCTGGAGCCTGTAAGCTCCGGCGGGAACAGAATGCTGGAGGGAGAGTGATGATGCATGCCACGCTTCGGGCAACGCGCCGCCATGTGACATTCGGTGCGGTCGCGCTTGGCTTGGCGCTCGCCGCGCCGGTGGATGCGGGACGCGCCGAGATCGCGTGCCCGGCGCCGCCCGACTACGCGGCGAAATGCTGCCCGCCGCAACCCTTGTCGCTCGAGGTGCCGCGACCGTCAGACCTCCATGCCATCGACGAGCCGATGAATGTCGGCGAGTACAAGCGGAAGCTCACCAACTACAAATGCACAGGGGACTATGACAGGGCCGTAGAGTCAGTGCTGGCACAGGCCATCACCTTCGTCGAGGAACATGCGGCGAGCGTGAGGAAGCCGGCACTCGTGCTCGACATTGACGAAACCTCGCTCTCGAACTGGCCTGGGCTCGTCACCAACGACTTCTCGTTGATCAAGGCCGGTCCTTGCGACCAGGCCATCCCTGGCGCTTGCGGCTTCGTCTCCTGGCAGCTCCATGCAAGAGACGAAGCCATCCTGCCGACGCTGAAGCTGTTCAACACCGCGAAGGCCAAGGGGGTCGCCGTGTTCCTCATCACCGGGCGCTGCGACGTCGGCCCCATGCGCGAGGCGACGGTGAGAAATCTCGAGGCCGCTGGGTATGACGGCTGGGCCGAGCTCGTGCTGCGCCCCGCCGAAAGCTGCGCCAAGAAGCTCGACAGCGTCGTCGAATTCAAGGCGCCGGCACGCGCCAAGATCGAGGCCGACGGCTACACCATCATCGCCAATGTCGGCGATCAATGGAGCGACCTCAATGGCGGTCATGCCGAGCAGAACTACAAGGTCCCGAACCCCTATTATTTCATCAAGTAGTCCTGATGCTGCGCACGGGCCGTAAGAGAAGCCCGCCGCGAAGGCGCTGCTGTGCGCCTCACCGCAACCGCAAGGATACAATGATTTTTCGGAGACGGGGCGGGGCGAGGCTCTCGCGGCTGCTTCCGTCAATTTCGCAGTTGCGAATTGAGGACGCGGCGTTACTCTTTATCGTCGAGGCTCGGAAGGCTGTCGCGCCGGGATTGGAATGCACCCGGCACCCCGCTAACATGCAATGCGGTTTCGACGAGCAGCATGCGGAAACCCCAGAGCGCGCCACGGAACAGTCGAATTTCCGTTGTGTATGGGGCAGGATAGCTTCGCGGACCGAGCTTGATGGGGGTCCCTGAGCCTTTGTTGCGGCCGGCTCGGGCCAGTTGGGGGCATTCCCGACACGGGAGAGGCAAATGTTGAGACGCGCTGGCCTTGGCCTTCTCGTTGGAGCGATGCTTTCGGCTCCGACGGCTGCCATCGCCGGTCCAGCTCTCGTGTTCGAGCCTTTCAACGGGACCGTGTTCTACTCCGAGGATCCGGATGCCCCCTGGTTTCCCGCTTCGCTCACCAAGTTGATGACCGCCTATGTCACCTTCCAGGCGATAAAGAAGGGCGAAATCAGTCCCGACACCGAGATCACATGCTCCAAGCACGCCATGGCTCAGGCCCCGAGCAAGCTCGGATTGCCGGTCGGCGGCCAGATCACGCTGGAGACGGCGCTCAAAGTCCTGATCGTCAAATCGGCCAATGACGTTGCCGTCATGGTCGCCGAGGCCGTGGCCGGCAGCGAGGACGCCTTCGTCCAGCGCATGAATGACGCCGCGCACAAGCTCGGCATGACGCGCACCCACTACGCCAACGCCAACGGTCTTCCCAACGACGAACAGGTCACCACCGCGCGCGATCTCGCCAAGCTCGCCCGCGCCCTCATCGTCGACTTCCCCCAATACGCGAGCATCTTCGCCATGCCCAGGGTGCAAGTCGGCAAAAAGGTGCTTCGCGGCCACAACGGGATGCTGATCACCTTTCCCGGCGCCGATGGCATGAAGACCGGCTTCATCTGCGATTCCGGCTTCAACATCGTGGTGAGCGCGACTCGGAACGACCGCAAGCTCGTCGCCGTCGTGCTTGGCGAGCCCTCGGTCGCCATTCGCAGCGACCGCGCCGCAAATCTGCTCGAGAACGGCTTCAAGCGCTATTTCTGGAAGTCGCTGTTCGGCACCACCATCGACGGCATGGCCATGCAGACCTCGATGAACGCAGGCCCGGCGCATCTGCGCGAGGCCGTGTGCGGCGCTGGCCGCGCCAAGAAGAAGAAGCGGCGCCGCCGAACCGCCGGCAAATAGCCAAGCCCCGGATTTCAACAATTCCTGACTGCCGGTAGCGTCATCATGAAGCCTTGGCCGCAAGGCTCGGGGAAGGCTAGCGTTGCGCCTCGTTCTTGAAGTCGTGCCACGCGGCGAGCCCCAGACCCATGCGCAACCCAATGCCTTACGCCTTTGCCGCACTCCTTGTCGCCGGCGGTATGCTCGCCGCGAGAGCGGTCGAACCCCCCGACAACGTTGTCAACGAGGTGGATTACGCGATTCAGGCCTGCAAGGATCTGGACGGGGCGCCAAATGCCGATGCGGTGCTGCGCGTCGCCGACCTCAATGAGGATGGCGGCGAGGACTGGATTGCCGATTACGCTAAGCTCGATTGCGCCGGCGGCGTCAATCCGATGTGCGGCCCCGACGGGTGCGCCTTGCAGATCTTTCTGTGGAACGGCGCCATGGCGTGGCCGCTGGCCTTCGACGAGACGGTGAAGCGCTACAACGTCACCAAACGCGGCGGCAAGCCGGTGCTGAAAGTGGTGTTGGCAGGCACCGCCTGCGGCAAGACGAGCGGAGACGAGTGTGACGTGACCTACGATCTCGACAAGGACGACATCGTCCCGGAGCCGTGAGCCTCAGAACGGAGGCCCCGGCTGAGCGAGAAAGGCCGCCTCGGCCTCGCTCGATTGGCGCCCGAGCACGGCGTTTCGGTGCGGGAAGCGGCCGAAGCGGTCGATCACCGCCTTGTGCCGCAGCGCAAAATCGAGGTTGAGCGGAATGCCGAGCATGGCGTAGAGCCCGACCGACAGCGCCTGGTCGGCGTCGTCTTCGGAATGCTGCAGCGGCATGTAGATGAAGGCGCGCTGATCAGGCGTCAGCGTCTTGTCGATACCGTCAGCGATCGCCTGCTTGGCCAGCGCAAGTGCCATGCCATCGGTGGCGAAGGCGCGGGTGTCGTCGCGGAACATGTTCCGCGGGAACTGGTCGAGCACCAGGATCGCGGCGAGCACGCCTTCCGGCGTCGCCAGCCACGTCTCCGGCACGCCGTCGCGGAGCTCCTGATAGACGCCGCCAAAGCGCGCCGCGATGGTGGCGTCGATCGCCTCGTCGCGCCGAAACCAGTCCTGGTGCGTGAGTTCCCCGAACCAGAAGCCGAGAATGTCGTCGATGATGGCGGCGTTGGTCATGCCGCTCCTTTCGCCAGACCAGGCTCGTCTCGGCTCACGCGCTCGCGGGCGCCGCGATCGCTGCCTTGATCAGGGCGAGCGCCTCGGGCGAATCCCACTTTGCCGGACCGACCAGGCGGCCGATCTCGCGGCCGTCGCGATCGAGCAGAAGCGTCGTCGGCATGCCCACGGCTTTCACCACGCTGAACATCTTGCCGGACGGATCGGTGTAGAGCTGCACATGCGTGGCGCCGGCCTCGGCCAGGAATTTCTTTGGCTTGTCCCCGCCGCCGCGGTCGATATTGATCGCGACCACGGCGAAATCCTTGCCGCCGAGATCGGCCTCGAGCTTGTCGAGCGCCGGCATCTCCGCGCGGCACGGCACGCACCAGGTGGCCCAGATGTTGAGCAGCACCACCTTGCCCTTCCAGTCACCGAGCGACTGCTCTTTGCCGTCGCCCTTGACGAAGTTGACGGCAGGCAGGTCTTGCGGCGGATTGCGCACGACGAAGGCCGCCATCGCGCCCTTGTTGAGGCCCGCGAGCGGACCTTGCCCGGCACCGCCCCCCGGCGCTTGAGCCGGCTGATTTGCGGCCGAAACTGGCGCCCGGCCATTGTCAGAGGGGGCAAAACTCCAATATACCGTGCCGAACCCGGCAATCGCCGCCACCAGTACGGCGATGATAATGGTGGCCGGCGACGCGTTCCGGTCGCGTTTTCCGCTGCTGTTCACGTCTTCCTCGCTCACTGTCTTTGGACAGGGTCTTAGTCTCGTGACCAACACCATGTGGGGCGGCCGCTTCTCGTTGAGCCCCGCCGCGATCATGGAGGAGATAAACGCCTCCATCGACTTCGACAAGCGCCTCTGGCGTCACGATATCGTGGCGTCCAAGGCCCACGCCGCGATGCTCGCCGAAACCGGCATCATCACCAAGACGGAAGCGAGGGAGATCGCCCGGGGCCTCGACAAGATCGCAGGCGAGATCGAGGCCGGCAGCTTCGCCTTCAGCCGCTCGCTCGAGGACATCCATCTCAACGTCGAGAGCCGCCTCGCCGAGCTGATCGGTCCGGCCGCCGGCAAGCTGCATACCGCGCGGTCGCGGAACGATCAGGTCGCGACCGACTTCCGCCTCTATGTTCGCGACGAGATCGACGTGATCGAAGCGCTGCTCGCCGGGCTTCAGATGGTCCTCGCCGAGACCGCGCTTAAGCATGCGGCGACGGTGATGCCAGGGTTCACCCATTTGCAAACGGCGCAGCCGGTTACCTTCGGTCATCATTGTCTCGCTTATGTCGAGATGTTTGGCCGCGACCGGGGCCGGTTTCAGGACGCGCGGAAGCGCTTGAACGAATCTCCGCTCGGCGCCGCGGCGCTCGCCGGCACCAGCTTCCCCATCGACCGTGAGGCGACGGCGACGGCGCTCGGCTTTACGAGGCCCGCCGCCAATTCGCTCGACGCCGTGTCCGATCGCGACTTCGCTCTGGAGACGCTCGCCGCGGCATCGATCGCGGCGACGCATCTTTCGCGGCTTGCGGAGGAGATCGTGCTGTGGACCTCGCCGCAATTCGGCTTCGCCCGCCTCTCCGACCGCTACTCGACCGGCTCCTCGATCATGCCGCAGAAGCGGAACCCCGACGCGGCCGAACTCGTCCGCGCCAAGACCGGCCGCATCACCGGCGCCTTCCTCGCCCTCATCATAGTGATGAAGGGGCTGCCGCTC
>Ga0315553_10003056_pt1 | contig 13191 bp, 9 predicted proteins | sample SalMarSW160140MG_FD_203099 | JGI IMG/M metagenome (GOLD analysis project Ga0315553, IMG submission 203099) | Salt marsh sediment microbial communities from the Plum Island Ecosystem LTER, Massachusetts, United States - Salt Marsh Sediment SW1601-40 ... | reverse complement strand
GGAAAGGGAGGCGGCCCAAAAAGCCGAGGAAGCCAGCCGGGAGCTACGCCAGAGGCTGGAGGCTGACCATAAAAAAAGGCAAAGCTTGAACAAGGAACTGGAAGCCCTCCCCCAATTAACCAGCGACTTAATTCAGGCAGAGACGGAATACCAGACGCTGGCCGCCCAGCAAAAGCAAGCCCAGGAGCTGGCCTGGCAGGTGAAGTCAAAACTGGAGCGCTGTGCAGAACTGGAGGCACAACAGAAGGAAAAGGGTAAACTGCTGGGTGAAGCGTCACGGGAGGAAAAAATATATAAAGACCTGGCCCAGGCCTTCGGCAAAAAGGGGATACAGGCCCTGCTCATCGAGATAGCCCTGCCCGAAATTGAAGCCGAAGCCAACCAACTGCTGGGGCGGATGACCGATAACCGAATGCACGTCAAGATTGAAACCCAGAGAGAGACCAAGAAGGGAGACCTGCAAGAGACCCTGGATATAAAAATCGCTGACGAACTGGGAACACGTAACTACGAAATGTTCAGCGGTGGCGAAGCCTTTCGCATCAACTTTGCCGTCCGTATCGCCCTGTCCAAGCTGCTGGCCAGAAGGGCCGGCGCTCCCCTCCCCACCCTGATTATCGACGAAGGCTTCGGCACCCAGGATGTCGTCGGCATTGAAAAGGTTAAAGAGGCAATAAACTCAATTCAGGACGACTTTGAAAAGATACTGGTCATTACCCACATGGAGGAAATGAGGGACGCCTTCCCTACCCGGATTGATGTTATCAAGACCGCTGAAGGCTCAACGATTGAGGTGAGTTAATCTATAGCCCCAGGCTCGGGGCAATTCCCTTCATTGCCTCCAACCCCAGCTCAAGAAACTCGTCAAGCTCAATCCCGAGCCCAGCACACTTAGCAATCTGCTCCCTGTTAGCCCCTGCGGCAAAACTTTTTTCCTTAAACTTCTTCCCCACCGACCTCGCCTCGACCCCGGCCAGCTTTTTATCGGGGCGCACCAGGGCAGCGGCAATGATTAAGCCAGTCAGCGGGTCAGCGCAACACAGGGCTTTATCCAGATTGGTCTCCACGGGAATGCCGTGGGCTTGATTATGGCACAGAATGGCGTGAGCCATCGCCTCGCTGGCGCCAAGCTCCCCGGCCAGGTCAGCCCCCAGCCGGCTGTGGGCGCTCATATCCCCTTCGGTAAGCTCCATGTCTATGTCATGCAGTAGCCCGGTAAGCCCCCACTCCTCCTCATCCTCGCCGAAGCGCCTGGCTAAAGCTCGCATAATAGCCTCGGTAGCCAGCATATGCTTTATCAGATTTTTATTCTCTATATTAGCTCTGATTGAGTCCAGCGCTTCTTCTCGAGTCACCCTCACCTCCTTTAATAACAGGTAGTCTTAACCGCCACGCCAGTATAATACCTAAAACACCAACCACACTGCAAATCAGGAAGGCTATCTGGTAGCTATTAAATGTATCAAATATACTACCGGCCACCACCGGACCAACCGCCCCGCCGACGGTGTAGCCAAACGAAGCAACCCCCATGATAACCCCGTGCGAGCTCAAGCCAAATAACTCAGCAACTATTGGCGATTCCATTGCCGCTAAACCACCGTAAGCAAAACCAAAAATAACAGCAAAGAGGTAAAACATCCACAACTCTCCGGCCGCTAACAGCCAAAATAAAGCGCCTGACATCAGGATAAGGTTGATGATGAGCGGCGACTTGCTCCCCATCCTATCGGTAATACTACCGGTTGCAATCCTGCCCACAATGCTTAACCCTCCAATAACCGCAATAATACCGGCAGCAACTGTAGCTGAAAATCTCAGATCGGTGGCATAGTTAGCAATGTGGGCAAGGATAGTATGCAAACAGTAGCCAAAACAAAATAGTATAGCGAAAAGCACCCACAATTGCCAGCTACCCATTGCCTCTTTAAAAGAAAATCCCCTGGCGTGTAAATTCAAGCCCGCCGCCTCCTCACTCTTCCCGTCAGGCAACAGCCCTATTCGCCTGGGGTCAAGCCTTAAGAACTGGGCTGACAGTATAATGAAGACTAAAGCTACAGCGCCGATGACAATGTAGGCGGTACTCCAGTCCCAGCTTTCGATGAGCCAGGTAGCCGCCGGAGGGACAATCAGGGTGCCGACGCCTATGCCAGCGACCACAAAACCGGTCATTATCCCTCTCCTTTTGACAAACCACCTGGCTACCATAGATAACGGAGGGACAAAGGCGCCACTCAATCCCACACCTACTACCACCCCATAGAAGAGATATAGCTGCCAGATAGTACTGACCTGGGACATTAACAAAAAGCCCAGACCAAAAAGGAAGCCGCAGAGTGTCATCACGATTCGGGGACCAAACCTGTCGGTAAGCTTGCCCATGACAATAGCCAGAAGGCCACTCAGAAACATAGCTAGTGAGTAGGCTCCTGAAGTTGTGGCTCGTGTCCAGCCAAACTCTGTGGACAGCGGTTTGAAAAAGACACCAAAGCTATAAAAAGTGCCGAACATTAATAGCATGTTAAAGAAGCCAATAAAAACGATAACATAGCCATAGAAAAAGCCTGGCTTCTTGGTAACAGTCACATTCGAAACTTCCTGTTCAGGCATAACAAGCTCAATTCTAGTACGTGCTCAACGCAACCGAAATGCCCCAATCAACTGGTCACAGCATACTTCATATCTTCGTCTTTAGGCAACACTCGGCGCAGATACTGGCCGGTGGCAGAAGACTTATGCCCGGCAATCTCCTCCGGGGTGCCGGTGGCGACTATATACCCACCCTTATCACCCGCCCCCGGCCCAAGGTCAACGATATGGTCGGCGTTCTTAATCACATCCAGGTGATGCTCAATGACCACCACCGTGTTACTGGCATCAACCAAGCGCTGCAGCACCCTCAGCAGCGCGGCTACATCCTCAAAGGAAAGACCGGTGGTCGGCTCGTCAAGGATATAGAGTGTCCGGCCGGTAGACCTTTTCGATAGCTCCGTAGACAGCTTAACCCGCTGCGCCTCACCACCAGAGAGGGTAGGCGCCGGCTGACCAAGACGAATATATCCCAACCCCACATCCCGCATCGTCGCCAGTTTATTTTTTATCTTAGGGAAATGGCCAAAGAAGGCAAGCGCCCGCTCCACGGTCATATCCAGTACTTCGGCGATGTTCTTGCCCTTAAACCTGATTTCCAGAGCCTCCCGGTTATAACGCTTCCCCTTGCACACCTCGCAGGGGACGGTGACATCGGGCAGGAACTGCATCTCAATTTGGTTAAACCCCTCCCCACGGCAGGCCTCGCAACGCCCGCCCTTAACATTAAACGAGAACCGCCCCGGCCCGTAGCCCCTCATCCGGGCATCGGGAACAGTGGCAAAGAGTTCACGGATGGGGGTAAAGGTGCCGGTATAGGTGGCGGGGTTGCTGCGCGGGGTACGCCCGATGGGAGACTGGTCTATATTGACCACCTTATCAATATGCTCAACGCCGGTAATGTCGTCACAGTCGCCCGCCCTCTCCCGCGACCTGTAGAAGAGATTTGCCAGCTTTTTGTACAAAATATCGTCAATAAGGGTGCTCTTGCCACTGCCGGAAACACCGGTGATGCAGACGAACTTGCCCAAGGGAATACGGACATCTATATCTTTGAGGTTATTCTCCCTCGCCCCCTTGATTACGAGCTCCTGGCCTGAGCCGGGACGGCGTGTGGAAGGTAAGGGAATCTGTTTGGCGCCACTTAAGTATTGCCCGGTTTTTGATTCGGGGCAATTCATAATATCCGCCAGGGTGCCGGTAGCCACAACCCACCCCCCGTGCTCCCCGGCCCCGGGCCCCATATCGATAACATGGTCAGCCGCCCTCATCATAGCCTCATCATGCTCCACCACCAGTATGGTATTACCCAGCTCTCTCAGCCGTTTTAATGTCTCAATCAGGCGAAAGTCGTCGGCGGGGTGCAGGCCTATGGTCGGCTCATCGCAGATATAGAGCACCCCCATAAGCCCGCTGCCAATCTGGGTTGCCAGCCGGATGCGCTGTGCCTCACCGCCGGCAAGGGTAGCCGAGGCGCGGTTAAGGGTAAGATAGTCCAGGCCAACATCCTTGAGGAACCCGAGGCGGGATTGAATCTCCTTAATAATCTGTTGGGCTATGAGCTTCTCCCGCTTATTAAGCACTGCTTTCCTGCCGTTGCCGCCAATGGTGACAACCCAATCCAGCGCCTGCGTGACAGGCATGGCGCTAACATCCATGATATTCCTGCCGCCTATGGTCACGGCCAGAGACTCCGGTTTCAACCGTTTACCCTGACACGACGGGCAGGGTGTCAGCACCATATAGCGTTCAATGTTAGCCCGCGAATTATCCGATTCCGTCTCCCGGTACTGCCTTTCCATAGTCGGAATAATACCCTCAAAACCGTCACCATACCGCCTCAGCCGGCCGAAGCGGTTGCGGTAATACTTAGCCTCACCCCCCTCCCCATAAAGCAACAGTTTAAGTTGCTCGGGGTTTAATTCTTTAAGGGGCTTATCCAGCGAAATGCCATGAGCCCTGGCCATAGGCTCCAGCCGGTAAAAGTACCAGGTATGGAACTGCCAGGGACGGATAGCACCCTGCGTGATGGAGAGATCTTTATTTAACACCAGCTCCGGGTCTATCTCCTGTTTAAACCCCAAACCGGAGCAGGCACGGCAGGCACCGTGAGGGCTGTTAAAGCTAAAGGTTCGGGGGGCAATCTCCCCCAAACTGATGCCGCAGTGCACACAGGCAAAGTGCTCCGAAAAGAGCAGTTCCTCGCCATCGGCAATAGATACCAACACCACCCCCGCCCCCAGTTTAAGGGCAGTCTCCACCGAGTCGGCGATACGGCTCTGGCTCCCCGATTGTCCCACCACCAGGCGGTCCACCACCGCCTCAATGGAATGCTTCTTATATTTATCAAGCTGGAACTCCTCGGACAGTTCATGAATCTCGCCGTCAACCCTAACGCGCACATAACCCGCCTTGCCCAAATCACTAAAAACCGTCTGGTACTCACCCTTGCGGTCTCTTATCAGCGGCGCCAGAATCATAATACGGCTGCCAGCGGGTAGATTTTGAATGGCGTCAACAATCTGCTGCACCGTCTGCGCCGTAATCTCCCGCCCGCACTTGGGGCAGTGGGGATGACCAACACGGGCAAAAAGCAGCCTCAGGTAATCATAGGTCTCGGTTACCGTGCCCACCGTGGAGCGCGGGTTCTTACTGGGGCCCTTCTGGTCAATAGCGATAGCCGGGCTCAAGCCCTCAATATAGTCAACCTCGGGCTTTTCCATCCTGCCCAAAAACTGGCGGGCATAAGCCGATAGAGACTCCACGTAGCGGCGCTGCCCCTCGGCGTAGATGGTATCAAAGGCTAATGAGCTCTTGCCCGAGCCGGAGACACCGGTGATAACCACCAGCTTATCCCGGGGAATAACCACATCTATATTCTTAAGGTTATGCTCGCGAGCACCTTTAACGACAATACTATCTAACAACACTTTTTCTTGACACCCTTCTACTATTAAATTCTACCATTTGCCCCAAAGCACAACAAGTTTGAGCACGAATTCTTGATTACATTTACAGTATCAGATATACTGCCTAATGGCTGGCTGGTTAAATGATACCCCATAAGCCAGGGAAGGAGGTGACCTTGAAAGAACTAACCATAAGCTCTGGCTCTCCTGGCCAGCGGCTTTTTGTCCTGGGCAATGAGGCGATAGCCAGGGGAGCGATTGAAGCGGGGGTTCAGGTTGCCGCCGCCTACCCCGGTACTCCTTCCAGCGAAATAACAGAAACCCTGGCCGGGGTAGCCAAAGAGCTAGACATGTATGTTGAGTGGTCAACCAACGAAAAGGTAGCCTTTGAGGTTGCCCTGGCCGCTTCAATCTGCGGGGTAAGAGCCCTGGCATCGATGAAACATGTCGGGGTAAATGTAGCTCACGACCCCCTGATGACAGCCGGCTATATCGGTGCCAAGGGGGGGTTGGTCCTGCTCTCCGCCGATGACCCATCGGCCTGGAGCTCACAAAACGAGCAGGACAACCGTTATATAGCTGAACAAGGCTATATTCCCGTACTTGAGCCCTCCTCAGTCCAGGAAGCCAAAGACATGATGGCCGACGCCTTCAAGCTCTCCGAGCAGTTCGGGCAGCTTTTCATGCTCCGCTCGGTAACCAGGATAGGCCATGCCCGCGGCGATATTACCCTGGGAGAGATATCGCGGGAAAGAAGAAAAGGGCAGTTTATAAAAGACCGCACCCGGCTGGTCTATACCCCGCGTGAGGCCAGAATAAACAAGCCCCTGATGCTGGAAAGATTTGAAGGAATAAAGAAGGCGGTCAATACCCTGCCCTATAACCAGCTAAAACTGGCCGACGGCGCTAAACTGGGTATCATCGCCTGCGGCCTGTCCTACAGCTATACCCTGGAGGCGATAAAATGGCTGGAGATTGAGGATAAGGTCTCCATACTTAAGATTGGCACCCCCCATCCCCTCCCCGAGGAGCTGGTTTTAAAGTTGCTAAAATCAGTAAAAGAGGTGCTGGTAGCCGAGGAACTGGACCCCTTCGTTGAGCTTCATGTAAAAGCCATCGCCGGAGAGCATAATATCCCAGTCAAAATCCACGGCAAGGATTTACTGCCCCGGATTGGAGAGCTATCCACCAGAAAAGTTACCGAAGCCATCGCCCACCTGACCAGAGCCAAGACGCCGGTGGATTTCGCCAGTATAGATAAGCTGGAGCAGGAAACAGCCCCGCTTCTACCCTGGAGACCGCCCGCTCTATGCCCCGGCTGCCCGCACCGTGCCTCCCATTATGCCATCAGGGTAGCCTCGCGAAGAGTAGCCAGAGACCTTGGCAAAGATATAGAGCCCATCTACCCCGGTGACATTGGCTGCTATGCTCTAGGCTACAACCCACCGCAGGAAGCCTCAGATACCATCATCTGTATGGGTGGCAGCTTCGGCATTGCCAGTGGCCTCGCCCATGTGGTGGAAGCACCGATAGTCGCCCACCTGGGGGACTCCACCTTCTTTCACGCCGGCATACCACCGCTGGTAAACGCCGTCTATAACAAAGCCAATATAACCATGGTGATACTGGACAACTCGGCCACGGCCATGACCGGCTTCCAGCCCCACCCCGGCACCGGCTACACCGCTATGGGCGATGAGACGGTTCTGCTCAAGCCAGAGGATATAGCCAGAGCCTGCGGGGTAAAATTCGTCGAGGTCGTCGACCCCTTTAACCTGAAAGAGGCGACCGAGGCCATAGAAAAAGCAATAAGATTCCCGGGACCGGCCGTCGTCGTTAGCCGGAGGCTCTGCGCCATAATCGAGCAGAGGGAGAAGAAAAAACGCAGGGAAAAGGTTATCCCCTACCGCGTAGACCAGGACAAATGCAACGGAAAATGCAACGCCTGCATTGAGCTTCTGGGCTGTCCGGCACTAATCAAGGAGGGAACCAAGACGGTAATTGACGGCTCTCTTTGCACCGGCTGTGGCCTCTGCGCCCAGGTCTGCCCCTACAAAGCGATAGTACCGGAGTAAATGGAATGGTAAAAGAGTTCAATATATTAATAACCGGGGTCGGCGGGCAGGGGGTAATTTTAATATCAGAGCTGCTGGGACGAGCCGCCGTCACCGATAAACTAAGGGTCAGGGGCTCGGAGATACTGGGGATGGCGGTCAGGGGTGGCTCAGTAACCAGCGCCATCAGAATTGGAGAAGAGGTCTACGGTCCTCTCATCCCCACCGGCAAGTGCAATGTCCTGGTCGGCATGGAACCCTCGGAGGCACTGAGGAATATTGCCTGTCTATCAAAGTCCAGCCTGGTAATAATTAACACAGCGGTAACCGTCCCCTTCACCGTCTCCATAGGGGAAAGTAAATACCCCAGCCAGGAGGAAATCCTCAGACAACTGGGTAAAGCCTCAAGCAAAATAGTCCAGATGGATGCGGCCAAAATTGCTCAAGAAGCGGGAAGCCGCCTGGCCACCAATATCGTGATGCTGGGGGCATTATTCGGCACCGAGCAGCTACCCATAAAAATAGACACCATAAAGGAAACTATAAGAGAGCGCTTCCCGGCTAAACTGGCTCCGGTTAATATCAGAGCCTTTGACCTAGGCTACGAGGCCTGCCGGCAGGCGGTTAAATAGCCGTTATTCCAGCAACTCCATAATATGCATCACCTTTACCAACACCTTATTCCGCAGCAGACTGTCAATCAGCTGAATCTCACAGCCGGGGCAACTGCTGGCGACAATATCAGCCCCGGTGGACTTAATCGCCTCCACCTTCTTATCGGCAATCTGCTTGGACAGGTCGTAATAGTACATGCTGAATGACCCCGCCATTCCGCAGCACCGGTCGGCATTGGGCATCTCAACATACTCTATATCGGGTATTGACTTTATAATCTGTCTGGGCTGGCTGGTTATCCCCAGATGCCGGCTCAGATGACAGGGGTCATGCCAGGTAACCTTCTTGCCTTTAGCTTCAGCCGAAGGCTTATAAGCCGATGCCGGCAGTTTCAGCACATCAACCAGGAACTGAGAGATATCCAGTATTTTGCCAGCAAACTTGGTATAAGCCTCTTCTCTCTCCGGAGTATCGGCCAGGAACTTGGCGTAGTCCTTAAGCGCCGAGGTACAGGTAGCGCAGTCACTAACCACGTAGTCCACGCCCTCAAAGGCCTTGACATTGCTATCCGCCATCTTCCGGCCGGTGTCAAAATCGCCCGCTCCCAGAAAGACCGGCGCCCCACAGCACCCCTGCTCTCCGGGCACTATCACCTCCACCCCGTTCCTGGTCAGAAAATCGATTACATGCTTACCCAGGTCAGGCAGGACAAAATCGGTCATACAGCCGGTAAAATAGCCCACCGTCATCGTGGTCTTAACACTGTCGGGCGGCTTATTTACCACCGGCACCATCTGTCTTAAGAATCTGGGGGCAATCTGGGGTATGTTCCTGCCCTTACCCAGAGCCGAAAGGAACATGGAAAGGTGCCTGATGGTGCCCTCGGTCTTGGGCAGGAAAATCCCCTGAAACCAAGAGGCAAAGCGGACCACCCGGCCAAAAAGCGTCCGGCGGGGCAGCAGCCAGCGGTAGATGATATTATAGGGAAACTTCAACCCCCTGGCCTTGACCGTATCCGCCCTAGCGGCGACGATAACATTGGGTATGTTGGCTTTGGACGGGCAGTTAGCGGTGCAGGCCATACAGAGGGTGCACTTGTTCAGGCGGTCGGCGTACTCCTTGGTATAATCAAGCTCGCCGGCAAGCAGCCCCCGTATCATCATATTCTTGCCCCGGGCAACCGATGGCTCCAGCCGCTCCTCCTGATAAACCGGGCACCAAAAGGTGCAAAAGCCGCACTTCATGCATTTAGTCAGGTCAGCCTCAAACCTTTTTATCTGCTCGTATCTGTCCTGCTTGCTCTTTGACATATCATACCCTTTCCTCTTCCCATATCTTGCCGGGGTTGAGGATGTGGTTGGGGTCCAGTATCGTCTTTATCTTACGCATCAGGTTAAGTGCCACCGGGTCCATAGCTCTCTTAAGAAAGCGCTGTTTCTCCAGGCCAATGCCGTGCTCCCCGGAGAGGACGCCGCCTACCGACAGCGCCGCTTCGAATATTTCCTCCATCGCCTTCTGGGCTCTGGCGAATTCCTCCGTATTCCTGATATCGGTAAATATGGACGGGTGAAGATTCCCGTCGCCGGCATGGCCTAGATAGCTGATGAAGAAACCGGTCCTGGCCGATATCTCATCCAGCTTGCGGATAAACTCAGCCAGCTTATCCCGGGGCACAGCCACATCCTCAGCCATAACGGTGTGGGCGGCACCAAAGGTAGCGGCAAAACCGGCGCTTCTCATCTTCCAGTACATCGCCGCCTCACTAGCGTCCTTGGCTACCTTAATCTCCTTAGCTCCGCTCTTTTTCAGGATATCAACGATTTGCTTAGATTCTGCTTCCACTGCCGCCGGCGAACCGTCAGCCTGAAGCAACAGCAGCGCCTTGGCCTCCACCGGCAGCCCCATGGGGGTCATCTCCTCAATCCGCCGCAGGACAAAGTTATCGACAAACTCAATCTTGGCCGGCACCACCCCGCTGGCCAGGATACTGGATACCGCCTGCCCGCCGACGGCCATATCGTCAAAGACGGCCATCATCGTCTTGTTGGCCGGCGGCATTGGCATCAGTCTCAGCGTTATCTTGGTGATTAACCCCAACGTCCCCTCGGAGCCGGTAAACAGCATCATCAGTTCATAGCCGGTACGGTTCTTAACCGTCACCCCACCGAGTTTCATGATGTAGCCGTCAGCCAAAACCACCTCCAGTCCCAGAACATACTGCTTGGTCACGCCGTACTTCACGCAGTAGGGGCCGCCGGCGTTTTCGGCCACGGTGCCACCGATAGTACAGCCGAGAAAGCTCTGGGGGTCAGGGGGATAGAACAGGCCCTGCTTAGCCAGGGCAATATTAAAGTCCTGAAGCACGACGCCAGGCTCAACCGTAGCCGTCAGGTTAATCTTGTTTATATCCAAGATTTTGTTCATCCGGGTGGTGCATAATACAATGCCCCCCTTTATCGGGATGGAGCCACCGCTGACATTGGTGCCAGCCCCTCTGGGGGTAACCGGAATTTTGCTCTCGTCAGCCAACTTCAGAATCTGGGATACCTGCCCGGCAGTCGTCGGCAGCACCACCACATCAGGCACATGAGCCCAGGTAGCGGTGCCATCATAGGAATAGGCATTAAGGTCTTCCTTAGAGGTCAAAACAGCGTCCTTACCCACGACATTGCGTAGCTGTGTTATAATCTTCTTCTCCAGCATATCAACCCCCTTTAGAAACTTTTTCCCAGGCTACCAAAGCCGCCCCCAGGGCAGCCACAATCCGCGGCTCCTCGGGAAGCAGAAGCTTGCAGCCCAATCCTTCCTCTATGCTCTTCACCAGCCCAATATCCTTAGCCCCTCCACCAACCACGGCACAATCGGGCTCAATTCCGAGCCTGGCCACCATGGTCTGGATTTTAGCAGCTAAAGTCCTGTGCAGGCCAGCCAGAATGTCTTCCTTAGCCGCCCCCTCAGCAATGCGGGATACCGCTTCCGATTCAGCGAATACGGCACAGCCTGTATTGAAGTCAACCTTCTTTTTAGACTTGAGGGACAGCTCACCGATATCTTCCAGGTCAATCTGCAATACCCTGGCAATCACCTGGAGGAAACGCCCGCTGCCGGTAGCACACTTCTCACTCAACAGAAAGGCGATGGCTCTTCCCCGATTATTCAGCTTAAGCACCCTGGTAAATTGCCCGCCAATATCAATAATCGTCCGGGCATTGGGAAATAGATAATGCACTCCCCCGGCCAGACAGGATATATCGGAAGCCGTTTCACTAGAAAAAGAGACACTTGTAGCACCATATCCGGTAGCTACAGTATAAGCTATATCCTTTAGAGATAGCTTTGCCCTGGCCAAAGCCCCCTCAATCACCTGCCCGGCGGTTAGTTTATAATTCCCCCCCGAGGGCATTACTTCGTAGGCTATAATTTCGTTTTTGGCCATTATTACCGCTTTAGAGAAAGCGGAACCGATATCAATCCCGGCAACATAAACCATTATTATTTTAGAACCCCATCCCCTGTATCCCCTTCCCCTTGTCAAGGGGAAGGGGAAGTTTTTTTCTGAAGGGGGACTGCGTCCCCCTTAAACTCCCTATTATGTTATGTAAAAATGCTAGCCTCGGTTAAACGGCGTTCGCTTACTTTCAGGGTTTCCCCCTTTTCCGCCGCCTCTCTAACTATATCTTTACCCAGCAGCGCAGCCCCGATAGCCCCGGTAAGCAATGGCTCAGGGGGCAGCAGCGCCGGAAAACCCAGTTTAGCTTCCATAGCCTTAACCAAGCCGATATTCTTAGCCCCGCCGCCGGTCAGGGCTACCTCCCTTTCTATCTTAAGACGTCTTACCATCCCATATATCCGGGTGGCAATCGCCTCATGCAGACCGGCCAGAATATCAGGCAGTGCCACCCCCTCCGAAAGCCTGGCTACCACCTCCTGAGCGGCAAACACGGTACAGGTGTTACTTATCTCAACCCTATTCTTAGCCTCCAGTGATAATCTCCCCATATCCTCCAAGCTTACACCAAGCTCCTCGGCCGTTACCTCTAAAAATCGGCCGGTGCCGGCAGCACACTTGTCATTCATGACAAAGTCCACCGCCCGCCCGTCTTTGAGCTTAATCCCCTTACTGTCTTGACCACCGATGTCAATCACCGTCCTTGCAGCAGGCAGCAGGTGACCAACCCCCCGGGCGTGACAGGATATCTCGGTTATCTGTTTATCAGCAAAGGGTACATTAATTCGCCCATAACCGGTAGCCACCACATAGGTTATCTCATCAAAGGAAAGGTTAGCCTTCGCCAAGGCCTCTTCCATTACCCGGTTGGCGAGCTTTCTGTGCTCAGGTCCGGTAGGACCAATGACCGAGGTAATTGTCGCCTGGTCCATAATCACTACCTTGGTCATAGTGGAACCAATGTCAACCCCGGCAAAATACTGGCTCTTCACTGGCTCTTAACCGCCTCCAGGGTATCAATAAAAGCGTCAATCCTGGCTCTGGTATCAGCTTCATTATAGGAACTGATATCAACGATATCACTCTCCAGAATTAGCGAAGGGATATCTCTATACACCCTCTTCAGCTGATTAAGCTGCCAGATTAAACCGGGATGCCAGCTGCGGCAGGAAAAGGCTTCATGCATCACTACACCGTCTATCTTATAATCCTCAATATACTCAATAAGGCGCTCAACATCGGGATTGGAACCGGGGCGTTTCCTTGCTTTATCATGCCGATAGCTCCAGTATTTAACCCACCTCCAGGCCAGATGCTCCAGAGGGTCACTGACCTTGGGCAAGTCCAGTTCATACACCGGTTCCACCAGACGATAGGTGACCTCGGCGGGAAATACCGCCCCCTTGCTGTTGAAGTAGTTAAAATCGGTCAGCGCAAACCATGATGGCAGCCCTCCACCCCACAGCAGCCGGTATTTCTCATCGGGAATTACCCCTTCCTTGTTAGCTATCTTAATCTTTAGCTCATCATATAAGTCCTTAAAGAAGTCATAGGCCTCCTGAGTTCCCATCATAAA
>Ga0315553_10003055_pt1 | contig 13193 bp, 10 predicted proteins | sample SalMarSW160140MG_FD_203099 | JGI IMG/M metagenome (GOLD analysis project Ga0315553, IMG submission 203099) | Salt marsh sediment microbial communities from the Plum Island Ecosystem LTER, Massachusetts, United States - Salt Marsh Sediment SW1601-40 ... | reverse complement strand
ACTTTAGCAAAATCAAAGACTTTCGATCCGTGAATACGCGATACGACAAAACAGACCTGAGCTACAAAGCCACGATCAACCTTGCCGCTATCGTGATCGCACTGAGATAATTGTCCACGGACTCTAGAGCAGGTTATTATGAATCGGAAATATTAAGGGTTCCCGATTGACGTAGCCGTGATCCCATTTCCTTGCAGGGGGCAACACCAAGGGGACGCTCTTCTTCCATGTCCGCCGCCGGCAATGCAGGCGAACACCTGCTGCCGGGCACTGGTTCCAACCGTCACGAAAGAGCCCCGCTTGGGGTAAGCGGGGCTCTTGAAGAGGGTGTCGACGACCAGAGAGTAGGCGAATCGTATCGTCGACAACGAAGACAACGGCTCAGACCGGTGATTAGTCCGTTCCAATCAAAAAACGCCCTGTCGAAGCGGGGCGAGTATACCTCCAATATGGCACGCCTACGACGCACGATTGGGTTGGTCTACTCCCCTGAACTGATACCAAATTGATTGTTTGTGGCTGTGTTCTCTTGGCTTGAATTCGAGCTGACCGGCCTTTTAAGTCTCCTCTTAAGCTTTTTGACCTGCCAGTCCCAAATTGCGCCGCTCACCAACGCGCCAAATCCGAGCGCCTCTACCATGCGCGCGCTGAGCCGTATTTCCTCTTCCAGCCAATTCGATCCATATGTCGCGACGATGACCAGGAGCGTGCCAAGTGCAGCAATAATGGCAGGGCCAATCCGGCCATGTGTGCGGGTTCCAAGAACCACGCCCAAAAACGCAATGACTGCAAATCCAACGATCGCAGCCGCCCAAACATGCACATTGACCGATATCGTTATTCCCAGAAGCGATAGGGTGGCAACAGCCGCAATCGTACCGTAGCATGCGAGAATGGATAGTAACGCTCCAACTCCTGCAATCCAGCTCGATCTTGGTTCCTGGCCTGATTTTTCCAATGTCACAAACTGCCTTTTCATCAATGAGCTTTCTTTTGAGCCAAACACGTCCGCGCTTTTTTGGACTATGCGGTTATTCACCTCGGATGAAGCCAGCCTGGCAAAAATGAATAAGCATTGATGCCGTCGGCCTCCGTAAATGGAACATTATTGTCTTTCAAAAGCTGCTGCAGCCTTCCGGCATTGAAGGCATCAAATGCTTCCGTACAGCCGCCTAAATGCTGACCGCCGATAAAGATTTGCGGGATCGTCGGTGAGTGAATGCGGGCCTTGAGAACCTCGCGGATTTGGCCGCCCTTGTTGCCTTCCTGATAGGCCGCGGAGTCCAGATCGACCGACCGATAGGGAATGTCGAACGCCTTGAACATCTTGCGGACCGACCAGCAGAATTCACACCATTCGAGCGCGAACATCACGACCGGCTGCTCCGGATCGGAGAGAACCTGATCGACGAACGCTTCGGCTTCGGCGTCTAGTGGAGGCTGTTCCGCCGGCTCTGCGGTCGCCCCAGGCTGCGACGCAGGGCTGACGTCAAAGCGATAGCGTGGCGTCGACTGAGCGATTTCGATTTCATCATCGGTCATATCCGCAGAGATGTCTTCAAACAGGGGCGTACTCAGATATCGTTCACCGGTATCGGGCAGCATGCAGAGGATGTTGGCGCCTTCCTTCGCCCGCCCGGCAATTTCGAGTCCGCCGGCAAATGTCGCACCACCGGTTATGCCGGTGAAAATGCCTTCCTTTTGCGCAAGCTCACGTGCCAAGCGCAAAGAATCATGACCCTTGATCGGCACAATCTCATCGATGAGGTGAGCGTCAACGACGTCTTCAGCCAGCTTGGGAATAAAATCCGGCGTCCATCCCTGCATAAGGTGAGGACGGAAGTAGGGATGGCTCACACTCGGCGTACCAACGGCGTTGCGGGCTTGCCGTATGCCACTTCCGAGGATCGGGGAATTATCCGGCTCGCAGACGATGACCTTCGTCTCCGGGCTTTCCTTTTTCAAAACGCGCGCAACGCCCTTGAGGGTGCCGCCGGTACCGACGCCAGTCACCCAATAATCGAGCGTGACGTCATCAAAATGATTGAGGATTTCTATCGCCGTTGTCTTGGAATGAACGTCCGGGTTGGCTTCGTTCTCAAATTGCCTGCAAAGAAACCAGCCATGCGCTTCAGCCAGTTCAACGGCCTTGGCAAGCATGCCACTGCCCTTTTCTGCCGCCGGTGTAAGGACGACTTTCGCCCCGAGAAAACGCATGAGTTTCCGCCGCTCGACGCTGAAATTCTCCGCCATGGTGACGACAAGCGGATAGCCTTTTTGAGCGCAGACCATCGCCAGGCCAATTCCGGTATTCCCGCTTGTCGCCTCGACAACCGTCTGTCTCGGAGAAAGCGTACCGTCGCGTTCCGCCGCCTCGATGATGCCAAGCGCCAATCGATCTTTTACCGATCCCATCGGGTTGAAGGCTTCGAGCTTCACGAACAGATTGACCGAAGGGGGACCGAGCCGGTTGATCCTTACCACAGGTGTGCGTCCAATCGTATCGATGATACCGTCAAATCGCTTCGTCATCTTCTGCGTCCTTCTGTCTTCGAACTTGAGCAGCTTCGGTACGGATACTGATTATCTTGAGCGGCCTTTGCCGTATGCTCGCCCTTTGGCCACGAATTCGGCACCAAACAGCGTCATATTACCCGCCTCATCGGTTCGGCACACGAAATACGGCCTTTGCCGGTGATCGACGGTCCCGATTGACGGCAAATCATTTTTTTCCTTGCCCGCCACGCCGCCGCGCATATGTTGCGGACCGCAATTATCTTTCTCCATAAGACGCAAATTTGTGACGCCTATCACATCACTCCCACATCCGTCGGCCTATCCGATGCTTGGAGATTCAAGCTGGACCTGACAGGCCCGTAAAATAGGGCAGCGATTCATCACAAAGCCCTTCCTTCGGAATTAGGGTATATTGTCCGCCATCATGCCCGGAGACAAAAATGAACAATGAAGTCGAAAAAAATCCTATTTATCCGTGGGTTATCGTTATGGCGACTGCCATAATCCTGGCTCTCGCAATGGGCATGATGGTCAATGGCCTTTCGGTCTTTGTCATTCCGTTGACCGAGGAATATGGTTGGCAACGCGGCTCGGTTTCCTTCATCAACGTTTCTGGTCTGATCGGTTTGGCCGCAGGCGGAATCTTTATGGGACGGATTGCCGATCGCACCACGACACGAAGTGTCAGTCTCTTCGGCGTTTCTGCTTTCGGCATTTGCCTTCTGGCCGCCGCCTACGCCGATGCCCTGTGGCAGTTCTATCTGCTCTTCTTCCTGGCAGGTTTCTTCGGAGGCGGCTCACTCTTCGCACCCCTGATTGCGAATGTGGGGAATTGGTTTAAAACCGGCGCCGGACTGGCGATCGGGGTTACGGCTGCCGGGCAGGCTTTGGGACAGGGGGGCGTCCCTTATGCGTCTTCCCTTTTGATGAGCGAATTCGGATGGCGCGGCGCTTTGATGGCATGGGGCGTAATCGCCCTGATCACGCTCATTCCACTGACGCTGCTGATCAGGCAGCCTCCGGATCATGTTCCAGCGCATTCGGCCGGCAATCCCGCGATCGGCGACGGCTCGCCTGTGCCCATTCCGACAAATACCGTCATTGTTTGGCTGAGCGCCGCAGTCATATTTTGCTGCACCTGCATGGCCGTGCCGCTCATGCATCTTGTGCCGCTGATCCAGGATCGTGGTTTCTCCTCGGAAGAAGCGAGCAGCGTCGGGCTTCTCATGCTGACGATTGCGATATTCGGCCGGATCGCTTTCGGCGTTTAGCGTGGACCCGAGGCGCATCTGGCTATTGGCCTTGGTCCGGCCGCCTGCCAGAAGGGTATGACCGTCGGCTTCGTGCCGGCGGCCGGAGGACTGGACATCCGTGTTCGCCTCAGAGCGCCTGACCGGCGCCCTCCTGGACCGCCTCACCCACCATGTCCACATCCTGGAGTTAAACGGCGACAGCTACCGGCTCAAACAGTCCAAGAGCCGCCGGCGGAAAAGCCGGGATACCGCCAACGATGAAGCGCCGCCCAGCGAGACTGTCGATCCCGAAACCGGCGAAGTGTCGTCCTGACCATCCTGCTAATGACGCCGAAAAGCAAAAAGCCCCCTTCGCGAAGGGGGCTTTTTGCTTAAAACGTCAGCGACACAACTGGCAGACTTTTACTCCGCCGCGCTGGCCGGAAATTAGTCCGCCGTTGACACTTTGCCTCATCCAGTAGCAATTTGACCTCCGTGCGGCTCATTACCACCGGCGCGCCAGCGGAAGCCGGAGCAGCGTCTTTTCTATTTTTGTTCGGTTCCTGTACCAATCTTTCAATGGCTCGATCGGCAGCTTCCTGCCCAACGGATGCTCTGGCGAGGGACGGGACTTCCAGCTGACCAGCATCTGACCGCTGAGCATTCCAAGCCGAAGCACGTGATTGGCGCAATACCTGCACATCGCGAGATGGCAAGTAACGATACAAGAGGTCGCATCCGCAAGGGTGTCTGACGCGAAGAAATGAGTGTTTCGGGAAATGGGTGATGGTTCGGCGTCATGCATCACGCTCCGTAGTGAAGCACAGCTTCTCGAAGGCCAGACGCATTCGGGATTTAACTGTGCCGAGCGGTAACGACAGTCTTGCGGCGATCTCACTCTGAGTCAGTCCGTCCACAAATGAAAGACGTATGATCTGTAATTGCTCTGGCGGCAGTTTTTTCAGAGCTTTCTCGATGTCGGATCGATCCCACCGATTGGCTGGCGATTGCACCGAGCTCTGCAGCAGCTCCATCGTTTCGAATTCGGCATAGAAGCGTTGCCAGACGGCCTCTTTGCGCACCCTGTCAATGCGGAGGTTCCGCGCGATCGCGTAAATCCAGCCCGAAACACTGCCTCTATCACTAGAGAACTGGTGTAATTTCCGCCAAGCTGCAAACATCGTGTCTTGAGCAATTTCTTCCGCAGCGTCTTCGGCGGTTCCTTGGCGCAGAAGCATCGCTTTGACCTTCGGATAAAAGGTCACAAACATCGATCGAAACGTGGCCTCGTTTCGATCGCCTTCTGCGTCGTGGAGCTGCTCACCCATACTCTTCCCGATCCCGTCGCACTCGATTTGGACGAGACCGGCTACCATCGAGTGATGAAGAATAGCCAATACCCGGTAGGAAAACAGCGTAATACACGGTCGGCCCAATCCGGTTTATATTGATTGACCGAAATGCAACGCAGGCCGTTCGTCGAGCGGCGTTTGGGGGCTCAACATCCTAACGTTGACAAGGGGAGAGCGTCCCCCGACTCCGGGATTGGTGCATAGATCAATCGAGCAAAAGTATGATCTCCGGCGGCTTGCGGCTCGTCTTTGTGCACGCGCCCAAGACCGAATTCACCTCTAGCACCAGAGCATAATGATCTGTAGCGCCAGAGCATTGTGGATCGCGTGATAAGATCGTGATAAGACCGTGAAATCGACACGGCATAGGTAATACTTCATGGAAAAATTGCGCCTCCAGCTACTTGGCGCGTTTCGGCTGCGGAGTGCGTCTGGCGAGCCGATATTCCTTCCAACGAAGAAGAGCAAAGCTTTGCTCGCATATCTTGCGCTTGAAGGCGAGCGCCTCCATTCGCGATCCTTGCTCGCCAATCTGCTTTGGGAGGAGGCAAGCGAGCGCCAGGCACGCGAAAGCCTGCGACAGACCCTCAGCCAGCTACGAAAGACGCTGCTTCCCCACGACGTTCAACCGATCGTCAGCGAGGGCGACACCATCGCGCTCGATTCCTCGGGTTTACACATCGACGTTCGCGAATTCATGCAATTCGCGGAGGCGGACAATTCGGAGTCCCGAGAACGCGCGGCGACGCTCTATATTGGAGAACTGCTCGAGGGCCTGAATCTGCACGCCCCGGAGTTCGACCGCTGGCTCCTGGTGACGCGCCAGAGTTTTCGCGAGAAAGCTGTCGAAGTTCTCGATCGGCTCCTTGCCGATCATGCTGCGCAAGGCAATTTGGAACGGGCGACCTCGATTGCGACGCGGCTTCTCACCCTCGATCCGCTGCGCGAAAGCAGCCATCGCGCGCTGATGGAATTGTATGGCAAGCAGGGCCGGCACGCGGCGGCGCTGCGGCAATATCAGATCTGTGCCGACATCCTGGCGCGGGAGCTGAAAGTCGAACCGGAACCCAAGACGACGGCGCTTTATCGAGAGATCAGGGCTCTGCGCAACGCGCCCCGCGGATCGGTGTCCGAGATCGCGCAACCAAAGCCGGCAACCGGAAGGGCCGATGAAGCGAGGCCGCAGACGGCGCGCCCGCCAGAGCGCCGGCAGATCACGATCCTGTGCTGCGAAATTTCCGGTCTCGACCTGCTGTCTCTCGCGCTCGATCCCGAGGAACTGGTTACCATCGCTGCCGAGTGCCGCGCTCTATGTGCGAGTATCGTCGAACGTTTCGGTGGCCATATTGAACAGTTTGCCGGAGACCGGTTCACGGCGCTTTTCGGTTTCCCCAAGGCGCACGAGTATAGCGCGGAGGAAGCGGTCCGCGCCGGGCTCGCTCTCAGCACCGAGGTGCGTGGAATGCAGTCGGGCGCACCGGAAGGGCTCGCAGCGCGCATCGGGATCGCCACCAGTCCTGTCGTCACCGGGGGATTTGAGGACGACAAGGCGCACGCCGCCAGCCTTGCGCTCATCGGCGAAGCGCCTCGGATCGCGAATGCGCTTCAGACTATTGCACCCCGGCATGCAATTCTGATCGCGAGGCCGACGAAAGATCTGGTTATGGGGCTGTTCGAGTGCGCCTTGTTCACCAGCCCGGCCTTCGAGGGGGGAGCCGCGTCGGACTCATGCTGGCAGGTTCTCGAGGAGGCGCGCGGTGCGACCCGTTTTACAGCCTTGCACCGAAAGGACGGATCGCCGTTCGTCGGCCGTGACGAAGAATTGAAGGAACTGCTCAGCATCTGGGAGGATGCCAGGGCCGGCGAGGGCCGCATCGCCATCCTCACCGGCGAGCCGGGCATCGGAAAGTCGCGCCTGGCGCTCGAGCTTTGCAGGCAAATCGAATCCGAGTCGCATTCGGCTCTGTTTTTCCAATGCTCACCTTTCTACACCGATAGTGCCCTGTATCCGTTCATTGACGAATTGGAGCGCGCGGCGGATCTCCATCATGCGAGGGGCAATGGAGAGAAGCTCGACAGGTTAGATGCGTTGGTTACGGGCTATGCTCCTGACGCCGGCGATGTGGTGCCACTGTTCGCCCAGCTTTTGTCGATCCCAGTCGACGGGCGCTATCCCAACCTCGTATTGAGCCCGCCGCAGCGACGGCGGAATACTCTTGCCGCGCTATTGGACCGCGTCGCGAGCTTCACCCGAAACGATCCCGCACTGGTCGTATTCGAAGACTGCCAATGGGCGGATGCCAGCTCTCTCGAACTCCTGGATCTGATGGCCGATCGCATACGGGCGCTGCCGGTGCTGCTCTTGATCACCTCACGGCCCGGTTTCGAGCCGGCTTGGGGCGGGCTGGCGCATGTGCGCGAGATGAGTCTCGACAGGATAATCGACGGCGATGCCCGGACGTTCATTCAAAATTTGAGCCGCGAACGGGGCTTGCCCTCGGATGTTGTTGACCAAATCGTTGCCAGGACGGACGGAATTCCACTCTTCCTCGAAGAGATGACCCAGGCCGTGCTCGAATCGAAGCCTGCTGCCGGAGAGGGGAGCAGCGAGGCGCTGCACTGCGGCGATCGGGATATGATTCCAATCACCTTGCAAGATTTATTGATGGATCGGCTCGATCGCTTGGGTGAAGCCAAGGCGACGGCGCAGATCGCAGCTGTCATCGGGCGGGAATTTTCCGAAGAACTGCTGCGCATGGTGGCGGGCTCATCCCCCGATCGGGTGGATCACGATTTGAAGCGGCTCACCGCGTCCGGTCTTGTTTTCGACCAGCCGTTTCAATCGGGACGCATCTTCGCCTTCAAGCACGCGCTGGTGCGCGATACCGCCTATCAAAGCCTGCTGAAAGGCCGCCGCCAGCAATTGCACGCCACGATCGCAGGGGCGCTGCGCGAGGCGTTCCCTGCGGTCGAGCAAAGTCATCCCGAGCTTATCGCCCGTCATTTCACGGATGCGGGCATGGTGGTCCCGGCACTCGGATATTGGCTCAAGGCAGGCCTCCATGCCCTTTCCCGCTCGGCAAATCGAGAAGCAATCGCCCATCTCGAGCATGGGCTCGAACTGGTCCCGGCGCTAGAGGCTCCTGCGGACCGGCGGCGCTGGGAAAGGCAGTTGCTCGCGGTGATGGGACCAGCGGTGATGGCCATCGAAGGCTATGCGGCGGCGAAAAGCCAGCGCGTCTTCGAGAAAGCGTGGGCGCTGATCGACGACGATTGTCCGACGACTGAAAGGCTCCGCGTCATATGCGGTCTCTGGAATCTGCGATCTCAGCAGGGCGAGCTTGCCGCGGCGCTGCCATTGGCAGAGGAATTCTTCGCTTTGTCCCGGACCTCGAATCTGGGCGTCGAACTCGGCGATTGCATGATGGGGATCAATCTCTCGGCGATGGGCGAGTTCGAGGCGGCCCATCGTCACCTCCTGGAGGTGGTCGAGAGCTTCCGGCAGGGCATTCAGACACCAGCCGTCATCTTCGGGGTCGACGAACTGGTTCTGGCGCATTGCTATCTGGCGCGTGTTCTATGGAGCCTAGGCCATCCCGAAAGAGCGGCCGAGACGGCATCGAACGGATTTGCCCTCGCCGGGCAGGGGGCGAGTTCGGTCTCGGTTGCGCTCGCCTTCATCGCGAGGCTCTTCCTGAGCGCGCAGAATCCGCAGACCGGCGGGACCGAGCAACTGATCAAGGACGCGATGGTCCATGCCGTCGAATATGAGCTGCCGCCGTTCCAGAACTGGTTCGCCTTTTGGAGCGCCGCCATCCGTCTTCGGCAAGGCCATGCGGCCGAGGCGCTCCCGATCATGCAAACGACGATCGCCAATGCCGATGCCAGGCAGAACTGGCTGTTCCGGCCGTTCCAGCTTGGTTGCGTAGCGGAAGCGCTGTTGCAGCTGGGCGATGCGCCCCGTGCGCTCGCCGCGATCGAGAACGCGATCGATACGGCTGAAGCCACCGGAGAGAAGCAGTCGGAGGCCGCCCTCTATCGTGTCGAGGGTGATATTTGTTCCGTCTTGGAGCGTCCGGCCGAGGCGGAGCGCGCGTTCCAGACCGGTCTTGCCATCGCCCGCCGGCAGAAGGCGAGGATGGAGGAGTTACGTCTTGCGCTCAGCATGATGCAGTCGCAGCGGGCCGGATCCAGCATGGACGACGCCCGCACTACGCTCGCGAGGATCTATGAGACATTCGAAGACCGTTTCGATTTCCCTGACCTGCGCGCCGCCCGAGCCCTGCTCGAGCGCGCCAGCGAGGTCGATACCACGTGGTGCTGACGAGACGCCCGGCGTCCTTTCGTTCGACGCATCGATCTGGCGCGACATGGGCGGCTTCAACGCTCGCTGCCGTCAAGCTCAGGATGCTTCGGGCCCTGTCAAACACGCTCTTCGCAGCGGAGCGCCCGATATGATACCCCGCCATCATCCCTATCCTGAGACGCTGATCTCCTATGCGGCCCGAACGCTTCCGAACGCAGTCGCCTGCGTCGTTGCCTGCCATCTCTCCATGTGCGTCGTGTGCACGAAGCAGATCCGCTGGCTGGAGATGTTGGGCGGTGTGCTGCTGAGCGATTTAGAGACGAGCGAGGAAGAGCCTCTGGTCGCCGAGCGCGTTCTTACAAGGTCGTCCGTCAAGCGGCGGTCTTACGAGCGCAACCACAAACCGGCGATGGAAATCGATGGTCTGCTGCTCCCCTTACCGCTGGCGCGCTATCTCAGCGTGAACGGCGCAGAGATCGCCTGGAAGCCGATCGGCAGCCGAAGCGAGGAGCATGCGATCGAGCTGCCGAGTGCCTCCGGCTCGGTTAAGCTATTGCGGCTGAGCCCTGGGCAGCATCTCCCCGAGCATAGCTTCTCATTGGAAACCGGGGTCGCTCTCGTGCTGGAAGGCGCGTGCCGCGACAGTGCCGGGACCTATTCCGGCGGCGATATTGTCGAATGGGCGGAAAACCCGCCACATCGGCCGATGGTAGCCGCAGACGCGGGGTGCGTTTGCTTGATGGCAGACTAGCCCCACGAATGCTGGGGTAATCAGCAGCAAGGGGCTGGCTGCGCTTGAAGCCCAGCTTGAGTTGTCATCGGCGGTATTGAAAAACTGAAGCGGCTCGTAAGCGCGGCCCGATAGGGCGCAGCGATCAAGGCATCAGGGCGACAACGTTGCGGTGCACACGAGATCACAATCCGCGGTCGGAAGCGACGTAGTGGTCTCGGCGTCGGCACAGTCGGATTCTTAATCGCGCCGCACCTGGCTCAAATGCGAGCCGGCCACGTTACGCGCCCGTTAGGACAAACTCTGGCGGAAGGTCGCAACCAACCGACGTTGAGCTCAAAATGGACCTCTGGCCGCATCTCGATTGCGCTCATTCGATCCGAGCTAAGATCAATTAATGCAGCCGATATTCACTGAGAACGGAATTCAGTGATCACAGCGAAATGGTCAGACCTGGGCGCGGCGGTGAGAAAGTCGGCCAGTGAAGCGGCGGCGCGGTGCCGCTGCGTGGCGGAGTAATAACCGGCCACTGGTTAGGCTGATCCTTTCCACTGAGGGAGGATTGGCGACAGCCTTGACCGGTGATCCTCGGGATGTGGCGCTCCGCAACGCCTTAGCGTCGATCGAAACCTGACATGGTCGGCTCAGAAGCCGACTTGCCGTTGTCTTTGTCATCGACGATGCGATCGACGAACCTCTTGTCGTCGACACCCCAGTTCAAAAACCCGCTTTGCCCGAGCGGGGCTTTTTTGTGGCGGTTGGAACTTTCGCTCGGCAGCAGGTATTCGCTTGCATTATTGGCGGCGTATTTCTTCCTCCCCCGTCGCGGGCAACGCGCATCCACCTGTTGCCCCCGCCCCGGCGGGCGCTTTCCTGGAACTGCGGGATTAAAGCTCCCTCCGATGTGTCGATCGAACTGAACCGCTACCGCGGAGGGCGCTGACGGTGAGGTAGGTGTGCTGTCTGCGAAGATGACGGGTGCAGTGAAGCCCAACGTCTTCCGACAGGAGCACCCGATGAGTAAACGTATTTTCCACCTGCGCCGGCCTATGATCGAGGACATGACGGTCCGCAATTTGTCGCCCGCGACCCAAGCCTCTTACATTACCGCGGTCAAGAAGTTCAGCCGATACTATCGCCGTTCGCCGGAGCAGCTCGGCGTCGAGGACGTGCGGGCCTATCAGGTTCATCTGACTGAGAACGCCATTGCCTGGGCCTCGCTCAACCAGACCGTTTCGGCGAAGCGGTCATCTGACAGAAAGACACAGATGACGGTTGAGAGTCCAAAAAATTGGCGATATTATACCTGTCAAACCCACCTCCAATGATTATATTGGAATCATAAGGAGATAGGGCCATGTCGCTGTTTTCACAAAAACACCTCCAGGATGAAGAGGCCGCCTATGCCTGGGTTGAAGAACGCCTTTGGCCGAATGGCCCGGTTTGCCCGCATTGCGGAGAGACCGAGCGCGTCGGCAAGATGCAAGGCAAGGCGACTCGCGTAGGCTTGTACAAGTGCTACAAGTGCCGGAAGCAGTTCAACGTCAAGATCGGCACCATCTTCGAAAAGAGCCATATCCCGATGCGTCTTTGGCTTCAAGCGATCTACCTGATTGCGTCCAGCAAGAAAGGCATCAGTTCCAACCAGCTTCATCGGACCTTGGGCATCACTCTCAAATCTGCATGGTTCATGAGCCATCGCATTCGTGAAGCCATGCGCACTGGTGGCCTTGCCCCGATGGGCGGCAATGGCGGCGTTGTCGAAGCTTACGAGACCTTCACCGGGCGCAAGAAAGGCGCTCCCAAGAAACGCGCCTATCATCACAAGAATGCTGTTCTCCCGCTTGTCGAACGCGGCGGAGAAGTCCGCAGCTTCGTTGTCGAGAAAGCCGACGGCGAAAACATCATGCCTATCGTCCGCGAGAACCTAGCCAAGGAAGCGCGCGTCATGACTGACGAAGCCAAGCACTACGGGAAACTCGGCAAGGAATTTTCCGAGCACGGAACTGTCAATCATTCTGCTGGCGAATATGTTCGCGGCGATGCCCACACCAACACCTTTGAGAACTTCTACTCAGTCTTTAAGCGCGGCATGAAGGGCATTTATCAGCATTGTGACGAACGGCACCTTCACCGCTATGTTGCCGAGTTCGATTTTCGCTATAACAACCGGATCAAACTCGGGGTTGACGATAAGGCCCGCGCCGACAACATCTTGAAGGGTGTCGTTGGCAAGCGACTCACTTATCAAACGGCTAATTCGTAAGGGGTAACAGAGCTAAGTGGTTGAAATTAAATAATTTAGCCTGATAATTCGAGAATCGAGAAATAATAGGCTAAATTACGTTTATTCAGTCACTTAAGGGTTGTTTTATGGCTCTGTCTGAACTCAACGATGAACAACGTCGCGAAATGATCGACATGCACCAGCTCTTTGATGGCTGGCGATCTGCAGATCATGAATTTCGACACAGCTATAAAGGTCGTATGCGCTGGAAAAAGGTGCATGGCAAAGAGTATCTGTACCGGGTCCGCGACAGCGTGGAAAAATCCTTAGGCCCGCGCTCTCCGGAAACGGAGAAGATTAAATCTGACTACACAGAAGCGCGCACTCGCTTGAAACGCCGTGCAACGACTCTCAAAAAGAAGATTGAAGGCCGAGCACCAATCAACAGAGCACTCCGATTGGGACAAATGCCAGCGATAGCAGCGCGCATCCTTCGGAAGTTGGACGAAGCTGGTTTACTCGGGAACCAACTCATTGTCGTTGGCACCCACGCACTTTTTGCTTACAGCGCGAAAGCTGGTGTGGTGTTTGGAGGTGATCTGACGGCTACGCAAGACATTGATCTAATGTATGACGTGCGGCGTCACATATCATTGGCGGTTGCGCCTGAAGTCAACGAGGCCGGTATACTGGGTTTATTGCGGAGCGTAGACCCTACCTTCAGCAATAAAGCTGGCGATTTTCGAGCGATGAATGATGACGGTTATTATGTAGATTTAATTCGCCCAGCTTCAAAAAATGAAGGCAGTAAAAACATCCAGGGACTGAC
>Ga0315553_10003054_pt1 | contig 13194 bp, 5 predicted proteins | sample SalMarSW160140MG_FD_203099 | JGI IMG/M metagenome (GOLD analysis project Ga0315553, IMG submission 203099) | Salt marsh sediment microbial communities from the Plum Island Ecosystem LTER, Massachusetts, United States - Salt Marsh Sediment SW1601-40 ... | reverse complement strand
GAACGTCAAATCGACCGCCTGCTGGCCAGTCCGCATTACGGCGAGCGATGGGGCCGCTACTGGCTCGACGCCGCCCGCTATGCCGATTCCGACGGGTTCGAAAAGGACAAGCCGCGCGACGTGTGGTTCTATCGCGATTGGGTGGTGAGCGCGATGAATCGCGACCTGCCCTACGACGAGTTCATCGTCGACCAGATCGCCGGCGATCTGTTGCCCGACGCCACGCAAGACCAGATGGTGGCCACCGGTTTCTTGCGCAACTCGATGCTCAACGAAGAAGGAGGCATCGACCCCGAGCAGTTCCGCATGGAAGCCATGTTCGACCGCATGGACGCCGTGGGCAAGGCGATGCTCGGCATGACCATCTCGTGCGCCCAGTGCCACAATCACAAGTTCGATCCGCTGACGCAGCGCGACTACTACCGCATGTTTGCGTTCGTGAACAACAGCGACGAAGGGAGCGCGGCCGCCTACACGGGGCCCGATCAACAGCAACGAATCGAGATCTTTCGCCAGATTCGCGACGTCGAGGCGCAGCTTCGCCGCGACAACGCCGACTGGCCCGAGCGGATGGCCGCCTGGGAAGCGAGCGTGCGGGGCGATCAGCCCGAGTGGCAAATCGTGCGTCCCGCGGTCGACTCCAGCGGCGGCCAGAAGCACTACGTGCTCGACGACGGCTCGATTCTGGCCAAGGGTTATGCGCCGACCAAGCACACCACCGAGTTCACGGTCGAGACGGATCTGGATCGCATCACCGCAGTGCGGCTCGAACTACTGTGTGACGCCGATCTGCCCCGCGGCGGGCCGGGCCGCTCACCCATTGGCCTGTGTGCCCTGACCGAGATGCACGTGGTCGCCGGCTCGCAAGAAGAACCGGGTAAAATGGAAGAGCGCAAGATCACCTCCGCCACCGCCGACGCGAACCCGCCCGAGGCCGAGCTGGCCGCCATCTACTTCGACAAAAGCGATAAACGGCGGGTCACCGGGCCGATCGAATATGCGATCGACGGCAAGGATGAAACGGCCTGGGGAATCGAAATCGGACCCGGTCGCTCGAACGTGCCGCGCAAGGCGGTTTTTGTGCTCGAGACTCCAGTCGAGCACTCGGGCGGCGCCGTGCTCACGTTCAAGCTGACGCAGAACCACGGCGGCTGGAATAGCGACGACAACCAGAACAACAACCTGGGTCGGTTCCGTTTTGCCGTTACCGGCGCCGAGAACCCTGTCGCCGATCCGCTGCCCGCGCACGTTCGCGCCATTCTCGATATCCCCGCGGAACAGCGGACTCCCGCTCAGCAGGCTGCGGTATTCGGCTACTGGCGCACGACGGTTCCCGAGTGGAAGGAAGCCAACGATCGCATCGAGGCGTTGTGGCAAGAGCACCCATCGGCCGGCGCGCAACTGGTGCTACACGAACGGAGCCAGCCGCGCGAAACGCACTTGTTGGAACGGGGCAACTTTCTCAAACCGCTCGACGTGGTGAAGCCCGGCGTGCCCGAGTTCCTGCACCCGTTGAGCGATGACCTGGCCGAGGGCGAATCGCCGACTCGTCTCACGTTTGCCCGATGGCTGGCCGACCGGCGCAGCCCCACTACGGCCCGCTCGTTCGTCAACCGCGTCTGGCAGAGCTACTTCGGCATCGGCATCGTGGCCACTAGCGAAGACCTGGGTATGCAGAGCGAGGCGCCGTCGCACCCGGCGCTGCTTGACTGGCTGGCCGTCGAGCTGATGGACCGCGGCTGGAGCACGAAGGCGCTGCACCGCCGCATCGTTACGTCGGCCGCCTATCGGCAGTCGTCGACCATCACGCCCGAGCTGCTCGAACGCGATCCCTATAACCGCCTGGTGGCGCGGGGCCCGCGCGTGCGGGTCGAGGGGGAGATCGTCCGCGACGTGGCGCTGGCGGCAAGTGGCCTGTTGACGCGGCGCATGGGCGGACCGAGCGTGCATCCGCCGGCGCCCGACTTCCTGTTTGTGCCCCCGGCCAGCTACGGACCCAAAACCTGGAAAGTAGACACGGGGGCCGATCGCTACCGCCGTGCTCTGTACACGTTCCGCTTTCGCTCCGTGCCGTATCCGGTGCTCCAGACGTTCGACACGCCCAACGGCGATGCATCGTGCGTGCGGCGGGCGCGATCCAATACGCCGCTGCAAGCGCTGGCGACGCTTAATGAACCGCTGTTTGTCGAGTGCGCGCAGTCACTGGCACTGCAAACGGTGCGCGAAAGTGGCGACGACGAATCGCGACTCGAATTTGCCTTCCGCCGCTGTTTGACGCGAGCGCCCTCGCCGGATGAGGAGGAAGTGCTCCTGGCGTTTCTTGCCCGGCAGAAAGTGCGATTCTCCGATGGCAAAGCAAATCCATGGGACCTGGCTCCCGGCAGTGCCGATGCACCGCCGCCCATGCCCGAAGGAACGACCCCCGCCGAGCTCGCCGCCTGGACGGCCCTGGCCCGCGTACTTTTGAATCTCGACGAAACGATCACGAAGGAATAAGAGCTGATCCAAAAACCGCCGGGGACTGGCTCATTTTTGCGCAGTCCTCGGAGCAAAATGTGCCTGTCCCCTTCGCTGGGGCGGTTTTTGGATCAGCGGGGATGACCATGCCATGAACTGTCAGCATTACATGCACCGCGGCGCCCATCCCAGCTTGCTCGCGCGGCGTTGGTTCCTCGGCCAGTGTTCGGTGGGACTGGGAGCTCTAGCACTTAGCCAACTGCTCGGCGAAAGCGGACTTGCGGCCGAACCGCGACGCGATCCCATGGCGCCGCGTGCGCCGCATTTCACGCCCAAAGCCAAGCGCGTCGTGTTCTTGTTCATGGCCGGTGCCCCGAGTCATCTCGAGCTGTTCGACTACAAACCCCAGCTTGCCAAGTTCGACGGGCAACTTCCTCCGGCCGAACTCATCAAGGATTACCGCGCAGCGTTCATCAATCCCAACTCGAAATTGCTGGGACCCAAGTTTCAGTTTGCAAAACACGGCGAGTGCGGCGCCGAGCTTTCGGAACTGTTGCCGCATTTGGCCGAAGTGGTCGACGAAATCGCCATCGTCAAATCGCTGGCGACCGACGCCTTCAATCATGCGCCGGGGCAAATTCTAATGAATACCGGCGCCCAGCAATTCGGCCGGCCCAGCATGGGCGCCTGGACGTGCTACGGCCTGGGTAGCGAATCGCGCGACCTGCCCGGTTTCGTGGTGTTCAGCTCGGGGAGCAAAGGACCCAGCGGCGGCAACTCGAACTGGGGAAGCGGATTCTTGCCCACCGTTTACCAGGGCGTGCAGTTCCGCGGCGGCGGCGATCCCGTGCTCTACCTTTCCAGCCCGCCGGGCGTCGATCGCGAGCTGCAGGCCGATACGCTCCGCGCCATCACGCAGCTCAACCAGCAGCGGCTCGAGGCCGTGGGCGACCCGGAAATCGCGACGCGCATCAACTCGTTCGAAATGGCCTTTCGCATGCAAACCAGTGCGCCCGAGCTGATGAACCTCGCCGACGAGCCGCAGCACGTGCTCGACATGTACGGTGCCGAGCCGGGCAAGCCGTCGTTCGCCAACAACTGTCTGTTGACACGGCGATTGCTGGAGCGCGGCGTGCGGTTCGTCGAGCTGTTTCACGAGGCGTGGGATCAGCACGGCAACCTGGTGGCCGACCTGAAGAAGAATTGCGCCAACACCGACCAGGCATGCGCGGCGCTCATCAAGGACCTTAAGGCCCGCGGCATGCTCGACGACACGCTCATCATCTGGGGGGGCGAGTTCGGCCGCACGCCCATGGTGCAGGGAGGCGGCAACGACGGCCGCGACCACCATCCCAACGCCTTCACGATGTGGCTGGCCGGCGGAGGCGTCAAACCCGGCGTCACGCTCGGCGCGAGCGACGACTTCGGCTTCGACGTGGTCGAGGACCGCGTGCACGTGCACGATCTGCACGCGACGATCCTGCAGCTCTTGGGCTTCGATCACAAGCGGCTCACGTTCCGCTTCCAGGGGCGCGACTTCCGCCTGACCGACGTGCACGGTAACGTCGTCGAGAAGCTACTCGCGTAAGCGGTGTCGCACCGTTGAAATTGTGTCGGTGTCCATCTGTCCCGAAATTCGTCCGCGACGCTGCCCTGCGCCGCTTGTTTGCTCGCCCGTGGCACTCATGTCTACGGTTGCCTGGATCGCCGCAACCGAATACGCTAGGGTGCTTTGGCGCGACGCTCGGCACGCCCGCTAACGCAACACTAGGTGCGGCGGTATCATTGAGGAGCCGACTCGCGTCGCGCCTCCCGCCGCCTCGTGCGCCCTTGCGGGGCTCAGAAGCCAACCCCACCGCTGTTCATGTCCAACCCTCCCGTCAGCACCCGCGGCGCGCTTCCCTACCGCGGGCTCAGCACCGAAGAAGTCGAGTCGCGCCGTGAGCAGTACGGCAGCAACGTGCTGACGCCGCCGAAGCGCGATCCGTGGTGGCGGCTGTACCTGGAGAAGTTCGAGGATCCGGTCATCCGCATCCTGATCATCGCCGCGGCGATTGCCATTGGCATCGGCATCGTCGACGGCCGCTACGCCGAGGGGTTGGGCATCATCATCGCCATCGTGCTGGCCACGACACTGGCCTTCCTCAACGAATACAAGGCCGCCCGCGAGTTCGACGTACTGAACAAGATGAACGATGAGGTGCCCGTCAAAGTGATCCGTGACGGCGGGTTCACCACGATTCCCCGCAAGGACCTGGTAGTCGACGACGTGGTGCACGTCGAGGTGGGTGAGGAAACCCCCGCCGACGGCAACGTGCTGGAGGCGGTGTCGCTGTTGGTCGACGAATCGCGGCTGACAGGCGAGTCGATGCCCGCCCCCAAATCTGCGGTGGAAGGCGAAGCGGAAGCGGAACCCCAAACGGCTTATTCGCCAGATCAACTGCTCCGCAGCACGATGATCGTCGACGGCTACGGCCTGATGCGCATCAACGCCGTCGGCGATCAAACCGAAATCGGCGCGACGGCTCGCGCCGCCGCTGAGCAAACCGGCGAGGAAACGCCCCTCAATCGGCAGTTGGAACGGCTCAGCAAGCTGATCGGCGTCGTGGGGTTGGGGGCGGCTACGTTTACGTTCGTCGCCCTGCTCGTGCGCGGCGTCGTTCGAGAAGAGCTGGCCCTCGATTCCCAGCAGTGGTTTTTTTTCGGTCTCGTGACGTTCGGCGTCTTCGTCGGGCTGGTAAGGGTATGGCTCCCGATTCTGTACGACGCGCTGGAGCTGATGGCGATTCCGGCGCGTTCTCCGGCATGGCTCGACAACAACAGTTTCCTCGCGTGGGCGGCGACGTTGCTGATCGGCGTAGTTGTTATCGGGGTGGGAGTGGCCATCGGCTATCCCCTCGGGGCGTTGCCCGAGGACGTCAACAGGTGGCTGCCGCCCGAAGCGCGGGACGATCTGCTGCACTTTTTCATGATCGCCGTCACGCTGATTGTGGTTGCCGTGCCCGAGGGGCTCGCCATGAGCGTCACGCTCAGCCTGGCCTACAGCATGCGGAAGATGACGGCCAGCAACAACCTGGTTCGCCGTATGCACGCCTGCGAAACAGTCGGGGCAGCCACCGTCATTTGTAGCGACAAAACCGGCACGCTCACTCTCAACGAAATGCACGTGCATACCGCGGTTTTTCCCGTCCTGGAGGGTAAACTGCCTTCGCGCGACGACGACAGCGAAGCGTCTCGGCTGGTGATCGACGGCATCTGCGGCAACACCACGGCGCACCTCAGCCACGTCGAGGGAGAGAAAGTCCGCGCGCTGGGCAATCCCACGGAGGGTGCCCTGCTGCTGTGGCTCGACGAGCTGGGCATCGACTACATGCACGAGCGCGGGCAATTCGAGATCGACAGCCAGTGGACCTTCACCACCGAGCGGAAGTTCATGGGCACGCTGGGTCGATCGCCCGACGGCGATCGCGACCTACTGCACGTCAAAGGCGCCCCCGAGATCGTGTTGGACCGTTGTACCCAGGTGCTCACGGCCGATGGCCCGCGCGACCTCGGCGCCGCGGACCGCCAGGAGCTCTTGCGGCACCTGAAGGAATTCCAGCGCCGCGGAATGCGGACGCTAGCGCTCGCGTATCGCGCGGCCCCCGAACAGTACAATGGGGCCAAACTCGAAGACCTGGCCGTGCAGCTCACCTGGCTGGGTTTTGTGGCCATTGCCGACGCAGTGAGGCCCGAGGTACCGCCGGCCATCGAGGCTTGCCGCCAGGCGGGCGTGCTGGTGAAAGTGGTAACCGGCGACAATTCGGAAACGTGCCTGGAGATCGCGCGGCAGATCGGCCTGTGGGAGGAGAGCGACACGCCGGACCGGCAATTGACCGGCAGCGAATTCGCGGGGATGGATGACAGCGAGGCGTCGGAGGCCGCCGGCCGCATCAAAGTTCTCGCCCGCGCCCGTCCGCTGGACAAGCTCCGCCTGGTGCGGCTGCTCAAGCAGCGGGGCCATGTGGTGGCAGTTACGGGAGACGGAACGAACGACGCGCCCGCTCTGAACCACGCCGACGTGGGGCTTTCCATGGGTCGCACCGGCACGGCCGTCGCCAAAGAGGCCAGCGACATCGTGCTGTTGGACGATTCGTTCCGCAGCATCGTCAACGCCATCATGTGGGGCCGCTCGCTGTACGAGAACATTCAGCGGTTCATTCTGTTTCAACTCACGATCAACGTGGCGGCTCTGACGATCGCCATGCTCGGCCCGTTCCTCGGTGTGAGATTTCCCCTCACGGTGACCCAAATGCTGTGGGTCAACCTCATCATGGACACGCTGGCTGCGCTGGCCCTGGCAACCGAGCCGCCGCACGCCGACGTCATGCGCCGGCCGCCGCGCAACCCCGCCGAGTTCATTGTTACCGCGAAAATGGCCTGGAATCTATTTGCCGTAGCGGGAGTGTTTGTGGTCGTGCTCCTCGGCCTGCTGAAGTTTTTGGAATGGTTCGATCACATCGATGATCATACGCCAACGTATGGCGGCACCGTGTTTTTCACCGTTTTCGTCATGCTGCAATTCTGGAACTTATTTAATGCCCGCGCCTTGGGATCGGCACAGTCGGCACTGGCCGATCTGGGCAAGAGCAAGCCGTTCCTGGTCATCGCGGGGGCGATTCTGGCCGGGCAAATCTTGCTGGTGCAGTTCGGCGACTACGTGTTTCGCACACTCCCACTGGACCTTTGGACGTGGGTTTGGATCATCGCAGCCACTTCGCTGGTGCTGTGGATTGGCGAAATCTGGCGTCTCATCCGCCGCGTGCGCGAGCGAAGTGCCGGGCAACAGGCGGCAGCGGCCCCATGAAAACCTGGCGCGAGCGCCTGGCATGGCTCTTGGCCACCTGCGGCGGCTTCGGCTACTCGCCGATTATGCCCGGTACGGCCGGCGCGATCTGGGGCGTGATACTGTATGTGCCGATGGCGCTACTCGCGCCCGAGCCGGTACAAACGATTCTTCTCGCGGTGGCGCTTCTCGCAAGCTGCATCGTCACGGTCGCGCTGGCCCCCTGGGCGGAGCAGTATTTCGGCGGGAAGGACTCGAAGCATTTCGTCACCGACGAAGTGGCCGGGCTCTTGCTCACGGTGCTGCTGTTCCGCGTACAGGGCCAGGTATTGCTCACCGCGCTGTGGACGTTTGCCTTCTCGCGACTGTGCGACATCGTAAAAATCCCCCCTTCCCGCAGCCTGGAACACCTGCCAAGTGGCTGGGGCGTGCTGGCCGACGACCTGATGGCCTCGGTTTACGCCGCCGGTTTCCTGCACGCGCTGTTCCACTTCTTTCCCCACTGGTTTGGCCGGTGAGGGCGTATTGGTTCGCCACCCGTTGAGATCGTGTCCCGAAACGTAGCCCAGGGAATGGAAGCCTGAAGCGCAAGCGAAGGAATAGCAACCCAAAGCGTCAGCGATGGCGCGCCTGCTCACCGCGCCGCCGACGCTTGACCCTTGCCGGCCCATCACTCACACTAGGGCACGTTTGAATCCGCGAATGCGTTTGGGGCGGTCTCTCCGGCCTATCAACGAGGAGGTGGAGCGATGAGTGCCGGCACTTCACGGGATCGCAAACTGAGTCGAAGCGGGCGGCTGGCGATCCATTGCGTCGCCACTGCGATCATCCTCACGCTGTTTCTTTGCCCATTCGTCGCGGCTGATGATTCCTCGAGCGGCGATCAAGAACAGTTTCAGCCAGCCCCGATCGAAGTGCCAGAGGGTTACACCGTCGAGCTTGTCGCCGCGCCGCCGCTGGTTAAGCATCCGCTGATGGCCGGCTTCGACGACCGCGGCCGGCTGTTCGTGGCCGAAAGCGGCGGCACGAATCTGTCGCACGACGAATTGCTCCAGCAGAAGCCCGGCCTCGTGCGGATGCTCGAAGACACGGATGGCGACGGCCGCTTCGACAAGAGCACCGTGTTCGCCGACCAGCTCACGTTTCCCATGGGCGCGCTGTGGCACGATGGGGCGGTGTACGTCGCCGCTCCGCCGAACATCTGGCGCCTGGAAGACACCGACGACGACGGCGTGGCCGACCAGCGACGCGAGCTTGTCACGGGCTTCGGCTTTACTGGAAACGCGGCCGACATTCACGGCTGCTTCCTGGGACCCGACGGTCGCATCTACTGGTGCGACGGCCGGCACGGGCACGAATTCCGCGCCCCCGACGGCACGATCACCAGCCAGGGCAAGGCCGCCCGCATTTTCTCCTGCCGCGCCGACGGAAGCGACGTTCGCGTGCACTGCGGCGGCGGCATGGACAACCCGGTCGAGATCGACTTCACGCCGCAAGGCGAAATGCTCGGCACCGTAAACCTCTTCTACCGCGAGCGGGGCGACTGCGTGGTGCACTGGATGCACGGCGGCGCGTACCCCCGCTACGACCAAGAGCAGGTGGTGGCCGAGTTCCAGCGCACCGGCGATTTGCTGCCCGAGGCGATTAACCTGGGCCACGTGGCAGTCTCGGGCATGACGCGCGTGCGCGGCAATCAGCGCGACACGCGATACGAGGGGGATCTGTTCGTCACGGAGTTCAACACGCACAAAGTGGTTCGCGTGAGCCTGGCGCGGCAGGGTTCGACGTTTCGCGGCCAGAAGCACGAATTCCTGTCGTCCACCAGCGGCGATTTCCACCCCACCGACGTGCTCGAGGATGCCGACGGCTCGCTGTTGGTGATCGACACGGGCGGATGGTTCCTCAATGGCTGCCCGACTTCGCAGGTCGCCAAGCCGCAGGTGCTGGGGGCCATTTACCGAATTCGCGATACGTCGGCAGCGGTACCCGACGATCCGCGCGGATTGAAGGTCGATTGGGAAGGTGCTAGCGCCGCCGATCTCGCCGCGCTATTCGACGACGATCGATTCGCCGTGCGCGAGCGCGCCATCACCACGCTTGCCAAACGCGGCGACGAATCACTCGAAGCATTGGCCTACGCACTAGTCGGTGGCAGCCACGACGCGCAGCGCGATGCAATTTGGACGCTCACCCGCATCGGCTCGCCGCAGGCGCGCGAAGTCGCCCGCCGGGTGTTCCTGCTCCCCTCGCCCGAGCTGCGTTCGGTGGGCGCGTACTGCGTGGGGATAACTGGCGACACGGAGGCCGCGGCCTATTTACGCGCGATGGCGACGGTCGATGTCCCGTTCGCGCGGCGCGAGGCCGCCACGGCGCTCGGCAAACTTGGTAAGTCCGACGCCGTGCCCTCGTTGCTCGAAGCCCTCGGCGGCGATTGCGACCGCATTCTCGAACACGCGCTCATTTACGCCCTGATCGAGATTGCCGACCGCGAGGCGACCGTCGTGGGCCTGCATCATGAAAGTGCCCGCGTGCGGCGGGCCGCCCTCATCGCCCTGGACCAGATGCGCGATGGTAAGCTCACCCGCGAAGAGGTCGCGCCGCTGTTGGATACCGACGACGCGGCTCTGCAAACGGCAGCCCTGTCGGTGATCGGCAAACACCCGGAATGGGCCGGCGAGTTCACCGAGTTTCTGCGTAACGTGCTCGAAGGAAAGGATGCAATTGGTGACGCCGACGGCGGCGCTCTCTCCCCCGAGCGGCAGGCAGCAGTGCGCGGCACGCTCATGGCGCTGCGCGGTCAGGCCGACGTGGAGAAGATGGCGGCCGAAGCGCTGGCCCGCGACAAAACGCGCCCCGCTATTCGGCAGTTGTTGTTGGAGGTGGCGGCGGCATCGGCTCATCCGTCACTGCCCGATGCGTGGCATGAGCCGATTCGCCATTGTCTGACTTCGGCCGACGAGGCAATCGCGCGGCATGCGGTGGCGGCCGTCGCCGCAATCAGCGATCCCCAGTTCGACGAACCGCTGATTCAACTCGCCAGCGATGCTTCGCGCCCGGCCGAATTGCGCATCGCCGCACTTGCCGCGCGGGCCAATCCTGATGCGGGTCTGGATGCCGACTCCTTCATGCTATTAGTGGCGCAGTTCCAAAGCGACGTACCAATGATGCAGCGACTGGAAGCCGCCCGCGCGGTCGGAAAAGCGCGACTCGACGCCGAGCAGCAAACCGCCGCACTCGAACTGCTTGCTACCGCCGGACCGCTCGAAATCGGGCCACTGCTCGATGCCTTCGATCGGCCGGGCGACGCCAAGCTCGGCATCGCGCTGGTCGAGGCGCTCGACAAATCGCGCGGTCGGGCATCGGTGCCGGCCCCTCGTCTGGAACAGGTGTTCGCGAATTATCCAGACGAAGTGCGCTCCCATGCGGAACCGCTGCTCGCCTCGCTTCGTGGCGATACGGCGGAGCAGGCCGAACGCCTGGCGGAGTTTGAATCGCAGATCGGCGCGGGCAACGCCGATCGCGGCCGCAGCATCTTCAGCGGTTCGCGCGCCACGTGCATCACCTGTCACCGTGTCGGCGGCGAAGGAGGCAGCATCGGCCCCGACCTGACGGACGTCGCCTCGCGCCGCAGCAGCCGAGATTTGCTCGAAGCGATCGCGATTCCCAGCGCGTCGCTTGCTCGCGGGTACGAAAGCTACGTCGTGGTCACGTCCGACGGCCGCGTCGTGAATGGCCTGGTGACTCGCGAAACCGCCGACGCTCTGGTGATTCGCACTCCCCAGCAGACCGAAGTGCGTATCACCCGCAAATCAATCGAGGAGCTCCACCCCGACTCCACTTCGATCATGCCCGCCGGCCTCACCGAAGTTCTGACCGCCGACGAACTGAGCGATCTGTTGGCGTACCTCCAATCCCTCAAGGCGCCTTAGAGGCCCAAAACCGTCGGGGACTGGCTCATTTTGCGCTGTCCGCGAAGCAAAATGTGCCTGTCCGCTTCTCCGAGACGGTTTTGAAACAGCCTCGGAGCGATCACCGCATGTCGAATTCGGGCCGCCCATCCATTCGCAGCCGCGCGTGGCTCGAAAGCGGCGATCTCTACGGCTGGACGCGCAAAGCCGCCCTGTTGGGCATGGGCTTCGACGCCAGCGCCGCCCACGACGGGCCCATCATCGGCATCTGCAACACGTTCAGCGAGCTGGTGCACTGCAACTCGCACCTCCGCACGCTGGCCGAAGCGGTGAAGCGCGGCGTGTGGGCAGCCGGCGGTCTGCCGCTCGAATTCCCGGTGATGTCGCTGGGGGAGTTCAACATGCTCCCCACCACCATGCTCTACCGCAACCTGGCGAGTATGGACGTCGAAGAGTCGATCCGTGCCAACCCGCTCGACGGCGTGGTGCTCCTCTCCGGCTGCGACAAGACGACGCCCGCGCTGTTGATGGGAGCCGCCAGTGCCGACGTGCCGGCCCTGCTCCTGACGGGCGGACCGCAGCTTTCGGTACACTGGCGGGGCGAAGTGCTCGGCTCGTGTACCGATTGCCGCCGCTACCAGACCGAGCTGCGCGCCGGCAACATTTCGCCCGACGACTGGCAGGACCTGCAAACACACATGGTCCGCGGCCCTGGCCACTGTATGACGATGGGCACGGCGTCGACCATGGCGGTGCTGGCCGAGGCGATGGGCATGTCGCCGCCGGGAAGCGCGACCGTTCCGGCCGTCGACGCGCGGCGATTACGATTGGCTGAAGCCGCGGGTCGCCAGATTGTGGAGCTTGCCCGCAGCGATGTGCGGCCCTCGCACATTCTCACCCTCGCAGCTTTCACCAATGCGATTCGCACGCTGCACGCCATCGGCGGATCGACCAACGCCGTGATTCATCTTGTGGCGATCGCCGGTCGGCTGGGGATCGATCTGCCGCTCACGCTGTTCGATGAGCTCTCCGATTCCACGCCGCTTCTATTGAATCTCAAGCCGTCGGGCGCGTTTCTGATGGAGGATTTTGAATACGCGGGCGGCGCTCCGGCGCTGTTGGCCGAACTGGCCCCGCTATTGGATACGAGCTGCCTCACCGTGAGCGGCAAATCATTGGCCGAGAATCTTGCGGGGGCGCGCAACGATAACCGAGAGGTGATTCGGTCGCTTGAATCGCCGCTGCGGCCCGATGGCGGGTTGTGCGTGCTCAATGGGAACCTGGCACCTGGTGGCGCGGTCATCAAACGCAGCGCGGCGTCGCCCAATTTGCTGCGACACCGCGGTCGGGCCATCGTGTTCGACGGCCACGACGATCTGGAAGCGCGAATCGACGATCCGAACCTTGATGTCCATGCCGACGATGTGCTGGTACTCCGCGGCGCGGGACCCCTGGGTGCGCCCGGCATGCCCGAGTGGGGCCTTTTGCCGATACCGCAGAAGCTGCTCAAGGCCGGCGTGCGCGACATGGTCCGCATCAGCGATGCCCGCATCAGCGGCACGGCAGCAGGAACGGTGGTCGTACACGTCGCACCGGAATCGGCGGCAGGCGGGCCACTGGCGGCCGTCCAAACCGGCGACATGATCGAGCTCGATGTGGCCGCGCGAAAACTCGAGCTCCTCGTGCCGCCGGAAGAAATCGAACGCCGACTGGCAGCTCAAGCAGACGATTCCCTTCGACACTCAACGCCCGAAGATCGCCGCGGCTACCGCTGGCTCGTCGCGAAGCACATCCTCCAAGCCGACCAAGGCTGCGACTTCGATTTCCTGCGCGCGGATTTCGAGGGATAATGCAGTCATGGACGCACCCCAAACGCCTCGCTCACGGCCACGATTTCGTTATGGGATCGTCTCACTCCTGTACTTCGTGACAAGCCTGTGTGTGGCATTCGCCGCCGCGCGTGCGTGGCGCGAGAGCATCGGTGTGGCCGCCTTGGGCGGTGCC
>Ga0315553_10003051_pt1 | contig 13202 bp, 14 predicted proteins | sample SalMarSW160140MG_FD_203099 | JGI IMG/M metagenome (GOLD analysis project Ga0315553, IMG submission 203099) | Salt marsh sediment microbial communities from the Plum Island Ecosystem LTER, Massachusetts, United States - Salt Marsh Sediment SW1601-40 ... | reverse complement strand
AGCATTCCCGATAATGAGGTAGCTATCAATGTTACTGGAACTGAGAGTCCTAATTCAGCAAGTGCTACAATCACGATTACGATGTATGGTTTGGCTGATGAGATGAGGAGGTAAGTCCTCAGAATTCCAGGGACACCAGACCAATCAGGCCTACTGCAAATTAGGTATTATGTCCCCGGAATATTACTTGAAGTAATGCTTCATTCACTCATTTTGGGGTGGCTCCTCAAGTTTGCGATTATTTGAACGATAAATAACCCTAGCATAACGAGCCCCCACGCCAGAGAAGTCTTCCACGCGATCACCACAAATCCATTATCAATTGACAAGCAAAACTTGACAGTTTTTATCAATTGATGCATAATCGGAGAAAGTGATATGGCAGAGGAGTTCAGCGATCCTGGGAAACGGAAAACTCGAGATTTCCTGGAGGGGGTCAAGCAGGCAATAGCGAGTCCGGCAACCAGGTATGATGGTTGGCTTCTTGTGAAACGCTCTGACACTATTGACTGCATCGCCGAACTGGGGTTGACCTTGGATGACGTGCGGGATGCCATCTTGGGACTTTCTGTGGCGGACTATTGTGGAGGACCTCTGCATGACCGGAACATGCCCGGAGATCTGTGGGTGTTCGGTAAGATCATGGAAGGTAGGGAGGTTTATATCAAGTTGAAGCTAGCCAAGATCGGCCCGGTGAAGCGAGTGCGAGTGGTGTCGTTCCATTTCCCAAAGGAACCCCTTTGCTATCCGTATAGATCTGAAGAACAAAAGAAAGGAGGTGCGTGATGAATACTGCGGTTCGTGGCCTCTGCTCCAATTGCGAGAAAGAAACCCGATTGGAGCTCGTTACCAAGGAAGAGGTAATTCGGGTTAGAAAGAAGCCCATAAGGATAGAGCTTCAATACCTTAGGTGTGTAGAATGCGGTGATGAGGTCTTTGATCCAGGCCTAAACGTAGACCCGTTTAGCCTGGCCTATAGGAAGTATCGCAAGGAATACGGCTTTCTTCAGCCCGAGGAGATCCGAGAGTGGCGAAAGGCGAATAAGCTGACCCAAGGCGAACTGGCAAAGTTGCTTGGTGTGGGTGGAGTGACTATTAGCCGCTACGAAAATGGGGCACTTCAGGACCCCTCACATGAAAAGCTCTTGAGGCTGGCAATGAATCCATCCAACCTCCTACAGCTGGCAGAGGAGTCCGAAGGCGTGTTCAGCGAGTCCAAGAAAAGAAGATTGATCGAAGGCCTGGAGCAAGTCCGGGCGGGAGGCAACTCTATCGATTCAACCATCATGGTCAGTCTTGGTAACTACGAGCCAAATGAGTACAGCGGCTACAGAAAGCTGGACCTCGAGAAACTATACAGTGCCATCCTCTTCTTCTGTAAAGAAGGCGTGTTGAAGACGAAGCTCAACAAGCTGCTATTCTATGCTGATTTTAAGCATTACAAGGGGTATGCGATTTCTATTACTGGCGCCCGATATGCGCATATACCTTTCGGTCCTGCCCCAGACAATTATGAGATCTACTACGGGGCTCTATCCTCGCAGAAGGCTATAGAGTTCATAGAGGAAATATATCCAGCCAAACGCGGAGGCGAGCCTGTCGTCGGTGAGATTATCAAAGCTGTGAAGAAGCCTGACTTGAGTCTGTTTGCTGCTAGTGAACTTCGCATCATGGCTTCCGTACAGGAGGATTTCGAGAAATACAATGCGAGAGAGATAACAGACTTTTCACATAAAGAGGTAGGCTATCAGGAAACAGAAGATGGCGGCACCATTTCATACGACTATGCCAAGAAATTGAATTACTAGCCGGTTTCTGAGCGAATTTTGCTTCAACTATACAGGTTAGTTTTACGATGAACTAGGTGTTGCGTTCCCGGAATATGCTTGGGCAGAAGGCAATGAATTCGATCTTACTGGGATTAACGAAATTGCATATCCATTCAATCAACGGTAAGTTTGTCCGCACGCAAACAATGAAGGCCCCGAGTAGTGCAGAACAGGAAGTCATCATATTTTCGGGTGCCAAAACCACATTCCTAGGTCAGTGTACACCGTTCAGAACTATCATCATTCATGAATCAGTGTTCGAAAACGAGCGATTATTCGACTATGTGCTTATCCATGAGATGGCGCATAGAAAGCAGTGGTGGTCGTTTTTCGGCGTCCCTCTGCTGTTTTTATTGATTTTCGGCTTCTTTTGTTTGGCTTCGGCCTTTATATTTCTACTCCAATCGCTGATATTAATGAACCCTAGTTACCTTTTGGGGTTCGCGTGGTCTGTACTTCTATGCCTACTGGCCTTGATTATCCCTTGTGCGTTCTCTTGGGCATTGGAAATGCATGCCGATTTTGTAGCTATCAAGAATCTGGGACTGAAGGCCTTTGAGGAGATCCGGGATGATTTGAGTAAGACTCGCAAACTGACCTTAGGCTCAAGGATTGTGGTTCTTTTCCACTTTGGTTGACTCTCCTTCTAAGCCAATTTACAATAGTGCGTATATGCAATTGTGGACGATACGCTTGCTCATTTCGTTCGGCACGGCGTTCATAATCGACCTGATACTCTCTGCCGCTATTAGTGAACTTGTTCAGGAGATATCCGACCCCTCTGTACACCTTATACAGTTTGCCATTTTTGCGGCGAGTGCCCTTGGCATGTACTGGCTTCTTGGCAAGGTCTGAATGAGGGGCAACTATCAGTATTATAAGAAGCATTACTAGAATGTAACCAAGGACAACGAGTATCCTGCCATTAATGGACAGACTCATAAACTGCTTGAATAGAAACCAAATATCGTAAGTCACAGTCTCTTCCTCTTTGCCCCTCTGAAATAGCGTTTACTGAGCATTCCACGACCAGCGAATACTTCACCCTTGTGTAGTTTTGGTAGCTTAGGTTGTTTTGGCTTAGGGTGATGAAGTCTCAGAATCGGTCTAGGTTCTGTGCTAACGTCAATCTTAGCTGTGCCTCTTGGTTCTCTAACTACACCTAGCCAGTCATTAACAGATAATATAATGCCAGCTTTACGTGCGGGTGTTTTGCCTTTGAGTGAAATATGCGGCCTGAAGTAGTTGTAATGAATTAGGAATCCCTCGATAAACTTCCTGGCGGTCTCTGGCTTCTTCAACCCCCTCAGCACCTTTGTGCGGTCTTTGAGAGTGCCTTGAAATCGCTCGATAAGGTTAGTATTAGTCTGGACACTGAACGGTGAGCCTTGTCTGTGTTCTGCGTCTGCACCATACGCTAGCTCGATGCCGTCCAAATATGCGGCGAGCTTGTCTGTCATTACTACCTTTGGAGTCTTGTCAGCACGTTCTGCCGCCTTGTCCATTAAGGCTCTAGCTTCTCTTGTCCCTCTATTTGGTGATAAATGAGAAGCTAGAAGGAATCTAGTCTTAGCGTCTATGCAATCGAATAGCCAATACTTCTTACGATTGATTTTGATTACAGTCTCATCCGCTATCCAAACGTCACCTACGTTTGGCTTAGTGTCTCTTACCTTGTACTCTGCTTCCTTTATGAAGCGGTCTAGCCATCGGTATATCGTGCTTACTGATGGGCTGTCATTGTATTGCTGTTCCAGATTCTGTTTGATTTCGTTAAGAGACATACCACTGAAATAGGAGTGGAGAGCATCACCGACACAGGTCACAGCACTTCGCATCTTGGGCAAGGCGGAGTTACCCGTGAACTTTCGCTTACAATCACGGCAATAGAATAACTGTTGCCCCTTATACGTGCCATACAGCCAAAGGTTCTTAGAGCCACAGTATTTGCACTTGAAGTCCTCTGCTAGAACGTATCTGTTAACCACTCTTCGTTTTCCCCTTTTGAATACGTAGTAAATGTCCTTTATATCCATACCTTAAAGGGTAGCAGTCGCAAAATCGTATGCGGTACTTATACATCGTCTTCGTATTCATCCACGAAAGTCTTTATTTCCTTAAAAAGCTCAGGCATGTCTACACCCAAAGCTGAAGCTATACGAGTAAGAATCATTAGGTATGCCTTCCCCCTTCTTCCCATTGCTCTCTCTCTCCTTTCTTTTTTCCTTTCCTCTCTGACTGTCAATGCCAAACCAGCGATAGCGAAAACAAGGCCCACTATTATTAGCCACTGGCTAATTCCAGCCGTCTCTGGTTTTTCTATCATGAAGATAACACCTACAGGAATTAACATCGCTCCAAATGCAGTCCACCATGCATTCATTAAAATCCTCCTTATCAGCCTCTTAAGGAAGGTTGTTATCTTAGACATAACCACCTCCCCAGAGACTTTTTAAGGAAAGTATACCCCCAACCACAATGGAACAGAACCCTCAAGAACGGAAATTTGACAAACTATTGACGGATGTGGTATTATTAAGATTGTCCCAAGCAATCGAACGCGAAGTTGGTGGACGAAGAACCGAGAACGAGTAGGCGGAAGTCGAAAGGACGAGGGGAGAAAACCAAAGAAGGGGAGGCTGCTTGGGGCACTTTTTGTGTGCCATCCATAACTATCCCTGCTTCCTGCGAGCAAGTCTTTACAGATTGCTTCATCCTTCTGACGGGGAACTCTATCTGGTCGTCATCGGCCCCGCCCGTTATCGTCAGGCATGGCTCCTGGCGGGGGTATCACCCTCACCTTGCCTCACCCTAACCGTCTCCATCGAGTGGAGAAGGATCTCCCATCGAGGGAGAAGAGATTGCTTCGGCCCGAGATCCCTCGCTTGGGCTGGGGACGCCTCGTAATGACAAGGGGGTCCAGGGAGAGGGGTCTACAATGCGAGGGACTCCGTACCAATCAGGCCTGCTACAAACCAGCTATTATGTCCCGGGGATACCACAATGACGCAGCTCCCAAATCTGTATTTATTGGTCATCTAAGTAGCAACTGATGTCCTGGCGCTGTTTCTGAGCGCGTTTCTAGACAGCGTTGTATCCTGCGTCCAGCGCTTGCTCGTTCAGCGCTATGAGCTTGGCACTATCCTTGTCACTGAGCATCCTGGCCATTGCGCTCTTCATCAGTTCGAGTGAGACTATCCCCGTAGCCTTGATGACCGCGCCCAGTGCCACCATGTTGGCTACCCGGGAGTTGCCCAGTGACAGGGCGATGTCATTTGCCGGCACTCTTATCACCCGCACGTCGTTGCGTTCTGTCGGGCGGCCGACAAGGGAAGAGTTGACCGCCACCGTGCCTCCCTTAGCCACAGTCTTCTCAAATCTGTCAAGAGAGGGCAGGTTCATGGCGACCAAGGCGGTAGGGTTATCCACCACAGGCGAGGCAATTGGCTCATTAGAAAGAACCACGGTGCAATTAGCGGTGCCTCCTCTCATCTCCGGGCCGTAGGAAGGAAGCCAGGTCACGTGCAGTCCGTAGTCTGCACCTGCCCGGGCGAGGAGTTTCCCTGCCAGGATTACTCCCTGTCCGCCGAAGCCAGCAAATACAAATGATTTCTCCATCCTAGCCCCTGTCCACAATGTCGCCAAGTGGGAATACCCTGACTACTTCATTCATCAGGTGGCTGTTAGTCTCGACCGGACTCATCCGCCAGTTGGTAGGGCAATTGGTGAGGATCTCGACCAGCGAATATCCCTTGCCCTCAACCTGGCATTGGAAGGCCTTCCTGATCGCCCGACTTGCCGCCATGATTCGCTTCTGATCGTAGAGAGCCTGGCGGGTGACATAGACCGGGGCCTCGAGTTGGGCAATCATCTCAGCGAAGCGAATCGGATAGCCAGCGAGCTGAGCATTTCTCCCGTCGGGACAACTGGTTGCTCGCTGCCCGATGAGGGTGGTGGGCGCCATCTGTCCTCCGGTCATTCCATAGATCTGATTGTTTATGAAGATTACGGTGATATTCTCACCGCGATTGGCGGCATGGATTGACTCTGCCGTACCAATGGCAGCCAGGTCGCCATCACCCTGGTAGGTGAAAACGATCAGGTCCGGGTTCACTCGCTTGATCCCCGTGGCCACCGCACAAGCGCGGCCATGGGCCGCCTGGATGCCGTCGCAGCGAAACCATTCGTACATGGTGACTGAACAGCCGACCGGGGCCACGGCTATGGCACGTTCCTGGATGCCGAGCTCGTCTATCGTGTGGGCGATGATTTGTGTCACCAGTCCGTGATGGCAACCGGGGCAATAGCTGAACTGGGCGTCGGTGAGGCACCTAGGTCGCTCGAAAACCTTGACCATGTTGTCCGTGTTAGCTGACATTACGCTTCACCTCTCTTAGGATGTCTTTGGGCGTGGGCACCAGTCCGCCAAGCTCACCGTAGAACGGGGTCTCGGCCCGGTCGCCGACTGCCAGGCGCACGTCTTCAACCATCTGTCCTGCGCTCATCTCCACAGTGAGGATGGTATTGACCCGGCTGGATAGCACGCGAAGCGCCGCGTACGGAAAAGGCCACAGTGTGATGGGTTGCACCAGTCCCAGCTTGATACCCTGGCTCCTCGCCATTTTGACTGTCGTTCTAGCGATTCGAGCCACCGTGCCATAGGCAACTACGATAATAGTGGCGTCAGAGGTCTCGGTTTCCCGGTAACGTACCTCCTTCTTTTCTATCCGGTGGTAGCGGCTCTGGCGTTGGGCATTGATCCGGTTCAGATCCGCAGGGTCTATGGCGTAACTCGTAACCACATTTGGGTGGCGACCCCTGGCACCGGTGAGAGCCCAGGGCTTGGCGGGCAGTGAGGTCGGGTCAATGGGTTCCGGAAGCACAACAGGCTCCATCATCTGACCGAGCATGCCATCAGACAGGATCATCACCGGAACGCGATATTTGTCTGCTAAGTCGAATGCTAGCATCACCAGTTCAATCGCCTCCGCAATGGTGGCAGGTCCGAGGACAATCATGCGATAGTCGCCGTGTCCTCCTCCCTTGGTTGCCTGGAAGTAATCTCCTTGAGCTGGGGCTATGTTGCCCAACCCGGGACCGCCGCGCGCTACATTGATAATCACGCAGGGCAAATCGGCACCGGCGAGATAGGATATTCCCTCCATTTTAAGGCTTATGCCCGGACTGGAGGATGAGGTCATAGTACGTACACCGGCTGCTGATGCTCCATAGCACATGTTGATTGCTGCCACTTCGCTCTCTGCCTGGATGAACGCCCCGCTCACCGCGGGCATGCGAGCCGCCATGTATTCAAGTATCTCGTTCTGGGGGGTGATAGGATAGCCGAAGTAAGCGCGACAGCCTGCGCAAATAGCCGCCTCGGCCATAGCCTCATTTCCTGTCGTCAGGATCTTGCCTATGGTGTCACTTCCTTTGCTGTGGTTTCTTCTCTCGATAGACTTCAATTGCTATGTCGGGACACGTTTGAGCGCAAAAAGCACATCCGACGCAACGTTCAGGTTCTTTCATGTAAACAACGTTGTACCCGCTTTGGTTATACTCGTCCGAATAGGCCAGCACATCCTCGGGACAGAAAGCGATACACAGTCCGCAGCCTTTGCAGCGCTCTCGATTAATTACTACGGTTCCTTTTGGCATGTTTGTGCCTGGTCCGGGAGCACGTCGAAGGCCTGTAGTTGCTCCACGGTTCTGCCGGACAGGGAATCGGCTACAGGTTGCATGATAAGTTGTCTCTGGCGCTTTGTTAATGTTCTCCTCGCTGCCATTGCATATGTCTCCGACTCACATGCGCCTGCAACTTGGTTGCAGAGGCCGAGTCACGCTTGTGATTTCGGCCTGGGTATTACTGAAGTGAAGCCACATTCGGTCACGTCTTCTGATCAGGCTACTGAAGTGCCGTTCACACAGCTGATGGTCTCCGTCTTGGATCATTTACGTGTTGCCGGACAACCTGTTCTCTTAGCATTCCGAATCCTATCTTCGGCCAGCCTGATAGCGACAGTGTAAGGTGGTACCTTTTCCTTCCGCGAGATGTCGATTATGGTCTTGCCCCGGTCGTAGATCTTCTTCACGTCTGCGGCAGCTCTTTCCTGATAATACCCTTCTGGATGGAGCTCATGAGCAACGTTTATTACCCCTCCGGCGTTTATCCAGAACGCAGGGGCATGCAGGATTCCTCTGTCATGGAGCATTGCCGCATGTCGGATAGGTTCCCACAGCTGATTATTAGCTCCCCCGGCACTGATGCGACATCTCAGTTTGGGGATGGTGTTATCATTGAGTGTCCCGCCCAGAGCGCAGGCCGCGAACACGTCACATTGCTGTTCATATATTTCATCCGGGGGAACCAGCTTGGCACCCAATTCTGTAGCGATTTTCTGAGCGGCTGCCTGGTTTACGCCTCCTGAGCCGATAAGTATGGCTCCCTGGCTGGCCAGGTCTCTGGCTAAGATGCTACCCACTTTTCCAGCAATACCTTGAATGGCGATAGTTTTGTCCTTAAAAGAGTCACTGTCAAACACTGCTTCCAGGCATGCTCTCATTCCCCAGGTAACTCCGTGAGCCGTTGCCGGTGAAGGGTCACCACTTCCTCCCATTTCCTTCGGCAGTCCGGCTACCCATTTGGTTACCTCTTTCATTGTTATCATATCTTCTACAGAGGTTCCTACATCGACCGCAGTCACGAATCCGCCTGCGAGGCTGTTTATGAGTGCTGCATAGGCTCGTAGCTGTTCCTTTCGCCTGTCCTTGTCTTGCGTTGGATGGCCTCGAATCACTGCCTTACCACCGCCGAAACTAACACCGGCTTGTGCCAATTCGGTATCCTGGCCCACAGCCAGGGCCAGCTTGTAGGTCATGTCTTTCGCCAGTCGCTGATTATCAACGAGAGCCTCCGCCCTCGTGGGAAAGGGATACCATCTAGTTCCGCCCAGAGCCGGACCCAGCGTGGTATCGTGAATAACAACGCTAACTTCAAGGCCCGTTCTCTCATCATTCAAGATGACCATCCGCTCGAACGATTCTCTGGATTCCAGACATTCCACGAGTGTTTTTCCGAAGTCAGTCATTTATTACCTCCTTCCGCATGTCAGAAAACAAGGAGTCTCCATACGTGGAGACTCCTTGGATGGATTCCGTCGCCGCGACGAAGGACGACCTCGTGCCGGATGCCTAATGTGAAAATGCACAACCCTGAAACAGCTACTCCTTCGGTGGAGTGTTGTGTCAAGGAATCAGCATATCCCTCGAGTTTCCCCTGACGGTGCACTGCCCTCGATTCTATGATAACTTGTTTCTAGAAGTTTGTCACTATCCCGTGGGAATGCTCAACCAGCCAGGGGACATTCGCTGCATCTTCCCTCACGACAGTAGTTCCTGAAGATGTGAATTAAGCCTTGTTGATGACAGGCAGTGAGGTCAGAAAGGTCTTCAAGACAAAGCTGCTTCGCCATGTGACGCGTTAGGCAATTCTCAGCCAATCCGGGATAATTACGGCAAAGCTCTATGGAGTTCTCTGTCAGCTTCGCCTCACCGGCTAATTCTCCCCAGGAGAAGGCAAAGGGCAATATCACGTTTACGGCGATTTCACGTGCCTTGCTATTGCCTAAAAGAGACGACATCTTTGTCTTACTTCCGATGCCAAAGTCGAAATGGTCCCGCCAGTAACCATCGCCAGCCACGATCAAACCCTTTTCCAGCACGCTGAGTCCACAGGAGAGAGGTGTGTTCTTCACCAGCTTCAATATGCCGGCTAGCAAGCCTCTGTCGGAGTAGCGCTCAAGCAGGTAGCCGTGGGCGATAATGCGCCGCACCGGAGAATTGTTGGGGTATATGTGTGAGAGGTTCCAGTCACTTTCCCTCATGGTTTCGACTTTTTTGCCCGCCGACTGCCATATTCGTTCCAATTCCCGGCCTTCTTTTTCCCTGGCAAACTTTCCCTGCCATCTTTGAGAAGGCAATAACCCGGCTGTTCCTAACAGCAAAGCTTGCTTCAGGAGCAGGCCTTCTCTGGATTCGATGGAATCGAGGGGCATTCTGCCAGCAAGGTCTTCAAAAGGCTTTGTGTTCTTAGCATAACCCAGAGCCCTCATCATGCCCCGGAAAAGGACCTGCCCTGCCTCCTCTTGCTTTAACTCGTCCTGAAAATGCATCGCCTTCTGCTTGAACCTTTCTTCACCGGCAGCGTTCAATATCCTCCCCAAAGTTTGCCTGTCCATCCGGTCCAGTATTTGGAAGCAGGGAAGCTGGTGAGGCAGCAAATAAGGCTGGTGCCGTAATGCTTTCGCCAGACAGAGCACGGGAACCGGCTTGCCGCTCTGTAGTAGGGTAGCTGAATTACAGTCATGCCACATCACAACATGAAGGATGACATTATTATATTCAGCATCAGCATGATGCTTATGGCTATACCAATCGCTGGATTTAACGTGAACCTCGACATCCCCTTTCGTCAAGTGAAATTTATTTGCAATAACTGCATCCCGAAAATCGGGGCCGTTATCACCATTAGTCCTTCCCGGGTAGATTACGCTGACCGGCTCGTCTTCCGTGGAGGGCAACTCCTTTCTCCCCACCTGCTGCCATATGAGAGCAGCTTGCTTTTCCGAGAATTTCATCCGATTACGTGTAATCATGCGTAAAAAAAGACCACCTATTGTTTTGATTCATTCTGGTTCTCTCTGGCTTGGTAAGTAAAACCACTACGCTCAGCGATTATGCTGAGCAAGGTGGCTGATGCTCCGCGAGGCCGGTACATTCCTTTTTCCCATTCACTGATTGTTTGCTGCCGCGTGCCCAGTTCATTAGCCAGTCTGGCCTGAGTTAAGTCCAGATGTTTCCTCAGCGCCCGGACATCTTCCTTAGTCCATTGTCTTTTCTTCTTTTCTCTTTGTTGCATCATTAAGAATTATACACGGTTTAGTGTAATAATGCAAGAAAAACTTTGCCGAATTCTAGTAAAAACCGCTTGCTTTTTTGAGGTTTCCTGATATAATAGAGAGTTAGCAATCTCAAGGGCAGACTGCTAAAGTAAATCTAGGAAAGGAGGAAATATGGCTAAAATTGAACCTTTGGGAGACAGGGTAGTGATAAAAGCCACACCCCAGGAAGAAGTAAGCAAAGGGGGGATAGTCTTACCGGATACAGCCAAAGAGAAGCCCCAGGAGGGGAAAATTATTGCTGTCGGTCCGGGCAGGTTGACCGAAGAGGGCAAGCGTATTGCTATGGACGTGAAGAAGGGCGATAAGGTTATTTACTCTAAATATGCCGGCACTGAATTTAAGCTGAATGGCGAAGAGCTGATTATCATGCGTGAAGGCGATATCCTGGCCAAGAAGATTTAAGAAAAGGAGGCAAGCGAATGGCAAAACAAATTATTTTCGGCGAAGAAGCAAGGAAAGCCTTGAAGAATGGCGTCGACACTCTAACTAATGCTATAAGGGTGACTCTGGGACCACGCGGGCGGCCTGTAGCATTGGATAAGAAATGGGGGGCTCCTTCGGTTCTCAACGACGGCGTTTCTATAGCCAAAGAAATAGAGTTGCCTGACCCGTTTGAGAATATGGGTGTCCAGCTAGTAAAGCAGGCAGCCACTAAGACCAATGACCAATGTGGCGATGGCACCAGTACATCCACTATTATAGCTCAGGCTATTATTAGTGAGGGCTTCAAGAACATTGCTGCTGGAGCTGATTCCATGGCCCTGAAGCGTGGGGTTGATAAAGGGGTAGTGGCTTTAGTTGATGAGCTCAAGAAAATGTCTATACCAGTGGCTGGTAGAGAGCAGGTAGCTCAGGTAGCTGCCATCTCGGCTATTGACCCGGAAATCGGCAACTTGATTGCCGACGTTATGGAAAAGGTGGGCAAGGATGGTGTTATCACCGTCGAAGAAGGCAAAGGGCTGCAATTCGAGACTGAATTTGTTGAGGGTATGAAATTCGATCGCGGCTACATCAGCCCTTATTTCATCACCAATGCTGAACAAATGAGAGCAGAACTGGATGATCCCTACATCCTAATCACTGATAAGAAGATCTCTGCTATAAATGATATATTGCCGGCTCTGGAGAAGATTGTCCAAGTGTCAAAGAATCTGGTTATTATCGCTGAAGATATCGAGGGCGAGTCACTGGCTACACTGGTGGTTAACAAACTCAGGGGTACTCTATCTCCGTTGGCGATAAAAGCACCAGGCTTTGGCGACAGGAGAAAAGCCATGCTTCAAGATATAGCCGTTCTTACCGGAGGCACTGTTATATCTGAAGAGGTTGGCAGGAAATTAGATTCGGTGACTGTGCAAGATTTGGGGCAGGCCAGAAGAGTGATTGCTGATAAAGACAATACCACCGTTGTCGAGGGCAAGGGCGAGACGAAAGAGATCGAGGCTCGTATCAAACAAATCAGGTCGGAAATTGATATAAGCACGTCAGATTATGATAAGGAGAAATTACAGGAAAGACTAGCAAAATTAGCAGGTGGCGTGGCAGTGATTAAGGTAGGTGGGGCTACGGAAACGGAGCTAAAGGAGAAGAAACACCGCGTAGAAGATGCCTTGTCAGCTACTCGAGCTGCTGTAGAGGAAGGTATCCTGCCTGGTGGGGGTGTTGCCTTGCTCAATGCCTTGCACGGCTTGAAAAAGCTCAAAGTGGAGGGTGATGAGGCTACCGGGGTGAATCTCTTGAAGCGAGCCCTGGAAGAGCCTCTGAGGTGTATCGCTACAAATAGCGGCAGAGAGGCATCAGTAATAACAAATAGTGTGAAGGAAAGCAAGCCTGGTATAGGCTACGATGCCCTCAAAGATGAACTGGGTGTAAATATGATAGGGAGAGGCATTGTTGACCCTCTCAAGGTCACCAGGAGCGCTCTCCAGAATGCTGCTAGCATTGCCACTATGATTCTGACTACGGAGTCCCTGGTAACTGACATTCCTGAGAAGGAAAAGATGCCGGCGATGCCAGGAGGAGGAGGAGGATACGAGGGCATGATGTAGCCTCTGTGGCTGGAATTCAACTAAATTCACCAGAACCAGAAAGAACCGCCGTGAGGCGGTTCTTTCTGTATAGTATTAGATCTTAAGCAATTGTCTTAAAGGCTTTTCCTCATTGACTGGTCCTGTTATGGCTAAATTAAGTCCACTATTGGTTAGAAGCTCCTCGGCTAGCTTTTTCAGCTCGGCCATGGTGATGGCATCCACAATAGAAATAACGTCGTCCATGTCCAGGATTTGTCGTGTCAATATTTCCTGGCCACCGTACCATAGTGCGACATGATGACTATCCTCAAACCGCAAATATAATCTTCCCTTTGATAATTCCTTAGCTCTGGTAAGCTCGGTGGCTGTGATTCCTTGCTTAA
>Ga0315553_10003050_pt1 | contig 13211 bp, 7 predicted proteins | sample SalMarSW160140MG_FD_203099 | JGI IMG/M metagenome (GOLD analysis project Ga0315553, IMG submission 203099) | Salt marsh sediment microbial communities from the Plum Island Ecosystem LTER, Massachusetts, United States - Salt Marsh Sediment SW1601-40 ... | reverse complement strand
GCTCGTCGTGCAGCGCCGCTGCGTGATCGCCAGCCAGCCACACATACCGGTTGGCTGTGTCCTTCGACACCTTCACCAGCCGCCCGGTCTGCCGCACGCCACAGCCTTCCTGAATGTGCTCCAGAATGGAGAGCACCTTCGCGACGGGGAGCTTGGCGTAGTACAGCGGCGTCCCCTTGCGCTCCGAAAAGCGCGCCTTGCACACCCGGCAATAGAGCTGCCGGATCGACTTGTTTGTGCCGATGCGGCCGCACACCGTCAGATTTCCCGCTCCGCGTTTCCCGTACCTCGGACACTCCGAATTCTGACAGCACAACTCCTCCAACCGCTTCATGGCTTGACCTCCTCCAAAGCAAGGGCAACCCGCCCAACGACTTCGGTCCATACTTGGAGTATCGACAAGCCAAGCCCATTTCTTCAATTCTTCTTGGACACAAGGCGATATTGGGAGATGAACCTTTCTTCCTGCCTGCGACGCGGCAGCGGCCGCCGCGCATTTCTCTTGTCTAATCCCCGTGCGGAGCCGATACTATTGAAAGTGGTGTAATCAATGGGAGCGGAACAAGGAAAAGTGGAAAAGTGGAAAACCGGGAAGGAGAGTTCTGAGGCTGCCCGAAGGGCAGCAAGGCGGTTCCTTGCCCATTTTCCCGTTTTCCCGTTTTTCCTTTTCTTATCCGAAACTGAATAGGATGTTGTGCGCAGACACCGCATGGCCATTTGGGAGCACGGGATGAGGCGTCGCTACAGGGCGCCGCTGGCACTGATCACTGCCGCGACGGTTCTCGGTGCCGTCCTCGCGTGGACGCTGCCGGGGTGCCGCCCCGGGCGACAGCCGCCGGCCGGCCCGCCCAAGCTCAACGTGCTGCTCATCACCCTGGACACCACCCGCGCCGACCGGGTTGGCTGCTACGGGTATGCGAAGGCCGAGACGCCCGCCCTCGACGCGCTCGCCGCGAAGGGCCTCCGCTTCGAGAACGCCTTCGCCCACGTCCCGCTGACCCTGCCGTCGCACGCCAGCATGCTAACCGGCCTGCTCCCGCCGGAGCACGGCCTGCACGACAACGGCCGCGGCAAGCTCGGCCCCGGCCCGGTGACCCTGGCGGCGCTGTTCAGCCGTCGCGGCGGCAAGACCGCCGCCTTTCTCGCCAGCTTCGTGCTCGACAAGCAGTTCGGCCTGGCCCGCGGCTTCGGTGTGTATGACGACCGGATGACCCCGCCCGCCGACGACAGCGACGACGTGTTCCGCCGCGAGAACCCCGCCAACACAGTGGCCGACCGCGCCCTCGCCTGGCTCGAACAGAACGCCGGCGAGCCCTTCTTCTGCTGGGCCCACTTCTTCGACCCCCATCTGCCCTGCGAGCCGCCCGAGCCGTACAAGTCGCGTCACCAGCACGCCTACGACGGCGAGATCGCCTTCATGGACGCGCAGATGAAGCGGCTGATCGACTTCCTCGACCGCCGCGGCCTGCGCGAGAGAACACTGGTCATCGCCGCCGGCGATCACGGCGAGTCGTTCGGCGCGCACCTGGAGTACGGCCACGGGCCGCTGGTCTACGAGACGACGATGCACGTGCCCCTCATTGTCAGCCTGCCCGGCCGCGTCCCGCAGGGCGAGACGGTCGACCGCGCCGTCGGCGTGGTCGATGTCGCGGCGACGGTGCTCGACGTCCTCGGCTGGAAGAAGCCCGAGGCGATGGTGAACTCCCACAGCCTGCTCGACGCCCCGTCGCGGGCCCTGGCCTGCTACGGCGAGAGCGAATTCCTCCTCAACAGCTACGGCTGGGCGCCGCTGCGGTCGCTGACCACGCCGCGCTGGCGGTACATCCAGTGCCCCACGCCCGAGCTGTACGACCGGGCCGCCGACGCCGGGGAGAAGACCAATCTGCTGAGCGCCCAGCCGGAAGTCGCCGCGGACCTGAAGCAGCAGCTCGACGAGCTGGTGGCCGGCATGAAGAAGGGCCAGGCCGTCGCCGTCCCGGTTGACCGGGAGGCCATTGCGGCGCTCAAGCAGCTCGGCTACCTCAGCGGCACGACCGGGCAGGCCAGGCAGATCGATCCGGCCAAGCGCAAAGACCCCAAGGCGATGATGCACGTCTACAACGCCTGCGCCAAGGCGGACCTGCTGGCCGAGGCCAAGCGATACCAGGACGTGATCGACCTGATTCAGCCGCTCCTCGAGAAGGACCCAGACTGCATCGAGCTGCACGACCAGCTGGCCGGCAGCTACATGATGCTGAATCAGCACGATGCCGCGATGAAGCACATCCAGGCGTACCTCGCGTTCGACCCGACCAACCGGACGATGCTGTGCAACCTGGCGACCGTGCTGCTCGGCCGGAAGAAGCCCGACCAAGCGGCGAAAGTGCTGCGGCAGGCGCTGCGGCTGAGGCGGGGGGCGCTCGAGCCGGTCAACAAGAAGGGCGACTCGAAGATCACCATCAAGCTACACGTCCACCTCGGCCTCGCCCTGATGGAGCAGAAGAAACTCGGTCCTGCGGCCGAGCAGTTCCAGCTGGTCCTCAAGGATGCCCCGGACCACGTGGAGGCCAATAACAACCTGGCCAACGTCTACGCCGCACAGGGCGAGAACGCGCTCGCCGTCCGGTACTGCCGGCAGGCGCTCAAGGCAGCCCCCGACAAATACGAGGTCCGAAACAACCTCGGGCTGCTCCTGTGCCGAGAGAAGCGATACGCCGAAGCGGTGAAGGCGTGGCAGGAGGGCCTGAAGTTCCGGGCCAAAGACCCGCTGTGGCTGTACAATGTAGCGTGGTGGCTGGCCACGTGCCCCGACGCGAAGGTCCGCAACGGTCGGGAGGCGATCAAGGTGGCCGAGTCGCTCTGCCAGGCGACCGACTGGAACAATGCCCAGGCGCTCGACACCCTGGGCGCGGCGTATGCGGAGGCGGGACAGTTCGGCCGGGCAACCAAAATGGCAAGCCGGGCGCTGGCGCTCGCCAAGTCCCGCGCGGAAGGGGCGAAGCTGGCCAGGGAGATCGACCGCCGGCTCGGACTCTACGCGGCGTCGAAGCCGTACCACCAGTGACGGCGGGAGCAGGCATGATGCGCAAACGGAGACATCGGCTCGTCGGGCTGCTGGTTGTAGGCCTCTGCCTGTGCCTGGCCCGCCCCGCACCGGCGTACATCGATCCGGGTACGCAGACGGCGGTGGTCCAGATGCTCGCCGTAATCCTGGGCGGCATCGGGCTCTGCATCGGCGTTCTGATCTGGCCGTTCAAGCGGTTCTTGTGGTGGGTGAAGGACAGGTTCGGCCCGCGCGCCGCCCGGGCGGTCCTCGTGGCGACGGCCGTCGTGCTGGTGGGCGGCGTGGTGACGGGGGTGGTCGTTCTGTTCGCCCCGGAAGACACGGAGGAACCCCCCAAAGTGGACTACACTGGCTCGAAGAGAGTGATCCTGCTCGGCATGGACGGGCTCGATCCGAACCTGATGGACAAGATGATGGACGCCGGCGAGTTGCCGAACTTCGACCGGCTTCGAGAGGAGGGCTCGTATTCGAGGCTCCAGACCACCCTGCCCCCGGAGACCCCCGTCGCCTGGTCCGGCATCGGCACCGGATGCAACCCGGGCAAGCACGGCATCTTCGACTTCCTCCACCGCGACCCGGCGTCCTACAAGATACTCCTCTCGATCTACAAGGTGAACACTTCGAACCTGCTGGACAAGCGCGAGAAGCGCTACCTGCCCGTGCGCCACGCGCCGGGATTCTGGACGTTCGCGACCGAGGCCGGCATCCCGGCGACGGTGATCCGCTGGCCGGCCGCGTTCCCGCCGGAGCGGATCACCGGCCACTTCCTGAGCGGACTGGGCGTGCCCGACGTCCGGGGCGGGCTCGGGAAGTACAGCCTGTTCACGACCGATGACAAGGACCCGGGCGGCGCGTTCAAGGGCAACCGGTGTTGCGCCGCGTGGGACGGCGATACGTTCAAGGGCAGTTTCCCCGGCCCGGTCGTCGCCGGCCTGACCGGGCGGAAGGAATCCAAGGTCGAGGTAGTCGTCCGCAAGCTTCGCAGTGATGAGGTCTCGCTCAAGATCGGCGGCGCGCCCGAGGTGGTGCTGAAGGTCGGCGAATGGAGCGAGTACATCCCCATGCGCTTCAAGCCGGGCTGGGGCAAGACGATACCGGCGATGGTCTGCGCCCACCTGACCGCGCTCGAACCGCACCTGCGGCTGTACGTCAGCACCGCCGAAGTCGACCCGCTGGATCCCTACTTCCCCATCACGTACCCCGACGGCTTCGCCAAAGAACTGGCCGAGGCGGTCGGGCGCTACACCACGCTGGGCATGCCCGAGGATGTCAACGCGATGAAGGACGGCTCGCTCTCGCCGGAGGCGTTCGAGCAGGGAATGCTCAAGCTGTTCGAGGAGAGAAAGAAGCAATTCGACCACGAGTTCAAGGCGTTCGACAAGGGCCTGTTCGCGTTCGTCTTCGATTCGGGCGACCGCATCCAGCACATGTTCTGGCGGACGCGCGACAAGGAGCATCCGAACTACGACGCCAAGTTCGCCAAGAAGTTCGGCCACGTCATCCCAGACGTCTACAGGCGGATGGACGCCGTGCTGGGCGAGGTGCTGGCGACGGACGACGACGAAACCACCGTCATCGTCGTGTCCGATCACGGCTTCAACACGTTCCGCGCCAGTGTCGGGCTGAACAGTTGGCTGGTCGAGAACGGCTACATGGTGCTCACCACGCCGGACGGCCGGAACGGGCGCGAGCTGTTCGCCGACGTCGACTGGTCGAGGACCCGCGCCTATAGCGCCGGCTTCGCCAGCATGTACGTCAACCTGAAAGGGCGCGAGAAGCACGGCATCGTCGAGCCGGGCGAAGAACAGCGCCGGCTCTGCGACGAGCTGATCGACAAGCTGCGGCAGCTCAAAGACCCGGTCAACGCCCAGCCGGTGATCCGCAACGTCTACCTCGCCAGCGAGGTCTATCACGGCGAGCATGCCAGGAACGGCCCGGACCTGGTGGTCGGCTTCCGGGCGGGCTACCGGGCGGAAGACTCGAACGTGATCGGCGCGGCGCCGGCGCAGATCGTCGCGGATAACATGAGCCTGTGGACGGGCGATCACCTGATGGACCCGCACGTGGTCCCCGGCGTATTCTTTGCGAACCGTAAGCTGCGGCGCGGGTCGCCGCGCAACATCGACGTGGCGCCGACCGTCCTGCAATGCCTGAGCATCCAACGCCCCGACTCGATGGACGGCGAGCCGCTCTTCTGACCCGACGGAGAACCGTTCCCGTGGACAAGCTCGACCAGCTCGAGAACCGCAGCCTGTACATCATCCGCGAAGCGTACTTCCGTTACCGCAGCATCTCGATCCTGTGGTCGATGGGCAAGGACTCCACCGCCGTGCTGTGGCTGTGCCGCAAGGCCTTCTTCGGCCAAGTGCCCTTCCCCGTGCTGCACATCGACACCAGCTTCAAGTTCCAGAGGATTTACGAGTTTCGCGACTACTTCGCGAAGGAGTGGGAGCTCGACCTCCGCATCGCGCGAAACAAAGAGGCCCTGGCCCGCGGCATGAGCTGCCAGACCGGCAAACGCCTGGAGTGCTGCAACCAGCTCAAGACCGAAGCGCTCAAGCAGGCCATCGCCGAATACCGCTTTGACGCCCTGCTCGTCGGCATCCGGCGCGACGAACACGGGATCCGCGCCAAGGAGCGGCACTTCTCGCCCCGCGACCAGGACTTCCACTGGGACTACATGAACCAGCCGGCCGAGCCGTGGGACGCGTTCAAGACCAGGTCCGAAGAGCGCACACACGTCCGCGTGCACCCGCTGCTCGACTGGACCGAGCTGGACGTCTGGCAGTACGTCCGCCGCGAAGAGATCCCAGTGATCGACCTGTACTTCGCGCGGTTCGGCAAGCGATACCGAAGCATCGGCTGCGAGCCCTGCTGCTCGCCCGTCGAGTCCACCGCCGAGAACGTGGATGAGATCATCGAGGAGCTGTTGACCAGCAAGGTGGCCGAGCGGGCCGGGCGCGCTCAGGACAAGGAAGACCCGAACGCCATGCAGAACCTGCGGGCGTTTGGATACCTGTGATGCGAAGGGCCGGTGCAGAATGACGCAACCCGGTTCAGCCCCCCCTGTTCGGCTCGTGATCGTCGGGCACGTCGACCACGGGAAATCCACGCTGATCGGCCGGCTGCTCTACGACACCGATTCGGTGCCGGAGGGAATCCTGGACCGGGTCCGCGAGGCCAGCCGCGAGGGGGAGGACCTCCAGTTCGAGTTCATCACCGATCACCTCGCCGAGGAGCGCCGCGATGCGAAGACCATCGACACCACCCAGGTCTTCTTTCACGGCGGCGGGCGGCACTACGTGATCATCGACACGCCCGGCCACGCCGAGTTCATCAAGAACATGTTCACCGGCGCTTCGCGCGCGGATGCGGCGCTGGTGGTGGTCGACGCCGCCGAAGGCGTCCGCAAGCAGACGCTCGCCCACTGCAACGTGCTCGGTCTGCTGGGCATCCGCTACGTCGTACCGATGGTCAACAAGATGGACAAAGTGGGCTACTCGCGCGAGCAGTTCGAGGAGGTCGCCGGCGCGGTCGAGGCCAGACTGAAGGAGCTCGGGATCGAGCCCCAGCCTGCCGTGCCCCTGTCTGCGCTGCGGGGCGACAACGTCGTCGAACGCTCCGCGCAGATGCCCTGGTACTCTGGCCCCGCGTTGCTCGAAGCGCTCGCCGGGATCCCGGACCCAGCCAGCCCGGCCGAGCAGCCGATGCGGTTCGCCGTGCAGGGCGCGTTCGACGTGGACGGCCGCCGGATGTACCTGGGCCGGGTCGAGGCGGGCACGCTGCGCGCCCCCCAGGCCGTCCGCCTGATGCCGGGCGAAACCGAGAACACGGTGGAAGCGATCGAGGTCTTTGGCGGGGGCCGGGCCTCGGCCCGCGCCGGTGAGTCCATCGGCATCGCGCTTGCGCAGCCGATCGAGCACGCCCGCGGCGTGGTCCTCTGTGATCCCGCCGTCCCGCCGGCTCACTCGACGGCGCTGACGGGGCGGCTGTTCTGGCTCAGCGACGAGCCGCTGCGGCTGGGCGAGTCGCTCGAGGTCCGCATCGTCACGCAGGAGGTCGGGGCGCAGGTCGAGCGTATCGGGCAGAGCTTCCATTCATCCGCGCCGGAGCGGGTGCGGCCCGAAGCCGAGCGCCTGGCGTACGGGGAGATCGGTCTGGTCGACCTTGCGATGGACTCCCCGCTCGTCTATGAGCCGTTCTCCCGCGACAACGCGCTGGGCACGTTCGTGCTCGCCCGCGAGGGCAACGTCGTCGGCGCGGGGACCCTCCCCGAATAGCAACACTTCAGCCGAGCGGGAATCACGGGCAAGATACCCGTGCCACGACGGCCACATCGAACGGATGGGCTATACGCCTCCGGCGCCGTCTGGAACGCGGGCAACTGCCTCGTTACCGCTTTCGGGGACGTTGGGTTGTATGCCACTCGGCCTGGGCCGGCAGGCACGTCATCGCGGGGATTCAGCGCGGGGGCGCGGAAAAATCTTGCGGCAGGCGGGCGAACTGAGTAAACTCCGCTATCATAAGGATGTCCTCACACCGCAAGGCCCGGTTGGAGCACGACGCGCGCGTTGAGCGAAACCCGTGAGACCCGAGTCGTCTTCATCCACTCGCCCGAACTGGAGGAGTTTGGCTATCCTGCGGAGATCCCGCTGGTCACGAAGCGGGCTGGGCTGACGCGCGAGAGGGTCTCCTCGATGGGCCTGCTGTCCGGGCCGGACAGGTCCGAACAGGCGCCGGTGTCCGCGACGCGGGAGGAGCTCGAGAAGTTCCACACCCCCCGCTACCTCGACGCATTGAAACGCGCGGCGGAGGGCGGTTTCGTTGGGGAAGACATGTACATGGGCCTCGGCACGCCCGATTGTCCCGTCTTCGAGGACGTGTACCGGTATCCGGTGCTCGCCTGCGGCGCGACGCTGACCGGCGCCCGGCTGCTCCTCTCGGACGAGGCCGACGCCGTGTTCAATCCGTCGGGCGGATATCATCACGCGGGGCCCGAGCGCGCCGCCGGCTTCTGTTACATCAACGACCTCGCCCTCGCGTGCACCGTGCTCGCCGAGCACGGCAAGCGGGTCCTCTACCTGGACATCGACGTGCATCATGGCGACGGGGTGCAAAACGCTTTCTACGACCGCTCCGACGTGATGACCATCTCGTTCCACGAGAGCGGCAGGACGCTGTTCCCTGGCTCCGGCTTCGAGCACGAGACCGGCGCCGGCGAAGGCAGGGGGTATTCCGTCAACGTGCCGATGCGGCCGGGTACCTACGATGAGGCATACATGCGCGCGTTCAACGCGATCGCCGTGCCGCTGATCGGCGCATACGATGCGGACATGATCGTGCTGCAATTGGGCATGGACGCGCTGGCCGGTGATCCGCTCGCCAACCTGAGCCTGACCAACAACGTGCACGCCGACGTGGTGGAGATGGCGCTGGGCCTCGGGAAGCCGCTGCTCATCACGGGCGGCGGCGGGTATGACGTGGAGAACACCGTGCGCGGATGGGCGCTGGCGTGGACGGTCCTGTGCGGCGAGGAGAGCGAGGATCAGGCGTCCATCGGGCTGGGCGGCGTTATGCTCGAGACCACCGACTGGCACGGCGGCCTGCGCGGCGGCCTGCGCGACGGCCTGCGCGACAGGGTGCCGGTCCCCGGCGAGACCGAGCGGCAGTTTGTGGAGCCGGCGGTCGACGCCGTTATCGAGACGATCCAAGAGAACGTGTTTCCGATCCACGGCCTGTAGGGAAAGGCAATCAGTCGACATGGACCTCCAAGCCTTCTTTGCACCGGATTCGGTCGCCATCGTCGGCGCCTCGCGCGAGCCCGGCAAGGTGGGCCGTGAGATTCTCGACAGCATGATCCGCGGCGGATATGAAGGAAAGATCTTCCCGGTCAATCCGAAGGCCGGCGAGATCCAAGGGCTGAAGTGCTACCCGGACCTCACGTCGATCGGCGAGCCCCCCGACCTGGTCGTGATTACGGTGCCGGCGAAGGTCGTGCCCGCGGTGGTGCGCGAGTGCGCCGATGTCGGGGCGAAATCTGTCGTCATCATTACGGCAGGATTCCGGGAGGCCGGCGAGGACGGCGCGAAGCTCGAACGTTCGATCCTTCAGATCGCCCGCCCCGCCAAGATCCGTATCCTCGGCCCGAACTGCCTGGGCCTGATGGCGGCGGAGAAGAAGCTCAACGCATCGTTCGCGGGCGACCTGCCCGCACCCGGCAGCGTCGGCTACTTCTCGCAGTCGGGGGCGCTGGTGACGGCCATCCTCGACATGGCGAAGGCCAGAGGAATGGGCTTCAGCAAGCTGGTCAGCATCGGCAACAAGGCGGACGTTGACGAGCTGGACGTTCTGCGGGCGCTGGGAGCGGACCCGGAGACCCGGGTCATTGCGGGATACCTGGAGAGCATTGCGCACGGCGATGCGTTCGTGCGGGCGGCGGAGAGCATCTCGCAGGAGAAGCCGATTCTGCTGATGAAGTCGGGCGGGACCGGCGCCGGTTCGCGGGCGGCGGCATCCCACACCGGCAGCTTGGCCGGCGACGAGGCGGCGTATGAATGCGTCTTCGAGCGCGCCGGCATCGTCCGATGCGATTCGATCAAGTCGCAGTTCGACTTCGCCCAGGCGTTCGCCAACCTGCCGCTGCCGTCCGGCCCACGGGTGGTCGTGGTCACCAACGCCGGCGGACCGGGGATCATGGCCGCGGACGCGATTGAGCGCGAGGGTCTCGCTTTCGCGCGGCCCACCGAAGAGACCACGGAGAAGCTCGCCGCCGCGCTGCCTCCGGCGGCGAACGTCCACAACCCCGTCGACGTGCTGGGGGATGCACGGGCAGACCGGTACGAGCTTGCGCTCGACGCGGTCCTGGCCGATCCGAACGTGGATACCGTGCTCGTGCTGCTGACTCCACAGGCAACGACGCAGTGCGAGGCCACGGCCGAGGCGGTCGTGAGACTCGCACGGGACGGCCACCGAAAGCCCGTCCTGGCCTGCTTCATGGGCGGGCAACTGGTCCAGCGGGCGCACAGCATCCTCAGGGACGGGGGCATCCCGAACTACGATTCGCCCGAGGGCGCGGTCGCCGTGATCAAGGCGATGGCCGACCACGTCCGCTGGCGTGCCCGTCCGAAACGCATCGTCAAGCTGTTCCCGGTGAACCGAAGAAAAGTCGAGCAGATCATCGGCCGCAGCCAGCGGCGCGGCGAGACCGAGATCGGCGAGGCGGAGTCCAAGGAGATTCTGGAGGCCTACGGCTTTCTCACCCCGAAAGGCGCACTGGCCAGCACGGCCGACCAGGCAGCGGACATCGCCGCCCGGCTCGGGTATCCGGTCGTGTTGAAGGTCTGGTCGCCGGACATCTCCCATAAGTCGGACGTCGGCGGCGTCAAGGTCGGGCTCCAGGACGCGCGGCAGGTCCGGGACGCGTTTGACCTGATGATGTACCGCATCCCCCAGAAGGCGCCGGACGCGACGATCCTTGGCGTACTGGTGCAGGAGATGTGCCAGTCAGGGCAGGAAGTCATTCTCGGCATGCACCGCGACCCGCAGTTCGGCCCGATCATGATGTTCGGAATGGGCGGGATCCTCGTCGAGACGCTCAAGGACGTGTCGTTCTATCTCGCACCCTTGACCGCCGAGGAAGCCAGGACGATGCTGGTGAACACCAAGACCTACCGCCTGCTCCAGGGGGTGCGCGGCCGGGAGGGGGTGGACATCGAGGCGGTGGCCGAGGGGCTCCAGCGTCTCTCGCAACTGGTCAGCGAGTCCCCGCAGATTGAGGAAATGGACATCAATCCGTACGTCCTCGGCCCCGAGGGCACGACGCCCGTCGCCGTAGACGCGCGGATCAGAATCAAGGAGGCACAAGAGGCACCGCATGGCACACGTTGACTGGCAAGAGCAATACCCGGACCGGATCGGCACCGCCGGCGAGGCGATGAAACTGGTCAAGCCCGGCGACAGCGTCTTCATCGGCTCGGCCTGCGCCCAGCCGCAGCACCTGGTGAACGCGCTGGTCAGGCATTCGAAGCACGTCTACGACGTACACATCATCCACCTGCTGACGATGGGGTCGGCCCCCTACCTCGACGAGCCGTTCCACAAGCGGTTCAAAATGAACAGCTTCTTCGTCGCGGACAACGTGCGCCACGCGCTGGAAAAAGGCGTGGGCGACTACACGCCGATCTTGCTGTCCGACATCCCCGATGAGTTCGACAGCGGTCGCATCCCCATCGACGTGGCGCTCATCAGCGTCGCGCCGCCGGACCCGGGCGGCCTGTGCAGCCTCGGTGTGTCGGTCGACATCGTCCGGTCCGCCGCGGCCAACGCGAGGTTTGTCATCGCCCAGGTGAACACGAACATGCCGCGGACACTGGGCGACAGCTTTCTCCACGTGAACAAGATCGACATGCTCGTGCCGCATGACGAGCCGATAATCGAGGTCCCGCCGCCAAGGCTGGACGATACGCTCCGCAAGATCGGCCAGAACATCGCCCGGCTGGTCGAGAACGGGAGCACCATCGAGTGCGGCATCGGCCGAATCCCTCAGGCGCTCGCCGAATCGCTCCGTGACAAGAAGGATCTCGGCGTCCACACCGAGATGTTCGGCGACTGGATCATCGACCTCATCGAGTGCGGGGCGATCACGTGCGCCAAGAAGACCGTCAAGCTCGACAAGATCGTTGCCAGCTTCGCGATGGGCTCGAAGCGCCTCTACGATTACATCGACAACAACCCGTTCTTCGAGTTCTACCCAACCGAGTACGTGAACGATCCGTACCTCATCAGCCAGCACCAGAAGATGGTCGCGATCAACGTCGGCCTGGAGATCGACCTGACGGGGCAGGTATGCTCCGACTCGCTCGGCTACAAGTTCTACAGCGGCATCGGCGGGCAGACCGACTTCATGCGTGGCGCGGCCCGGAGCCGCGGCGGCAAGGCGATCATCGCCATGCCGTCCACAGCTAGAGACGGCACCGTGTCGCGCATCGTGCCGCACCTGACCGAAGGCGCCGGCGTGGTCACCACCCGCGGCGACGTGCACTACGTCGTGACCGAGTTTGGCATCGCCTACCTGCACGGCAAGAGCATCCGCGAGCGGGTCCTTGCGCTCATCAACATCGCCCATCCAAAGTTCCGCAACGAACTGCTCGAGGCCGCCAAAAGGCAGAAGTACATCTACGAGGACCAGATCCAGCTATCGTGGGAAAGCATCAAATATCCCGAGGAGCTCGAGCGCTACGAGACCCTCCACGATGGCACGCAGATCTTCTTCCGGCCGGTCAAGCCCACCGACGACCCGGCACTCTCGGAGATGCTCTACTCCCTCAGCGAAGAGTCGGTCCGCACCCGTTTCTTCACCCACACTCAGACCTTTCCGCACCGGGACATCCAGAAGCTCACCAACATCGACTACCAGCACGACCTGGCCATTGTGGGGTGCGTGCCGGGGCCCGCGGGCGAGGAGATCGTTGCCATCGCCCAGTACTTCCTCGACCCCAAGACCCAGGTCGCTGAGGTCGCCTTCATCGTCCACGACGAATGGCAACAGAAGGGGATGGGCTCGTTCCTGCTGAATTACCTCACCGAGATCGCACGCCGCCGCGGTGTGCGCCGCTTCTGCGCCGCCGTGCTTCCCACCAATAAGCCCATGCTCGCCATTTTCCAGAACAGTGGCTACCAGGTCGAGACCAGTCTCAACGGCGAAGCGTACAGCATTTGCTACAGCATCCCGAAAGAGAAAGAGCGTAACACTTCACCCAAGTGAGAACACGGCGAGCCAAGAGGCCCTGACACCTTTTGCACCGCAAGGAGGGGCACAATGTCCCGAGGGGCACACCTGCGACTGGCGCTGATGAGTGCCGTACTCCTGTGTGCTGCCGCATCCGCGCCCGGCGAAGAGGCGGCGCCTGAGAACCTCGTCTCCAACGGCCGGTTCGAGGCCGATGCGAACAACGACGGCACCGCCGACGGCTGGTCGTTCTCCGGCGATCCGAAGGGCCTGACCGCCACGCTCTCGCTGGACGCCGGACGCGACGGGGGCAAGTCGCAGAAGGTCGAGTGCACCCGTTTCGTCCCCGGCACCTCGGGCTGGACCCACGTGATGCTGTGCCAGCTCGACCACGTCAAGATCAAGCAGGGCTATCGCTACACCCTCAGCTTCTGGGCGAAG
>Ga0315553_10003047_pt1 | contig 13220 bp, 15 predicted proteins | sample SalMarSW160140MG_FD_203099 | JGI IMG/M metagenome (GOLD analysis project Ga0315553, IMG submission 203099) | Salt marsh sediment microbial communities from the Plum Island Ecosystem LTER, Massachusetts, United States - Salt Marsh Sediment SW1601-40 ... | reverse complement strand
TGCGCGGCGCCGGCGTGCGCGCCTTCTCGGCCGGCGCCGACATCTCCGAGTTCGACAGCGCGCGCGCCGGGGCCAAGGCCGCAGAGTACGACGCATTGAACGACGGGGCCTTCACCGCCTTGACCGGGTGCACCAAGCCGACGATCGCCATGATCCACGGATTTTGCCTGGGCGGTGGCCTGGGCCTCGCCTTGTGCACCGACATTCGCCTCGCCGACGAGAAGGCCGAGTTCGCCATTCCCGCTGCCAAGCTCGGCCTCGGCTACAACGCGCGCTGGGTGCGCCCGCTGCTCGCCGCCGTCCCGCCCTCGCGCGCCAAGGAGATGTTGTACACCGGGCGTCGCTTCAAGGTTGCAGAGGCCGCCGCAATGGGTCTCGTCAATGAGATCGTGCCGGCGGCCGAGCTCGAGGCCAAGACCCGCGCGCTCGCCCAGGAGATCGCCGCCAACGCTCCGCTCACCGTGCGCGCGGCCAAACGCGTGATTGATGAGCTGGTGCGCCGCCCCGAGACCGCCGACCTGAGCGCACTCGATACTGCCGTGGCGGCGTGCTTTGACAGCGAGGACTACGCCGAGGGGCGGCGCGCATTCCTGGAAAAGCGCAAGCCCCGTTTCCGCGGCCGCTGAAAAGAGTACCGCGCAGCGTGGCGCAAGCGGCGCTAGTCGGCCTCCAGCACAATGCGGCCGCGTATTTTTCCAGCGAGGATCTCGGGCGCCAGAGGCACGACATCGCTGAGCGGACGCGTGATCGTGAGCTCGGCGAGTTTGTCCTGATCGAGGTCACGTGCCAGGCGCTGCCATGCAATCACCCGCTTTTCTCTCGGAGCCATGACGCTGTCGATTCCGGCGAGCGTCACGCCGCGCAGGATGAAGGGCGCAACGGAGCCCGGCAGGTCCATGCCCTGCGCCAGGCCGACGGCGGCCACCGCGCCGGCGTACTTCGTCATGGAGAGGGCGTTGGCGAGCGTGTGTGAGCCCGCCACGTCGATGGCGCCGGCCCACCGCTCCTTGCCCAGAGGCCGCGCCGGGCCAGACAGCTCGGCGCGATCGATGATCTCGGCCGCCCCGAGCGCTTTGAGGAAGTCTGCTTCCTGCGGCCGCCCCGTCGCGGCGACGACCCGTTACCCGAGCTTTGACAGCAGCGCCACGGCGACGCTGCCGACGCCGCCCGCAGCGCCCGTGACGAGAATGGGCCCTTTGTCGCGCCTAGCCTCATGGGCCTCCAGCGCAAGAACCGCCAGCATGGCGGTATAGCCCGCCGTACCGATGGCCATCGTCTGCGCGTTGGTGAATGCGTCGGGGCGCTTGACGAGCCAATCCCCTTTGACCCGAGCGCGCCCGGCGTAGCCGCCGTGGTGGCGCTCGCCGCAACCCCAACCGTTGAGGATCACGTCATCGCCGTCCTTAAACTCCGGGTGCGAAGAGGCGAGCACGGTGCCGGCAAAGTCGATGCCGGGAATGAGCGGAAAGCGCATGCCCGGCAGCCTGCCCGTCAACGCCAGTCCATCTTTGTAATTGAGGGTCGAGTGGGTGACGCGCACCGTCACGTCGCCGTCCATGAGATCGTCGTCGGTCAGTTGCGACCACGTGGCGCGCACGCCCGCGTCCCCCCGCGACACCACCAAAGCCGTGAAGCTCGCCATCCTGATCTCCGCCCAAAAACTTGCGGCAAACTGCCCTCATCAACAGGTTTGTCTCGCGCCGCAACAGCTATCGGAACTGGTGCGGAGCCGATCTCCAACAAAGGGAACAACGTTGCGTTTGATGCTTTTCTATCCAGTCTGCCCACAAGCAAAGCAGCGGAAGCAAAAAGCTTTGGCAAATGCACCACACTTGTGTGGCGCTATAGTTGCTTTGATCAGGGTTTGATCACATTCGACTAGAAAACGATCTTGCTCCCGCACTGCAAAAACTTTTTCACTTGGCAGCTGCACTTTTCCCCACCTACGTTTTGCGGCTAGGTGCGGTGCCCCTGCCGCACGCAGTGAGTTGCCAGCCAAGGCAACCGCATGGAGGCAACGATGGAACTCACGATGCGACTGAACGTGCTCGCTGCGCTTCTGTCATTCGGCTTCATCGCTGCAATTGTGTTTGGCATGATTTGAGGCGTAGCACGGAAGACCAAACACGATTTGGCTTCTACTCCTAGTCCCGAGTGCTCTCCCCCCGAACCTCGGGACGGCAAGACGAAAGACCAAGAAGGCGCGGAGCGGTCTCCGCGCCTTTATTCTTTTGCCGCGCGGCTCAGCGTTTGATCAGATACCCCAAGATGGCGCCGGCAAGCACGAGCGCGCGTGGCGGCACGCGGCCCCAGGGCACCTGAGGCAACAAATCCGGGCCCCAGGTGGCCAATGCCGCGGCGATCAGGGCGACGACCAAAGCCCACGTCAGTTTCACGCTGCCCGGCTGGCCGACGTCTCTGAGCACCTGCGCGGCGATCACGCCGACAAGGAAGACGATGATCGCGCAGATGATGGCGAACAGAAACAGCGAGAATGCCCCCGGCACGGGGATATAGCCCGCAACGATCGGCGCGGCGAACCAGGCGATGATCGCCTGCAGCAGAATGAGGATTAGGCGTCCAAGCATCGGTGCTCCCCCCTAGTCGTGTCATGGCCGGCCCGCATGGCGGAGCGGCGCGGGCGGGACGCTAACACGCAATGACGGTTTGCGCGACGCAACGCGCGCAGCAATATGGGGAAAGTGCGGGCGGGCGAGCGCTCAGGCGGCCGCATCCCGCACAGACGTCGGGTCGTAGTTCAACACCGGCGCCAGCCACCGCTCCGCCTCCGCGACCGTCCACCCTTTCCTGCGGGCATAGTCCTCAACCTGGTCGCGCTCGATCTTGCCGACACCGAAGTAATGGCTGTCGGGGTGCGCCAGATAGAGACCCGATACGGAGGAACCCGGCCACATGGCGTAGCTTTCGGTGAGCGCGATGCCGGTTCTCTCTTTCACGTCCATGAGCGTCCACAGCGTTGCCTTCTCCGTGTGGTCGGGCTGTGCGGGGTAGCCCGGCGCCGGGCGGATGCCGCAGTACTTCTCTGCGATCAGTTCCTCCTTGGACAAAGTCTCCGTGGCGGCGTACCCCCAAAGCTCCTTGCGCACGCGCTCGTGCAGGTGCTCGGCAAAGGCCTCTGCAAGCCGGTCGGCCAGCGCCTTCAGGATGATGCGGCTATAGTCGTCCGTTGCCTTGATGCGGGTCTTGAGCGCCTCTTCCTCGCCAAGCCCTGTGGTCACGGCAAACCCGCCGACATAGTCGGCAAGCCCCGTTTCCTTTGGCGCGATGAAGTCGGCAAGCGCCGTGTGCGCGCGCTGCCGCGAAGGGTCGCGCGCGATCTGCTGGCGCAGCGTGTGCAGGATCGCAAGCTGCTCCTTGCGGCCCTCGTCTGTGAAAAGCGCGATGTCGTCGCCCATGCTGTTGGCCGGCCAGAAGCCGACGACGCCCGACGCCGTCAGCCACTTCTCTGCGACGATGCGCGTCAGCATGGCCTGGGCATCGTTGAAGAGCTTTTGCGCCTCCGTGCCGACCTTGTTGTCCTTGAGGATCGCCGGATAGCGACCCGTGAGCTCCCAGGCCTGGAAGAACGGCGTCCAGTCGATGTAGGCGACGAGCTCGCCCAAGTCGTAATCGGAGAACGAGCGCACCCCGAGGAAGCTCGGCTTGGGCGGGGCGTAGCTCGCCCAGTCGATCGCGAACTTGTTGGCGCGCGCGGCCGGCAGCGTGATGCGCCGCTTGTTGGCCTCGCTGCGCACGTGCGCGTCGCGGACCTTGACGTACTCTTTGCGGATCTCGTCCACGTATCTGGCGTGCTCCGTCTCCGACAAAAGTTTGGAGACCACGCCGACCGCCCGGCTTGCGTCGAGCACGTAGATCGTCTGCCCTCTCTTGTAGTTCGGGCTGATCTTGACGGCGGTGTGCACGCGGCTCGTCGTTGCACCGCCGATCAGAAGCGGGCAGGCAAAGCCCTCGCGCTCCATCTCCGCGGCGACGAAGCACATTTCGTCGAGCGAGGGCGTGATGAGGCCAGACAGCCCGATGATGTCCGCCTTCTCCTTCCTTGCGGTCTCGAGGATCTTGGCAGCCGGGGTCATGACGCCGAGGTCGATCACCTCGTAGTTGTTGCACTGGAGGACGACGCCGACGATGTTCTTGCCGATATCGTGCACGTCTCCCTTGACGGTTGCCATGACGATCTTGCCGGCGGCGGGGCGCGCCTCGAGACCGGAAGCCTTCTTTTCCGCCTCGAGAAAAGGTTGCAGATAGGCGACGGCCTGCTTCATCACCCGCGCCGACTTGACGACCTGCGGCAGGAACATCTTGCCGGCACCGAACAGATCGCCGACCACGTTCATGCCGGCCATCAGCGGGCCTTCGATCACCTCCAGCGGCTTTGCCGCCTTCTGGCGCGCCTCCTCGGTGTCCTCCTCGATGAAGTCGGTGATGCCGTGCACCAGCGCGTGTGTCAGACGCTCTTCGACGGGGCTTTCGCGCCAGGAGAGATCCTTCACGTTCCTCTGACCGCTGCCGTCGCCCTTAAATTTGGGTGCGGCCTCCAAAAGCCGGTCGGTGGCATCGGGGCGGCGATTGAGGATCACATCCTCGGAAAGCTCGCGCAGCTCAGGGTCGATGTCGTCGTAGAGCGCCAGCTGGCCGGCATTGACGATCCCCATGTCCATGCCCGCCTGAATGGCGTGGTAGAGAAATACCGAGTGCATGGCCTGGCGCACCGGCTCATTGCCGCGAAAGGCAAACGACAGGTTCGACACGCCGCCCGAGACATGCACGAGCGGCATCTTCTCCTTGATGCGCTGCGCCGCCTCGATGTAGGCGAGCCCGTAGTCGTTGTGCTCCTCGATGCCTGTCGCCACCGCGAAGATATTGGGATCGAAGATGATGTCCTCGGGCGGAAAGCCAACCTTCCCTGTCAGGAGCTTGTAGGCGCGCTCGCAAATGGCGACCTTGCGCTCGGCGGTGTCGGCCTGGCCTTCCTCGTCGAAGGCCATGACGACGACGGCGGCCCCGTAGCGCAGGACCTTCTTGGCGTGCTCCAGGAACGGCCCCTCGCCTTCCTTGAGGCTGATCGAGTTGACGATCGCCTTGCCCTGCACGCACTTGAGACCCGCCTCGATCACGCTCCACTTCGAAGAGTCGATCATGAGCGGCACACGCGAGATGTCGGGCTCGCACGCGATGAGATTCAAGAACGTCTTCATCGCCTCTTCAGAGTCGAGCAGGCCCTCGTCCATGTTGACGTCGAGGATCTGCGCGCCGTTCTCCACTTGGGCGCGCGCCACCGCCAGCGCCGCCTGATAGTCGCTGGCCTCGATGAGCTTGCGGAACTTGGCCGAGCCGGTGACGTTCGTCCGCTCGCCGACGTTGATGAAGCTGAGTGCCGCGCTTTTCGTGGTCATTTCTTGCAGATGTCCTTTTCGCTCGCCGCAGCGGCGCCGCGCGCCTTTATTGGCACAGCCCGCTTACTCTTGGTCGGAAGGTGAGCCGTCCGCCACGCCGCGCTCAGAGCAGACCCGGACCGGCGAATGCGAATGCGAAGTAGGGATGGACGAAGAGCCAATAAAGAGTCGTCAGAAGGAAGGTCACAAGCGCCAGAAAAACCGGATCCTTGTAGCTCCGTGTCGGCGCCAGCACCGTGATCCTTGCGTCTTGCTCCTTGATGTGAAACTTGACGCCGGGCATCTGACCCGACATCGCCTCTCGAACGACGTGCGTGAAGATCGGAATGAAAAGCCGCCACGCCGAGCGCGTGAGCAGCCCCGCCGGCCAGCGGATGTTGGGATCGACGATCCACATCTCGGTCGAAACGCCGACGTGATCGGGGTCGGCCACGGTCCGCACAAAGACCGAATAGGTCTCCGGGAAATAGGAGCGCGCCCGCTCGCGCACATTTTCGGTGATCTGGGTGTCGAGGTTCGCCAGCTCCCGATAGAGCTGGTTGCGGATCTCGTCGGAGGCGAGGCTGAGCTCTGGATCTACTGGGCTCAACTTGGCCGGCAGATCGATCTTTATGACACGCATGCCTTATTTCCCAAGCCCGCGGAGTCGTTGCCCCGCGGCTGTTGTCTACCACAAAGGGTCGGCGCGCCTCAGCCATGAACGAACGGCTCCAGGCCCGACAGACGCATCCTTGGCGCAAGTGTTGGAATTTTGTGGGGCGCATAGCGCGCCACATGCTCCGCAATCTGACGGATATGCTCGGGCGTCGAGCCGCAGCAGCCGCCGATGATGTTAACGATGCCGTCCTTGGCCCACGGCTCCATCTTGCATGCCATGTCGTCGGGTGTCTCGTCATACTCGCCCATGGCATTGGGCAGCCCGGCGTTGGGGTAGGCGGAAATGCGTGTGTCTGCGTGCTCCGCCAGCTCGGCGAGGTAGGGCCGCATCAGCTCCGCCCCCAGCGCGCAGTTGAGCCCGATCGAGAACGGCCTCAGATGGCGCATGGAGTACCAGAAGGCCTCCGGCGTCTGGCCCGACAGCGTGCGGCCGGAGCGGTCGGTGATGGTGCCCGAGATCATGATCGGAAGCTCGACGTCTTTCTCCTCGAAGACTTCCAGGGTGGCGACGCCGGCCGCCTTGGCATTGAGCGTATCGAAGATGGTTTCGATCAGGATGATGTCGGCTCCTCCGTCGATGAGGCCGCGCACCTGCTCCTTGTAGGCCTCGCGCAATTGGTCGAAGTCGACGTTGCGGAAGCCCGGGTTGTTGACGTCGGGCGAGATCGAAGCGGTGCGGTTGGTCGGCCCCACGGCGCCTGCCACGAAGCGCGGCCTCTCCGGGGTCTTCTTCGTCCACTTGTCGGCGGCCGCGCGCGCGATCTTCGCCGCCGCCACGTTGATCTCGCAGGCAAGCTCCTCCATGCCGTAGTCGGCGAGAGAAATCCGCTGGGCGTTGAAGGTATTGGTTTCCAGGATGTCGGCGCCGGCCTCCAGATACGCCTCATGGATGTCGGCGATGATCTGCGGCTGGGTCAACACGAGCAGATCGTTGTTGCCTTTGACATCGCGCGGCCAATCCTTGAAGCGCTCCCCCCGATAGCCCTGCTCGTCGAGCTTATGGCGCTGGATCATGGTCCCCATCGCGCCATCGATGATGAGGATGCGCTGCTTGGCTGCCGCCTCGAGGGCGGCGTAGGAGGCTTTTCGTTTCATGCCTGCATTCTCCGTCAAACCGCGGCGCGCCGATTTGCCCGTGGGACGGCCTCGTGCGGCCTCAACCCCAGCAAATGGCAGATGGCATACACGAGGTCCGCCCGGTTGAGCGTATAGAAGTGGAACTTCTTGACCCCCTCATCGACGAGATCCATCACCTGCTCGGTCGCCACGGCCGCCGCGACGAGATGGCTGGTGGCGGGATCGTCCTCCAGGCCTTCGAAGCGGTGCGCGAGCCATGAGGGCATGCTGGCCCCCGCCCGCGCGGCGAAGCCCGCCACCTGCTTGAAGTTGTGGATGGGCACGATGCCGGGCGTAATCGGCACCCAGATTCCAGCGGCCCGCGCCCGTTCCAAGAACCGCAGATAGAAGGTGTTGTCGAAACCGAATTGGGTGATGATGCGATCGGCACCCGCATCGACCTTGGCCTTGAGGTTATCCATGTCGGCCGCGAGCGACTGGCTCTCCGGGTGCTTCTCCGGATAGCCCGCAACCGAGATCTCAAAACGGGCAATCTTATTCAGTCCCGCAACCAGATCGGCCGCGTTGACGTAGCCGCCGGGGTGAGGCTCGTAGCACGTTCCCGGTCCCCCCAGAGGATCGCCGCGCAAGGCCACGATGTGGCGCACGCCGGCGTCCCAATAGGCGCGGGCAACCGCGTCGACCTCGTCTTTGCTTGCCGCCACGCACGTCAAGTGCGCGGCCGGCTTCAGATCCGTCTCCTTAATGATGCGCGCAACGGTTGCATGCGTGCGCTCGCGGGTCGACCCGCCCGCCCCATACGTCACCGAAACGAACTCGGGCCTGAGCGGCGCGAGCCGCTCGATCGACGCCCAAAGCGTGGCTTCCATCTTCTCCGTCTTGGGCGGAAAGAACTCGAAGGAAACGTCGATCTCGCCGGCCCCGAGCAGCCGGCTCTTTCGCTCAGATGTGATCGCCATCAGGGGGCCTCCTGTAAAGCGCTGGCGGACGCCGGCCGCGCGCGAGCTCGCGCCGAGGGACGCTCGGCCAACCAGAGCGAGACGGTCAGCGTCTGCGGGCCGTGTTTGCTCTTGGGCGCCATGTCACGCTGATCGATGGGGTTCAACTCGGCGTCTTTCATCCACTGGGCGACCTGCGTGGGGGCAAAGCCCAGCCTGTCGTGGGCATAGTCCTCGCGCAGGAACTCCAGATCGTGGGGGGCGAAATCGACGACCAAGAGCCGCCCGCCCGGCGCCAGCACGCGCGCGGCCTCGCGAATGGCCAGCGCCGGCTCGGAAAGAAAATGCAGCACCTGGTGCATGACGACGGCGTCGGCCACCCCGTCGGGCAGAGCGAGCGCATAGATATCGCCGTGGCGCACTTGGGCGCCCGTGATCTTGGCCTTCGAGAGCTTGCTGCGGGCGTACGCGAGCATCGCCTGATTGAGGTCGTAGCCGAGGGCCCGCTCATAGCGATCGGCAAAGAGCTCCAGAATGCGCCCCGTTCCCGTGCCCAAATCAATGAGCAGCCGGAATGGGCCGCCTCCCAGCGCTTGCGCCATCGCCTGCTCGACCTCGCTTTCGGCCACATGCAGCGCACGGATGCGGTCCCAATCGGCGGCGTGCGCGCGGAAATAGCTCTGGGCAGCGGCCTCACGCTCGCGCTTGAGGGCCTCGGCGCGTTCCCGGTCGCGCGCAACGATCGGATCGGCCGGATCGACCAGCCCTAGGATGTCCAAGGCCAGGCGGCCGCCATGGGTACGGTCGGAGACGTGGAAGTAGGCCCAGCTCCCCTCGCGAAATCGCTCGACCAGCCCGGCCTCGGCCAGCAGCTTCAGATGCCGGCTGATCCGCGGCTGGCTCTGACCGAGGATCTGGGTCAGGTCCTTCACATTCAGCTCGCCCGCCGCCAGCAACAGCAGGATGCGTAGCCGTGTTGGCTCGGCGGCTGCTTTGAGCGCCGTGACAATATCTTCGCTGGCGAACGATCCTGCCAAAGCTCGGCTCCTCCGCGGGTTGGCCGGATCATATAAAGATATGTTTATACGTCAAGAGGAACGTTCGCCCGCCTCGCTCGTTTTCGGGACGTCGATTAACCCTAAAGTAAGCGCCTCTGCCTACCCTGTTCCGCGTCAGAGAAAGTGATGCGGAAACCCCAATGCGTGTGGCCATTTATGACCGGGTCGAGCCTCCCGTGCCCTTAGAGCTTCCCTTCCGACTGGTCGAAACCTGCTCGCGCCGAGCCGCGGCGGTGATGCTCGTCATCGCGATCCCGGCGGTACTCGCGGTGGGGGTTGCCTCTCTCATGCTGATCATCCAAGCAGTGCTTGCTCCAGCCGCCCGTGCCCTGCTCGCGCAGCACCCGGCGCTGGGCCTGGAGATCCTAGCCGCGATCGTTTTCTGGGCGTACCTGCTGGGTTTGCCGCTCTGGCGGCTTGTCCACCGGCTCGCTGCAACTCGCGCGGTCGAGATTGACGGGTCCACCGTGACTGTGACCGAGGACGGTCCCTTTCGCTCCTCGACCTGGTCGGTACCGCTTGGATCGTTCGCCGGGCTCGCCCATCACGTGCGTGCCTCACTTTCCGGCACGCGCCACGAACTCATCCTCGTGCATCCGGCGCGCGAGAAGTCGGTGCTCCTTACTCTTGCCGACAAGATGCCACAATGCGAGATCGACCGCGTGGCGGCGCTGCTCGGCCACAAGGAGATTCCGGCCAGCGAGCTTTACCGCTTCAAATCCATTTGGCCCCGCTTCCGGCTGCCTGCATGGAGGACTCCCGCCCATGCATGACCACAGGTCCGTCCAAAAAATCGTCGTTATCCTCGCCCACCCTTTGACGGCAACGCTCTTCGCGTGGCTTATTGAGTTGAAGGGGCAACGGTTGGCCAGATGAGGCCGCAGTACCGGTTTTTGTCCGTAGTCCCTAGGAGGGAGCCCAGTCGTATGATGAGCACAGTATCGATGCGGCCCGCCCGGCGGAGCACCTTTTCAGGATTGGCTCAGGCCCTGGCGCTGGGGAGTCTCGCGCTCGTGGGGATGTGCGCGGCGGTCAAGGCGGAATCGCCGGCGGGCTACATGAAGCGGGTCGGCAACGAGTTGCTCGCAGCCTCCCGTTCCGGGTCCGCCGCCCAGTTCGGCATGGTCCTCAACGCCAACGCGGACGTTCCCTCCATCGGCTTGAGCGCTCTGGGGGACTACGCGCGCGTTCTGCCGCGGGCCGACCGGCCGATCTACTACAGCGGGATGATCAATTTCATCGCCCGCTACGCTGCCAAGGAGTCGCCCAAATATCCGGTCGCGCGCTTCATCGTGACCGCGCAGTCCGATGAGGCCGTACGCGGAACCTACGTCGACAGCCGCATCACGCTAGCGAGCGGCGAAACCTACGACGTGCGCTGGCTCGTCGTCCGCCGCGGCAAGACCTACAAGGTGCGCGACGCCCAGGTCATCGGCTTCTGGATGACGTCGTTCCTCGACAACCTGTTTCAGAACTACATCAGCGAGAACGGCGGCAACCCCAAGGCGCTGGTCGTCGCCCTCAACCGTTAGTGTCAGTGCGTTGGTTGCGTTTGCGTCCTTTGTGCGTACCCGGTGTCAGCCCCGCCCTGCTGGAAGCGCCCGCTTCGAGCGAGCGGGTCTGACACCGATGAGGCCGCTCACGGCGTAAGACACAATAGCCCCGCCGTCGGGCTCGCCGGATAGACCGTCGAAAACCCCAACACCGCGATCCCCAGCCCGATGAGCCCGCGTGCAAAGGCGCGCGCTTCCAGGCGGGTAAGCGCCGTTACGCCGAAGGCGGTCGCGGTGACGGCTGGAAGCGTGCCGAGACCGAAACCCGCCATCAAGGTGGCGCCGCCCGCCGGCGAGCCCGTGAGCATGGCCGTGAAAAGAGCGGCATAGACCATGGGGCAGGGAATCGTTCCCCATCCCAAACCAGCGGCGAAAGGCCCGGCCACCGGGTAGCGGCGAAAACGCGACAGCACCCCAGCAATTGCGGAGGACAGCGCCGCCACGCGCCGGTCGAGCAGAGACAACGACGGCAACAGCCCGGCCACCGACAGACCGATCCACATGAGCGTGACGGCGCCCGCCCACTGCAGAAGCCGGTAGGCCACTGCCTGGTCGAAGGCGCCATAAAGCCCGGCCCCGCCCGCGCCTAACATCGCTCCGGCAAGGACGTAGGCGGTGATGCGGCCGGCCTGCGCGCTCATGAGAATGCGTGCGCGTTCGCCAGGCGCTTTCGGGTCAAATAAGAACACCACGCCCGAGGCGATGCCGCCGCACATGGCGGCGCAATGCAGGGCGCTTGCCAATCCCAGCAGCACGCCGCCCGAGAGACTGAACGCGTTGATCTGCATGTTGAGCGCGTTCCGGTTGGAAACGACCTCCAGGCTATCGCCTAGCACCGCCCCGGCTCAGCGCTTTGACATGGATCAGACGCCAGACGCGCGCGTTGCCGCGGGAAAGTTTCGCCCACGCCCGAAGGTCGTCGAGGCTGGGACCCGCCAGCTATTGCGCCCGGTGCTTCAAGGCCGCCTTTGGGCGCGCGGCGCGTGCCGATACGGACAGCCCCTCGATGCGCCAGATGCCGGCGACGGGCTTGAAAACGATCACGAAGGAGATCCGCGGCTGCGTGGGAAACGCGCCAGCGAGCCGTAGCGTCCCGTCCTCAGCGAGGCGCGGCGGCTGCGTGAGCTCGGGCACCAGCACCAGGACAGGGGAGAGATCGGTCCTCTCCTCGCGCAGCTTCGAAAAAGCAACGGCGAAGTGCGCGGTCGTGGTCTCCGCCTGCAAGTCCGGCGTTCCCAGGCCATGCAGCACCGTATAATTTCCGGTGAAGTTTGCCTGGTTGAGCGCAACCAGCGTGGTTCGCACGAGCATGAGCAGAACCGCAGGGGCCGGAACGGTGAGCCGCTGACCTTTCTCGCCCGATGGCGCACCGGCGGTGCGCTCACCCGCTCCCTTTTCCGCCACCTGCGCGTGCTGAGCGTGCAAGGAGCTGCACGTGATCGCGGCAGCCACGCAAACCAGCGATGCGATGCCAGCCGCTTTCCACGTCCTGAAGCTCATTTGTCCCACCGTGCTTTCAAGGTTGGCTCGGACATGCCCACGCTCACCACGCCGCCATCAGGCCGACCCGGCCTCCGACTTGGTTGCTGCCGAAGCCGAGGCCAATGCCTCCGTTGAGCGTAAGATTGCTGTCGAGCCGAACCGCCGCCTGGGCGGCGCCCGCTTGTTTGCCCCGGAAGAAGCCGAGATTGGCGCCAATGGCCAACGCCTTGCCCCTCGGCAAGGCGAGACCCGTCACGGTGTTCCTGTCGATCTCCTTGAAGGCAGAGTTTATTCGCGCGGTCTGCGCATCGATCTCGGCCTGCATGTTTGCGACATTGCCCGAAATCGAGTCGACGTAGGCCTTGTTCGCCGCGTCCGTCGGGGCGACCGGCGTCGCGACGTTTTGCACCCTGTTTCCGCCCATGCTGACCGGCGCACCAGCGGCCACGCTCACGCCGCCGACGCCCACGGCCAGCGAATTGGTGCTCGTCGCACCGGCATTGTTGATGGTCGTAGAGTTGAGCGTCGTCACATTGCCGGTCGTCGTATTCAGGTTCGTGATGTTGCCCGTGGCAGCGGCCACCGTCGTCGTCGTAACGGTACCACCAGTGATCGTCGTTCCGGCGCCATCGCTCAGCGTTGCCCCTCAACGGTGCCCGACGCCGTTACATTGACGAACCCCGTGATGCTTCCCGTCCCATCGCCGCTCAATGAGCTCACGCCGCTGACGGCGCCGGCGTTGGTGATGCCGCCGCTGCTGTTGTCGATGCCGTCGGTGGTCGTGAGGCCGGTAACCCCCAGCGTTCCACTGACCGTCGCATCGTTGGTGACGCTGAGCGAGTCGAGCATTGCTGCGCCGCTGGTCGAAAGTGTGCTGAGCATCGTGTTTCCGGTGACCCCCAGCGTGCCGCCGACCGTGGCGTCACTCATCACGCCCAGCGTCCCTCCCACCGTCGCATTGTTGGTGACCCCGACGGAGTCGAGCGTCGCCGCACCGCTGGTCGACAGCGTGCTCAGCGAGGTATCTCCGGTGACCCCCAG
>Ga0315553_10003046_pt1 | contig 13223 bp, 13 predicted proteins | sample SalMarSW160140MG_FD_203099 | JGI IMG/M metagenome (GOLD analysis project Ga0315553, IMG submission 203099) | Salt marsh sediment microbial communities from the Plum Island Ecosystem LTER, Massachusetts, United States - Salt Marsh Sediment SW1601-40 ... | reverse complement strand
CTACATGTCAGAAAGGTCTTTGGTTAAGATGGACATGGAAATCAAAAAGCTCCAGATCCAGAGAGAAAAACAGCAGTTGCTTTATCCCATTCACCAAAAGCTTGTAAGAAAACTTCAAATAGAACCCAAAAAATTGCCCTTCCCTGCTAAAAGCAAATTTCCCCGCGCTAAAACTGAGAAGATTTCATCCATTTTTTGTGAAATAGCCCAAAATAGCAATCTTGAGACTGTATCTATTATCCCAGATGTTAAATCCATTGCCAATGGCTTCGATCTTTTTTTGGTAAACCTCTTGGTAAAAGGAGATTTCTTTGATTTTCGAAAATTTTTAATTGAACTGGGGGAGAATCCCTATTTGCATTATATAGAAGAAATTAAAATCCAGCAGGTTCCTGGAGGTAAGGAATTCAGATTGAAGATATGGCTAGCATTGGATTAACGATTAGTAGCTGTAAAAAAAATATTTCCAATAAGGATCCTTAATGTCAAAACGAGAAAAAATTGTAGTCTTTGCTGTGCTGTTAGCTGTTATTTATGCTGTGTATAGCCTGTTTATGGCTTCTCCATCTAAACAAACTAATATTGATACAAACAAAAAGAAGACGGGGACAATAAAGTTTATTGCCAATCTTTCTGAGGGTCTGGATAAAGATGCCCTACAAAAGACCGATATCTACATCATTGCTCGAGCCGAGGCCGAATGGGAGAAGGATCCTTTTTTAAAAACTGAATTAGCAAAGGAATCAAAGATACCAAAACAGCCCTTGCCATCAGAACAGGAAGTAAGTTTCACTTATTCCGGATATATAAAAATGGGTGATAAAAAACTGGCCATCATTAATAGTGTAGAATATGAAACTGGTGAGGAATTGAAATTAGCCGGATATATTGTCGAAAGAATTGAACCATTGAAGGTGGTAATTAGAGGCAAAGAAAAGCAGACAATAATTATTGTCCCAATTAAAGAAGAGGTATTTTAGGGAGAACAAGCGATGAGGCATAAAAAATGGGCATGGTTGATTTGTACTCTCTTATTGAGTTTAGCCTTCTCAGGATGTGCTGGTAAAAAAACTATCAAGAAAGATCCCTTCTTTGAGAAATGGAAAGCAATGGCTGAAAAGTCAAAAGGATATTCACCGGCTCCAAGTACACGAACCATTGATCTACCGGAAAGGATAAACAAGATTGAGGCCCTGGACGAAAAGGCCAAGGTCAAGCATGAAAGACCACTGCCCACACAAAAAGTAACCCTTAGAATGTACAAAAGCAATATAATATCTGTTTTCCGGGCCTTGGCTCGACTTGCCAACCAAAATATCCTAATAAGCCCTAATGTAAAAGGAGAAATTAGTATAAACATACAAAATACAAGTTGGGACCAAGTCTTTCGTGGTATCCTACGTACACACGGACTTACCTATACCTGGGAGGAGAGTATCATCCGTGTCATGACTACAGAAGACATGGAACAGGATCTAAAGATAGATGCCATTCAAGAGAAACGAAAGGCACATAAGATAACCATAAAGCGTGTTGAACCACTGCTGACCAGGATCGTAAATATCAACTTCGCAGATACCAAAGAACTAAAGAAAAACCTAAATGAATTTCTAACCAAAGACAAAGAAGGAAAGCCACGTGGCTCGGTAATGGTAGATGAACACACCAATTCCCTGATTATACAGGCCATCAAAGACGATATTGTCAAGATGATCTCTCTGATCGAAAAACTCGATAGACCGACACTCCAGATCTTGATAGAGGCCAATATTGTTGAAACTACGAGAGATACGGCCCGGGAGCTGGGGATTCAGTGGGGGGGATTATATCACGGAAAAAACTACTGGATCACTCCTGGGGCAAACGCCGGAGGTGTTATGGGAAGCTCTCTGACAAATCCTATTAACCCAACCACTGGAATGGCCGCCAATTTTCCTGCTGATCTCAGCACTGGAGCAGGATTTACCATAGGTGTTGTGTCTGAAAAAGTCGGAGATTATCTCTTGAACATCCAGCTTTCGGCACTTCAAAAAGAAGGCAAGCTCAATATCCTTTCCAGTCCATCAATTACCACTCTCGATAACCAAATGGCTTTTACCGAAAATGGGGAAAAAGTGCCCTATGTGGCGACAGATAAAGAGGGTAACAGAGAAGTTAGGTTTGAGGATGCTGTTCTCAGGCTGGAGATTACTCCTCATGTAATTGATGGTAAAAATATGAAAATGAAAATAATGGTCAAAAAAGACGAGGTTGATATTTCTCGTACAGTAGAAGGAAACCCTTTCATCATTAAAAAGCATACAGAAACTAATCTGATTATGAGAGATAGCGAGACAATCGTCATCTCAGGTCTGACGAAAACTATAAAATCAGAATCTGAGAGTGGCGTACCCGAGCTAAAGGACATTCCAATTTTTGGGTGGCTCTTTAAAAGCAAAGGTGACAGTGATAAGATGGAAGAAGTTCTCATTTTTATTACACCCCATATCTTGAGAAAGCAGGTAGTAACCGAAATGAATGAGTCTGGAAAGCAGAAAAAAACAGCTCCATTATCTGAAAGACAATCAAAATCTAAAACACCACATTCCGAATAAAAAAATGGATTACTTCAAAATTCTTAACTTTATCAAAGAACCCTTTTCAAATTCCCCCGACCCAGAGTTTTTTTTCGAGTCCCGACAACACAAGAATTGTCTGCAACAACTAGAGATTTCTCTCCGTCTAAGAAGGGGCTTAAATGTGGTAATCGGTGATGTCGGAACCGGGAAAACCACTCTCTGCCGCCACCTCATTCGCATGTTTAACACTGATGAGAAGGTGGAAACACATATCATACTTGACCCTTCTTTCAGCAACCCCCATGAGTTTCTGTCCTCCCTTGTAAGCATGCTTGGCAAGTCAAAGCGTCGTATAAATACCAGCGAACAGAATCTCAAAGGGAGGATAAAAGAATATTTCTTCAGCCGTGGCGTGGATGAGCAAAAAATTATAATCCTGATGATAGATGAAGGGCAAAAAATGCCAGAATTTTGCCTTGAAATCTTACGGGAGTTGCTTAATTTCGAAACAAATCAGTATAAGTTACTCCAAATAGTTATCTTTGCACAAAAAGAATTTAAAGAAACACTTAAAAAGCATGCCAATTTTGCCGATCGAATTAACCTTTATCACTTTCTAAGTCCCTTAAATTTTCAAGATACAAGAGCAATGATCCGGTTCCGTCTTGAGAAAGCCAGTGGGAGAAGTGATACTTCTTCACTCTTCAGCTATCTTGCTATGTGGTCCGTCTATAAAACCACGAGAGGATATCCGAGAAAGATCATACATCTGTGTCATCGTATCATTTTGGCATTGATCATGCAGAATCGTTACAGGGTGAGTTGGTCATTAGCCCATGCTTGTGCGAAAGGCGTTTCACCAGGGAAATCAAAAAAATACCAATGGGCCACAGCTGTTGCCCTCGCTGGTTTGGTGGCCGCCCTTGTCCTGTCAATATCAGCTCTTTTTCCATCTAAAATAAAAAAGATACCATGGGAAGGGAACAACCCAAACCAGATATCGTCGCAAATACACGAAGTATCAGAGGACATCAAAGTAGTCACTTTAAAGTCAAGTCAAAATATGTTGGCGTTACATAAATCAACGACCGGGGTTCTGCCGGAAATACTAACGAAGCCCTCAACTGACGGATTACATAAAAATTTACCTGAAAAAATATCTAAAGGGCCAAATAAGCCTTTTATTCAGGAACAAGGTTTTCCAAGACTTTTAGGGCAAATCACCGTAAGAGAAGGTGATACCATTGGTGTTATGATCACCAAGATCTACGGGAGTTTTCACGCTAACTACCTAATATCTGTGGCTTTTTTAAATCCACAGATACCAAACTTGGATATAATTAATGTTGGTGATAGGATAAATTTCCCGGCTATTCCTATTACGCCCGACCATTTGTCATTAAACAAGAGTCGGTGGATCCAGGTTGCTGAAAAGGAGAAGCTTGAAAAGGCCTATGAATTCTTGAGGGCATACCCAAAAGACACGCAACCAGTCAGCATAATCCCATACTGGAATAAGAGGAATGGTTTGAAATTCGCCATCATTCTCCAAGAAGACTTTATAGATAAAAAATATGCCCGGAGCTTGATAAGTCACCTACCTCCAATGATTGCCTCAAGTGCAAAGAGCCTTAAACAATGGGAAGAAGGCACCATCTTTTTTTCCAAAGTTAACTTAAAAGGAATATGCAATCAGGGAGAAAAACCCTGGGAGGATAATCATTGAGAATAAAAAAGAGATTGGGAGAGATGCTCCTTGAGGCCGGTTTGTTGACTAAGGAACAGCTCGGACAGGCTCTTGAAAATCACAAAAAACTTGGCCTAAAGTTGGGCAAGTTTTTGGTCCGCCAAGGGATGGTAAGTGAATCAGAAATCGTGGAAATGCTCTCCAGGCAACTAAAAATCGAAAAATACCGCCCTGATAAATACCCCGTAGATCTTGAGTTATCAAAAATTATTCCATCAGATATATCCAAAAAATATGAATTGGTGCCATTAAGAAAAAAAGGGCATCTCCTTATAATAGCAATAACAGATCCCTTAGATATAAAAGCAATAGATACTATTGAAGTGATGGCAAATGCTGAAGTCGATTCAGTTATATGTACCGAACAGGAATTAAACCAGATTTCTAATAGCCTTTATGGAGCATACTCAGATCTCGATGGAGTTCTGGAGAGTATTGAGCAGGTACAGTATGATACAAATACCGATATCGAGATAGGCACAGCCTTTGAAGATGTTGAAGTAAGCTCACTCAATGATATGGCTGAAGAAGCTCCTATTGTGCGTTTGGTTAATTCTATCCTTTCCCAGGCCATTCGCGAAAAGGCAAGCGATATTCATATCAGTCCGGAAAAAGATTATGTTCAGGTAAGGTTCCGGGTAGACGGAAGGCTCCATGAGGTACCTGCGCCACAAAAATCCATGTTCTTGCCAATTGTATCGAGGCTAAAAATCTTGGCAGGGATGGATATCTCCGTGTCAAGAATTCCACAAGATGGAAGATTTACTATCAAGATGAATAACAAGGAGATCAATATCAGGGCCTCCACAATACCGACCATCTATGGCGAAAACCTGGTCCTTCGATTACTGGATACGAGTAGTGACATATATGCATTGGACAGGCTCGGTATGTCCCAAGATGACATGGATAAAATTGAATCAATGATTACCAAGCCTTACGGCATGATTCTGAGTACAGGACCTACTGGAAGTGGTAAGAGTACCAGTTTATACTCCATTTTAAAAAAGATTAATGAGTCTGATATTAATATCATCACCCTTGAAGATCCAGTCGAATTCAGGATAGAAAAAATTCGGCAAATCCAGTTGAACCGAAGGGCGGGCATGTCCTTTGCCAATGGACTCAGATCTATACTTCGGCAAGATCCTGATGTTATTATGGTTGGTGAAATCAGGGATGATGAAACAGCTTCAATTGCCGTTCAGGCAGCACTGACTGGACATCGAGTATTTAGTACAGTGCACACGAATGATGCAGCCGGTGCTATCACACGTTTATTAGATATGGGAATAGAGCCATTTCTTGTCTCTTCCGTAATGCTTGTATCATTTGCTCAGCGTTTAGTAAGGAAAATTTGTCCTTACTGCAAAGAGTCCTACAGTCCTCCTAAAGATGCCTTAGCCCATTGGGGACTAGACAAGATTGAAGGGGCCAATTTTCAGCGAGGTAAATCATGTTCTCAATGCATGGGTACAGGGTATAAAGGGCGAACGGGCATTTTCGAAGTCCTGCTCATTGATGAAATGGTTCAGGACATGATTTTAAAAAGGAAATCGGCACAGGAGATTACCCGGGCCACCCACCAGGCTGGAAAACTCCGAACCTTAAAGGAGGATGCTGCCGACAAGGTGCTAAAGGGAATCACAACTCTCGAGGAAGCAGCATTAGCGGTGCTCGATTAAAGATGCCAAAATTCTTCTACAAGGCCATAAACGAAAGAGCTAATACATTATCCGGTATAATTGAAGCTACATCACTTGAAGCGGCAACTGATATACTGACCGATAAGGGATATATCCCATCCAAGGTTATAGAGAAAAAAGAAGGTTTTGGGGGTGTCAAGTGGTCCAACATAAACGATAAAATGACCCCGGTTAAAATCCCTGATTTGATACTTTTTACAAAACAGTTTGGAACCATGATCCGGGCAGGTGTTCCCATACTCAGCTTATTGCAAGTGCTGAGAGATCAGACAGAAAATTCAAAACTCAAGAAAATTATTGAGGCTATGACACTGGATATTAACAGGGGCTCCAGCCTATATGATACATTTAGAAAACACCCTGCAACATTCTCTCTTTTTTACTGCAGCATGGTAAGAGCAGGGGAATCGAGCGGGGAACTCGGGGCCGTCATGGACCGGCTTATATATCTTTTAGAGCACGAGCATAAAATCAAATCAGATATCAAATCAGCGCTTCAGTATCCAATCATGGTGGTTATTTTTTTAGCTGTTGCCTTTTTCGTCCTCCTTACTTTTGTTATTCCAAAATTTACTAAGATACTTATCAGTGCTGGCATAGAAATACCTCTTCCCACCCGTATCTGCATATTTTTATACCAATTCTTGTTTAATTACTGGTACATGATCCTTGTAGTGGTAATCGCAGGGATAGGAATCTTATTCTATTATTTTAATACAGAACAAGGCAAATATGTTAGGGACTACTATGTTCTCAAAATCCCTGTTCTTGGCCCTCTCTTTGTCAAGGCTGCCATGGCTCGATTTGGAAGTATTTTTGCCATTTTGTACAAGAGCGGGATACATGTACTTGACTCCATTAGAATTTTGTCTGGAACTATCGGAAATGCTGCAATTTCCAAAGAATTCGAGCAGATCAGGGACCAGCTTGAAGAAGGACGAGGTATTGCAGAACCTCTCAGATCTGCAAAATATTTTACCCCCATGGTAATCGATATGGTAGCCATCGGTGAGGCTTCCGGTAAGCTTGACGATGTGCTCAGCGAGATATCAGCACATTATGACGACGAGGTGGAATATGCTACAAGCCGACTATCCGAGGCTATCGGGCCCATACTTGTTGTTGGGCTTGCCGCCGTAGTGGGATTTTTTGCGCTAGCTATGTTTTTGCCAATGTGGGATTTGACCAAAATAATAGGCCGAGGCTAACGTGTTAATGTCTTATTAAACACATACAAGTTTTTGCAAAATGTTAAACAAATAGAATCACATAAAGGTTTTTCAAATGTATACGATTTGATGATTTGCTGTACTTTTTTAAGGGGATAATGTTACTAATTGGTCACACTAATTTCCGGCACTTTCCAATATTTCAAGTATTAACTAAATGTCAGGATAAGGTAGGCAGTGTGTATACATAATATAATGGGAAATTAACAAAAAAAGGAGAAGAGAATGAAACAAAAGAAAAGCTTGTTACATGGCAACGGGGGATTTACTTTGATCGAAATTATCGCTGTTTTAATCATCTTGGGTATCCTCGCAGCAGTGGCCATACCCAAATATATCGATTTAACCGCTAATGCGGAGAACAGAGCAATAGATGCTGGCCTATCAGAGCTCAACGGAAGGGAGTCCCTAACATGGGCTAACATAAAAATTTCTACTACTGGGTGGGTTAGCGATGCTGCCACCTTTGCCGCGATGGATACTGACCTTGGGGCTGATTATAGTTGGTCTGTTGCCCCTACTGTAGCTGGCGGAACACTCGATTTTGGAAGCCAAGCCGTTGCACTAACGAGAACTGCCTCCACTACCACGGCACCAAGTAGATGGGCACGATAACCATAGAGATGACCCAAGTATATGCCGGAAGAGTTGGGGAACTATAAAATATCTCGCGGTAGCTTTTGGGGCAGTGTGTGAATGCTGCCCCTTTTTTTAAAATCTGGGTGTTTGGGGCTTATGTCTTGAACTAAGCTATGACCTACCTCATGCAAGGGATAACTGAAAAATATGTAACTCGATGGCCTGTTAGAAAAACAAAGCATTGTTACAGTGATGTGGTAAAGGAGCTTATAGGCTATTACTGCTGCAACCAACTCATGAGGTTATTAGACTCATATATAAATATTTTTACAAATTATCCATAGCCTGAAATTCTTTGTTCTTATGCTTGGTTTCAACCACATCCGTGCATGGCAAGAGTAACTCAGCCCCGTGATTTACTCTTCAGAACTGCACTCTCATATTGAGATTTTGCAATTTTAAATATACGAAAAAGGCTTGGCTATGTGTCAATGTGATAAGGTAAATTCGAAGCAGAAACCTATCATGGGTTTGAGGATGGTAAAATGCAAAAATATAATGATCGTGATAGAAGAAAAGCCCGAAGAGGCGATGCAAATTTTGTCATAAGTTATCATCTGCAAACAGAAGATGCTAACTACGACCTTACTCAAACTAAAAATGTGAGCCAAGGAGGAATGCTCCTAACCACTAATCGTAAGTTTGAGAAAGGAACACGCCTGGATATGACCATGCAATTCCCTTTTTTAGATGATAAGATACGGGTGGTAGGTGAGGTTGTGGATTCTAAGGAGGTGCTAAAGGATCTCATTTATGAGACGAGACTTATGTTCTATGGCTTAAAAGGTCAATATTCTAAAAAGTTGGATAATTTTGTCAAAGAACACTCAAAGTGATAATCTGATGGATAAAAGGACATGCATACCCTCTATTTAAAGAGGGAGAGCATTTTTAAAAATACATAGCCTGCCAGATATGAATAGTGCCTTCAAAAAAAATCGTGGCTTCACCATGCTCGAAGTGATCGCAGTATTGATTATTTTGGGAATCATCACGGCATTCGTTGTAAGCCGAGGCACAAATATTAAGGCAGAACTGAGCAGTGAAACCGAGATAATCAAGGCTCATCTGCGCTATGCCCACTGTTTGGCACTGGCCAATGATATCTATTCCTGGAAAATCACCCTTTCATCTGGCTCCCCTGATTATTACACCTTATCAAAGATAAATAAATCTGATGGTACTGAAACAAGTCCAATAAATCTCCCTAATGAGGATTCCCCTACCCATACTGTACCATCAGGCATTTCCATCACTTCAGGATTAGGTCCAGTCACTTTCGATGAATGGGGCAGCCCTGGTACCACCACTCTGAACATCATACTTTCTGACGGTGCCGGTAATTCCCAAACTATTACGATAACAAAAAACACTGGGTTCATTGACTAAATGAAATCATTATTAAGAAATAGCCAACCGGGTTTTACCCTGCTGGAAATCATTATAACACTCATTCTTGCCTCAATTCTGGGATCGCTGGTGTACTCCTATTTTGGTTCCGCTTTTATGGGGAGCAGTACTCCGATTGCCAGGTTAAACAAAGCGTTTCACCTTCATGAAGCTATGGAAAACATCACAGCCGACTACAACAATCATACAATATGGCAGGCATCGGCGAGTTATTCCATAAACGCTATTGTTATTCCAACTACAAAAAATTGGCATTTTTATAGATGTACAACTGCAGGAACAAGTGGTGCATCTGAACCTACATGGCCGACTGCTGCCGGAGGTACAGTTATAGATGGAGGCATAACATGGACTGAGGACACTCCTCCGGAATGGGCTCAGTTTACTATCTATTCCATAGGCAACTTTGTTGTTCCAGCTACTAAAAACGGTCATCGCTATAGATGTACAACTGCAGGAACAAGCAGTGCATCTGAACCTACATGGCCGACCACAAAAGCCGGGACTGTTGTTGATGGTACTGTAACATGGACTGAAAATGGCAAACTTCCCGTTTTGAAGGATAACATTGATGCATTAAACTATGGAAGCTACACTGTCGTAGAAAATAAGTATATCAAATTTAACCCATCCACCAATCAAGAGGAAGATATTGTAAGTGGCGATCCTGAAAATATCCTCAAAGTCGTAATTCAAAATGATCTTGGCGAAACGTTGACAGCCCTGTTTACGAGTAAAGATTAAAAAAGATTATGAAGAAAAATACGGATTGCAACAATCGTGGGTTCACCCTTATTGAAGTTATCGCATCTTTGGTTCTTGTGGGTATTATTGGTGCTATAGCAGGAATGGGTCTGGTTCAAATCTACAAAGGATTTGTATTTTCAAAGAAAACCACAGCAACAGCACAAAAAGGTCAAATAACCATATCCAGGCTTGTAAAAGAGTTTAGTGCAATCACATCTATCTCTTCCGGAACAGCGACATCAATAACATTCACGCGTGATCCTGGGGTAACGCATACTATTTCTTGGGCCGGTGCAAACAATCCACTTTTAATCGCTACAGATATCGTAACTGACAATGTAAACTCATTTAATTTTCAATACTATGATTCATATGATGACCCTTCACCTTCTCCATCGTATTTACCCTCTACAGCCATGATTGAGATTACACTGGAATTAAAAGGAGCAGATGATATTCCTTCAGAATTTGTCAATCGTGTCTTTATGTATAAATTGATTGAGTAAATCCTATGCATAATCTAAATCAAAAAGGCTCAATATTGATAATATTGATTATAACCATAACCATTGTTTCAGTGCTCAGCGCCGGTATCTTATCCATGACAATAACATCTACCTTCAGTGAGCTTAATGCTAATAATTTTAATAAGGCGCAATATCTTGCCGAAGCAGGTATACGATATGCTAGCCTCAATAATCTGCCAGACCCAACTGATGAAACGTATATACTATCCAATGGTGATAAGTTTCATATACTTATATCTGGCACTACTCTCGAATCGACTGGCATCGTAAAAGAGGATACTCCACTTGAGGCCATGTGGAAAATCACTTCATCTGATTATACACCACCAACTAACACGCCTCCGGTATTCATCACAGACCCAATTCATAAAGCTAATGCTATTATTAACCAACTGTACATAGGTCAGACACTTGCTGGTTCGGCCATAGATGCAGACGGTGACCTTCTAACCTACTCAAAAGTGACCGGACCTGCCTGGCTGAACATTGCTCCTGACGGCACCTTGTCCGGCATGCCCGGTTCTGGCGACAATAGCATGAACATGTGGACAGTTGAGGTATCCGACGGTAAGGGCGGTACAGACCAGGCTACTTTAATGATCAACGTTAAGAAAAAATAGGCCTATTTGCGGTAATACACCCATGTGGAGTTGCGCTAAAGATATTTCTGTTGTGGCCTCATTGTAAATCTGAAACTTCTCCTCAGGTGTTAGCTGTCTTCTCTTTCTTATCTCATCCATATCTACACCTCCACTTTAGTTTTTTATTTCAGATCCATGGATGTTGCAACCATTATTAGTGCTTAAATATAATCCCTTAAGTACATACAGACTCAGAAACATTTCACTGCCCCTACAGCCAAATCTTATGTGTGTGGAATTTGAAGGCATTTAGCGGAAAAGGAATAAATAAGATAAAAGGCGTAAGGGGAGATTAAATCTCGTAAAACCGGATGGTTGACAGTAATGTATCAGCCTTGAGGCTAGCCCCCCCCGATCAAGGCGCCATCAATATCTGGCTGGGAAATAAGTTCTATAATAGTATCAGGCTTTACACTTCCACCATATCCATTTCAACAATCCCCCAAACCGGGCAAGATTTACTTATGGATGAAAGAAGAGTAGTCATGTTTAGATGTTTAGAAGTATTGAGGGCTGAAATCAACGAGAAAGAATAGGGACTAATTATCTAGAATCTTCTCTGAACGCTTCGAGAAAAATCCTATTCACTCGTCAGTTGAAGAGGTTTTTATTAAATCGATGACACCTTTTATAGGAAATTATGGGTGAGTATCCAAACTAGGCTCATCTGAATCTTTTGTCCGTGCACTTAGGTCGGCAAATTCATCAGCCATTTTTTCTAAGTCTTTCCTGAGTGGAATATTGATATCTAAGTGCGGTATCATTATGTCCTCTCCAATGAGCTTTCCTTTGATTAGGCGTTCCTGTTCTTCCCTTATCCATGGATATTTCTTAGCATAGTAAACAAATCTGTCATTAGTAATAATTGGGTAGCGATTTTTATCAGCATCCATCAGGATAAAGTCATCAGCAGGTATACCACCGGTCGCTACAAAAAAATAATTTGGCAGAGTGTGTAGGAGTTTTTTATAAAAATCTTCAGCTTTTGGAGTCCCTTTTTCTTTTAATTTATAGTAAGTATTTGCGTCGAACATACATTTAAATGAACCTCCGCACTGCCTTATATGCTTTAGTATAGACAATAAAACTTCAAAAGATACCTGTCCCTTAGTCTGTAGATAAGCAAAACAAATATTGAGCCCATCTATTACGAATGTCTTTCCCTTTATGTGCTCGTTATTTTTGGGCTCAACTTTGGGCTCAACCTTGGGCTCAACCTTTTTTCTTCTTCTAATTATTGTAGGTTTATACTTCATCTCCTCTTCAAAAATTTCATCAGTTGCTCCTGAAAGATAATCTTTAGCCCGGGCGACATCATCCATATCAAGAGAACTCATATAGTTGTTGATAGAGAAACCAGCATTCTTTAATCGCTCAACCAGTTCATTAGAACTCATTTTTACTTCTTTGGCCAACTCATATACTCTTAGGTTTGACATAATACCCTTTCCCCTTTTTGCTTTATCGCAACAATAAGAACAATTACGAAAAGTTATGCGAGATATACACGCTGGAACATATTTATGTCATTTAAAATAGGTCAGGAATCTAAAAAATGCAAAATAATTTTGAAAGACAATATGATTGAAATTTAATTATTAAGAATGAGTGTTAATTGGGCACCCAATCAAGTGCCCGGGCACTAACATTAATAATTCCACATCCATGCCACACCCGCGCCCAGTAAGGATATCAACATCCTATCTTGCCACACCCTTGCCCAATCACCATTACAATGTCTTGCCATGCAAAATACACGCCCACTCTGATGCCAAGCACAACCCTAACAAAGGCAATATCGTTCTATCTTGCCACAGGTAAAGGCATGGAATAAACCAATAAAAATAAGGGGGAAATAGAGGACAAATAGTGTATGATTTCTAAATATTTGTGAAAAATAAGGGATAGCGACCAAAAACCACAAGCAAGAAGAGTTGATGATATGAGAATCGTATCAAAACATTTGTGAAGGGTAGCTAATTGCAGATATATAGCAGTTACATGCAATTCAGTGCCACG
>Ga0315553_10003045_pt1 | contig 13225 bp, 15 predicted proteins | sample SalMarSW160140MG_FD_203099 | JGI IMG/M metagenome (GOLD analysis project Ga0315553, IMG submission 203099) | Salt marsh sediment microbial communities from the Plum Island Ecosystem LTER, Massachusetts, United States - Salt Marsh Sediment SW1601-40 ... | reverse complement strand
CGACAAGGCGAGGGCCGTGAAATCGCCCCGCTTGGTGTGGGCAAAGCTGTGCACCTCATCGAGGATCACGGATCGAACATCGGCAAACAGCTTACGCGCACCCGCGAAGGACAGCATCAGCATCAGCGATTCCGGCGTCGTCAGCAGGATGTGCGGCGGCCGTTCGCGCTGGCGGCGGCGCTTGGAAGGCGGCGTATCGCCGGTCCGGCTCTCGACCTGGACATTGAGGCCCATTCCGGCGATCGGCGCGTTGAGATTGCGCTCAATGTCATTGGTCAGCGCTTTCAGCGGCGAGACGTAAAGCGTGTGAAGCCCCGAAGGCCGGTTCTCCTGAATATCGATCAGCGAGGGCAGAAAGCCGGAAAGCGTCTTGCCGCCGCCGGTCGGCGCGACGAGCAAGGTCGATTGCCGGGTGGCGAAGGCCTGGATCATCTGCCGCTGATAGGGGCGCAGCGCCCAGCCTTTGCCGGCGAACCAGCGCTCGACATAATCGGGAACGGCGGCTTTGGCGTTCGACCGTGTTATCAGCCTCTCCATGCCGCTCCGTTTTGCCACCGATTGTTAGGGTGCGATCACTATAATCCTGGCCTATATAGAGGCACGGCTCGGCAAGCGCCATGCGCGCCGCTCTTCATGACAGGTCTGTGAGCTTGACGTTTTATGGGAAAAGCGCTGATTCTTGGTCGGAAATGATCTTCTTGGCGTTTCGCGCGTTAAGGGATGAGAAATTTGGCGACGGTTGCGGATGACCGCGTCGGACTTAGCTGGCATAATTGCAGCGGGCACATCAAAGAGGGAACATCAAAAGTGAACTATCTGCGATATACATGTCTGGGCGTATTGCTGTGGCCTGTCATGGCGTTTGCGCCTTCGCACCAAGCCGTCGCACTGGACGGCTGGGTTGATGGGAGGCCGGTCTTCCGGAGCGAAAGAGTTCATCAACAGGACGATTGGCAGCGCTATCTCGAACAGCGCCGCCGGCAGCGGCATATCGTCTATCCCGAAATCATGCAGGGCGGGCCCCGGCCCTATATCGCCCCTGAAGCGCCGCCAATCGTGTCGCTCACCAGGTCTGAGCCGAAGGGCATGATCATTATCGACTCCCATGGCCGGCGGCTGCTCTACACGCTGGGCGACGGTCGGGCCTACGAATATCCGATTTCCGTCGGGCGGCAAGGTTTCGCCTGGACCGGCACGGAGAAAATCAGCCGTATCGCCGAATGGCCGGACTGGCACCCGCCGGCGGAAATGCGCCAGCGTGAGCCCGGTCTTCCGAAGGTCATGCATGGCGGGATCAAAAACCCGCTTGGCGCGAAGGCGATCTATCTCGGCAACACGCTTTACCGAATCCACGGGACGAACGACCCGCGAACCATCGGGCGGGCCGCGTCTTCCGGCTGTTTCCGGATGATGAACAAGCACGTGCAGCATCTGGCCTCGCTGGCGAAGATAGGGACGACGGTCAGGGTCGTGGCGAACTACATCGGCGCGCGGACGGCTCTGCGGTAAAGGTCCGCTTGAGCAGCCGCGCCCGGCCGGGCGCGGCATATACCCGTTGGCGAGCGCGGCCAACGTGCTTATCTACTCTGCGTGAGCACATCGGCAAAACCGGCGCATCCGAAAAACTGGCTCGAAGCACGCGCCGAGGGCCTTTATTGCGCCCCTGCGCGCGCCTTCATCGACCCGGTCCGCGTCGTCGGCCGGGCCATCATTACTCACGGCCATTCCGATCATGCGCGTTCCGGCCATGGCGCTGTTCTGGCGACCGAGGAAACATTGCAGATCATGGCTGTCCGCTATGGCGAGGACTTCACCCGGTCGCGGCAGGCCGCAGCCTATGGCGAGGTCGTCGATTGCGGAGACGTCCGCGTAACGCTGTTCCCGGCCGGCCATATTCTCGGCAGCGCGCAGGTCCTCCTGGAATATGCCGGCGGCCGCGCCGTGATTTCCGGCGACTATAAGCGCCGCGCCGATCCGACCTGCGCAAATTTCGAGCTTGCCCCTTGTGACCTCTTCGTGACCGAGGCGACTTTCGGCCTGCCCGTCTTCCGCCAGCCGCCGACCGCCGGAGAGATCAAAAAACTGTTAAAGTCGCAGGCTATCTTCCCCGAAAGATGCCATCTGATCGGCGTTTACGCATTGGGCAAATGTCAGCGGCTGATTGCCGAATTGCGCCGGGCCGGCTACGAAAGGCCGGTCTATCTCCACGGGGCGCTGATGCGGCTCTGCGAGGCATATGAAGCGATGGGCGTTACGCTCGGGGACATCCGGCCCGTCGCCGGCGTACCCAAGAACGAGCTGCAAGGCGAGATCGTTCTCGCTCCGCCGAGCGCGCTCTCCGACCGCTGGTTGTGCCGTTTGCCCGACCCCGTTCCCTGCGCCGCATCCGGCTGGATGCAGATCCGGGCGCGTGCCAAGCAGCGGCTTGTTGAATTGCCGATGGTCATCTCCGATCATGCGGATTGGGACGATCTTACCGCGACGATGGCGGATACCGGGGCAAGCGAGATCTGGGTGACGCATGGCCGCGAGGACGCCCTGGTGCATTACGCTCGTATGAACGGTATGAATGCACGGGCGCTTTCGCTGCTCGGCTATGAGGAAGACGAGGTCGAATGACGGAATCGGTCTTAACCAATGCCCGCATCGTTCTGGCTGACCGGGTAATCGAAGGCACGGTCGCAACGCGCGGCGACCGGATAGTGGACATCTCCGAAACCCGCTCGCAGCTTTCCTCCGCCATCGACTGCGAAGGCGACGTCCTTATACCCGGCATGATCGAGCTCCATACCGACAATCTCGAGCGTCATGTCATGCCGCGTCCCGCCACCTTCTGGCCATCCGACGCTGCCGTTATCGGCCATGATCGCGAGATCGCGGCGGCGGGCATCACGACCGTCTTCAATGCGCTCTATGTTGGCGAGGTGCATAGCCGATCGGCGCGGGTCGAGCTTCTGAGCGAGATGAGCGACGCGATCGAGGAGCAGATGGCGCGCGGCGCGATGAAGGCCGATCACTTTTTTCACTGGCGCTGCGAGATCAGCTATAGCGGCATGATCGAGCTCTTGGAGCCGCTCCTGGAGTGCAAACGGCTTCGGCTCCTGTCGGTCATGGATCATACGCCCGGCCAGAGGCAGTTCACCGATCTCGATCGCTATAAGGAATATTACCAGGGCAAGTTCAATATGAGCGATGAGGAAATCGCCGAGTTCATCGCCCAGCGGACCGAGTCTCACCGCAAACACAGCGCCCGCAACCGGGCCGCCGCCGTCGCGCTCGCGAAAGAGCGCGCCCTCACGCTGGCCAGCCATGACGATGCGACGGTGGAGCATGTCGAAGAGGCCGTGCGCGACGGTATCAGGATCGCCGAATTTCCGACCACGATCGATGCCGCGGCGGCGTCCCACAGGGCGGGGCTTGCCGTGCTGATGGGTGCGCCGAACATCGTCCGCGGCATGTCGCATTCCGGCAATGTCTCGGCGCGGGACCTTGCCCGGCACGGCGTGCTCGACATTCTGTCCAGCGATTATGTGCCCGGTTCGCTGCTTTACGGCGCTCTGCTTCTGGAGAAGTCGGCGGACAGCATTACCCTGCCGCAGGCGATTGCGACCGTGACGCGCAACCCGGCGCGCGCCGTCGGCCTCGACGATCACGGGGAAATCGCTATCGGGCTTCGCGCCGATCTCGTCCGGTTCCATGCTACGGAGAAAGCGCCGATCATTCGCGATGTCTGGCGCGGAGGGCGCAAAATTGCCTGAGGCCGAGCCGGCGTCCGGGCCCGCACCCAATGGGACATTGATCCTGATTGTCGGACCGTCCGGTGCCGGCAAGGACACGCTGCTCGATGCCGCAAGGCGCCGCTTCGAGGATGACGAGAGGCTTCTGTTTTGCGACCGCGTCATTACGCGCGCCGACCAGATCGGCGAGAAGCACATTGTCATCTCGGAGGCCGAATTTGAACGGACGAGGGACGAAGGCGGCTTCTTCCTCTTCTGGTGCGCCCATGACCTCCAATATGGGATCGGCTCGGACATCCTCGACGTCTTGAAAGCGGGACGATCGGTCGTCGCGAATGTCTCGCGCCAGATCGTTTCCGAGGCGCGGGCGAAATGGCCGAGCACTTATGTCATCCACATCACCGCCGGAAAGGATGTCCGGCGCGAGCGGCTCATCGCCAGGGGCCGCGAATCGGTCGATGGCATCAACGAACGCATCGAGCGGGCGGACAGCTTTGAGACGTTCGATGCGGAATGGCTGAGCCGGCTCGACAATTCCGGCGCGCTCGCTGATGGCGTCGAGCGGTTCGTGGAATTGATTGCAGAAGCGATCAGCGCCGAAACGGGTAGCGCCTAACGATCTTGAACAAGCCTCCGCCGCCCGGATCGCCGAACAGACATAGATCCTCCATCTGAAACGCGTCTTGCGTAAAGGGCACGACCGCCGGGGCAAGCGCGGCTTCGACGCGGCCGAGGTCCTCCTCCTCAAGCGGCCCGGCGAGCGTCACATGAAAGAAGAAGCGGCTGAAAATATAAGGGTATCCGAACTGTTCGAATTGTTGCTGCGCCAGCGGCGACAGGCTGCCCGCTCGCCGCGTGCGGTCGGCCTCGCTCAGCGGCGCGCGAAACCGGTCGAAATGCGTGACACATTCGTCCGCCAGCCATTCAATATCGGTGCGCTCGGAGCCGGGGACGAGCGCCAGGAAGCGCGTGAAGCGATGCAGACGTAGCGGACCGGAGCAGGCCCGGCGCCGGCGCGCGCAAAAGGCGGCAAGAGCCTTGGACAACGCCGCTTCATCTTCCATCTCCGCAAGGCGGAAGGGGGCTTTGATGGTCGCATGCAGCCCGTAACGCCGGGGCGAACGCGTTGCCCGCTCGAGGAGATCGGCGTCGAGGCCGAACGCATCCCGCTGCCCGTGAAGCGCCCCTGTCTCGGCATCGCCGCCCAGCCAGAGCCGCCCGAATTTCCCGAGCGCCGAATCGGGGTGCGGCGCCCAGTAGATTGCATAGCGTTCGAAGCTCATCTTGCCCGCTATTTGCCCGACTCATTGCGATGACGCCGACATTGCCGCAATCGATTGCGGTTCATAAGGACAAACTTGCCACAGAAGCGCGGCCATTCGGCATTGCCGCGATAGACAGTTGTGCGAAAACTTGCTATATTTTGGGTGCAGGGAATGCCGGGTGCACAAGCGTCCGGCATTTTCTGTCATTGATGAGGCTGAAACTTAACATAACCGAAGGAGACAATGTGCAAGTTCATGTTCGTGACAACAACGTCGATCAGGCGTTGAAAGCCCTGAAGAAGAAGATGCAGCGGGAAGGCATCTTCCGGGAGATGAAGCTTCGCAATTATTACGAGAAACCCTCCGAAAAGCGCGCACGCGAGAAAGCTGAGGCGATTCGCAGAGCGCGGAAACTTGCCCGTAAGCGCATGCAGCGCGAGGGTATGCTTGTCGGCCGGGGAAGACGGCGCTAGCGGCAGGCGCATGGATCGAAGGCCGGCTCCCTTTCGCCGGCCTGGTGGCGGCATCAACCAATTTAGGCCGCATTTCTGTAGCACGACAGTTGAGTGATTGGTGGCGGAGACCGATAGGGGTTTCGTTGCCGCAATGCAATCTGCGAACAATCAGGATCGCCTATTCGGATGGGTTTGGTCTACAGCCCCGGTGTCGGCGGCAAATTGCTCTCGGCCCTCTTGCTGGTCTCGCTTACCGGCTGTGCGTCGAGTCAGGTGGCCAGAGAAGTCGCCCTCAAGCAGCAGATTGTCCGAAATGAACAGAAGAACAACATCGCGTCGTTGACGGAAGTCATCAAAGAGAATCCGAACGATGCCAATGCCCTCAATCTTCGGGGGACGGCCTACGGACAGGCCGGCGACTATGAGCACGCTCTGGCCGACTTCGACGCCGCGCTCAGCATCAATCCACAATTTCCACAGGCTTACGCAAACAGGGCTCTTGTCCATGTGCGCTTGAAAAAGCTGCGTGAGGCCATGTCCGATTACGATCGGGCGCTCGCCATCGACCCGAACTACGCCGCGGCCTATGTCGGGCGCGGCAATGTTCATCGGTTGCTCAAGAATCATCCGATGGCGGTTGCCGACTTCACACACGCCATCGAAATCGAGCCCGGTCCCGTCGCATTTTTCAATCGCGGCCTCAGCCGGCAGGTGCTCGGTCAACATGCCCAGGCGATCGATGATTTCGATAATGCGCTTGGCTTCCGCGCCGACGCGCCCGAGGTTTATCAGGCGAAGGGCCTCAGCGAGATGGCTCTGCGCAAATTTGAGAATGCCTCGGAGGACTTTCAGAAGGCCGCTCGGGGCGGCAAGAACAATTACAAGGCCTGGGCTTTGCGGGGGCAAGCCGCCGAAGCGCTCGGGAAGAAACAGGATGCCGCTCGCGCGTATCAGCGGGCTCTGCAGATCAATCCGTCTTTCCAGCCTGCGCGCGACGGACTTGAGCGCGTCGGCCGCGACGCCGCCTAGATCAACCCTCGTTCAAGTGGAATCACTTGAACGCGGTCAAGTTGACCTATTTCAATAAGTTAGCGCAACGCGCGCCCAGGCATGTCCCCGCGAAGGCGGCGCGCGGCCCTCGGCCGCCCGCAATGACGGAGGCGGCTCCGTTTCCGGTTCATCTGAGCTCGCATCAGTGCGACCGGGAACACCCCTTACAGTGCGCCGGGATCGTGCCGGGCGGAAGATCGGGCCAGAGCCGGAACCGGTCGAGAAATGCGCGCACCTTCTCAAACGCGCCGTGCTCATAAAGCGTGTAATGCGTGGCTCCCGGGATGAAATAGGCCTGCTTCGGCGCCGGCGCGGCGGCGAACAGCTTGCGGCCGAGACGAGCGGGAACGATGTGATCCTGTTTGCCATGAATCATGATCATCGGGGCCTTGACCTTCCGGATATAATCGATGGAGGCAAACCGGTCCTTGAGCAGCCAGTGCACCGGGAGGAAAGGGTAGAGATAGGCTCCGACATCGGCCGCCGATGAGAATGGCGATTCCAGGATGAGGCCGCTGATCGGGCGCTTCGAGGCGACCTGGACCGCGACCCCGGTCCCAAGCGATTCTCCATAGATGACGATCCGGCTGTGAGCGGGGTTGAAGCTTGCCAGGCGGTCATAGGCCATCAGCGCATCGGAAACGATCGTCTTCTCGGTCGGATGGCCGGTGCTGCCGGAAAAGCCGCGATAGGACGGGAGAAAAATCCCATAACCATAGGCACGGTAGAGCCTCACGCGGGCCGCCCGGTGGAAAAGCGCGCCTGCATTGCCGTGCAGGTAAAACAGCGTCGGCTGACCATGATCGGGCGGCGCATACCATGCGATCAGCGTCTCGCCGTCGGGCGTGTGCAACTGCATTTCGCAGACGCCTTCGAGGCCGAGCGCCTGCGGGGCAATGTGAATGTCTGATGGTTGGAAGAGGTAATCGCGCTGCAGAATGTAATATGCGACCGTAATCGATAAATATATTGCAGAAAGAATTGCGAAGACGCGCGTCGGGCGCATTTCATTTCCCCGCATAACTCAAAACTTTACGAGCTTTTGTTATACAGAGCGGGGGTGGAAATTGATTTAACCGGGTCTGTGCAATTTTTCTGAGCGGGAGGTCTACGCGAAAATTATCTTCGCGTTCTGCTTTGCGCCGGCTCGCGCCGCTCCGAGGCGCCGCGATGCGCGTCGATGAATCTGCGCATCGTCGCCAATGCGCCGAAATTGAAGATATTCGTGTGGCCCGCCCCTTCGATCAGCTCCAGTTCTTTCGGCTCCGGCGCGACGGCGTATAGCGCTTCGCCCAGCTGGACCGGGATCGTTGCGTCCCTCTTGCCGTGCATGATCAGGATCGGCGCTTTGACTTGCGAGATGTGGCGCTTGGAATCGAAGCGGTCGAGCATGAACGTCTCGACGGGAATGAAGGGATAGACCCTTTTGCCGATATCGGGGAGAGACGTATAGGGAGCTTCGAGCACGACCGCGCCGACCGGCCGGTTCGCTGCGAGTTGGACAGCGACGCCGCTCCCCAGTGATTCGCCATAGGCGATGATGCTTTGCGCCGGCAGCCCTTCGTTTCGCAGATGCTCATAGACGAGGAGCGCATCGGCGACGAGAGCGCGTTCCGAGGGCTCCCCGGTGCTGCCGGAATAGCCGCGATAGGACGGCATGAAGACGCCGAAGCCGGCGCTCTGAAAGAGCCTGAATCGCTCCGCGCGATCCATCAGCCCGCCGGCATTGCCGTGGAAATAGAGGAGCGTCGGCTGGCCGGCAGCGGCGGGCGCCCACCAGCTGATCAGCCGAGCCCCGTCAGGCGTGTCGAGCTTCACCTCGCGAACGCCTTCGAGGCCGGCTTCGGCGGGCTGGTGATACTCCGTGTCGGGGTAGTAGATGAGACGCCGCTGAAACGCGTAGAGCCCGACCGCAATGCTGAGATAGATGGCCGCGCCGACAATGCCGATGGTCAAGACGGTTTGCATAAGCCTCCAGCCGCCTGCGCCTCCGCCCGTCACTGCCGATCCGCGTTTCCCCTGGGTCTTATCGCCGATAGGCGCGTGCCGTCAGCCAGGTCTGCGCGACCGCCGCCACGGCGGAGATAATGGAGGACAGGATAGAGATGGTGAGGGCAAGATTCTGACGGCCGGAGGGCGTTTTGATGAACTCCCGCAACTGGTCGCTACCGAAGCCGCGGCGCGACGCCTCTCCGGCGCCCGGCGCCGCTTCGGGCGCATACCTTTCGATCGTTGCGTCGGCGACGGGTACCCTCGCTTCGGGTAAGAAGGTCCGCCAATAGAACGCCCCGGCGGTTGCGATCACTGACAGGATGAAAAGGACGGCGAAAAAGCGACGCATGATACTCACCCCAGGGGTCCCGCTCGATAATGCGGATCTAGCGCAACGCGCGTCCAAACATGTCCCCGCGAAAGCGGGGATGGACGCGGGAACAGTTGCGCTCGCCTTTTGATATAGATCAACTTGACCTCGTTCAAGTGACTCCCCTCGAACGAGGGTTGATCTACATGGCCTTCACGATTTCCTCGGTCATCTTCTTCGCATCACCGAACAGCATCATCGTGTTGTCGCGGTAGAATAGCGAATTGTCGATGCCTGCATAGCCCGAAGATAGCGACCGCTTTATGAACATCACCGTGCCGGCCTTCCAGACCTCGAGCACCGGCATGCCGAAGATCGGCGAGGAAGGATCGTCCTTGGCGGCGGGGTTGGTCACGTCATTGGCGCCGATGACGAAGGCGACGTCCGCCTGGCTGAATGCGTTGTTGATGTCCTCAAGCTCGAAGACCTCGTCATAGGGCACATTTGCCTCGGCCAGCAGCACGTTCATATGGCCCGGCATGCGTCCGGCGACAGGGTGGATCGCGTAGGACACCTCCACGCCTTCCGCCTTCAGCGTGTCGGCCATCTCACGCAGAGCGTGCTGCGCCTGAGCGACGGCCATTCCATAGCCCGGCACGATGATGACTCTCGATGAATTCTTCAGGAGGAATGCGGCATCGTCCGCCGATCCCTGCTTGACCGGACGCTGCTCGCCCGTGCCCGTAGCCGCCACCGTCTCGCCGCCAAAGCCGCCCAGGATCACCGAGATGAAGGAGCGGTTCATGCCCTTGCACATGATGTAGGACAGGATCGCACCGGATGAGCCGACGAGGGCGCCTGTGATGATGAGGGCGCTATTGCCGAGGGTGAAGCCGATACCGGCTGCGGCCCAGCCCGAATAGGAGTTGAGCATCGACACCACGACCGGCATGTCCGCGCCGCCGATCGGGACGATAATCAGCACGCCGAGCACTAGCGCGGCCAAGGTAATCGCCCAGAAAAGGATCGGCGATGCGGAGGTGCAGAACAGCGCGATCAGAATGATCAGGGCGGCGGCAAGGGCGATATTGATGAGATGGCGTGCGGGCAGAATGATCGGCGCGCCGGACATGCGGCCGTCGAGCTTCAGAAAGGCAATGACGGAGCCCGAAAAGGTGATGGCGCCGATGGCGACGCCGAACGACATTTCGATGAGCGTGGCAACGGCGATATGGTCCGCCGTGCCGATGCCGAAAGCTTCCGGCGCGTAGAGCGCGGCCGCGGCGACGAAGACGGCGGCAAGGCCGACCAGGCTGTGGAATGCCGCGACGAGCTGCGGCATGGCCGTCATGGCGATGCGCCGCGCAATATAGGCGCCGATGCCGCCGCCGACGGCCACACCGCCGACGATCATGACCCAGGTCAGCCCTTGCACGGGCGCAGCGACGGCCAGCGTCGTCACGATCGCCACCGCCATGCCGACCATGCCGAAGACATTGCCTTGCCGCGACGTCTCAGGGCTCGACAGGCCGCGCAACGCCAGGATGAACAACACGCCCGAGACCAGATAGAGCAGAGCGACCAAATTTGCTGACATCGATGCCCCCGTTTATTCCATCGAGACGATCTGGAGCGTTTGCGTTTCACCCGACCAGATCGCCGGCGATTTTCCGAGCCCGATCAGTGCATCCAGATCCTTGATCCGGCACTCGAAAAAGACGGTCTTGTCGTCCTTGCGCGCCTGGACGTTCAGGCTGGCCAGGACGTCTGCGTCCATCCCCCGGCAGTCCGATCGCACGACGACCTTGTCGTCCTGTCTCTTTGCGAACAGATAAGTCGCCTCACCGCCCTGATCGCCTTCCTGGACGATATAGAGCCCATCCTCGATCTCGTAGATCAGCAGGGGCTCGCCGCGCGGCTTATTGTTTTCGATACGCCGATAGACATCGCCCTCGCGTTTTACGATTTCGACCTCATTGTCGATCTCCAGCGTGATGGCCTGAAACGGATAGCTGGCATGCGATTTATCGATGAGCGGTGCCGTCGATTTGAAGCATCCGGCCAGTCCCAGGATCAGGGGAACGAGGAGGAAGTGTCGTAGCGCGCCGCGCAGCCAAGCCATTATTTCTTTTCTTTCTTTTTGTACATGCCGAGCATTCGCTGCGTGACGAGGAAGCCGCCGAATATGTTGACCGACGCCATGACCAATGCGAGAAGGCCGAAAATTTTCGAGGAGCCCGCGCCCTCAAGTGCATCGCCGGCCTCGACGGCAACCGCGAGCAGTGCGCCGACAACGATCACCGAGGAGATCGCATTGGTCACCGACATGAGCGGCGTATGCAGGGCGGGCGTTACACTCCAGACCACGTAATAGCCGACGAAAATCGCCAGCACGAAGATCGACAGCCGGAAAACGAACGGATCGACATCGCCGCCCGCCGCTGAGGCCCAGGCTGGTGTTGTCAGGCAAAACGCTGAGGCGAGCATGATGAGGAGCCATGCCGCAAGGCGGTTCGGCACTGAATGCCCTTTCCCCTCGCGGGAGAGGGCGGCGCGAAGCGCCGGGTGAGGGGGCGCAGAGTCCTCCCAATGCCCGATCTTGCCGATACGCCCAAACCCCTCACCGCCCCGCCTGCGGCGGGAGCCCTCTCCCTGCTCGTGAGCCTTTATGGCGAACGACAAGCGTTCGCCTTGGGGAGAGGGCGAAAAAGCGGAAAACATCCGTCTCATGCTTTTTCTCCCGTCAGGCTGGGATGGATGATCTGGCCGTCGCGCGTCAGCGCGGTGCCTTTGATGATGTCGTCATCCCAATCGATCTTCAGTGCGCCATTCTCCTTGTCGATCATCGTTTCGATGAAGGCATAGAGGTTGCGCGCGTAAAGGCTGGAGGCATTGCCGGGGACTTCGCCGGCCAGATTGATCGGCCCGATGATCCTCACGCCGCGATGCTCGACGATCTCGCCCGGCATGGTCAGCTCGCAATTGCCGCCGCGTTCCGCCGCCAGATCGACGATGATCGCGCCGGGCTTCATGCTCTCGACCATCGCCTTGCTGATCAGCTGCGGCGCGGGGCGGCCGGGAATGAGTGCGGTGGTGATGATGATGTCCTGATTGGTCACGTGGTTCGCGACCAGCTCGGCCTGCTTGCGCTTATACTCGCCGGACATTTCCTTGGCGTAGCCGCCCGCGGTTTCGGCCTGCTTGAATTCCTCGTCCTCGACCGCGACGAACTTCGCCCCGAGCGACACGACCTGTTCCTTGGTGGCCGGGCGCACATCCGTCGCGGTGACGATGGCCCCCAGACGCCGGGCCGTGGCGATCGCCTGCAAGCCGGCGACGCCGACGCCCATAACGAAAACGCGCGCCGCCGGGACCGTCCCGGCGGCGGTCATCATCAACGGCAAGGCGCGGGTGAATTTCGCGGCCGCATCGACGACGGCCTTGTAGCCGGCAAGGTTCGCCTGGCTCGACAGCACGTCCATGCTCTGTGCGCGACTGATGCGCGGCATGAACTCCATGGCGAAGGCATTGATGCCGGCCTTGGCCAGCGCCTCGATTGCCTCGCCGCCGCCATAGGGGTCGAGTATGGCCGCAAGCACCGCGCCGTCTTTCATCGCCGCCAGCTCTTCGGCCGAGGGCCGGCGGACCTTCAGCACGATGTCGGCGTCTTTCAGCGCCTCTTCCGCCGTTTGCACGACCTCCGCGCCGGCTTCTGCGTAAGCCTGATCGAGGAAATTGGACGACCGCCCGGCGTCGCTCTGGACCCGAACCTCCGCACCGAGCGACTTGAATTTCTTCGCCGTCTCGGGCGACAGCGCAACGCGCGTCTCGCCGCCGCTTTCAGCGGTTGCCGCAATTACGATCATGATTGTCTCCGCACCGCCGCCGGCAGGCTGGTTCGATTGGCCGGCAGCTTAGAGAAGGAAAAGCGCCATCAGGATGAGGATAATGGCCACCGAAAGTGTCCCATATTTGACCAGCCCCATGAAGACGCTAAAGGTCTGTTGATGCTGGGCGTAGTCCATATTCTCATTGCCTTCCGACATATCGACGGTCATAGGAACCTCCCTTACCGAATTTGCACCGCCTCGTGCGCCGGACTATAGCAAAGCTGCGATCGACGGCAATCGCCCGATCATGCGTCCAATCGTACGCCTCGGGCCGAAAAGAGCCGGTTTTCAACAGCGTTAGCGCATCGGACCGAAAAGTGGGCACCGGTTTTCGGATAAATCCGATGCGCAAACGAAAGAGATAGAGCAGCGCATCGCATGCGCTTCAGAATCCGCTGCTCTAGGCTGCGTTGACAAAAGGGATTCCCAAATCAGTTGAGTTTTGATTCAAGGATGTCTTTTAGGGGAGGCATCTTTGGGATATCCGAGTGACGTCAGCGATGCAGCGTGGGAAATCATTGCCCCG
>Ga0315553_10003041_pt1 | contig 13229 bp, 11 predicted proteins | sample SalMarSW160140MG_FD_203099 | JGI IMG/M metagenome (GOLD analysis project Ga0315553, IMG submission 203099) | Salt marsh sediment microbial communities from the Plum Island Ecosystem LTER, Massachusetts, United States - Salt Marsh Sediment SW1601-40 ... | reverse complement strand
AACACCGGTCTGTGCTTTGTGAAAAACCGGCGGTCGCCTGGACGCGGCGGGCATGCTTTATCTGCGGCGCGGATGACGACGGCGAGGTGAGGCGATCGATGCGAGACGTTTCTGTGGATTCCAGCCAGCCGGATTTTTCGGCGCCGGTCGAGGACCGCTATTTCGAGGACTACGTTCCCGGCTTCGAGCAGGTCTACGGGCCCGTGGCGGTCACGGAAGCCGAGATCCTCGAATTTGGCCGGAGGTTCGATCCGCAGGACATGCACGCCGACCCGGAGAAAGCCACGCGCGGGCCGTTCGGCGGATTGATCGCGAGCGGCTGGCATACGGCGGCGCTGCTGATGCGGCTCTACGCCACGCACTACCTCTCGCATGTCGCAGGCCTCGCGAGCCCCGGCCTCGACGAACTGCGCTGGCATAAGCCGGTGCGGCCCGGCGATGAGCTGCGCATCCGCGTGCACGTTCTCGCCGCCGAACGCTCGCGCTCCAAGCCGGACCGCGGCATGGTGTACACCAGGATCGAAGTGCTCAATCAGCGCGGGGAGGTGGTGATGAGTCTGCGGGCGATGAACCTGATGCGCTGCCGGGGAGCGGCATGACCCCTGCCCGCGATATCCATCGGCTGATCGAGATCATGACGGCGCTGCGGGCACCCGGCACCGGCTGCCCGTGGGACCTCGCCCAGGATTTTGCGAGCATCGCTCCATACACCATCGAGGAGGCCTACGAAGTCGCCGATGCGATCGGACGCGGCGATCTCCATGACCTCAAGGACGAATTGGGCGACCTCCTGCTCCAGGTCGTGTTCCATGCCCGCATGGCCGAGGAGCAGGGGGCATTCGATTTCGGCGACGTGGTCGAAAATATCACGCGCAAGCTCCTGCGCCGGCACCCGCATGTGTTCGGCGAGGCGCGCGGGCTCTCGCCCGCGGCGGTCGAGGACCTGTGGCATCGCATCAAGGAGGAGGAAAAGGCGGAGCGCGCGGCGGCGCACGGCGGCGCGCCCTCCGAGCGGACGGGCGCGCTTGCGGGCGTGCCGAGCGCCCTCCCCGCCCTCACCCGCGCCCTCAAGCTGCAGCAGAAGGCCGGCCGCGTCGGTTTCGATTGGAACGATCCTGCGGCCGTGCTCGACAAAATTCGCGAAGAGACCGAGGAGGTCGCGGAGGCGATCGCCGAGGGGGACACGGCGCACGCAATAACCGAAGTCGGCGATCTCTTTTTCGTCGTGGTCAATCTCGCGCGCCACCTCGGGGCCGACCCCGAGCGGGCGCTGCGCGAGACCAATCTGAAATTCGAGCGGCGCTTTGGCGCGATCGAGCGGGCGCTTGCCGCCAAGGGCAAGACGCCCGAACAGGCGACGCTCGCCGAGATGGACGCGCTGTGGAACGAGGCGAAGAAGCAAGAGCGCTCAGAGGCCGTTAGTCCGAGTGGCGGGCGGCGCTCGTGAATCAGGCAATTTGTCCAGGCCACAGTTTCGGTTCGTCCAACTCAGGCACCGTGCGCCGCCTTGATGGCGCCGCGGTCAGGCTCGGCGCGGATGCGCGCGCCGAATTTTCCGCGCACGATGCCCTCCTTTGTGGAGTCGATGCGGATGCGGACGGCCGTCCGGCCCTCCTCGGTCGTCGCCTGGTCAAGCACCTCGGCATGGCGATGCAGCCAGCTCAGCGCAGCGCCTTCGGCGGCATCGAGATCGACGGTGAGGGTGACGCGCGACTGCACGATGCGGGCTTCGATCGCCGCGATCAGCGCGTCGATCCCCTCCCCGGTCGCCGCCGACACCAGCATCGGCCGGCGCTCCGGCGGCTGCCGCTTGGCGAGGTTATCGAGGCGCTCGCGCTCCGCCACATCGAGGCGGTCGATCTTGTTCCACACCTCGATGATGCGGTTGTCCTCAGGCGCTATGCCAAGTTCGTTCAGCACCCGCTCGACGTCGAGCGACTGCGCCTGCGTGTCGCCGTGGGAGACGTCGCGCACATGCAGGATCAGGTCGGCCTCGATGACCTCTTCCAGCGTGGCGCGGAAGGCGGCGACGAGCATGGTCGGCAGATCGGAGATGAAGCCGACCGTATCGGACAGGATGACACGCGCGCCATGTGGCAGGTCGACGGCGCGCAGCGTCGGGTCGAGGGTCGCGAACAGCATGTCGGTCGAAAGGACCGCGGCCTTGGTCAGCCGGTTGAACAGCGTCGATTTTCCCGCATTGGTATAGCCCACCAGCGCGACGATCGGATAAGGCACGCGCTTGCGGCTCTTGCGATGCAGGCCGCGCGTGCGCTTGACGCCTGCGAGCTCGCGTTCGATCCGCGCGATGCGCTGCGCAATGATGCGGCGGTCCGCCTCGAGCTGGGTCTCGCCCGGCCCGCCGAGAAAGCCAAAGCCGCCGCGCTGGCGCTCGAGATGGGTCCACGACCGCACCAGACGGCTGCGCTGATAGGTCAGATGGGCGAGTTCGACCTGCAGCGCGCCTTCGCGCGTCGCCGCACGTCGGCCGAAGATCTCGAGAATTAGCCCGGTGCGGTCGATCACCTTGGCGTTCCACGCCTTCTCGAGGTTGCGCTGCTGCACCGGAGAGAGCGCGCAGTCCATCACGACGAGACCCGCCTCGAGGCTTTTCCCTAGGCCCGCGATCTCGTCGACCTTGCCCTTGCCGAGATAGGTCGCAGGTCGGACGGTCGCCAGCGTGACCACGCCGGCGTGCACGACCGAAAGATCGATGGCGCGCGCAAGGCCGACCGCCTCGTCGAGGCGTGCCTGCGGTGACCGCTGCGCCTGCTCGCCGCGGTTCGTCTCCGCCCCGGCTTGATGCGTGCGCGGATAGGGCCCGACCACAATCGCGCGTCCGGCGCCCGAGCCCGCTGGCGGGCTCAGCATTCCGTTACGCGTTTCGCGAGGACGGGGCTCCAATCAGACCTTTTCCGTTGCTTCTTCGGCACCCTCGAACAGCTGGATCGGGTGACCTGGCATGATGGTTGAGATCGCGTGCTTGTACACGAGCTGGGAGTGGCCGTCCCGCCGCAACAACACGCAGAAATTATCAAACCAGGTCACGACGCCCTGAAGCTTTACGCCGTTAACGAGGAAGATCGTGAGCGGCGTTTTGTTCTTGCGGACGTAATTGAGGAAGGTGTCTTGTAGATTTTGTGATCGATCGGCTGCCATGGCCGTTGTTTCCGTTTGCTCGCGGCCCCTATGCGAGTGGGATTTTATCGCGCCTCTCCGCACGCCTCCCGGCGACGTGCGAACAAGCGTGGGCAGGGGTTATTAGATGGCACCCGGCAGGAGAGCGCAAGCCCAAGCTGCGTGCAAGTTTTAGCCCTAATCCGTTCTTCCGACATTAGGAAAACTCCACGTGGCGGTGGAACACTTGCCGCAGCGCAGCGGACACTGGACCGGGCCTGCCATCGCCAATGACATGTCCGTCGATCCGAACGACCGGCATGACGAGCAGGCTGGCGGCGGTGATGAAGGCCTCGCGCGCGGCGTACGCTTCGCCCACGCGGAAGGGCCGTTCCTCGAAGGGGATGTGCGCCGCGGCGAGCGCGTCCCGCGCCACCTCGCGGGAAATCCCGCGCAGGATGTCTTGCGTGGCCGGATGGGTGACCGCCGTCCCGTCCGGGGTGATGATCCAGGCGTTCGAGGCCGCACCCTCGGTCACATAGCCGTCGCGATCGATGAACCAGGCTTCGCGGGCCCCCTGCTCCCGCGCCGCTTGCCGCGCCAGCACATTGGGAAGCAGGGCGATCGACTTGATGTCCACGCGCGCCCATCGCGTTTCCGGCAGGGTGATGACCGAAATGCCCGCCTGCGCCAGGCGCTCGCCTTGGCTGCGGTCGAGCCGGCGCGCCGACACGACGATCGACGGCGCCGTTGCGGGAGAGGGAAATGCGTGTTCGCGCCTGGCGACGCCGCGGGTGATCTGGAGATACACGATGCCGTCGCGGACCTTGTTTCGCCGCACGACCTCATGCAGCACGACGCTCAACGCGGACAGTGGCATCGGCAGGCGAATGTGCAGTTCGGAGAGGGAGCGCAGCAATCGCTGCATATGACGGCGCTCGTCGACGATGCGGCCACCGAACACCTCGCAGACCTCGTACACGCCGTCGCCGAACTGATAGCCGCGATCCTCGACATGCACCAAAGCGTCGCGGTGCGGCCGGTAGCGGCCGTTGACATACGCAACCCGGGACATCGGACCGGCTCAGTCCATCCCGAGCGCTTTGAGCTTGCGGTGCAGGGCCGAGCGCTCCATGCCAACGAACTCGGCGGTGCGCGAGATGTTGCCGCCGAACCGGCTGATCTGCGCGCGCAGATATTCCCGCTCGAAGGCTTCCCGCGCCTCGCGTAGCGGCATGCCCATCAGATGCTCGCCGCCATTGCCGCGCGGCATATTGGGCACCATCGAACCGACGTCGGGCGGCAACATGCTGGCGGTGATGATCGCGTCGGGATCCCCGCCGGCAAGAATCATCAGACGTTCGACATTGTTACGGAGCTGTCGCACATTTCCGGGCCAGTCGTGCGACTGCAGGACCGCGAGCGCGTCATCGCCAATGCGGCGCTTGGGCAGGCCGGTCGCCTGCGAAATCTGCTCCTGGAAATACTCGATTAGTTCGGGGATGTCCTCGCGCCGCTCGGCGAGCGGCGGCACGCGGATGGGAACGACGGAAAGCCGGTGAAACAGATCCTCGCGGAACTTGCCGGCGGCGATCTCCTCTTCGAGATTGCGCGCAGTCGAGGAGATGATGCGGACGTCAACCGCAACCTTGGTGCTGCCATTGACCCGCTGGAAGGTCTGCTCGACGAGAACGCGCAGAATCTTGCTCTGCGTCTCGCGCGGCATATCGGCGATCTCGTCGATGAACAAGGTCCCGGCATGCGCCTCCTCCAGCGCGCCGACCTTGGATTGTTGGCCACCGTTCGACTGTTCGATGCCGAACAGCTCGGTCTCCATGCGCTCCGGCGTGATCGCGGCGGCGTTGATGACGACGAACGGGCCGGTCGCCCGGTGGGAGAGAATGTGAATGGCGCGCGCAGCGAGTTCCTTGCCGGCTCCGGACGGGCCGACGATCAGGATGCGGCTGTTGGTTGGCGCGACTTTCTCGATCGTTTGACGCAGATGATTGAGCGCGACCGAATGACCGACCAGGCTGGTCGGCGAGGGCGAGAGTTGCTTGAGCTCCTTCACCTCGCGCCTGAGGCGCAGATTTTCGAGGGCGCGCTCGGCGACCAGAACGAGGCGGTCGGCCTTGAAAGGCTTCTCGATGAAGTCGTAGGCCCCCTGCTTGATGGCGGCCACCGCGGTTTCGATGTTGCCGTGACCGGAAATCATTACGACCGGAAGCTCAGGGTGCTCGCCCTTGATTGAGGACAACAACTGAAGACCGTCGAGCTTGCTTCCCTGCAGCCATATATCGAGAAAAACCAGGCTCGGACGGCGGGCGTTGATGACGTTCAAGGCTTCGTCGCTGTCGCGCGCGGTGCGCGTGCCGTAGCCCTCGTCTTCCAGAATCCCCGCGACCAGATCGCGGATGTCCGCCTCATCGTCGACGATCAAAATATCAGACACCACCATGTTCGCTGCCCGTGCTGCTAGTGAGAGCCGTTGCTTCCGTTAGTTCTTGCTGCGCCGCCGCAGCGGTGACCGGCCCGGCCGCGAAGCGCAGTTGGATCCAAGCCCCGCGGGCGTCCGGCGTCTTCTCCGCCGCGTCGTGGAGTTCGATCCTGCCGCCGTGCTCTTCGAGGATCTTGCCGACAATGGCAAGGCCGAGGCCCGTGCCTTTTTCCCGCGTAGTCACATAAGGCTCCAATAGCCGCCGGCGCTGTTCCTTGGGCAATCCAATGCCATTGTCCACGACATCGATGACGATATACCTGCCCTCGCGCGAGGCGCCGACGCAAATGCGGCCGCGTTCGATCTCGCCAGGCGGGACCGCCGAAATCGCCTCGATCGCATTCTTTATAATGTTGGTAAGCGCCTGAGAGATCAGCCGCCGATCGAAATTGGCGGGCATCGGATCTTCCGGCAGCTCCGTTTCGATGTCGACGTCGCCGTGGCCGACGCGCAACAGAAACACGACCTGGCGAACGGTGTCGGCGACGTCCTCAGCCGCCATGACCGGCTTGGGCATGCGAGCGAAGCGAGAGAATTCGTCGACCATGCGGCGGATGTCCTCGACCTGGCGCACGATGGTTTCGGTGCACTGCTCGAACACCGCGCGATCCGTGGTGAGGACGCGTCCGTATTTCCGCCGCAAGCGTTCCGCCGAGAGCTGGATCGGAGTAAGCGGGTTCTTGATCTCGTGGGCAATGCGCCGCGCGATGTCGGCCCATGCCGAGGTACGTTGCGCGGCCACCAGCTCGGTGATGTCGTCAAGCGTGAACACACAGCCGTGCTCGGGAGCGGCCGCCTGTTCGGTCGTGACCCGCACCGACACCGTGCGCTCGCGACCTCCGCGGTTTATCGCGACCTGCCCTTGAACGAGGCGCTGCGGCGAACTTCGCGCCGAGGCGAGCATGCCGGCCAGTTCTGGCACGACCTCGGCGAGCGGCTGACCCAGCAGTTCGGCCTCGCCCGATCCGATCAGCTGCTCGGCGGAGCGGTTGAGGATGCTGATGCGACCCTCGCCGTCGACGCCGATGACGCCGGCGCTTGCGCCCGCGAGCACCGCCTCCGTGAAGCGGCGGCGGCTGTCGATGAGATCGCGGGCGCGCACAATGTCATCGTGCTGCGTCCGTAGTTCATGCGTCATCTTGTTGAACGTCTCGCCAAGCTGAGCGAGATCGCCTTCCGATCGCTGCACTGGGACCTGCACTTTGAGGTTGCCGGTCGATACGAGATTTGCGGCGGCGATCAGACGCCGGATCGGCGCCACCAGGCGATTGGCGAAGTTGAACCCAATCCACACCGCCGACAGCAACACCGTCAGCGCAATCACGGTGTACATGAGGGCGAAGGCGATCTGCACCCCGAGCCGCCGCGCTTCCAGCGTTGCGTATTCGCTGACGCTTGTTTGCGTGTCGCGGAGCTGCGACAGAACGACCGGATTGAGCGGGCGCGCCACGTAGAGATAAGTGTCGTCGTAGTTGCGCAGTTTGATGACGGCGGACACGTAATTGCCGTCGGGATGCACCACGACCTGCGGTTCGACTTCCCCGACATTGGCGAGGTCGTTGGCCGATGGCAGGGAAGGGTTGCGATCAATCTTGATGTCGGCCTTTTCGACAATGCTCCCGTCGGGCCGGATCATCATCGTGACCGGCAGGCCGCGGAGCGACGCCTGACCGGTCAGGAACTGGCGAAAACGGTCGCGATCCTGATCGAATAGCGGGCGCGCGCGGGCGATGTCGAAGGCCATGGCCTGGATTTCCCCGCGCAATGTCTGGGCGTGCTCGCTCAGATAGGCTTCGGTGACGATCAGCGAATTGGCGATAACGGCGCGGGCGCGTTCGGAGAAAAAGCGGTCGAGCCCACGGTCGAGGGTGACGCTCGCAACCACCGCGACAAGGACGGCGGGTGCCGCCGCGATGACCGAAAATAGGCGCACGATGCGCACATGCAGTTGTGCGCCCGCGCGTCCGTGGCGGCGCGCCTGCACAATCTGCCAGACCTCGCGACCGATGATGCCGAGCAGCAGAAGGACCGCCACTCCGTTGATCAGGAGCAGGCTGACCACGACATTGTGGGTCGGGATAATCGGGGTCAGTCCGGCCAGGACCAGGAACGTGGTCAGCGCCGAGACAAGGGCGATCCCTACGACGATCGGCCCGATAATCCCGGTCGCGACGCGCGCGCCGGGCTTGACCGCACCCCCGAATTCCCCGGTCGCCGCGTCGTCGACCGTCGCCATCGCATCTCCTCGCAGAGCCCGGGGCCACGATAGAAATACGCACGCGCCGCCGCCACGGCCCCCTTGCGGCGTTTGTACAACAATGTTGCTTAATTGAGACGAATCCGCGGCGAACGATCACCCAGGCGTGCGGATTACCCGAATATCGAGATCGCGGATTTTCTTGCGCAGCGTGTTGCGATTCACTCCCAGAAGCTCGGCCGCGCGGATCTGGTTACCCCGGGTGGCGACCAGCACCGCTGAGAGCAGCGGGTATTCGACCTCACGCAGAATGCGGTGATAGAGGCCCCGCGGCGGGAGGCCGTCGCTGAAACCGGCAAAATACCGGGCGAGGTGCCGCTCGACGGTCGAAGAAAGGTTCTCCTCGAGGCGCGGCTCGTCGGGCGCCGCCGGCTCCGCCGGCTGAGCAAGCTCGCCTTCGATGACGGCGGTGGAGATCGCTTCCTGTGGATAAAGGGCGGCGAGCCGGCGCGCCAGATTTTCCAGTTCGCGCACATTGCCCGGCCAGTGGTAGTGCTTCAGCCGGTCGAGGGCCGCTTTCTCGATCTGTTTCGGCGGCAGTCCTTCACGTTCGGCCTGGGTGAAGAAGTGATGCACCAGATCGGGAATGTCCTCGGTGCGCTCGCGCAGTGGCGGCAGCCGCAGTGGCACGACATTGAGGCGAAAGAACAAATCCTCGCGAAACAGGCCTTGCTGGATCAGGATGCGCAGGTCCTTGTTGGTCGCGGCGATAATACGGACGTCGGCCTTGATCGGCGTGCGCCCGCCGACCGTCGTATATTCGCCCTGCTGCAACACGCGCAGGAGACGGGTCTGCGCCTCCATCGGCATGTCGCCGATCTCATCGAGAAAGAGCGTGCCGCCATCCGCCTGTTCGAAACGGCCGGCGCTGCGGGCGTTGGCGCCGGTGAAGGCGCCCTTCTCGTGGCCGAACAGCTCGGACTCGATGAGGTCGCGCGGAATCGCCGCCATGTTGATGGCGACGAACGGGCCGTTGCGGCGCTTGCCGTAATCATGCAGAGCGCGCGCGACGAGTTCCTTGCCGGTGCCCGACTCACCGGTGATCATCACCGTGAGGTCGGTTTGCATCAGCCGCGCAAGTAGCCGATAAATCTCCTGCATCGCTGGCGAGCGCCCGACCAGCGGGATCGCATCCAATTCCTCCGGCTGCCGCGGCTTTGAAGCGCGCTCCTTCGGCTCCGACAAAGCGCGTCCGACAATGGTGATCAGCTCTTTGAGATCGAAAGGCTTCGGCAGGTATTCGTAGGCGCCGCGCTCGGACGCCCGGATCGCCGTCATGAACGTATTCTGGGCGCTCATCACGATGACCGGCAGCTCCGGTCGCAGCTTCTTAATGCGGGGCAGCAGGTCGAACGCGTTCTCGTCCGGCATCACCACGTCGGTGATGACAAGATCGCCCTCCCCTTGGCTGACCCACCGCCAAAGGGTCGCCGCGTTGCCGGTCGAGCGGACCTCGTAGCCCGCACGCGATAGCGCCTGGTTGAGCACGGTGCGTATGGCGGCGTCGTCATCCGCGACTAGAACGCGTCCCGTCGGCATCGTCACCCTCGTCTGAGACCTTCGACAGCGCCGCCTGGCTCGACGCCCTCACCCGTGTACATCGGCATCAATACGCAAAACGAAGTCTTGCGCGGTTGCGACTCGCATTCGATGATCCCCCCGTGATCGCCGATGATTTTTGCGACGAGCGCGAGCCCGAGTCCCGTTCCCGTCGGCTTGGTCGTCACGAACGGATCGAATAGGTGCGGTCGCAAATCGTCGGGCACGCCCGGTCCGTTGTCCTTGATGCAGAATTCCAACGGCAAGGATACGCGCGTCTTGCTTCCGGGCAGCAACAGACGCACGCCGGGGCGGAACGCCGTGGTGAGCTGGATTTCGCCATCGGTCGCGTTGGGACCGATCGCCTCGGCCGCGTTCTTGACCAGATTGAGGAAGACCTGGATGAGCTGGTCGCGATTGCCGAGGATCGCCGGAAGCGATGGATCGTAATCCTCGACGAAGCGGATGTTGCGCGCGAAGCCTGACTGCGCGAGCTTCTTCACATGCTCCAGCACCGCGTGGATGTTGACCGGCTCGCGCTCGACCGGCCGCTTGTCGGCAAACACCTCCATCCGGTCCACGAGTTTGACGATGCGGTCCGCTTCCTCGCAAATCAGGCGCGTCAGCGAGCGATCGTCGTCGTTGGCCGACTGCTCGAGCAGCTGGGCCGCCCCGCGTATGCCCGATAGCGGGTTCTTGATTTCGTGCGCCAGCATGGCGGCAAGCGCCGTCACCGACCGGGCGGCGCTGCGGTGGGTGAGCTGGCGATCCATTTTGTCGGCGATGGTCCGCTGCTGTAACATCACCACTACATTGCCGGGCTGCTCAAGAACCGGCGCGACATGCAGATCGACGAGCCGCTCGCCAGACACCCGCGGCGTGCCGAGATCCACCTTGTATTCGTTGACGGCGGCGCCGCGACTGCGGACCTGATCGATCAGCGCGAGCAGCGGGCTGCCAAACGGCACCAGATCGCGCAGCACATAGCGCCGCAGCAGGGTCGCCGAGACGTCGAAGAACTGCTCCGCCGCCGCATTGGCGTCGCAGACTTCGCCGTTCGGTCCAACCACGATCACCGGATGCGGCAAGGAATTAAGCACGGCTTCGGCCGCGTCCGCCGAGATGGCCGGACGCATGATGCGCGTGGGCTGCAATGAGCGGTTCTCCATTACTGCGAACCTCATGCCGCGACCTGCCACGTCAATGCGCCGAAGGCATCGCGTAGACGTTTCTCTGTCTCGGCCGGCGTTTCCGCCGTCAAAACATGGCGACGCCAAGCCCTTATGGAAAGCGCCGGCGCGCCCGTCGTGCGTGCGGCGATGTCGAGCGCCCAGCCGAGATGCTTGCGAGCGTGTTTCGCCCCGATCCGAACGCCATAGTGCGCCAGCGTCTCCTGGTAGAGACGCAACGCAAGCGCGAGCTGCGCCTCGAGCGAGGGCGCGCCTTCGCGTCGCCCCGTCGCGAGATAGCGTGCGATCTGGCCGGGAAACCATGGCCTGCCCTGCGCGCCGCGTCCGACCATCACCGCATCAGCGCCGGACTGCGCCAGCGCCTGCTCGGCATTGGCGAAGCTCGTAACATCGCCATTGACGACGACCGGGATAGTGACGGCCTCCTTAACCGCGCGCACCGCATTCCAATCAGCCTTCCCCTTGTAGAACTGACAGCGGGTGCGGCCATGCACCGTGACGAGTCGGACGCCGGCGGCTTCCGCGCGGCGCGCGAGGGTCGACGCATTGATCGACCGATGGTCCCATCCGAGCCGCATCTTCAACGTGACCGGCGCATCCACAGCGGCGACCGCGGCGTCAATCAGGCGAAGCGCATGGTCCAGATCGCGCATCAAAGCAGAGCCGCTCGCGCCTCCCGTAACATAACGAGCAGGGCAGCCCATATTAATATCTATTATGTCAGCCCCCTGCCCAACCGCGATGCGCGCGCCTTCAGCCATCCAACGCGGCTCGCACGCCGCGAGCTGCACCATATGGAGACCGGTCGCCGGCTTTGCGATCCGCAGCCATTCAACGTGGCGGCCTTTGGCAAGCGCGGCGCAGGCAGTCATTTCCGCCACGACTAAACCCGCACCCAGCTCCGCTACCAGGCGACGGAATGGCAAGTCGGTCACGCCCGACATGGGCGCCAGGACCACCCTGTTGGGTAGGGCAAGCGACCCCAGCCTTGGTCCGGTTACTTGAAACACTGCCGTCATGCTTGCCTATTAATTGGGCTAGCCGTCGCCGTGCATAGATATTAGCCATTTCTCGCCCATGCGCAAGCCCTTCGCATATGCGAAAAGAGTCTAACCCCCCACCCCCCGCCAGAGATGTTCCGGACCTCAACTTGGGCCTTGCCCGCGCGGTCGAACCGGCTAAACCAGACTGTCAAGTCCTCTGCGCTAGCGTACGGTTGACAAAAGCAGAACCCGGTTTTCCATCGAACGCAGTTCCCTCATCAGCCAACGCGGATGCGGAGCCTGAGCTGTTGGCGCTGGCATTGCGCCCAAGGAGTACGACACATGGCAGGCGCAGTGGCGGCAATCGTGGTCGCAGGCGGCCGAGGCGTCCGCGCCGGAGGCGAATTGCCAAAGCAATACAGGATGATCGGAGGAGTTCCTATACTACGCCGCAGCCTGTTGGCGTTCACCTCCCATCCCGAAATCGATCTTGTTCAGCCGGTGATCCATCCCAATGACGAGTGGCTGTTTCATGACGCAGCCGCGGGTCTGCCGGTGAGGAGCCCGGTCAATGGCGGGGCAACCCGGCAGGGCTCGGTGTTTGCCGGGCTCGAAGCGCTTGCTGCGGAGGCGCCGGCCATCGTGCTTGTTCACGACGCGGCGCGACCCTTCGCTTCGGAAGGGCTGGTGTCGAGGGCGATCGCCGCCGGGCGCGCCGGCGCCGCCGTGCCGGGGCTTCCGGTGAGCGACACGGTGAAGGCGATCGATGCGTCCGGGCGGGTCGTGGAAACGCTCGACCGGGCCCGCCTGCGCACCGTCCAGACGCCGCAAGCCTTTGACTATGCCGCCCTCCTCGCCGCCCATCGCAAGGCGCGGGCCGCCGGGCGCGACGACTTCACCGACGACGCCGCACTCGCCGAATGGGCGGGCATGACGGTTGGCGTGTTTGAGGGCGAGGCCGTCAACGCCAAGCTCACGACGGCCGAGGATTTTATCCGCGCCGAGCAAGAGAATCTGGCGGCGCTCGGCGATGTCCGTACCGGCATCGGCTACGACGTGCACGCCTTCACCGCCGGCGACCACGTCATGCTCGGGGGCGTCCGCATCCCACATGATTGCGGGGTGGCCGGCCACTCGGACGCCGATGTCGCGCTGCATGCGTTGGTCGACGCGATCCTCGGCGCGCTGGCCGAAGGCGATATCGGGGTGCATTTCCCGCCGAGCGATCCGCAATGGCGTGGCGCCTCTTCGGACAGATTCCTCGCCTTTGCTGTCGAGCGGGTGCGCCAGCGCGGCGGCCTGATCGCGCATCTCGATGTGGCGGTCGTATGCGAGGCCCCGCGCATCGGCCCGCACCGCGAGGCGATCCGCGCCCGCATCGCCGCCATTGCCGGGATCGCGACCGACCGCGTCGGCCTCAAAGCCACGACCAGCGAAAAGCTCGGCTTTATCGGCCGGCGCGAAGGCCTTGCCGCTTACGCAACTGCGACCATCCGGCTGCCCTGGGGCGCTCCGTGACCGATGCGGCAGCGGTGGTCCAGCGTCCCTGGCCAAGCACGCCCGACGGTGAAGCGTGCGCTCATGGAACTCGCTTCACGGTGTTGGCCGTCACATGTGGAAAGATGTAGGGCTGGCCCAAAATCGGA
>Ga0315553_10003039_pt1 | contig 13235 bp, 13 predicted proteins | sample SalMarSW160140MG_FD_203099 | JGI IMG/M metagenome (GOLD analysis project Ga0315553, IMG submission 203099) | Salt marsh sediment microbial communities from the Plum Island Ecosystem LTER, Massachusetts, United States - Salt Marsh Sediment SW1601-40 ... | reverse complement strand
GATACATTAGGAGTAGGAACCCTTAGTGCCATTCCATTCATCTTACCAGCCAATTCAGGAAGAACAAGGGAAACTGCCTTTGCTGCTCCTGTGGTTGTAGGAATCATAGAAACAGCTGCTGCCCGAGCCCTCCTAAGATCACTGTGAGGAAAATCAAGAAGTCTCTGATCGGTCGTGTATGAATGTATGGTTGTCATAAGGCCTTTCTTGATACCGAAGTTATCTAATAACACTTTACAGATTGGAGCCAGGCTATTTGTGGTACACGATGCATTTGAGATTATAGAGTGATTGTTAGGATCATACTGTTCATGATTTACTCCGATTACCAGGGTAATATCAGGATCCGGGGCTGGGGCTGAGATGATGACCTTTTTTGCCCCAGCATCCAAATGTTTGGACGCCTGTGACCTATCTCTGAAAAGTCCAGTAGACTCAAAAACAATATCCACGCCGAGATCCTTCCAAGGCAGCTTACCAGGGTCTTTTTCCGAGATGATTTGTATTCTTTTCCCGTTAACGACAATGGCATTCTCCTCAACCTCAATATCAGCCTTGAGTATCCCATGCACTGAATCATATTTGAGAAGATGGGCAAGGGTTTTAGAATCTGTAAGGTCATTGAGTGCTAAAAATTCAATGTCATTTCTTGTGTATGCTGCCCTCAGTACCATTCTACCTATACGCCCAAAACCATTAATCCCTACCTTTACCGCCATGACTACCTCCTTTTTTTTGAATACTTGCTATTTAAAGCTTGAAACTTGCTGCCTCCCATTGCTTGCCGATTGTGTGTAGTATGTTCATCCAGTTTCACTTATCGTTTGGCTTAAGTAATTCACTTGCCAGAGAAATACTCCTTTTTCCTGCGCTCTTTGCTATATCTGCTACCTCTGCAAGACTCTTCCCTTTCCTGTTATGGGCAATAGCTAATACCATAGGTAAATTTACACCTGTTACTACTTCTGCTGAATCTTTTTGAAGAAAAGACAGGGCTAAATTCGATGGTGTCCCTCCAAACATGTCTACCAAAATGAGAACACCTTTCCCCTGATCCAGAGATTTAATTTTATTCTTGATTATGTTTCTTAATTTCTTGCTATCTTTTGCTGTCTCAATGGAAATACACTCTGCTGCCTCAACAGAGCCTATGATAAACCTGGCTGCTTCAAGGAGTTCTTTTGCCAGCTGAGAATGGGTGATTATAAGTAAACCGACCATTTTAGAAATTAAAGCTCCTCATCCATATCCATTATGACCTTGTAAATCTCATTTTTTGATTTTGCACCCATCAATCTCTGCCTAAAATTAGTATCTTTTAACATCCTTGATATCTTGGCAAGGGCCGTCAGGTGCATACCAGCTGAATTTTCAGGTGCAAGTAAAAGAAAGAAAAGATATGCCGGTTGTTCATCTATGGAATCAAAGTCCAGTCCATTAGTGCTTCTTCCAAACGAGATCAAAAGATTACTTAATTCCGCTAATTTTCCATGAGGTAAAGCAATTCCGTCACCTATTCCAGTACTTCCTAGCCTTTCTCTTTCTAAAAGAACCTGAAGAAGGGACCTTTTGTTAAGAGATGGGTTCTGTTCCGTTATAACCTGTGAAAGCTCTTCCAGAACTCCCTTTTTGTCATGAGCTTTCAAATCAGAAACAATAAGCTGCGGTGTAAATATTTCTGAAAGTTTCATACCTCTTTCCTTAATAAAACCTATTTAGTAGAAGTTTCAATAAGGCCTAAATTCCCATCGTTGCGTTTGTAAATAATGTTAATGCTTTTCGATTTAGAATTGCTAAATACAAAAAAATTTCGTTTTGACATATCCATTTGCATAGCCGCCTCATTGATATCCATGGGTTTAATATCTACCCTTTCTGCCTTTATTATGGTTGGCCCTGATTCAACTTGACCTTCCTGCATTTCTACACCATTAATCAACAAATCAGTACCTTTAATATTCTCTAATCTATATTCTTTCTTTCGAGACATTAACCTTCTAAGCTGTTCTTCTATCTTATCCATTACCTGATCAATAGAAGAATACATATCACCGCTTTCATCTACCGCCTTAATTTTGTTTCCATCAATAGATAGAGTCATGTCAGCAATGTGTCGAAATTTTTCAACCTTAAGAACGATATGGGCCTCAACAGGTGAATCAAAGTACTTCTTTACTTTATATGCCTTTGCTTCAACATATGATCTCAATTCTTCTGATGGTTCCATATGTCTAAACGTAAAAGATATCTCCATTCTACCCTCCCCAAAGAAGATGGATAAGTAACAAAAAAATTATAATAAGTCAAACATCGATCTTGACTAAATGTTTATAGAGGCCACAATTATAACATTTGTATCAATCCTGCCCTTCCCGTCCCTAGACTGGGCAGGATCGGAAGGCGCGACACAGGTGATACAAGGTGTTATATCTTAAATATCTCAGGATAAATGCATTTGTAACTATGGCCATATAAATCATGTCTGGGCTAGAGATTTCGAACTACCCGCCATCCGTGCCCCTGATCATATCGGAATAGTCGGGTATTTGGATTTCGGATTTCTTAATTACATTATACCTTTTAGGCTTAAATCCGACGCTTACTGTGAAAAGGTTACTAAAAATTCAGCGAGACTACCTGTAGGTATTCTTTCTTTGATTTGATGGAAGAATTTTAAGCATCTCTCTATACTTAGCAACAGTCCTCCGTGCTATATTTATATTTGACCTCCCTAAAATATTTACTATTTCTTGATCGCTAAAGGGTTTGGATTTATCTTCCTCTCTTATTATTTTCTTAAGTTTCTCCTTAACGCTCAAAGAGCCTATCTTATCTATTCCATCAACTGATTGAATAGTGCTATTTAAGAAATATTTAAGCACGAAGATTCCAAATGGGGTATACATATATTTGTTATTCATAACTCTGCTTACGGTAGATTCATGCATTTGTATATCGTCTGCCACATCTCTCAAGACCATTGGCTTTAAATTCGAAGGGCCATATTCAAAGAAATTCTTCTGGAATTTTAAAACGCTTTCTGACACTTTATAGATTGTTCTTTGCCTTTGATGGATGCTCTTTATGAGCCAAGAAGCACTCTTAAGTTTATCCCGAATGTATTCTTTTGTATCGCTTGATTTATCATCTTTCTTTTTAAGGATCTCTTTATAAAAAGAACTGATTCGTAGTTTTGGAAGGCCATCCTCATTTAAGACAATAAGAAACTCATCCCCCATTTTATAGACATATACATCAGGGATTACATATATAGTATCATCATCGTTATAGAAACGACCTGGTTTAGGCTCTAACGTGGCTATATAAGAAACAGCATTTAAAATCTCTTGTAGGGAAACACCCAGGCTTTTAGCAATCTGATTGTATTTTTTTTTCTCCAGTTGCTTCATGTGATCAGTCAAGATTCTTTCGGCAATACTCCCACCCAGGTCCTGAAACCGGAGCTGGATCAAGAGACACTCCCTGTTGTCTCTTGCGCCGACACCAACAGGGTCAAACTCGTGGATAATATCCAGCACCTGTAATACCTCTTTTCTTGATCTATGAGTAAACGTAATAATATTATCAATCGAGGCCTTAAGATATCCGTTCGAATCTATATTACCAATAATGTATCTCCCAATCTCTCTTTGTGCTTCATCAAGATCGCCAACTTGCAATTGCCACATAAGATGAGAATAAAGAGTTGTTTTAGGAGAAATGAAATTTTCAAAGGATGGTCTATCTTCAGTGCTCTCCTGTGGCGTACTTACCCATGCGGTATTATACTCTGATAGATACGCCTCCCAATCAACATCTTCCCTTGCTGTCTCCTTAATGGTTACCTCTTTGAGGGGATTATCGGCTTTAATGGGTTCCTTTTTCTTTTCCTCTTCACGTGATTTTTCTTCAACATCATCGCCGGAGACCTCCTCCAATAATGGATTGATCTCCACTTCATGATTTATTGTCTGGCAGAGTTCCAGCCTGGAAAGTTGTAAAAATTTAATTGCCTGCTGCAACTGTGGAGTCATTATGAGCCGCTGGCTCATCTTAATTGATTGTTTTAGTTCAAGTACCATAATAATCTTAGATAAAATCTACAAATTGAAACCTTCTCCCAAATAAACAGACCTCACTATCTCGCTCGTAGCAATCTTTTCAGGCACACCAGACTCTATAATTTCACCATTATTTATAATGTAGGCAAGATCGCAGACATCCAATGTTTCTCTTACATTATGATCTGATATCAAAACCCCCAAATTTTTTTCCCTAAGTCCCTTCACAATCTGTTTAATATCATTAATAGCCATAGGATCAATGCCTGCAAATGGCTCGTCAAGCAAAATAAATTTGGGATGAGTAATCATGGCCCTTGTAATTTCCAACCTTCTCCTCTCACCGCCAGAAAGAGAATAGGCTTTTTGTTTGGCTAAATGGCTTATATTCAGCTCGGATAAAAGAGACTTAAGAAATGGCTGTCTTTCCTGAGCTGGAATATCTATAACCTCCATAATAGCTAAAAGGTTTTCCTCCACAGTAAGTTTTCTAAATACTGAGGGTTCCTGTGAAAGATAATTAACCCCTTGCCGTGCCCTTATATACATTGGTTCATGTGTAATGTCTACTCCATCTAAAAAAATCTGTCCTTCCTTAGCCCTAATCAAGCCAACTATCATATAAAACGTAGTGGTTTTTCCAGCACCATTTGGCCCAAGAAGCCCAATAACCTGACCCCTGTTAACTTCTAAATTAACCCTCTTTACAACTACCCTCCTTCCATAGGATTTAACAAGATCCTTTACCTTTAAAGAGCCTCCGCTGTTTTCTTCTTTCATTTCTTCACTTTTTCCTTTCTTGGGAAAATAGTAGCCTTGACCCTTTTCTTTTCGTTACCTTCAACAATACTTCGGCTTTCATTTAAAAATATAATGATGCGATGCCCTTCTACATAATCTGGCCCTTGTTGTACAGATGGATTGTCTGTAAGCACAACCTTCTCCTCATTGTGTAAAAATACTGCTTTCCCTGCCCGAGCCATACTGCCATCAAAGCGATTAATAATAACATCCCCTAACGCAATAATCCTATCTATCCTATTAGATTCTGCATTGGTTTCTTTTTCTGTCGGGCTACCAAGATAGTATACGAGCATCTTTTGGCAATCTATCACCATACCTTCTGTTTTGGCCTGCACCTTGCCCTCAAACACAACCAGTTTTTTTTCTTGATCAAGCTCAAGGGTGTTTGAATGAATAATAATAGGATTTTTTGTGGAAGGCTTGCTGGATGCCTTACTTTCCTGAGAAAAGGAATTTGTTTGAGGAAACAGGAGAAAAACAATCAAGATGATTATATTAAAAGAAAGAATGGAACGTGGTATCCTCATTGAAAGAAACCCTCGCTATTAAAGGTTGTGCAAACATTTTTTTTAACCATAAATTTCTTCTTGCTGAGGTCAATATAAAGACCGTCTCCTTTGACTCTAAATAAAGGACCAATTATTTTTACAGGCTCATCTGTTTCAACTTCATTATCATTTTGTCGATAGGTTAAAAGATTTGTTTCTATATGATAGCCGGTACCAGATTTACCCGACACATCCCCTTTTAAAATAATCGTCCCGCTTTCCCTAAAATAATTACCTTCATTCCCTTTTATAGTATAAGAGGTTTTGTTAAAAGAGTCTAATGTTAATAAAACATCCTTTAGAGCCATAAATTGATCATTATCAAAAAAATGGCCCTCTTTGGCCCTAAGCTCCCATTTTCCTCCACCATCTTTATAATCCTGGCTATACTTGATGTCTGAAATTTTTAGAGATTCTCCAGGAATCAAATGAGATATTTTTGGGGAAATCATACCCAAATGCTGTACCTTAAAGAGAAAAAAAGCAACAATACCTAAAAGGAAAAAAATTCCTACTATGGGCCATGTTGCCACAGGAATTTTCTTTATAAATCTTACCACGAAAAGTACCTAAAATGTATCAAGCTTCAATTAGAAAAAAGAGCTGACTGCTTTACTCAACATCATTATTTACTTTATGTGAATATGTGCCGCACCTCCATAATGTTCGCCCAAGCATAGACAGGTATTTCCTGATAAAATCAGGGCAGGTGGGCTCACAGCCGATTAAATATTCGTTGCTTTCTCCCTCACAGCCTGGTGTATTTCCTTTAATACCAATAAAAGGGGTTCAACATGCTCAAATGGTAGGGAATTTGGTCCATCAGAAAGGGCTGACTCAGGATCTGGATGAATCTCCAAAAAAATGCCGTCGGCACCAGCAGCAATCGCAGCCTTAGCAAGAGGAGATACAAATTCTCTCTGTCCTCCAGATGACTTACCCCGACCCCCGGGCAATTGTACACCATGAGTAGCATCAAATATAACCGGATATCGAAAATTCTTCATAACAAAAATAGATCGCATATCCACAACAAGGTTGTTGTAACCAAAAGATGTCCCTCTTTCTGTCAATAAAATGCTGTTATTGCCCTCTTTGACAGCCTTTAAAATGACCTGTTCCATATCCCAAGGAGACAAGAATTGCCCCTTTTTTATATTTATCGGTAATTGAGTTCGAGCTGCATGGACAATTAAATCTGTTTGGCGAGATAAAAATGCGGGAATCTGAATAATATCCAGAATATCTGCCGCTTTCCCTATTTCACTCACTTGATGGATATCTGATAAAATAGGTAAACCTGTAGTATTTTTTACCTCTTTGAGAATCTCTAATCCCTTATTCAAACCCGGGCCTCTAAATGAATCGATCGATGTTCGATTGGCCTTATCATAAGAGCTCTTGAAGATCACCGGAATTGCAACTCTTTGAGATAATTCTTTCAAAAAATTAGCAACCTCAAAAATTGTCTTTTCATTTTCTATCACACATGGGCCGGAGATTAAAAATAGAGGCCCATTTCCTCCAATCTTCAAATTTCCTACCTTTACCTGGCGAGAAACCATTATTTCTGCCTTCTCAGCAATCATATAATAAGCTCCATAAATAATAGCTTATTGTTATCCAAAGAAACAATAAAGTCAAGAATCCCTTTGCCCTTTTATCGCTGGCAATTTTATTTTCTTGTAAAAAGAGAAAGATTTTCATATAGTGCTCACAATTTTGTGAGGGTATCGCATGGCGCAACATAAAATCAAAAAAACAATTGATGAAATAAACAGGCGGATCAAAGAAGGCAAGGTAGTAGTAGTTACCGCCGAAGAGATGGTAGGTATTGTAAAGGAGAATGGTCCGGAAAAAGCCGCAAAAGATATTGATGTCGTGACAACTGGAACCTTCTCCCCGATGTGTTCATCAGGGGCGTTTATTAATTTTGGCCATACTAAACCACCTATCAAGGCTTCCCAGGTCACCCTTAATGATGTTCCTGCATATGCCGGCCTTGCCGCCGTAGATATATACATAGGCGCCACCGCACCGTCAATAGATGATCCATTAAATAAGGTTCACCCAGGTCAATTCAAGTACGGTGGTGGACATGTCATACACGACCTTGTTTCTGGTAAAAAAGTTCGGTTAGTTGCAAAGGCATATACAACGGATTGTTACCCGAAACGAGAAATAAAAAAACAAATACGACTATCAGATCTGCCGTATGCTCTCTTGGTTAATCCTAGAAATGCTTACCAAAACTACAATTGTGCCATAAACCTGCAAGATAAAATGATCTATACCTACATGGGTGTCTTACGACCCAAGGCCGGTAATGCGAACTACGCAACAGCTGGCCAGCTGAGCCCACTCTTGAATGATCCTTACTGCCTGACAATTGGTCTGGGAACCAGGATTTTCCTTGGGGGTGCTCAGGGATACATAACCTGGGCTGGCACACAGCACACACTATCAGTTGCAAGAGGCAAAAATGGAGTCCCTTTAGAGCCAGGTGCAACACTGATGGTGACAGGTAATTTAAAAGAGATGAATCCACGCTGGCTCGTAGGAGTAAGCATGCTTGGTTATGGCTGTTCATTGGCCGTAGGTATAGGCGTCCCAATCCCCATTCTAAATGAGGATATCGCCAGGTATGCAGGTGTCTCTGATGAGGATATTTTCACGCGGATCATTGATTATGGAAAAGACTATCCAAAAGGAAATTCTAAAAGTCTGGGTGTGGTAAGTTATGCAGAATTAAAAAGCGGAACAATGACACTGAATGGCCAGAGTATCCAGACTGTGCCACTTTCCTCTTATGTGAGGGCTCGAGAGATTGCGGAAATCCTCAAAGAATGGATTCAAAAGGGTCAATTCTTTCTCGGTCAACCCCAGCACCTCCTCAAGGACATATAAATAGATGTAACCGTTCATAGGCTCAGGAGTATTGAACCGTTGGACGAATACGATTTTATACTTCAGTGACGAAAACCAAGAAACTAAAAAATACCCTCAATTCTATGGGATCTGTTTTAGTATCCCTTTCAGGCGGTGTTGATAGCGCTCTTCTCCTTCAAATAGCCTCCGAAACTCTCAAAGAAAAAGTAAAGGCTGTCACTTTTACTTCTTCAATCTTTTTAAAAGATGATCTCATGAGGGCAGAAAATCTTGCCAAGGGCTTAAAGGTAGATCATATAAAAATCAAATTTGATATACTTTCTCAAAGGGACTTTTGCAAAAACGATAAAGTGAGATGTCATATCTGTAAAACACAAATGATTGAAGAGTTAAAAAAAGAGGCGAAAAAACAAGGTATTAGTTATATACTCGATGGGAGCAATATCGACGACATGAAAGATTACCGACCAGGTCTGAAGGTGGCACAAAAATCAGGAATTAAATCACCCCTACTTGAGGCCGGTTTAGGCAAGGAAGAGATAAGACAAGAAGCACAAAAAAGAAAAATAGAAATATGGAATACGCCATCTTCCGCCTGTCTTGCCTCACGGATAGCCTATGGTACCTCTATAAATAGAAACAATCTTTCTATTATAGAAAAAGGGGAAGAATTTTTACATAAGCTTGGTTTTAGAGAAGTAAGAATGCGGTATCATCCACCTATTGCCAGGATCGAGGTCTCAACTCAAGAAATCGAACGGTTGGCAGAATTACCTATCAGAGATGAAGTGGTAAAAAAATTTAAGGAACTTGGCGTTAAATATATTACCCTTGATCTTTCCGGTTTTAGGAGTGGAAGCATGAATGATCTGCTTTCTTAAGCCGCATCTTTGCCGGAAGAATTAAACGTTGACAGAAAAAATATTATCTGGTAGTTTTTCTGGACTTAATGGGGCTGTAGCTCAGATGGGAGAGCACATGACTGGCAGTCATGAGGTCAGGGGTTCGATCCCCCTCAGCTCCACCACTTAAAAACCCCTCTTTAAGAATGTATTTTGCTTTTTCCCTGTTTCTTTTTCAGATATATTCTTCTCCCTTTATCTTTTCTACATATCGCTGGGCAGAAAAGGCAGCAGTAGCACCATCTCCACAGGCAGTTATAATCTGTTTTAGGTTCTTTTTGCAGCAATCACCACAGGCAAAGACATCCTCTCTTGAGGTCTTCATCTCATTATCTACGAGAATGTAGCCATCGTCACTTCGTTTTACCATGTTATCAAGAAAAGAGAGGCTCGAGGTCCATCCAATAAAAACAAAGACTCCATTTACTTCAAGATCTTTTTTCTCCCCTGTTTTGAGATTTTTTATTTTCAACCCATCGACCGTAGTCTGGCCAAAGATCTCATCCACAACCGAGTCAAAGACAACCTCTATCTTGCTATTGCCAAAGGCCCTTTCCTGAAGGATCTTTGTTGCACGCAGTCTATCCCTTCTGTGAATAATATAAACCTTTTTTGCAAACCTTGTTAAAAAAATACCATCTTCAAGGGCAACATCGCCTCCACCTACTACTGCCACAGGAAGGTCTCTAAAAAAAGCTCCATCACAGGTTGCGCAATAGGAAACACCTTTCCCAGTAAATTCACTTTCGCCTTGTACACCAAGGTTTCTCTGCTTATGACCTGCTGCAATAATAATTGATAGACATTGATATGGCTCAGACTCATCATCTACAAAAACTTTCTTAATATCACCTTCATCCCCAAAATCAATCCTGGTTACCTCTCCAAAAACTGTCCTCATCCCAAACGATTGAGCCTGCTGCTCCATGTTATGTACAAGTTCTGGACCAGAAATACCCCCAATAAATCCCGGATAATTTTCAACCTTATCTGTAAGGCTTGTCTGACCGCCAATACCTAATTTTTCAACCAATACAGTAGAAAGTCTTGCTCTGGCTGTATATATTCCTGCAGTCAAACCTGCAGGTCCGCCACCAATAATAATAACATCATAAATAGTTGTTTTGCTTAAACCGTCATCATCCATATCTCACATCCTTTATTTGAAATTGTCTAAAATTATAAGTTAAAAATGCCCAACGTCAAAAAAATTAATCATATTAACATTTAATTCAAGATAAATTGGATGGATCTGTTAATTTTAGGCACTTTAGGCATTTTAGATCACTTATAACTTTTTAGATGTTACTGCCACTAATCCATCTTCTTTGACTGCTACCAAGACAAAATCAAAGAGGTCCTTTTGCAAACAAAAAAGGGGGTCTTCCCTTGGAAGATACGGCTTATCTCCCCTTATAAACTTTTGCGCAGTCTCATTAAACACAATATTCTTTAAGGTCTCAAGGCTATTGTAATTACTCTCTTTCAAAAGATGTTCTAAATAGTCAGCACATCCTTCATCTTCTGGTGACTGAGTGATGCCCCTTCTTCCCATGGCGACCAATGTTACAACCTCGGGAAGTGGATTTTGAGCAAGTATATATCTGGATATAGCGTTCGCCATAACATAACTGCCAAGGATAACAATCCTGGCTTGAGCAAGTGCGCTTATCACACCGGTAACACCAGCTGTTGTTCTTTGAACAACGATCTTATCTTTAAGAAATCCCTTTGGTTTTCTGATGAGTTCAGAAGGAGAATTTCCAAGATCAAAACCAGGAATCAATTGCTCGTTAACCTCACCTGCCAGGACTATATCATCATGGTTCGTTTTAATTAAAAAGGCCTCCTCAGGATTACGCACAAACATTACTTTTCTGGCTCCGAGATAAAACAATATGGGAGTCACGGTAAATGCCCGAAACACATCAATAATAACTGCAAGCCCTTGAGCCCGTTGAGCACCTTCAATCAGACTTTCTCTTACTATTTTCATCTCTGTTATCCAGAAAGTACTATCTGGTAGATTTTATAAGTTTACAGCTCCCCTGTAAGCATCGTGTATAATAACTGGAACTTTCGAGAAACTTAAATGGGGTATCTTAAATTCCTTTAAGCCGAGAGGAGTAAACGCTAGCCAAGTCTCTTTAAGTCATCTACAAGCCCCTGAACGGCCTGAGCTGACCCCTGAAGGGCCTCATTCTCTGCATCTGTAAGTTTTATCTCTATTATCTCCTCCACACCAGCTGAACCAAGCTTTACTGGTACACCTATAAATAGATTATGTATCCCATATTCACCCTGGAGGTAGGTAACACAGGGAAGGATCTTCTTTTTATCCTTTAAAATTGCTTCAGCCATTTCCGTGGCCGCAGATGCAGGAGCGTAAAAGGCGCTTCCTGTTTTTAATAAACTAACAATCTCACCTCCACCCTTTCTCGTCCTTTCAATAATGGCCTCAATCCTTTCAGCCGAGATGAGCTCAGTGATAGGTATGCCTGCTACCGTAGAATACCTGGGAAGAGGAACCATGGTATCCCCATGGGCACCGAGAACAAAGGCATGTGTATTCTCAACAGAAACATTGAGCTCCATGGCAATAAATGCCCTGAACCTCGCAGAATCCAGTACCCCCGCCATTCCAATAACCTTTTTTTTATCAAACCCACTTGTATCAAAGGCAACGTGGCACATTGCATCTAACGGATTGCTTACAATAATGAGAATAGCATCAGGTGCAACAGGTGCAATCTCTGTAATAACTGATTTCATAATCCCTGCATTGGTTGTAAGTAGGTCATCCCTACTCATGCCTGGTTTCCTAGGAATACCTGCTGTTACAATGACTATGTCTGAACCCTTTGCAAGGGAGTAGTCATTTGTTACACCAGTAATCTTTGAATCATGACATTCTATAGGCGCCGCCTCAGCAAGATCAAGCGCCTTTCCAGCTGGTACCCCTTCCAAAACGTCCACCACGACAACATCTGCCAATTCCTTCTCGGCGATCCTCATAGCCACCGTGGCGCCTACATTTCCGGCCCCAATAACAGTTACTTTTTTTTTCATCTTTTTCCTCCTTTCATTATTAAAATCCCTTTCAGGCTAACTATCTTTCATCTCGTTGTCAAGAAGCATGATGATCGTGCCATGGCTTTCTCATTTACACAAAATTGGCACTATCCTATAGTACCTTTATCTATATTGAATTATTTAAGCCCGTCCCCCATTAATATATGGATTATATTATATCCTTATTAACAGGGCCTATAAAATGAAATACAAAGTGCCACTGTGAAGATAAAAATACCTCGATCAATAGAAACCAACAAAAAAAGAGACGGCGATAAAGGGTGACATGACCTTGTGTTGTGATACAATAGGTGAGAATTTACTTGCGAACCGACGCACTTAGTGATGACTAATAGGCTCAAAATCGGTGTATATGTCAACTGGTCTCTATTGGAAAGGATTGAATGACATTTCATCTGCTCACACCTGAAGAGGTCCTGCAGCACTTTTCATCAACAATAGAAGGCCTCGGTGAGGAGGAGGCACGCACAAGGCTCGCCAGGTATGGCCCCAATGAAATACGACGCGAGCATAAGATCTCTCCGGCAAAGATCTTTCTATCTCAGTTCTCGAGCTTCATCGTCTACATACTTATCGCCGCTGTTTTTATATCATTCATACTCCACGAATATATCGACGGCGCGGTGATCATCGTCATCCTCATCGTGAACGCGCTTCTCGGTTTTTTCCAGGAATACAAGGCCGAGAAGGCCATCGAGTCTCTTAAGAAGATGGCGGCTCTTCAGGCCACAGTCATACGGGATGGCCGCAAGATGAGGATCAACAGCAATGGACTGGTGCCAGGCGACGTGATCGTTTTTGAGGCCGGGGACCGGATACCCGCCGATGCCCGTATCATCGAAGGATACCTCCTGGAAGTCATGGAGTCATCACTCACAGGTGAGAGTCATTCAGTGAGAAAGGATTCGGCTCCTATCGACAACACAGCCACACTTGGC
>Ga0315553_10003038_pt1 | contig 13236 bp, 13 predicted proteins | sample SalMarSW160140MG_FD_203099 | JGI IMG/M metagenome (GOLD analysis project Ga0315553, IMG submission 203099) | Salt marsh sediment microbial communities from the Plum Island Ecosystem LTER, Massachusetts, United States - Salt Marsh Sediment SW1601-40 ... | reverse complement strand
TGGCTGCCGTCCGCGCAAACGTCGCCGTGTCTGACATGTGTCCTTGGAAATCGGGAGCGCGCCAAGCCTGAATCCGCGCCGCTCCGATCGTAAAATTCTCGAAGTCAAGCTGCCAGCCCGTGCTGGCACATTGCATATAAGAACGAGGTTCTCCCGTGCTGCAAAAGAACTGGCAAGATCTGATCAAACCGCCGAAGCTGAATGTCTCGTCCGGCCGGGACCCCAAGCGGCTTGGAACCATTGTCGCCGAGCCGCTGGAGCGCGGCTTCGGTCTGACGCTCGGCAACGCTTTGCGCCGGGTGCTGCTGTCCTCGCTGCAGGGTGCGGCGATCACCAGCGTGCACATTGACGGCGTGCTGCATGAATTCTCATCCATTCCCGGCGTGCGCGAGGATGTGACGGACATCGTCCTCAACATCAAGGAGATCGCGCTCCGTATTCACTCCGAAGGCGCCAAGCGCATGGTGCTGAAGAAGGAAGGGCCGGGCGTCGTCATGGCCCGTGACATCGAGGCCGGCGCCGATGTCGACGTGCTCAATCCGGAGCAGGTGATCTGCACGCTGGACGAAGGCGCCTCGGTGCGCATGGAGTTCACCGCGTCTCTGGGCAAGGGCTATGTCCCGGCCGAGCGCAACCGCCCGGAAGATGCCCCGATCGGCCTCATCCCGGTCGACAGCCTCTACAGCCCGGTGCGGAAAGTGTCCTACAAGGTCAGCAATACCCGCGAGGGCCAGATCCTTGACTATGACAAGCTGACCATGGAGATCGAGACGGACGGCTCGCTGGTTCCCGACGACGCCGTCGCGCTCGCCGCACGCATTCTGCAGGATCAGCTGTCGATCTTCGTCAATTTCGAGGAGCCCCGCAAGGAGGTCCGCGAGGAGCGCACGCCGGAGTTGGAGTTCAACGCCGCGCTGCTCAAGAAAGTGGACGAGCTGGAGCTTTCCGTGCGTTCGGCCAACTGCCTGAAGAACGACAATATCGTCTATATCGGCGATCTCATTCAGAAGAGCGAAGCCGAAATGCTGCGGACCCCGAATTTCGGCCGCAAATCCTTGAACGAGATCAAGGAGGTTCTGGCCGGCATGGGTCTGCATCTCGGTATGGAAGTGCCGAACTGGCCGCCAGACAATATCGAAGAGCTCGCCAAACGTTTCGAGGATCAGTATTAGTCTGGGCAGGCGGGGAGCCCTGCCTGCCTCACAGATGATTTGAGGATGACCCATGCGCCATCGGAATTCTGGCCGGAAGCTGAACCGGACATCGGAACATCGCAAGGCGATGTTCGCCAATATGGCGGCGGCGCTCATCAAGCATGAGCAGATCGTCACGACGCTTCCCAAGGCGAAAGATCTCCGGCGCGTGACGGAGCGCCTGATCACGCTGGCGAAACGCGGCGATCTTCATGCGCGCAGGCTTGCCGCGTCCCGGCTGCGTGACGACAAGATGGTGGCCAAGCTGTTCGAGACGATCGGGCCGCGCTATAAGGACCGCCAAGGCGGTTATACGCGGGTGTTGAAAGCCGGCTTCCGTTATGGCGACTCCGCCCCGGTCGCGGTGATCGAACTGGTCGATCGCGACGAAAGCGCCAAGGGCCAGGATTCTGGTCCGGTTGCCGAGGCGGAGGATGCTCAGGCGGCTGCCTAGCGCAACGCGCGTCCAAGCATGTCCCCGCGAAGGCGGGGATGGACGCGGGAACAGTTGCGCTAACTTATCGATATAGATCAACTTGACCTCGTCCAAGTGATTCCAATCGAACGAGGGTTGATCTAGAGCGTCAGGCCGCAACTGCGGGCGGGGCCTGGTATAGTCTTGAACGGACGGCGCGTTTGAGTTCGGGTCGTTTGCAGGCGGGGGGAGATCTCAGTCCATGAGATGGCTTAGCCGCTTTCCAACAGGCAAAATCGCAATCATCCCCGCCATTGCCCTGGTGCTCCTGACCGGCTCCGCCGTCAACGCTCAGGACGGTTTGGCCAAAGCCGACAAGATCACCCCGCGCAGCCGCACCGAACTCATCTATTCCTATTCCGAAGTCGTCAAGAAGGCCGCGCCCGCCGTCGTCAATGTCTATGTCCGCAGCCAGACCCGCGCGCGCCGCTCACCCTTCTTCGATGATCCGTTCTTCCGGCGCTTCTTCGGCAATGGGTTCGAAGGGCGCCCCCGGGTGCAGAACTCTCTCGGCTCGGGCGTGATCGTTTCCCCGGACGGCATTGTGGTGACGAACAATCATGTCGTGCAGAGCGAGGGCAAGGCGGACATCAAGGTCGCTCTCGCCGACAGCCGCGAATTCGAGGCGGCGGTCATCCTCCGGGATGAGCGCGCCGACCTTGCGGTCCTGCGCATAAAAGGCGGTAAAAAGGACTTCCCGTATCTCACATTCGCCGACTCCGATGCGCTGGAAGTCGGCGACATCGTGCTCGCTATCGGCAACCCCTTCGGCGTCGGCCAGACCGTCACAAGCGGGATCGTTTCGGCCCTCGCGCGGACCCGTGTCGGCATTTCCGACTATCAGTTCTTCATTCAGACGGACGCAGCGATCAATCCCGGCAATTCTGGCGGAGCTCTGGTCGACATGCGCGGCCGTGTCGTCGGGATCAACACGGCGATCTTCAGCCGCAGCGGCGGCTCCAACGGCATCGGCTTCTCCATCCCCTCCAATATGGTCCAGGTGGTGGTCAATTCGGCCCTGCACGGCGGCAAGGTCGAGCGCCCCTGGCTCGGCGCCGAGCTGCAGAGCGTGACCTCCGACATTGCGCAGGCCCTTGGGCTGAAGCGGATCGCCGGCGCGATCGTCGCGAACATCATCGACGGCAGTCCTGCCGACAAGGCGGGGCTCACCGAGGGCGACGTCATCGTCGCCGTTGACGGACGCCCGGCAACGGATGCGCAAGCCGTTCTCTACCGGCTGGCGACGAAGGGGGTCGGCACCGAATGCGACATCATCGTCATTCGCCACGGTGAGAAGCGCAAGGCGACGCTCTCCCTGATCGCCGCCCCGGAAACCGTTCCGCGCAACCTCACCGAGATCACCGGCGCCAATCCTTTTGCCGGCGCGACGGTCGCCAATCTCTCGCCGGCCCTTGCCGAAGAGCTGTCGATGGAGGAGATCTCCGGCGTCGTCGTGGTGGAAACCAAAGCCTATTCGACCGCCAGACGGCTCGGTTTGCGGCCGGGCGACATCATCGTCCGCCTGAACGATGAGTCTGTGGCCAGCGTCAAACAGCTCGTCAGCCTGTTGCAGCGGCAGAGCCGCGGCTGGGATCTGACGATTCGGCGCGGCGGCGAGGAGCTCCGCACGATTCTGCGCGGGTGAGCCACGGTGGCGATGATCGCCCGAAAAATACTCGTACGTCACGCCGGACTTGATCCGGCGCCCAATTTTCTATCAGCCACGCATTGACGTTGCGGATACGCCAATAGGCCGGATCTCTACTTCGGTCCGTTCGGGGCGACGTTCGTTTGCACCGAATGCCTTAAGTTGGCACCGCGTCCCGAAGCCGGGTGCCGGACCGAGCTGCCGCCCCTCCCTCACAGCGGAATATTGTCGTGCTTCTTCCAGGGGTTCTCGACGGTCTTGTTGCGGAGCATGTTCAGGGCGCGGGCGATGCGCGCGCGCGTACTGCGCGGCATGATCACCTCGTCAATATAGCCGCGCTCGGCGGCGACGAACGGATTGGCGAAACGGTCCTGATATTCCTTGATCCGCGCAGCGATCTTCTCCGGGTCGTTCAGCTCGGAGCGATAGAGAATCTCCGCCGCGCCCTTCGGTCCCATCACGGCGATCTCGGCCGAAGGCCAGGCATAGTTGACGTCGCCGCGAATATGTTTGGACGACATCACGTCATAGGCGCCGCCATAGGCCTTACGGGTGATCACCGTGACTTTCGGTACCGTCGCCTCGGCAAAGGCGAAGAGCAGCTTGGCGCCATGCTTGATCAGCCCGCCATATTCCTGCGCCGTCCCCGGGAGAAAACCCGGCACGTCGACGAATGTAATGATCGGAATGTTGAAGCAGTCGCAGAAGCGCACGAAGCGCGCCGCCTTCCGGCTCGCATCTGAGTCGAGCACGCCCGCGAGCACCATCGGCTGGTTGGCGACGAAGCCGACGGTCTGCCCCTCGATGCGCCCGAAGCCGGTGAGGATATTGCGTGCAAACGCACCCTGGATTTCGAAGAAATCCGCCTCATCGGTAATTTTGAGGATCAGCTCCTTCATATCATAGGGCTTGTTCGGATTATCCGGGATCAGCGTATCGAGCGAGGGCTCCTTGCGATCATGGGGATCGTGGGTCGGCAGGACCGGAACGCTGGACAGATTGTCCGACGGCAGGAAATCCATCAGCCGCCGCATCTGCAGGAGACATTCCACGTCATTCTCGTAAGCGTGGTCGGCGATCGAGGAGCGCGTCGTGTGGATCGAGGCACCGCCCAGCTCTTCGGCCGTCACCTCCTCATTCGTCACCGTGCGCACGACATCCGGGCCGGTCACGAACATATAGCTCGTATCCTTCACCATGAAGATGAAGTCGGTCATCGCGGGGGAATAGACGTCGCCGCCGGCACAGGGGCCCATGATGACGGAGATCTGCGGGATCACGCCGGAGGCGAGCACATTGCGCAGGAAAACCTCGCCATAGCCGCCGAGCGCCGCCACGCCTTCCTGAATGCGCGCGCCGCCCGCATCGAACAGGCCGATGACAGGGGCGCGGTTGCGCAGCGCCATATCCTGGATTTTGATGATCTTGTTCGCATGCGCCTCGGAGAGCGAGCCGCCGAAGACGGTGAAATCCTTCGCAAAGATGTAGACCGTGCGGCCGTTGATCGTGCCCCAGCCGGTGATGACGCCGTCGCCGGGGATCTTGCTGTCCGCCATGCCGAAATCGGTGCAGCGGTGCTCGACATACATGCCGTATTCCTCGAAGGATTTGTCGTCGAGCAGCAGCTCGATCCTTTCGCGCGCCGTCAGCTTGCCGCGGGTATGTTGCGCATCGATCCGTTTTTGACCGCCGCCGAGACGAGCCGTATCGCGGCGCCGTTCCAATTCGTTGATGACTTCCTTCATCCGCTTCCCATTCCATCCCGCTTCCGGGCGACCCGGCGGGCCGCGCGCATGTCGAGAGCGCTTTCGCCGAGCGCTCCGATGTTCTTATAACACGCCGACTCAAAGACATAGCAAGCGTGAGCCGCACGTGGCGCCGCCATAGAACGGCAGCCACTGCCATGCCGCTCTCCTAGATCAACCCTCGTGCAAGTGGAATCACTTGAACGAGGTTAAGTTGATCTATTTCAATAGGTTAGTGCAATTGTTCCCGCGTCCATCCCCGCCTTCGCGGGGACATGCTTGGACGCGCGGTGCGCTAGGCAAAAACCACTAGGAAGGCTAAGCTGGCTTCAGCGGAGGAGCCCGACGGGGAGAAGAAATCATGCTTGGATGGATCATTACGGCCCTGCTGATCTTCGTCGCTTTGATGATTGGCGGCCTGGTCCACATCTCCTGGCGGACCGCCCGGAGAGTGCAGCGTCTCATCCCGCCGGCCGGCAAATTCGTCGACGTGGATGGCGTCAGGCTGCATTATGTCGAGCGCGGCGAGGGGCCGCCCGTCATCATGATCCACGGCCTTGGCGGCAATCTTCGCAACTATCTGGCAACCATCATCCCGGCCGTCGCCAAGACCAATCACGTGATCGCCTTCGACCGGCCCGGCACCGGCTATAGCGAACGTCCCGCCGGCGCGGACGCCACGACAGGCACCCAGGCAGCGATCATTCAAATGGCGATTGACAAGCTCGGCATCGAGGACCCGCTGATCGTCGGCCACTCGCTCGGTGGCGCGATTTCGCTCAGCCATGCGGTTCTCCATCCCGGCAAGGCGCGGGGCTATGTTCTCATCGCGCCGCTCGCGAGCCCGGACCAGCCGACGCCGCCCATGTTCGAGCGGCTCGACGTCCGCTCGCCGCTCCTGCAACGCCTCATTGCCTGGACGATCGGTGTGCCGCTCGGAATCCGCTACGCCAGGGAGGTCACGGCCGCGGTCTTCGCGCCCCAGCCGGTGCCCACCGACTTCGCCACCGCCAGCGGCGGTCTGCTGGGCCTCAGGCCAAAGGCCGTCGAGAGCAATATGAAGGATTTCACCGCTGCGCATGTGACCATCGGCGAGATCCAGACGCGCTACGGCGAGATCAATGTCCCGGTCATCGCTTTATTCGGAGCGGAGGATCGGGTTCTCGATGCCGAGCTGAATATCGGCGCGCTCGAGCAGATCCCCTCGGTCGAAATTCAGCGCATTGACGGGGCCGGACATATGCTCATGCATGCCGAGCCGGAAGCGGTGATCGCCGCGATCCGCAAGCTGGATGAACGGACCGCGCCGAAGCCTGACGTCGCCGCAGCCTCATAAGGTGCGCCGCCGCACCTGGGCACAGCGCTGGCCGTCAGGACGTCGCCGCCTCATCGGCGATCTTGGCGAAGATCTCGTCCAGCTCGGCTGCGAGCTTGCGCAGCGCCTTGCCGCCTTCGGCGAAATAGGGCGCGAAGACCGTCGAGGGCAGCTTGTAGGACAAGGTCGCCGTCTGATCCGAATTTTCGGTGATGTAGAAGCGGATCGGCGCCTCGATCCCGGCGGCGATGCTCGCTTTCAGCATGCGGCGGGCAAAATCATTGCGGTAAACGCCGACCACCCGGTTCCCCGGAATGGTGATACCCTGGCCGGCGGCGCCGGCCGATGCGCTCGCCGCCGTGACCAGGCCCATCTTGTTGGCCTTCACGCTCTCCTCAAGCCGCTTCACCAGCGCGTCGAATTTGTACTCCGTTTTGAGCACGCGCCAGCCCTCGCGCGGCGCGATCGAGTCCGCCTTTGCGGCGGCGGCAACGAATAGAAACGAGACGAATGCAGTGAGCAGGATTCTGATCGCGGGGTTCATGAATACTCTCCTTTATCCAAGCCAAAAAGCGGGCGGAAGCGGACAGCCACGACGCTGCCGGCGAAGCCGAAGATCAGCCAGCCGAGGCCATGCAGGCTCCCGGAGGTCAGTCCGCCGAGCAGCGCGCCGATATTGCAGCCAAAGGCAAGGCGCGCACCGTATCCCATCATCAGCCCGCCGATGATCGCCGAGAGCGCGGGCCTGCGGCCGATCCGCCAGATCGGGGCGAAGCGGCCGGCCAGCCCCGCCGCCATCATTGCGCCGAGCATGACGGCAAAATTCTGCACGCTGGTTGCGTCGGCAAAGACCGAGTTCCGCAGCGCCTGCGAATATCGCCAATAAGGCCAGCTCGCCACGTCGAGCCCCGCCGCATGGCCGATCTTGGCGCCCCAAAGCGCGAAACCGGATGTGATGCCCCAGGGGCGGCCCAGAACGATCAGCGTGCCGAGCGCCATGATGGCGAGAATGACGGCGCCCGTGTTCCGTGACCATGGCCCCTGCAAGAGCGATTCCGTCGGGCGGTCAGGCTCGATGGCGCCATAGCGGCGCCGCTCCCAGATGACCGTCATCCAGGCGAGCGCGCCGAGCGCAGCCAGCGCGATGATGAGCCCGATCACGGGGCCTGCGGACCAGATCAGGGAAAGGGGCGGCAATGCGGGCAGGCTCTGCCAGGCGTCCCAATGGGCGGTGGCGAGCACGGAACCGGCAATGAAGGCCGCCAGCGTCAGTACCATTCGCGTACTGCCCCCGCCAACCGTATAGAGCGTGCCGGAGCCGCAGCCGCCGCCGAGCTGCATGCCGAAGCCGAACATGAAGGCGCCGGTTGCCGCGGCAATGCCGAAGGGGAAGATATAGCCGCCGATCCGCAGTCCAAGCACGCCCCCCCAGCTGATCAGCGGGAAGGAGACGACGACGATCAGGGCCAGCAACAGGAGCTGCGCGCGTACGCTGCCGCCGCGTCCCGTCCGAATGAAGGTCCGCCAGGCCGAGGTGAAACCGAATGCGGCGTGATAGAGGGCGAATCCGCCGAGCGCGCCGAGCAGTGCGCCAGCGCCGAGACGCCAGCCTCCGGCCTGAGCGGCGAGCGCGGCGACGACCACGATGCCCGCAGCCGCGCCCAGCCATATCGGCCCTTGCGCGCCGGGCAATCCTTGCCATCGGGAGCGCGCCGTCTCCGGCGCCGCCTGACCTTGAACCATGCGCTCCAATATCCCCTGCTCGCAGTTTTCTCCGCTTTCCTTATCTCATACGAGCGCGCCATGGGGAGTCACAGAGGGTAAAAGCTTCGTGTGCTCTCTGCGCGAGCATCCTCTGCGTGTTTGGATCGTGATAAGTGGCCGAAAGGATGAGAGATGCCGATTCCGGATCAGCGGCGCACTGATAGACCGCTAGATCAACCCTCGTTCAATTGGAATCAATTGAACGAGGTCAAGTTGATCTATTTCAATAGATTAGCGCAACTGTTCCCGCGTCCATCCCCGCTTACGCGGGGACATGCTTGGACGCGCGTTGCGCTAGAATGTGTTCACCTGAAACGGAAGCATTTGCGCTACTCCCTCTCCCATTGGGAGAGGGTCGGGGTGAGGGGTTAGGGTGCTGATTTTTCGCTATAAATCCCCTCACCCGGAACGCTTGCGCGTTCCGCCATCTCTCGGCTCGCGAACCTTTACGGTGAGCGCCAAGCGTTCACCTTGGGAGAGGACAAGAAGCGCCCATTTCCCTTAACCCGCGCTAGGCGGCAGACGGGACGCCGCCAAGGTCAGCTCGGGCGGCTCAGGCGGTAAAACTCCGACGCCGCGCGCATTTCAGCGAAACGCGCCTCACGCAGCGCGCGGGCCTCGCGATCCTCGCCCCAATTCTCGATCTGGAAATCCTCATCCAGATGCGCCGCCGCCCAGCTTTCCTCCAGCGACAGGCGGCCGCCAATATGCGCGAGTGTCAGCACGGCCGATCCGGTCAGCGACGTCATCACATGCAGCGCCGTCAGGCCGAACGGATCGAGGCAGCGGCAAGCGGTGCGCAGCGCGGCCACGCTGCTGGCGGGCTGCTCGACCGGCATCACCCCTTCCGTCACCAGGAGCGGCGCTCCGTAATGCTCGTCCACCCATTCAAGCAGCGGATCCCAGGTGAGCCTCTGACGCTCGCAGAGGCTGTCCGGCCGTTCGGCGCGATAGCAGATGAGATCGCGCCGGGCAAAGTTGAGGACATCCTCCGCCACCGCCTCCGCATTCGCGGCGACCGCATCGAGCGCTGTATTGGCGAGCTTGGTCAGCGGCATCGTCGCAACGTCGATCGTGCTCCCCTGGCGGCGCCATTCCTCGGCGATGGCCTCGGCGAGCGGCCGACTCGGCAGGACGAGATCGGCGCGGCGCGGCGTCTTGACGGAACGGCCGTCAAGCAGGATTTGCCGGCCATCCGGCGTCGCCTCCGTCGAAACCTCGGAATAAAAGCGCGCCGGTCGTTCCGGTTTCTGATCCTGTCCGTTCTTCATAGCGCAACCATTCTCTAATTCGGTAGGAGATGCCGCGAGAGCTCGGCGAAATCGGCGAGCACTGTCGAGGCGCCGGCTTCGATCAGCTCGCCGGCGTCATGATAGCCCCAGCCGACACCGAGGGCCGACACGCCCGCGGCGCGCGCCATCAGCATATCAAAGCTGGTATCGCCGATCATGACCGTCTCTTCCGGCATCGCGCCCGCCTCATCCATGGCCTGATGCAGCATCGCCGGATGCGGCTTGGAGGGCGCATCGTCCGCCGTCTGGATCGTAGTGAAAACACCGCGGAGCCCTTCGCGTCCCAGCAAACGGTCGACCCCGTGGCGGGATTTTCCGGTTGCCAGGCCAAGCAGCACGTCATCTCGCGCGCCGAGCTCCTGAAGCGCCCGATGCGCGCCGGGAAAGAGCGGCTCCTGCGCGTCCGGCCGATCCCGGAGCGCTCCGAACGCCGTGCGGTAATCGCGGCAGAGGGCGGCAATCGCCTTGCCGTCCGTGAGCCCCGTCATCGCCTCCATGGCTTTGGCGACGGACAGGCCGATCTGGCGCAGGATCAGCGCGCGATCGGGAACCGGGAGGCGGCTCGCGGTAAAGGCCGCGTTCATGGCTTCGACGATCATGTGCTGGCTGTCGACAAGCGTGCCGTCGCAGTCGAAGACGATCAGCCTCACTCGCCGCCCTCCTCGTTGTCGAAGCGCTGCGGATCGAGCCCTAACAGCTCCCAGCTCCTGCGCATATGGTTGGGGAGCGGTGCGCTGACATCGAGCGGCGCGCCCGTCCCGCGCGGCAGCACGAGACGCCTTGCGTGCAGGTGCAACTTCATCTCGATGCCCTCGACCGGCAGGTTTTCGTCGCCATGATATTTCTGATCGCCGACGATCGGCGTGCCGATGATCGCCATATGGGCGCGAAGCTGATGCTGACGGCCGGTCACCGGCTTGAGGCTGATCCAGGCCAGTTTCGGGCCGGCGCGCTCGATGACGGAATAATGGGTAATGGCCGATTGCGCCAGCTCCTGTTCGCCCGGCCGCGCCTTGCGGACACGATCGCCTTCCGGCCCGCCCGCCTTAACGAGCGCCGCATCGACCTTGCCCTGCTGCGGCTTCGGCACGCCCTTGACCAGCGCCCAATAGATCTTCTGCACGGACCGCGTCTGGAACATCTTGCCGAAGCGGCTCGCCGCCTCGCGTGTCTTGGCGACCAGCAGCACGCCCGACGTATCGCGGTCAAGGCGGTGGACGAGGCGCGGCCGGCCGCCGAAGCGGTCCTCCATGCCCGCCAGCAGACCATCAATATGCCGGCGTGTCCTGGTGCCGCCCTGCACGGCGATGCCATAGGGCTTGTTCAGCACCATCAGCTCGTCATCCTCGAAGAGAATGAGGCTCTCGATGAAAGTCCGGTCGGCTTTCGAGACCCCAAGAGGCTGGCTCGGCGAGGACCGGCCGTCCGTGCCGCCCTTTTCGCCGCTGAAATCGGCGAGCCTGCGCACCTTCACCTCATCGCCCGCATCGAGCCGCCGGTCGGGCTTGGCGCGCCCGCCATTCACCCGGATCTGCCCGGTGCGCAAGAGCTTCTGCATCAGCCCATGCGGGAGCGCGGGGAAGTTGAGCTTCAGCCAGCGATCGACCCTTATCCCGTCGTCGGCAGGTTTTACCTTGCGGATATCGTCCTTTACGTCAGCCATTCACGAACCAGTAAGAGCCCGGCGAACAGGGCCAGGATCGACAAGGTGACGGAGCTTGCGAGGTAAAGGCCGGCGAGGCCGTAATTCTTGCGCTCGAACAGCAGAACGAAATCCAGAGAGAAAGCGGAAAATGTCGTAAAGCTGCCGAGAAAGCCCGTCGCGATCAAAACACGTATTTCATTCGATACGGAAAATTTATGCGCGCCGAGCGAGATGACAAGGCCCATGACGAAGGAGCCGGTGATATTGACGGCGAGCGTGCCCCAGGGAAAGTTGAGCCCGAAGAGCTGCCCGGACAAGAGACTGATCAGGTAGCGTGTCGCCGATCCGAATGCGCCGCCCGCCGCTGCCAGCAGAACGAGTTTCATCATACCCGGTCTGCTCAGCTTTCACGCCGGATCAGCCGGCCGCGAAGCCGGCCCGCAACCAATATGCCGAGAAAGACGCCGATCAGCGCCACGACACCCGTCACCACCAGCCGGGCGACCAGATCGAAATAGGCCACCTGGTCCGGGCTCTCGAAGGCCTGCGTGCCGATCAGCCAATCGACGAACGGGCCGGCGAAGCGCGCGCCGATGAGGCCGAAGATCACTGCGAAAAGGATCGCGAAGATAATTCTCATTTGATCTCCCAAAACCAGATTTCGCCGGATTTGTTATAGCCGCCCAGCCAGCCGAACCAGGGAAACAGCATCTTCGCGGTGGTGCGCCAGCCATTCCACAGATCGATGTGATCGCCGGTCGGGCGCGTCGTGTCGGTCGTGCGCCACCAATAGCCATTGAAGAAGATCAGCCCCTTTCGCCCGTCCAGCTCATTGGCGAAGTCGTCCGGCCTTGTCAGGCTGTAAACCGGCCCGATCCCGTCGATGCGCGCGCGGCGCAGGCCGTTCGCCAGCTCCTTGGCGCGGATGAAATGCATCTCCTCGCGCGGATGGTTGGTCAATTTGGCCTGATTGCAGGTCAGCGCGCCGGAAATGGCGCTCACCGGAACGCCGGAGCGTCTCAGGCAGACGCCCATCCGGATGGAACATTGATTTGTGAAATTCGCAATGCCGAGCGTGCGGCAAGGGAGCTGCTGCCCTGTATTGGTCGGGTGGTTGCCCCAAAGCTGATTGAACGTGACCATAGACTTCCCCACGATACGCCAGTGGTTCGCCTATAGCATATGAGGGCGGGTTACATAAGCGGCTTTGGCCGGGTTGTATAAATGTGAAACGCAGGTGAGCCGGCTTGCCATTGCCGAACGAGACAGTTTGGCGGCGGCGACAATGAAGTCGGCTTGCGCGTTGCGCTCGTCTTTTGAAATAGATCAACCCTCGTTCAAGTGGAACCACTTGAACGAGGGTTGATCTAGTCCGTTGACCTAAGTTAGGCTTTCCGTTCTTCAAGCAATCCTTCTGCCGCTGCCAGATTAGATTTGGTCCGTTCGATATAGTGAGCCGCGCCAGATGGCTCAAAAACCGAAAGCGCAGCCCCATAGGCGGTGACGGCCTCTTCCAGCCGCGCCGTGCCGCTCTCGCGCTCGCCAAGGCTCCGAAGCGCAGCGCCGAGATTGTTCTGCGTCATCGCCCATTGGAGCGGGACGCGCTCGCGGGTCCGCTCCTTCAAGGCCTCGCGATAGGCGGTGACGGCCTCCTCCAGCCGCGCCGTGCCGCTCTCGCGCTCGCCAAGGCTCCGAAGCGCATTGCCGAGATTGTTCTGCGTCACCGCCCAGTCGAGCGGGACGCGCTCGCGGGTCATCTCTTCCAGCGCCGCGCGATAGGCGGCAATGGCGACGAGCAGAGCAGAGTTTTCACCCTTTTGGTCGCCGCGCTCGTAATAGTCTCCGGCCCGCTCGAACAAATACGCGCCAATCGGCTCCCTCCCTAAGTGCCCTTCGATTTCGGCCATCCGGCGCAGTTTCTCTACTGCCGCGCGGGCATCGAGAACAAGCTCGTCATAGCGAATGGCTTCTTCCAGAATTCGAAGACGGCGGCGTTTGCGCTCCTCCTGCCGTTCCTGCTCCGCTCGTTCCTCGCGGGCGAATTCGTCCATTAGGGCTGCAGAAGGATTTTCAAGTCCGGCTTTGAACCTACGCTCTGCCTCTTTTCGTGCCACTTCAAAGGCTTCATCCTCGCTGGTGCGTTGGCCAAGCTCCTTCAC
>Ga0315553_10003037_pt1 | contig 13244 bp, 10 predicted proteins | sample SalMarSW160140MG_FD_203099 | JGI IMG/M metagenome (GOLD analysis project Ga0315553, IMG submission 203099) | Salt marsh sediment microbial communities from the Plum Island Ecosystem LTER, Massachusetts, United States - Salt Marsh Sediment SW1601-40 ... | reverse complement strand
AGCGCGTAGCGACGCTTGAACGCCCAGGGCTTGACCAGGCTCGGCCGTTTCAGGCCGGTGATCCGTGACGAGGCGACGGCCGCAATCAGCACGACGCATCCGCAGAGGACAAACAGGTATCGCATGCCGACGGTGCCGATCACCGGCAGACGGCCCGATGCCAGCACCACGATGGCTCCCAGACCCAGAAGGCTGCCCACCGCGCCGACCGCTCGCATCTGGCCGAGTCGTTCGGCGGCGTGTCCGGCCCGGGCGAAGGTCAGAGTCATACTGGTGGAGAGCGGTATCCAGAGGTGGAAGCCCACACTCCAGATGACGGAAAACGCGATCACGCCTTTGACGCTGTCGGCTGCGACGTAGCCGGTCAGGCCCACCCCGACCAGCAGCAGCATGGCAGCGGCCAGCAAGGGCTCGGCCATGCCGGCCAGTACGGCGATCAACGCGAATGAGGCGATGCCGCATGCCTCGCGGACGGCCTCCAGGTAGCCCATCTGCCATGGTGTGACGTGGATGAGTTCCTGAAGGAAGTTGGCGTTCATGGACATGTGGCCGGCCAGCCCGAAGTTCAGGCACAGGATCGAGATCGCCAACATCCACAGGCCTCGCCGGGCTGATTCTTTCTGGCTTGGGTCGGGCATATCTGCGTCGGTTCCAAAGGCCGCCGCGGGGCGGGTGTGTCGGTTGCTTGCCTACCTGCTTGGCGGGAGGTTGTCGCAGATTCTCTCGTGGCCTGCAACGGTCGGTGGATGTCGGCTGGGCGTGGGCGAGGTGTCCTGCGGGCGGGCGGCAGCCAGGCGCTTGACTGGCGAGTAGGGGGTCGCTAGGCTATGGGGCTCGATGGCGGCGGATGCCGTCGAACACCTAAGTAGTTCTCGCGGAAGGAGTTGCATCCATGGCGATAAAAGTGGGAATCAACGGTTTCGGACGCATTGGGCGGTTGGCACACCGCGCGATGATGGAACGGAAAGGCGCGTTTGAGGTGGTCGGGATCAACGATCTGGCCGATGCGGCCAGCCTGGCGCACCTTCTGAAGTACGACACGGTGCACGGCAAGTACCCCGGCACGATCACGCACGACGACAAGAGCATCACCGTCGACGGGCAGAAGATTCCGATCTGGGCCGAGCGCGATCCGTCTAAGCTGCCGTGGGGCAAGGTCGGTGCGGAGGTGGTTCTCGAGAGTACGGGTGTGTTCACGGCCGTTGCGTCGCCCAAGGGCGGGTACGGCGACCACATCAAGGCCGGTGCCAAGGCCGTGCTGCTGTCGGCGCCGAGCAAGGACGACAAGGCCCTGGCGGCCGACAAGAGCAAGTGGGGCAACTCGATGGTCCGCACGGTGGTGCTGGGGGTCAACGACGACACGGTCAAGCCGGACGACAAGTTCATTTCGAACGCCAGTTGCACCACCAACTGCCTGGCGCCGGTGGCCAAGGTAATTCACGAGGCGTTCGGCATCGAGCGGGGGCTGATGACCACCGTTCATGCGTATACCAACGACCAGCAGATTCTCGATTTGATCCACAAGGACCTGCGTCGCGCACGGGCGGCGGCCCAGAACATCATCCCGACGACGACGGGAGCGGCCCGGGCTGTGGGACTGGTCATTCCGGATCTGGCGGGCAAGCTGGATGGGATGGCGATGCGTGTGCCGGTGCAGTCGGGCTCGGTGGTTGATCTGACCTGCATGCTGAAGAAGGACGCCACGGTCGAGGCCGTCAACAATGCCGTAAAGGCGGCCGCCGCCGGCCCGCTGAAGGGCATCCTGGAGTATTGCGACGAACCGATCGTTTCCAGCGATGTCATCGACAACCCGGCCAGCAGCATCTTTGACTCTCTGTGCACCACGACGAGCCCGAAAGAGGGCGGGCGGATGCTCAAGATCGTCAGCTGGTACGACAACGAGTGGGGTTACTCGGTTCGTACGGTGGATTTGATCGAGAAGCTGGCGGCCCGCTAGTCGGCGGGCTTTGTTCAGGCCAGTCGGGCAGGGCGCACCTGGCGCGGTGGGTCCTATCCGTCTGACTCCATACCTTAATGCTTCCGTGCAGGGGCAGGGAATCGGACCATGACGAGCAAGAAGACCATCGCAGACGTCGATGTTTGCGGCAAGCGCGTGTTGATGCGCGTGGATTTCAATGTGCCTTTGGATAAACAGACCGGTCAGATCACGGACGACCGGCGGATTCAGCAGGCGCTGCGCACGATCCGCAGCGTATTGGATCGAGGCGGGCGCCTGATTCTCATGTCGCATCTGGGCCGCCCCGACGGCAAGCCCGACCCGAAGGCGTCGCTTGGCCCGTGCGCGAAGCACCTGGGCGATCTTCTCGGCAAGCAAGTGGTGATGCTTCCGGATTGTGTGGGTGATTCGATCCGTCAGGCCGTCGGCGCCATGGAGGATGGGGGCTGTTGCATGCTGGAGAATCTTCGATTCCATGCAGCCGAGGTCATCAAGGACAAACAGACCGACAAGGTGGCGGAAAAGCGCGCCTTTGCCCAGCAACTGGCGGATCTTGCCGACGTCTACGTCAACGACGCGTTCGGCACCTGCCACCGCGACAACGCCTCGATGCTGACCGTACCGCAGCTTATGGAGGGCAAGCCGCGGGTGATCGGTTTTCTGATTCAGAAGGAGCTCGAGTTTCTCGGCAAGGCGCTGGAGAGCCCGGCCCGGCCGTTTGTGGCGTTACTGGGCGGGGCGAAGGTGTCGGACAAGCTGGGAGTGATCCGGCGGCTCCTGGAGATTTGCGACCGCGTGCTGATCGGCGGGGCGATGGCCTACACGTTCTTTGCCGCCGTCGGGAGGAATGTGGGCAAGAGCCTGTGCGAGCACGACCGGGCGGAGGATGCCCGCGGACTGATCGACCAGGCCGGCGACAAGCTGTGGCTGCCGCTCGACACGGTGGTGGTTCGGCAGATCAAGCCGGGTGCCGACAGCGAGGTGGTAGAAGACGGGCTGATCCCGCCCGATGGGATGGGCGTGGATATCGGTCCCCAAACGGTGGAGGCCTATCGCAAGGAGATTCTGGCGGCCGGCACGATCGTGTGGAACGGCCCGATGGGCGTCTTCGAGATGAAGCCGTTCGACGTCGGGACGATGGGTGTCTGCCAAGCGGTGGCCGAGGCCACCGTAGCGGGTGCCGTCAGCATTATCGGTGGAGGCGACAGTTCAGCAGCGGTCAGCGCCGCCGGATTGGACGATCGGATGAGCCATATCTCGACGGGCGGCGGCGCTTCGCTGGAGTTCCTGGAGGGCAGGCCTTTCAAGCCCCTGGAGATCATCGACACCGTCTGAGCGGTGAGAGGCGTGATGCCGTCTGATCGGATCAGTATTCTGCGCGACCCGGGCATTCGGGTCGCGCCTTCGCTTCTGGCGGCCGATTTCGGGCGCGTCGCCCAGCAGTTGCGACAGCTCGAGACCGGCGGCGCCGATCTGCTGCACCTCGACGTGATGGACGGGCACTTTGTGCCGAACATCAGTTTCGGGGCGCCGGTGATCGAGTCGCTTCGCAGTCAGACCAACCTGTTCTTCGATACGCACCTGATGATCACCGACCCGCTGGTATACGCCAAGCCCTTCGTCGAGGCAGGTAGCGATCTGATTACGTTCCACATCGAGGTCGAGTGCGATCCCCGTCGGGTAATCGAGCGAATCCGCGACCTTGGGGTCGGGGTGGGCGTGAGTCTGAACCCGGGCACGCCGGCTGAGGCGGTCTTCGACATCCTGGAACAGGTGGATATGATTCTGGTTATGAGTGTGTGGCCCGGCTTTGGCGGGCAGCAGTTTATACGCGACGTGTTGCCCAAGATTCGCGCCATCCGGCAGCGTCTTGCTCCTCATCAACGATTGGAGGTGGACGGCGGAATCGGTGTGAAGACGGCCGCGGCCGTGGCCGAAGCTGGAGCGGATACCCTTGTGGCCGGCTCGGCCATTTTGTCCGAGCCCGATCCGTCGCTGGCTATCGCGGACATCCGTCGGGAGGCCCAGCGGGCAGAGCCATGGAACCGGACCAACCGCAGCAACCCGAGTTCGTGCTGATCCCCGTCGGGCAGACCGACTGGGAAAACGAAGGTCGTCTGGCCGGTGCGGCCGACCTGCCGTTGAACGCCACAGGCGAACGGCAGGTCGAGGCGCTGGGTCGTCAGCTTGCCGAACGGGGTATCAAGGTCGTTTTCGCCAGCGAGAATCAGACCGCCCAGCAGACGGGCAGATCGCTGGCGGTCGCGCTCGGCGTGTCGCTGCGTAAGGCCAAGGGTTTGGAGGAGATCGACGTGGGTCTGTGGGAGGGGCTGACCGCCGATCAGCTCAAGCAGCGGTACCCTCGCGTCTACAAGCAGTGGGTCGAGCAGCCTGTCAGCGTTCAGTTGCCGCAGGGCGAAGATCTTCAGATGGCCGCCAAGCGCCTTGTGGACGCATTGGTGCGGATCAGCATCCGGGCCAAGGACACGTGCGTGGGCGTGGTGCTGGGTCGGCTGGCCATGGCTCTGCTGCGATGTCAGTTGGAGGGTCTGGGGCTGGACAATCTTTGGCAGAAGATGGACGATACCCCGACGTGGTACTGCTTCAAGCTCCCGCAAAAGATGCTCGAGAACGGCAGAAAGGGCAACAACAGGAAGTAGGCTATGGTGCTTGACGGACGTTTGCTGCGTAAGAAAACCGACGTTCCCGAAGGACTGTGGATGCGATGCCCGCATTGCGGGGCGACGGTCTATAAGAAGGCGTTGGAGGAGAGCCTCTACGTCTGTCCCGAGTGTGATTTTCACCATCGCATCGCCGCTCGGCAGCGGATCGCCCAACTGGCTGACGAGAACAGCTTCGAGGAGTTCTGCACCGATCTGGTGTCGACGGACCCGTTGCGTTTCAAGGATCGGATTACCTACAAGCAACGCCTGAGATCCATGGAGGAGAAGACCGGGGTCCACGAGGCCATCCTGGTGGGCGATGCGTTTATTCGCGGCCGGGCCGTTGTGCTGGGCGTGATGGACCCGTTCTTCATCATGGCTTCGATGGGCGCCGTGGTGGGCGAGAAGGTGACGACGGCGATCGAACGGGCGACCGAGCTGAACCGGCCGCTGATTGTGGTGACGGCCTCGGGTGGCGCCCGGATGCAGGAAGGGATGGTCTCGCTGGTGCAGATGGCCAAGACGTCGGCCGCTCTGGGGCGGCTGGATCAGGCAGGGGGGCTGTACATCACGGTGCTGACCGACCCGACGACGGCCGGCGTGGCTGCCAGCTTTGCGTCGCTGGGGGACGTGATCCTGGCCGAACCGGGATCGCTGGTGGGCTTTGCGGGTCAGCGCGTAATCTGGAACACGATCAAGGCCGAGTTGCCGGAGGGGTTCCAGCGGGCCGAGTTCATGCTCGAACATGGGTTTGTCGACCGCATTGTGGATCGCAAGAGCCTTCGCACCGAGATCGCCCGAATCATCGACTACTGCGGCAAGTGACCCGCCCGGCTGGGAGCTCGTTTGGATGGACGATCACGAGGAGTTTGAGGTCAAGCGCGGGCGAATCACTGCACTTCTCCAGCGTAGTGGTCTGGAGGCTGTGCTTCTGGGGGCACGCCACAACTTCGCGTGGCTGACGGGCGGCGGGCGGACCTTCGTCAACCAGGCGTCCGACGTGGGGGTCGCCGCCCTGCTGGTGACTGCCGAGCGCGTCTGTTGTTTCTGCGCGAATATCGAGGCCGATCGGATTGCAGACGAGGAGGTCGGGCGCGTGGGGATCGAGGTGGTGGGCTATCCGTGGTGGGAGCCGGCGCAACTGGGCGGATTGCTGGCTGAGCGTGTGGATCCGGCGCGGATGGCGGCCGATGTTCGCTTGGCGGGCGTTCCGGCGGCTGTCCAGGCGCTCCCGACGGGGTTCGATCGGCTGCGCTGGCAGCTTACCGAGGCCGAGATGGTGCGTTACCGCCAAGTGGGTGCGATCGTGGGGGGCGAACTGGAGGCTGCCTGCCGGTCGGTGCGCGTGGGGGCGTCTGAGCATCAGATCGCGGCGGATTTGACGGGACGGCTGGCGAGAGAGGGGGTCCGTACGCCGGTGGTGCTGGTCGCCGCGGATGAGCGGGTGGCGAGATATCGGCACCCGATCCCCACCGACAACCGTGTAAAGCGGTATTTCATGCTGGTGGTGTGCGGCGAGAGACACGGGTTGATCTGCTCGGCCACCCGGCTGGTGCACTTCGGTCGCCCGCCGGACGAGTTGGTGGGCAAGCACCAGGCCGTCTGCCGGGTTGACGGGCGGATGATCGGCGCGAGTCGACCGGGGGTCACGCTGGGCGCCGTCTTCGCCGAGGCGCAGGCGGGCTATGCCGAGGCCGGTTGGCCGGACGAATGGAAGCTGCATCATCAGGGAGGCCCTACCGGCTATCTTAGCCGTGACGCCAAAGCGACTCCCGGCAGCGGCGTGGAGGTCTTTGAAGACCAGGCGTTTGCCTGGAATCCCTCGATTGCCGGCACGAAGAGCGAGGATACCGTGCTGGTAACCTCCACGAGCAATGAGGTGTTGACGGCCACAGGAGAGTGGCCGTCGCTGGAAATCGACGTGGGGTCAGCGACGTACTCACGGCCCGATATTCTCGTTCTGTAAGCGCTTGGCGTGGTGCGGATGGTTGCTGCGGCGGGCCTGACGCCGCAGATGGGGTCGTCGGGTCGTTTCGGCTCGTCATCGATCGGTCGATCGGCGCGAAAAACTGGGGTTTGTCTTTGCTTTCCGCCGATAATTTGATTACATAGTCATAGCATACGTGTCCCGAGGTGCGCGGCCGGGAACTCGGATCAGATGAAGCAAGCCAGGATGGCGAAAGTACTGGGGTGCCTCGTAGCAGCCATGACGTTTGGCGCTGCGGGGCTGATGTGGATTGAGCCACATACGACTCATCTGTATCCCGACACGGCAGGCAACGGGGGCGGATCCTATATGCTGCGGGCGCAGTCGTCGGCCGATCTGGCTCACTGGCGCGGTGTGCTGATTGAGCACTGCGCGTCGGCTGGGCCGGCGGCGTCGGGGGATACGTCGGGGGGGCAAGGGCACCATTTCACCGTCAACACCGATGGCCTGCGGGAGACATCCGAGCTTTGGGGTGCCCAGCAGGACGTTCCGGGCCGCCAGCGGCTGATTTGCATCCGCGTCGAGGCACATCCGAGTTCGTCGGACGTGTCGATCCAGCAGTGGGAGTCTCTACTGTCTCTGCTGCGAGGCATCCAGGATCGCTACCGAATCGACGTGCCGCACACTCAACTCCGCTGTCATCCGAGCATGACCACTCCTGCCCTCAGGCAGCAGGCCGCACAACTGACGGCTATGTTGCGGGCTGCCGGAATTCGTTGAAGCTCTGCCAAGCCCGGCGCCGACGGGGCCTGCGGAAGGCGTTCGCTCAGGTTCGAGCGGATGTAGCTGTGATTGTTGACTGGGCATCGCGCGACGCCGTAGAATCCCTAAATTGGGGCGCGAGGCGGGTTTACCAAAGCGGTGCGCTCGGTGTGGCCCCCCAAGGCGGACGGACTCGGCGGTGAACTACGTGGTCAATGCCATTCCGGGCTACAGCATCGGCCAGCAGGTCGGTACCGGGGCGAAGAGCGCAATCTACCTGGCGACCGAGTTGGGCACGGGTAAGAGCTACGCCCTCAAGCGCGTGGTCAAGCGTGAACCGCGCGATCAGCGTTACTTCGAGCAGGTGTACACGGAATTCGATGTGAGCAGTCGGACGAGCCATCCGGCTCTTCGGCGGAGCTACCGGCTTCGTAAGGTTCGCCGGTGGTTCCGTGTTCGCGAGGTGCTGCTGTTGATGGAGTATGTCCGCGGGCAGACGCTCGAGCAGTCGAGGCCGCAGGACATGAACGACATCGTGGAGATTTTCCTGAAGGCGGCCAAGGGGTTGGAGGCGTTGCATCAACTGGGGTACGTGCACGCTGATATCAAGCCGAACAACATCATCGTCGGCCCCGACGGGGAGGTGAAGATCATCGACTTCGGGCAGAGCTGCCCGATGGGTTTCGTGAAGCCGCGTATCCAGGGCACGCCGGACTACATCGCCCCCGAGCAGGTGCGACGTTTGCCGCTGGATCAGCGGACGGACGTTTTCAATTTCGGGGCGACGCTCTACTGGGTGCTGACCAACCGCCCGTTTCCGACGCTGCTGCCGAGCCGGCGGTCGAACGGGATCGAGCTGGCGCACGAGCGGGCGGCCATCACGCCGCACGAAGCTGACCCGAACGTTCCTGCTCCCCTGTCGAGGCTGGTGATGGACTGCTGTCAGTCGAACCCTCAGGGGCGCCCGGGTGACATCCGGCAGGTGATCGCGAGGTTGGTGGTGGTTCAGCACGTGCTGAAGGACCGCTCGACCCCGCAGGCCGACGATGACGGCACGGACGGATGTGCCGATCGGGCCGAGCCGGCGGACCCACCCAGTCGATCGTCATGAGTGCCGATGCCGCCAGTGCAGCCGAGTGCTTCCGGGAAGCGGCTGAGCTAAACCGGCAGGATCCTTACCTGAAGGGCTCGCAATTGATGCTGCCCGACTACGGGCAGCTTGTGATGACCGGCGACATGCACGGTCATCAGCGTAATTTCGATAAACTACAACGATATTGTCAGCTCGAGCGTACGGCCCTTCGGCACGTGATCCTCCACGAACTGATCCACGAGGATCTGGTCGGCCTCAACGACTCCGATATGTCGCACCAGTTGCTGCTGGCGGCGGCGGCGTGGAAGGTCGAATACCCCGAACAGGTCCACTTCCTGCAGTCCAACCATGAAATGGCCCAACTGAACGGTCACGAGATCACGAAGGCGGGCCGCTCCGTGCTTCGGGATTTCGACGGCGGCTTGAGCCAGACGTATGGGGGGGGTGCGCAGACGGTCTCGGATGCCATTGACGAGTTCATCAGGTCTCTGCCTGCTGCGGCCAGAACGGTCAACCGCGTTTTTCTGGCTCATTCGCTTCCGGATCCGGAGACGTTCGATCCGTCCATGCTGACAGAGCCTCTCGATCAGCAGGACTTGAGCGACGCCGGGCCGATCGGCTCTTTGGTGTGGAACCGGATCAACGCGGCTGAGAAGTTCGAGCAGCTTGCCGAGATGCTCGACGTGGATACGTTCATCATCGGCCACGAACCGCAGGAAGACGGTTTCCGCCTGCTGCATGATCGGGTGATCATCCTGGCGAGCGATCACAACCACGGCGTGTTTCTACCTTTCGATCTGAAGAAGCCTTGCACCGCTCCCGAACTGGTCAAGCATATCCGCAAGTTCGTCGCCGTTTCGTGACGGTTTCCACCCGCCTGGATTGCGACTAAAGGCGACTTTCTTAGGCTGCGACACGCCCTCGACGCCGGCTTGTGCCGGGCGGCTGCCACCGCCACGTTGTAGACGTCACCTTGCTTCGTTCTGTTGCTGATTGACTTCCAGGGGGGGAGAGAGGCCTGCGGGCTGTGTGGTGTTCGCTCGACGCCAAGACGACACGGCTGAGCTATACTGTGCAGCATAGCGCCGTGTGACGGGGGGAACTGGAGGTGCCCGGATGTTTCGCGGTCATCTGTTGGTTGTGTTGGTGGGGGCTGTGCTCTGTGTGACGGTACTGGCGCAGGGGCAGAACTTCGACGTAAAGGCCGTGTTCGAAAAGCCCGTCGCGCTGCTCGACGCCGACGGCAAGGTGTTGATCACCGGCAAGGCGCTGGCCACGCCGTATGCGGCTGACTTCGACGCGGACGGGGTCAACGACCTGATCCTCGGCGCCAAGATGGGTATGGACACGGCCAAGGGGGGCATCTGGCTGGTGCGCAACGTGGGTACGAACGCCCAACCGCGACTCGACTGGGCGAATGCCTGGCCGGTGCCGATCGTTTCGGGCGAGCAAACCTGCGGGCTGGAGATGAACTGCGGCTGCAAGTCGGCGGGGTACGTGCCTGTGCAGGCGGTCGATTGGAACGCCGACGGGTGGCTGGACATTGTGTACACCGATACGTATCGCGCGGCCTTTCTCCTGATCAACAAGAAGGTGTTGCGTCGGCAGCCGGTCTTCGATCGCGTCAAGTGGTTCGATTTCGAGAAGACCAATCACGGCATGCTTGCCGGCGGGGGCGACTGGAACCACGACGGGGTTCGCGACTTTCTGCACATGCCGTTTGGCGGCAAGTACTACCGGGCGTTTGCGGGCGAGCGAATTGACGGGGCGGGGCTGCGTTTTGCCGGCAGCGACGTGCGAAGCGGGACGCTGATCGACCTGGCCGGGGACAAGGCTCCGGAGTGCGCGTGGGCGTGGGATTTCTCGGGCACGTGCCGACCTGGGCAGGTGGAGTACGTGGGCGTGGCCGACAGAGACAAAGGTGAGATCGGCCTGTTCCGCGTGACCGACAAGGTCAGCCGGAAGGTGGGCACGGTGGCGACGTTTGAGGGTGGTTATGTGAAGCTGACCGCCTGCGACCTCAACGCCGACGGCAGGATGGACGTGCTCTACTCGGGCGGGGTGTTCGGCAATCCCGACAAGACGAAGGTGTTTGTGCTGTACGGCAAGGTGGGCAACATGGGGTCGCAGGCCGCATTGCGATAGGGGATTTGGGGGGGAGGTCAATTCTACCGTCGGGCGCGTTACGGGGTGGGTGTGCGCGACAGCGTTTCGTAGTACCGTCGCAGGGCGTCGCGGTAGGCGGGGGGGAAGTCGTCTTCGCGGACGTCGTAGATGTCGGTCCAGTTGCGCTGGGTGGGGTCGGACGAGGCGTCGCGGCGGAACCGTTGCGGGCCGGCCAGCGAGCCGTATAGCGTTTCCATCTCGCCGACCAGGACCCGTCGGCGACGCAGGGCGTTGCGATAGCGGTAGTTCCGCAGGTCGTCCTCGGTTAGGCGCATGAGACGGATGACGCCGTCGAGTTGGGCAAAGCTGTGGAGTCTGGCGGCCTGGAGCTGAAGGTCGATCTTCTCGGCGCGGTTGCGCAGCGATGCCTGGCGGCTGGCGAGCCGACCCAACTCGCGCTGCATCTCGGGGGGCACGGGGCCTTCGAGACCTTCACCGCCGACGCCCGACAGCTTGCCGCCGCCGGTGGCCCCCCCCGGCGCTTCGCCTGAGGTGTCCTGAATCTCGCCGGCCTGGAAGGCGTCGGGCGACAGTCGCGTCGGCGTGCGTCGGCCGCCCTTGCCGGTGGCGGTCTGTTCGACCATTTCGCCGACGGCCCGGCCGGTGCGGCCCTCGCCGCTTCGCCCGCCGATCTCGCTGGCGTTGGGCAGCAGGTTGCCCGTGACGCCCTTGGCGCTGAAATTGCTGATGGGTCCGTCCATGGCGGCCCAGCCGGCGCCCTTGTCGAGCGAGTCGGCCCATCCGCTGGTGACGTCTTCGATATCGTCGAAGAGGTCCTCCTCCTGTTCGAGCAGTTCGCCGACGATGTCCTCGAGCTCGTCGGGCAGTTCGGCCATGGGCACGTCGATGTCTTCAAGCGGCTCCTCCATCGACCACTTGATGCGATCCGGCTCGTCGGGCAGCCATCTTTCGATCTGGGTAGTCAGGTCCTCCGCCAGTTCCAGGCCGACCTGTTCGAGCGCGACGGCGATCTCGATGCTCTTGTTGTCCAGGGCGTTGACGGCCATCTTCACGTCGCTCTGGATCTCGACCAGCTCGGCCACCAAGGACGGGTTGGCGAAGTCCTGTTCGGGCAGTTTGGAGAAGTCGCTGATCAAATCGCCGAGGAATTTCTCCCACTGCTCTTCGATGGTCCGCACTTGCTCCAACAGCGCCGACTCGGGCTGGCTGAAATCTTCGACGGGCATTTTGGCGAGCGACGTCGTGGCGTCGATGACCATGCGCTGCTGCTGGATGAACTGCTCAAGTGCTTCTTTGAGTCTGACCAGCGTGGCCGGCTGGCTGGTGGGCATATCTCCGCCCGGCTCGGCGAGGTCGCTGGCAGCGGTTTGCTCGGGCGATGGTGCCAATGCGCCCAATAGGCTCGCGATGGCCTCGATGATCCGGTCTTGCAGGGCGATGAGCGTGTCGGCCGCCCGTAGGAATTGCTGTTCCTGCTGATATTGAGCCAGCGATGTAGCTGCCGCGACGGCTGACTGCGCCGAGCCCTGCAACACTTCTCGCAGCGTTTGGTGAATGTGGTCGATGTCGGGCGGGAAGGCGAACGTCTGCACGAGTTCGGCGAGCATGCTGCGGACTTGACGTTGACCGTCGGCCACCTGTTTCACGTACGTTGGCAGCGCGTCGTGTCCGATCACTTTCTTGGCGAGCACGGTGTCGGCGCGAACACTGACCTGCAGCTTGAGGAGCTTGGCCAGTTGTTGCCGCAACTGCTCCCACGCGTCGAGCTTGCGCTGCCGGGCTTCGACCTGGTCCACCACGATGATCTTGTATCGCCGCCCCGGGCGGTTGGGATCGCTGCTGGGTTGAGGGCCACGGCCGTCGGGTAGAGTTCGATTGTCCCACGCAATAGCTCGGTAGGTGATGACGTCGCCCGGGCGGTAACGCGCCGGATCGATGTCGAAGTGGGTCGCCAACTCGGCGCTGGTCAACGCGTCGGTCGGCTTGTGGCTGGTCAACATGCGTTGGCCGAGCAGTGCATCGTCGGCGTGGATCTCGATGCGACTGACTCCATAGTCGTCGTCGGCTCGGACCCGCAGGCGCACTCGCTCGCCCACGACGGCGGCTACATCGCGGCCTGGCTCGACCACGGTGAGTGTGGGCGGTCGGTCGGGCACCACCCGGATGGGCCAGAAACCCGCGTGTCGATGCTTGGTGTTGAGTGGTTGTGTGAGGCTGGGCAGGCGCTGGGCAAGTTTGCCGTTTTCGCCGAGCAGGGCGATGGCATACTCACCGTTCTCGATCGGCGCGACTTGGCCGACAAATCGGTGCCCGGTTTCGCGGCGTTGCATGGTCGCGTCAGGCTGTTCGGCGAACGTGACACGGGCCGCCTCGATTGGGTACGCCAGGCTCACCCCGATTTCGACGATGGTGCCTTCGGGCGCCTCGATGGGCCCATCTGCCGGGCTGACCTGTTTGGCGGGCAGCCGGGTGTACGTGGGGTATCGGTATAGGTGGTCCATACCGATAACTGCGTCGGCATCGCGGACGGTGACGTGGTAGACGCGGCTCTGCGAATCGCCCACCTCGACGCGGTATTGGAACGAGTTGACGACGGTCTCAAGGCGATGGGCAAATCGCGCCGCGTCTTCGGCGAGCGGCTGCATGGGCCACGAGCGGTCGGGCGCGTCGGGGCGGCTTACGAACAGCTTGGCGTGGGGCGGCTGCACGGCGGCC
>Ga0315553_10003036_pt1 | contig 13246 bp, 9 predicted proteins | sample SalMarSW160140MG_FD_203099 | JGI IMG/M metagenome (GOLD analysis project Ga0315553, IMG submission 203099) | Salt marsh sediment microbial communities from the Plum Island Ecosystem LTER, Massachusetts, United States - Salt Marsh Sediment SW1601-40 ... | reverse complement strand
GTGCGCAGGTAATCCGGATGCAGGCGCAGGTCATAACAAAGGCCGCCCGGGTTGCTCGTTCCCCCAGGAAGACCTCTTTCAAGGTTCCCGCCATTACGCCGATCAAGCGGTCGGCCTGGTTGTCAACGGCCAGGAGGGTGTGCTGGTTTCCGTAGAGGGTCGAACGGAAGAAATAATCCTTGCGCTCCGAGTAGATTTGCAGTTTGCTGCCCTGGGGACTGCTCCGTTCCAGCTCGACGAGCTTTGGATTGTCCTCGGGTGTGGCGATCCGCACGGCATCTTTGGACATGCAAGGAGTATAGAGTAAAACTCCGGGCAGCACCACAATGCTATGTCGACCCGACCAACTACACAATGGTGCCAGAAACGAAGTAGTATATTCCCTGCGCAATGCCTGAACTGCCCGATCTGGTGTACATCGAGAAGAAGCTCCGACCAGTTGTTCTATACGAGGAGATCCTGGAGGTGGCTGTCTGGGAACCGATCGTCCTACGGATGGGCGTGCCGGGGAGTTTTTCCGATGTGCTGCGGAGAAAGGAGATCCGTGGTCTGCGTCGGCACGGGCCCTTTCTCGTGTTCGCGCTTCCGCCGCTGGAAATGATCGTTCATTTCATGCTGGCCGGATTTTTCCGAATCAATGCAAAGCAGGCCGGCGGGACGCGTTCCCCTAGACGATTGAACCGGGAACACTGTTTCTCTCTCCAGCTCGGCAGTGGAGGAATCCTGCACTACTTCGATTCCCGGAAAATGGGAAAGATCTACGTTGTTGAAGCTGGAGCAACCGAGGGGATCCCCGGTTTCGATACCCAGGGCGTCGATCTACTTTCAGAGGAGTTCACACTTCAGCTATTCCGAGAGAGGATACGAGGCCGGCGCCACCAGGTGCGGGTGTTTCTGATGGAACAGAGCGTCTTGAGCGCCGTCGGCAATGCCTACGCCGACGAGATCCTGTTTGCAGCCGGTATCCACCCCAAGACCCGCTGCGATCAGCTGGGTGGAGAGCAGGTTGACCGGCTGTACCGGAGCGTGGTTTCGGTCCTGTGGTGGGGAATTGCGAAAGTAGAAAAGGCGGACAGAGGGATCGATGCGAAAATGCGGGACCACCTCAAGGTGAGGAACCGCCGGGGTGATCCGTGTCCGGTTTGCGGCACCACGATCCGGCGAACGGGGGTCCTCGGATACGACTCCTTCTTCTGCCCGAAATGTCAGCCAGAGCTGCGCAGCCGTCTGGTATCTTGGGACAAGCTGTCATGAAGGAGGAACGCGTGAAGCAGGAGCGATCCGCCGAAACGGCTCTTGCCCTCTTTCATCCCGTTATCCGCCGCTGGTTCCGGCAGACCTACTCCGTCCCCACTGAAATCCAGCTTCGTTCCTGGCCCTGGATCGCCTCCGGGGAACACGTGCTTCTGACAGCTCCTACCGGGAGCGGGAAGACCCTCTGCGCCTTTCTCTGGGCGCTCAATCAGCTGCTTACCGGGGCCTGGCCGTCCCGGAGCACGGGAGTGCTGTACGTCTCCCCCTTGAAGGCACTGAACAACGACATCCGCCGCAATCTGGTGCAGCCTCTCCGGGAGATCCGGGAGCGTTTTGCCTTAGAAGCGATCCCCTGCCCGGAGATCCGGATCCTGACCCGCAGCGGCGATACCCCGCCCCGGGAACGTCAACAGATGCTCCGCCGTCCTCCTGAGATCCTGATCACCACCCCGGAGAGTCTGAACCTCCTGCTTAGCTCCCCCCGGGCCCGGGAAAACCTGTGCTCCCTTCAGACCGTGATCCTCGATGAAATCCACGCCATTGCCGCCGATAAGAGGGGGACCCACCTGATCACGGCGGTGGAACGCCTGGTGATTCTCTCCGGAGAGTTCCAGAGGATTGCCCTGTCCGCAACCGTCAAACAGGCTGAACGCATCGCTGACTGGGTCGGGGGGTGCCGGCTGGTTCGGGAGCCGGGAACCTCAGTCGGCATGAAGGCAGGCCTGCGAGGCGACCCGATTTATCGTAGGCGTGAGGTCACGATTCTCAAATCCCCCGGGCTGCGTCCGACCGAAGGCCTGCCAGATCACTCCAAGCAGATCGAACTAAGGGTCCAGACGGCCGGTGAAATTGAGTCGAAGGAAGCAGGAGCCCGGAACGGGAGAAAACGGGAGGCGAGGTTGAGCAGGTCAGCGTATAAAGCAACACCATTCCCCCCTGTTTCTGCCGGAGAGGCATTTTGGAATGATCTGGTAGGGGAAATCAAGAGCCGAATCCGGGCGAACCGTTCGACCCTCATATTTACCAACACCCGTAGGCACGCGGAGAAACTGGCCCGCCTGATCAACGAGCAGGAGGAGTCCCAACTGGCCTATGCCCATCATGGATCGCTCTCCAAGGAGATCCGCCTGGTAGTGGAGCAGAAGCTGAAAGAAGGCGAACTTTCCGCTATTGTGGCCACCAGCTCCCTCGAGCTGGGCATCGACATCGGAACGCTCGACGAGGTGCTGCTCGTGCAGACCCCTTTTTCCGTTTCTTCGACCCTGCAGCGCATCGGCCGCGCCGGTCACCGGGTTGGAGAGGTGAGCCGGGGCCGGCTGTACTGCACCCACGGGAGGGATCTGCTGAACGCCGCCCTGATGGCCCGGAGCATCGCAGAGCAGGATATCGAGGAGATACATCCCGTGGAGGCCCCGCTGGATCTGCTGGCTCAAATCATCCTCTCAATGACGGCGGTACAGACCTGGCAGGCCGACGAGTTGTACGAAACCCTGAGAGCCAGCAGTCCCTACCATAATCTGCCGCGGAAACACTACGACCTGGTTCTCGAGATGCTGGCCGGCCGCTATGCCGATCAATATCTGCGGGAACTGAAAGCCCGCCTGTCCTGGGACAAGCTGGAGAACACCCTGCGAGCTCAAAGGGGTGCGCTGCCTCTGATCTATCGCTCAGGGGGAACCATACCGGATCGCGGCTACTACGACCTGCGCATCCAGAACAACGCCGCCAAGATCGGTGAGTTGGACGAGGAATTCGTCTGGGAGCGAAAGGTCGGGGATACCTTCAACCTGGGTACGCAGAACTGGAAGATCGTCCGCATCGATTCTAAGAGTGTTGAGGTCCTTCCGTGGAATGGACCGGTCAACATTACCCCTTTCTGGCGGGCGGAAAAAGCGGGCAAAGATTTCCCCTTCAGCGAGAAGGTAGGACTTTTTCTGGAGACCTGGAACGACAACCTGGACCGGCCGGCGCAGATGGCGGATACGCTCACTTCAGACTATTTCTTTGATCAGGCTTCGGCCGAAAGCCTGATTGCATTTCTCAAACAGCAGAGAGCCGTAACGGGCTGCACGCTCCCCCACCGCCATCATCTGCTTATAGAACACGTAGAGGGGTCTCTTGCCCGAGCGTCCTTCATCCGGGTGATCCTTCATACCCTGTGGGGAAGCCGGGTCAACTACCCCTTCTCCCTCGTCCTGGAGGCCGCCTGGAACAAGGGTCACCGCGCAAGCAACATCGAGGTGCTGGCCGACGACGACTGTGTTCTCATCATCCCCTCGGATCCTGATGGATTCTCGGTGGATAAGCTCCTCTCCCTGGTGCAGCCGCATGAGGTCGAAACGCTTCTGCGGGAAAGCCTGGAGGGAAGCGGTTTCTTCGGAGCCCGATTCCGGGAAAACGCCGGGAGGGCCCTGCTGCTTCCCCGCTCCAATCTGGACAGACGAATTCCCCTCTGGTTGACCCGAATGCGGGCCAAAAAGCTTCTGGAAGGAGTAAGCGGGTATGGGGATTTCCCCATCCTGCTGGAAACCTGGAGAAGCTGCCTGCAGGATGAGTTCGACCTGCCCTCCTTGAAGACGGTGCTGACCGAGTTGCAGCAGGGACGGATCCGCCGCAGCGAAGTCCGCACAAGCTCTCCCTCTCCCTTTGCCGAAAATATCAGCTGGATCCAGACCAACGAGCACGTGTACCGCGGCGATGGGTTGTCCGCCGGCGGCCGCTCCGCGGTTCAGGAGGAGGTGATTCGGGAGATTCTCCACTCCCCGCGGTTACGGCCGCGTATCGATCCGGAGCTGGTCGGCCAGCTTCAGAGCAAATTGCAGCGGATCGCGCCGGGATACGCTCCCTCCCCCGGTGGAGAGCTCCTGGACTGGGTCAAGGAGCGTCAGCTGGTAGCGGATACGGAATGGCGTGAGCTGATCGAAGCGATACGCCGGGATCATGATCTGGAGGCTGTTCATATCGAAGAGATTGCGAACAAGCTGGTTCGCTTCCGTCTCCTCGGGGCGGAGCACTGGATGGTGGCGGCCCTCGAGCAGATGCCGAGAATCCTGCGCTCCCTGGTGTTGGCAAGCGGTAGGAATCCCGATGAGCTGCTCGACCTGCTGGAGGTGGATGAAGAGAGCTTCTCTCCAGGTTCTTCGGCGCGGATACGGAGTACCATGGCATCCGCTGATCCGGGCCGGGAGGGAACGGAGCCTCACCTCTCCGCACTGGTAGCCGAATGGCTGAGGTTCTACGGACCCGTGCCGGTGACGTGGATCAGTAACTGTTTTGGGTTACCGTCACCCACACTTGAGGCCGTCCTTGACTCATTGGCTGACGATCGTACCGTGGTCGTGGATCAGTTGGTCCGGGAGGCTTCCTCCCTGCAGGTCTGCGACGCGGAAAACCTGGAGATTCTTCTTCGTCTGACCCGAAAAGGCGGGCGGCCCTCCTTCAAGGCGTTGATTCCGGATCGTCTCCCCCTGTTTCTGGCGGTTCAGCAGGGAGTGGTCGCCACGCAGCGGCAGCAGCGGGGCAGCAGTTTGGAGGATCTGCGGCGGGTCTTGGAGAACCTGTTCGGTTTCCCCGCTCCGATTCGGCTGTGGGAGGAGGAGATCTTCCCCGCACGTCTCGAGCCCTACTACGGTTCCCGGCTGGATGAGCTGCTACGCAACAGTGAGCTGCAGTGGTTCGGCTGCGGCAGGCAACGAATCGCGTTTTGCTTCGATTCGGATCTCGAGCTGTTTCTCGAATCCAAAGGCCCCGCCGGAGCCGAGAAGCGGGAGCATCTGTTGCCCTCCTCCCGGGGCAAATATTCATTTTGGGAGCTGGTGGATCATGCGGGATCGACTCCGGCCGATACCACTCGAAAGATCTGGGAGCTGGTTTGGCAGGGAGAGCTGGCTGCGGATTCCTTCGAAGTGCTGCGAAGGGCGGCTGCCGCAGGGTTTCGACTTCCCCTGGATCGTAGCGGAGCAGGCGGGACGAGGCTGAGCGCCGGAAGACGGAGGACCGGGCGGAGAAGCTATGATAGGTGGCGGGCAGCCCATCCTCTGTCGGGCAGCTGGTTCGGGATCGACCGTGGGGTCGCGGCAGACCCGTTGGAAGAAGAGGAGCTGGCCCGGGATCGGGTCCGTCAACTCCTGCGGCGTTATGGGATTCTGTTCAGGGAGCTTGTAAGCCGAGAGCTTCCGCCTCTGCAGTGGTCGAGGATATTCCGCACGCTTCGGATCATGGAGCTGTCCGGGGAGATCCTCAGCGGTTATTTCTTCGAAGGCATTCCCGGCCTACAGTTCATCAGCCATCGGGGATTTCGAGTTCTCCAGGCGGGTTTGCCCGAGGATGAGATCTACTGGATCAGCGCCGCCGATCCCGCGTCTGCCTGCGGGCTGGGACTACCCATTGCTGGGCTCCCGGCCCACCTGGCATCCAATTACCTGGTCTATCATGGCAGCCGCCTGGTGCTGCTATCCAAACGACGAGGAGTCGAGGTGGACCTGCAGGTGTCCCCCGAGGATTCCTCGCTCCCCGATTATCTGCGGGTCTTTACGGATCTCCTCAGCCGGGATGTCGCGCCCAGGAAGATGGTTCGAGTGGAACGGATCAACGGATCGGCGGCCCGGGAAAGCCCGTACAAAGGGGCCTTCTTGGAGTTCGGATTTGTCGAGGAATACAGGGGACTGATCCTGAGAGCCAGCTATTGAGTCAGGATCGAAACTGTGAGCGAGATCGACAGATCAGAGGTAGAAAAGAACATAAGGCCGGAGCCGCATGAGGGGAGCTGGATTTTGTCCGCGAGTTACCTCCGGGGGTTGAAATTCTCGCCGAAAAACGAAATAGTAAGAGCCGACATGAAAAAAGGCGAGTGTAAGGGCGATCATCAGGGACACCTCTGTGTTCTGGCCAGCAATGACCGGATTGATGAAATCAAGGGACTGACCCGGAACCCGGAGTATATCTGCTTCAACTGCGGAAGGGTTGCCGACTGTGACGACAACCTTTGCAACCCTATGTCCCTCAAGGACTAAAGCAAACCTCACAGTTGGACGAAAAATAGGTTCCTGAAATCCACAAAAATACAAAAACATCCCCTAGAAAAGACTGAAATGTCTTCTGAAACGCTTCAAGAAACGCTTCAAGAAACGGTTCTGAAACGTCTGTCCGGTACAAAAAGAATGGCCCATGGGACGAAATTATTAAAACTAGGAGGAAAGGATGAAAAAGCGAATAACTAATGTTCTTATCGGATTGTTGGCCATAACTACACTCTTTCTGCTCGGCTGTGCCACAATGGCCAAGGGAGGAACAGAGGCCGACGTGGAGGCGATTAAGGAGATTTGGGAAAAATACTGCTCATCTGCAATCAACGGAGACGTCGCACTTCGGCTTTCTATCTGGGATGAGGATTTTATTCAAATGCCACCAAATCAACCTGCAAGATCGAGGGAGGAGATTGAAAAGGGCATTGAAGAATCTTGGGCGTCACGCAACGTACTTACGTTCGACATCAATGCGGAAGAAATCGTGATTTCCGTTGACTGGGCCTATTCTCGCGGTACGTATATCTCGGACAGGATGGTGGACGGAAACACTGTCCGTATGGACGGCAAGTTCCTGACCATTTTCAGGAGACAACCCGACGGATCTTGGAAGATCTACCGTGACTGCTTCAACTCCAACACCCCGTAGGAGCGAGTGCCAAGCTCGGAACCAGCTGCTACAGCGTAGTTGATAGCATGACGAGAGGTGGCAGGGGAAAGTCGGGGTGCTCCTGCCGTCCATGGCCGTGGGGTTGATGGCTCCTATTCCTGCCAGGCTCATCGGGATCGTGCGCAGGGCCGCAGCCGTCAAGAAACCGCTGGCAGCCCAGCACGAATCGGTGGTGGTGCTGCAACGGGCCGGTGTATTGAAAAAGAAAAAATACGCTTTTCAGCGGCAGGTGTTCACGGAAGGGGAATACGCAGGTCCCGGGGTGGTCAGAGACGGCAACCTCATCACCTCGGGTACCTGCCCATATCTTGCGCGGGAAACCGGCAGACCCGATGGAACCACGACACTTACCCGCCTGTTTATACAGGCAATAACCGGTATGGAGGTAACATATAATCTACAAAAATAAATGGTTGTATGGCATTACACTGGTAGCTCTCTCAGTAGGGCTGCTCGAGTAGATCAAAGAATTATTTGGCAGAAATCAAAGATCCTGGAGATTGATGCACGATTCCACAGCAGGATGTTTTCTCCTCGCTCGAACAAACTCATCGGAGCTTTCAACCTTTTTTTCTTGTTCGCTCAGTCTTCCTTTTTCGTTGCCCGGGATCGTTTCAGACTTTGGGCTTTTCGATACAGCCTCTTCAGCTTCCGGATGTTGTAGGCACTCTGTCGCCGTTCGTTCAATCCCAGCATAGCGCATACTCATGCCAGCAGGGTGATCACCTTTCGCATCGCGTCAAACAACAAGTTGATGTCAGTGGGATAATGAACGTCGGTCTCCACGAAAAGCTATCGCAGCGGGCGTTTAGCGTTTCGTTTTTTAACCAAATTATGTCCGGCCTTCACTACAATCTGATTGATCTTATCCAATATCTCAGGAGTAAACAGCGACACGTTGTCTTTGACCGTTTGGATCGGATACCAGTATTCATCTTCCCATCCACTGTGTCCGAGCATCAGCCTCAACGTTATGTGGTTGTCGGCCATCTCTTTCACCTTGTTATAATCCCAGTTGCAGTTAAGCCGCAGGGTGCCAAGAACAAGGATTTTCCACAACAGCATACCCGGCCTGCCGGTGTTCGCATCCGTACCCCTGGGGACCATTTCTTTCAGGATCTCGAAGACTTGTTCTCGGATCTCCGGTGTGCAGTAAATATACTGCAATCCCATGAGAAGCTTTGGAATCTCATCTCTAGACCTGAGATCGAACTCGATCTCGGAGATATCGACTTGTCCCAGCTTCATCTGCGGATCGATGGTCTTTCGCATCACTTCCTCTCCCAAAGATCGGGGCATTTCGGCGGCAAAGTGCGAAGAATAATCTCGACCTAATTATTTACGATGGAGAGAATTATATCAAAATTCGCCAAAGGGTACAATGACTTGTGCTATGAAATTATGATAAACTTCCTTGAAGTGGGGAGATCTTAAATCATTGCCTCACACATAATTAGCGGCTTTTCGGTAAGACACTAACTAGAACCACAGAGCTTTTTTCCCTTCAACATTTTCATTTTTCATATACAATCGATACTAGAAGTTGGTGGGCGGCTGACTGTCTCACAATAAAAGCACACCTAACTCTTTGATGCATTAGATCACCATTCCGTCCTGTTTGCCCACTTGATAAGGGATGATCGAATGTCCAGGTTGTCACTGCACCTGCTAGGACCCCCTCGATTCAAGCTCGGCGAGGCTGTAATTTCAATTCCTCGGCGCAAGGTTGCCTCACTCCTTATATACCTGGCGGTTACAGCCAAGGCCCACAGTCGGGAAGTGCTCATTGATCTTCTTTTTCCCAAACAGTCTCGTCAGCGGGCACGGGCGGACTTCAGGAACACCCTTTCGGTTCTCAAGAATAGTATTGGGGAAAATCGGCTTGTGGTTGACAGTTCGACTATCTATCTCAAAACAGAGAATGATCTTTGGGTTGATGTTCATGAGTTCCGCACACTGATAGCAGAAGAACCCCTGAAAACACTACCTCCCGAGCGACAAATGCAAGCGCTCACCGACGCGGTTCGTCTATACCGCGGTGATTTCCTTTCCGGCTTTTATCTCAGAGACAGTGTCGGATTCGATGAATGGCAGTTCTTGGAGCAAGAGGGTTTGCGGAAGGACTATGCATCCGCGCTCCAACAGCTGGTGATGTTGCTCGAAGATCAGGAAGACTTCGATAAAGCGATAATCTATGGACGGAGATGGCTCGCATTGGACCCCCTGGAGGAAGCGGCTCATAGAGAGCTCATCCGGATGTACGCGGCTTCGGGAAATCGCACACTTGCGCTAAGGCAGTACGAGAAGTGCAGGGAGATCTTGGAGAAGGAGTTGGGAGAGGATCCCGAGGAGGAGACGGAGGAACTTGCGGGGGCAATTCGTTCCCATAGCAAAATTCTAAACCCCAAATCCCGCTTTGAGGATCACCCCAACAACCTCCCCATCGACCCGCTGCCTTTTATAGGCCGGGAATCCGAGATGTCGGGATTGATCGATACCTTGATCAGGAGGGAAGTACGAATCCTAACTCTAACCGGTGCCGGCGGCACGGGCAAGACCCGGTTGGCGGTCGAAGCTGCGTCTCGATTGGGCGATAGATTCGAGCATGGAATTTTTTTCGTGGACCTGCTCAGAGCACGAGCACCGGCTGAGGTGATACCTGTAATAGCCAGGGTACTGGATGTGCGAGAGCCGATTGGGCACGGGAGTGGTTTGCTTGCTATCGTAAAAGGCTACCTTAGAAATAGACGGATACTCCTGCTACTGGATAATTTTGAGCATGTTTGTCGCGCTTCGAGCCAGGTTGCGGAGTTCATTGCCAACAGTCCAGGTCTGAAAGTGCTGGTTACCAGCCGTGAACGCCTGCACATAAAGGGTGAGCTGGAACAGCATATTCCTCCCTTGAAAATCCCCGAGGTTGGGGATGACAAAGATCTGCGATCACTTACAAAGGTAGATTCAGTGCGTCTGTTTGCTCTACGGGCTGCTGCCGCCAATCCCGATTTTTCTCTTACAGATCAAAACGCCGCGGCTGTTGCTGAGATTTGCCGACATCTCGACGGTCTTCCTTTGGCGATCGAGCTGGCCGCTTCTCGATTGAACATACTTTCTTCTCGAGACTTGATGCGAGAGCTCACGGGTAGACTTCAGCTTCTACGGGAACGTTCGAGCACCCGACCGTTGCGGCATCAAACGCTTTGTAGTGCGATAGACTGGAGCTACAACCTGCTCGACAAACATGAAAAACAGTTGTTCACGAACTTCTCAGTGTTCTCTGGAGGATGCAGCTTCCAGGCAGTGGAGCAGGTATGCGGAACCCGGGATATCAACGCGGAGTCCAACCTCCTCGACACTCTGGCTTCCCTGATCGACAAGAGCCTTGTCAGACAGGAAATCGTGGACGGAGACAGTCGTTTTTCAATGCTAGAGACGATCGGGGAGTGTGCCCGAACCCGCTTGGAAGAAAGCGTCGAAGCCGGGGATGTACGCAATCGCCACGCTGACTATTATCTGAGCCTGGCCATGGAAGCGGAACCGGAACTGCACGGTCCCGATCAGTTGCGCTGGCTCGATAAACTGGAACGGGAGAACGGCAACCTCCACACGGCGTTGTCCCGGTTGTTGCATGAGCGGCAGGTCAGGAAAGCACTCCAGCTGGCGGCTTCTCTGAAATGGTTCTGGTACAGATACGGCCACTTCAGCGAGGGACAAAAATGGCTGGAACAAACACTCACCGCGGCAACCGCTATAAAATATCCGGCACTTCGGGCTAAAGCTCTGGATGCTCTTGGCTGGACTTTTTTTATCCAGGGTAACTGGTCCTCCGCACGGGATCTGTATCATCAGAGCCTGCAGCTGTTTCGCGAGCACGGTGATCGCACGGGGGAGGGGACCGCACTTTCGGACCTGGGCGTGGTCGAACGGTGGTTGGGAGACCGATCCACAGGCGACCGCTGCTGCACGCAGGCGGTGGAGATCGCCCGGGAAGTCGGGGATCCGCTGCAGATTTCACTTGCTCTGATCTGGGCTTATGCTACCACCGGCGGAGTTTTTAACGGTTTCTCGCCAAGAGCAGAACTCGAGGAGGCGGTGGGGATTTCCCGGAGACTTGGTAATTTATGGGGTGTATCTCATGGACTGAACGGGCTGGGGGATTTCCTGCGAGAAACGAAGAAGTACAAAGAAGCCCGGCCTCGATATGAAGAAGCCTTGAGAGGATTCCGAAAGTTAAAAGACAGATGGATGACCGCCTGGAGTCTGGAAGGTCTAGGAACCACGGAATCTCAGCTAGGAGATTTCTGCAGCGCCAGCAGGTATTTGAAGCAAGGCCTATCGCTTTTCAGGGATCTTGGGGACAGGGGCAATACCGTGTTTATGCTTGCCAGATTAGGCATGGCGGCGCGGGCTGCCGGACGTCATCGGCAAGCAGCCCGTGTTCTGGGAGCTTGCCGGGTGCTGCGCGGAGTTGCCGTGGAAAACACCGTTGTCTGTGCCGGGAAAAACGAAGAGGAATCAAAAATAGCTTTCAGCGAATACGAGCAGGATTATCCGGAAGAGTGGTCCAAGGGGCAGGTCATGTCGTACGAGCAAGCAGTTGAGTTCGCCCTGAACAAAGTGATGGCTTGATTTGAAGTTCGTACTTAAAACTCTACCGCGGAGGTTCCGCCGCCACCGGTTTTTCATACTCAGTCCAAACAGAGCTGAAATTCGTTGCCCAGACGCTTGAGTATCGACTATAATCGAACCCGTGAATCTGAGATCCTTCAAACGGTTCGACAACACCATCAGCCGCCGACTGCAGGAGACAGCCAAAGGTCCCTGGGCTCGGAAGGCTATGGCGATAATCGCCCATTCCGCCGACTCGGTCGTGGTTGTTCCCTGCCTGTTTGTTCTCTGGTGGCTGCATGGTTTTTCCTGGCAGAGTATCGCGCTCCCCGTTGCCGCAGGCTTTGCTCTTTCCATTGTCGTCACCTCTATCGTGAAGTTTGCCGTTCGTCGGCGAAGACCCGCAGGGGACTGGGGATCGATCTACAGAAAGACCGATCCTCATTCCTTTCCCTCCGGTCATGCCTCCAGAACCATCACCATGACGATCGTGGTTCTGGCGGGCCAATGGCCCCTGATCGGTGGGGCTCTGTTTCTCTGGTCCCTGCTGGTGGGACTGTCCCGCATCATTCTGGGAGTACACTATCTCTACGACGTGCTGGCCGGTTATCTGCTAGGTGTAGGTATCGGCGCCGGGATGTGGCTGCTCATGGCCTTCGATATCCTCTTCTAGCGGAACCACCACGTGAACGATCCAGCTGGATTCCCGTGCGTCCCGGAACGGATACCGCCCTGATGGCTGCGGTCCGGGGTACAGGTGAGGCAAGTTTAGGCGCCGCCGGCCGAAGTGCTTCCGGCCTAGGCGCTTCCCGCGGCGGTTAACCTGGCCTGAACACTCCGGATCAGGTACGCAGCCAGCGGGGTATGCGGAGCAACAGCACGACTCCGATAGCCGCCATCGTGACTGCCAGGGTTACAATAATGGCTCGACTGGGCGGCGAATCCACGGCCTGACGTTTGATCAGGATCCCTAGAAAGGCCCAGAGGATCACCAGAGCATAAAACAGGTCGTTGCGGGTGAACAACACGGCCAAAGTGATCAATGCTGCCACGACCAATACCACAACGGTCCACAGTTCCTGGGAAGCGCCGAAGCGATTCCAGCCGATGTGTACAAGCACGGCGGTGACATTCGCGATGGTGGCCACGGTGATCCAGCCCAGATACACGCTGAAGGGGAGGTGCACCAGGAGCCTTTCCCGCCAGGAAGCGTTCCGTACTCCGATGCCCAGGCGCAGGTAGATGGCCAGCAGGCTCGCCAGGAGCACCAGCATCAGCACCAGGGAAGCGGAGACCCGCTGGTAGTGCCAGACAAAGATCCAGCCGATATTGGCTGCCGAGGCTACGATGAATAGGGGACCGATTTTCTGTAAAAAGTCGGCGGTGTTTCGATTCGGTGCTGCTAGCTGGTAGACGGCAAAGATCGCCAGGAGCAGGTAGATCAGTCCCCAGATAGAGAAGGTTAGACCGGCGGGGACGAACAGATTCGGATAAAGATCCGAGAGCTCTCCCGTTGTCTTTCCGTTGATCGGCAGGGCATTGGCCATTGCGTTTACTGCAACCGTGGCCAGGAAGGCGATGAGATTGAGAGATTTCAGCAGCCATAGAGTACTTGTCTTGGCCATACGACACTCCTCCTTGTGGGTTTCAACGGTAACTACATTGAATATAATTCTTCCTTATCGAGCCTGGC
>Ga0315553_10003033_pt1 | contig 13251 bp, 10 predicted proteins | sample SalMarSW160140MG_FD_203099 | JGI IMG/M metagenome (GOLD analysis project Ga0315553, IMG submission 203099) | Salt marsh sediment microbial communities from the Plum Island Ecosystem LTER, Massachusetts, United States - Salt Marsh Sediment SW1601-40 ... | reverse complement strand
GACCGACGCGGGCACGGAGAAGCACGTGCCGGTGATCGAAAAGGTGGACGGCGGCGTCAAGGTCAAGGTCGGCAGCATCCCGCACCCGATGGAGGCGGAGCACTACATCGAGTGGATCGAGCTGCTCGTGGATGGGAAAGCGGACCGCATGTTCCTGAAGCCCGGCGATGCGCCCGAGGCCGTGTACGGCATCGACAAGGAGAACATGAGCGCCCGCGAGTACTGCAACGTGCACGGGCTGTGGAAGAGCTGACGCAAGCGGACGGCGCGCGGGGGCGTTAGCCCCCGCGCAACCGCATCACTGAGAGCGAGGTGACACATGGCAGTGACCCGAGATGACGTGACCCAGGCCGCCCTCCAGCTCGAGGGCGACGGGCGAATGTTCTACCTGGACGTAGCCGAAAAGGCCTCGAACGACTTGGCCAAGAGGATGTTCGAGTCGCTGGCCCGCGACGAGCTCGATCACGTGGAATGGATCGAGCAGATGGTGCCCGGCGTGGACACGGCCGGCACGGCCAACCGCAGGCTTTACGCCAGGCTGCGGCACATCTTTGCCGACGTGCCCGAAGAGCGCCTCCGGAAGATCGCAGCCTCGGAAGGCGACGTGCAGGCCATCAACGTCGCGCTGGACATGGAGAAGAAGTCCGTCGAGGCCTACGACAAGTGGGCCGCCGAATCCGAGGACGACGATGTCAGGAAGCTCTGCGGAATGCTCGCAGACATCGAGCGCTTCCACGTCCAGGTGCTCGGCAACACGCTCGAATACCTCGAACACACTGCGGACTGGTTTATGCAGGAGGAGCAGTGGAACTTCGAGGGCGCTTAACGAAGCCACGTGGCCGGACGCGGCCCCGACCAATTGGGAGAACAGACCATGCTGAGCAAGACCATGGAAGAGGCGCTGAACAAGCAGGTGAACGCCGAGGCATACTCGGCTTACCTCTACCAGTCGATGTCCGCCTGGGCCGCTTCGCAGGGGCTGAAGGGCCTGGCCAACTGGATGGATTGCCAGGCCAAAGAGGAGATGATCCACGCGTTCAAGATCTACAACTTCATCGTCGAGCGTAACGCGCGCGTGACCCTCACCGCCATCGACGGCCCGCCGACCGAGTGGGACTCGCCGGTCGCCGTGGCCGAGAACGTGCGAGCGCACGAAGAGAAGGTCACCGGCCTGATCAACGGTCTGGTCGACCTCGCCGTCGAGGAGAAGGACCACGCCACCCGGTCGTTCCTGAACTGGTTCGCCGACGAGCAGGTGGAGGAGGAGGCCTCGGCCAATGACCTGGTGGACAAGCTGAAGCTGGCGGCCGACAGCCCGGACGGGATGATGATGATCGACCGTGAGCTGGCCCAGCGCGTGTTTACGCCCCCGCCCGCAGAGGGAGAGGCGTAAGCTCGCGGGCGGAATCGCGATAAAGTCGGTGGAGATGCTTGATGGCCGGGAACGGTGTAGACAGCGAGGCGTTCTTCTCCCTCAACTATGGCGTGTATGTCGTCGCTTCACATCGTGGCGAAAGCTTCCCACGAAGCCGACCTGCCGGGCCTCCGCAACGGTCCGACCGCGCACGTGAATGGCCGCTTTGAAGCATTAGAATGGACCTGACCATAAGGATCGCGGGTGAAGCCGGCCAAGGCGTGCAGACGACGGGGAACCTGCTCGCCGGCGCGTTCGCGCGTGTCGGGCTCCACGTCTTCGCGACCCAGAGTTACATGTCGAGGATACGAGGCGGGCTGAACTGGTTCGACGTCCGCGTCGGCGACAACGAGATGTTCTCGGGCAAAGAAAAGGCCGACGTGCTCGTGGCACTCAATTCCGACGTACTCGACCCACTGCGCCACGAGGTAACTGGACGCGGCGTGGTGCTCCTCGACGGTGCAGGCAGCGATGGCGTCATCTCGATTGAACTCTCGAAGACAGCGAAACAGCTCACCGGCTCGGCGCAAATGGCGAACACCGTTGCGGCCGGAGCGATTTTCAACCTGCTCGGATGCGGACTGGACGAGTTGTGCGACTACCTCTCCGTGCAGTTCGAGAAGAAGGGCGAGCAGGTTGTCGAGGGCAACATCCTGTGCGCCCGGCGCGGGGCCGAGCTTGCAGCTTTGATACCGGCGCTGGACGATGCGCCGAAGAGCAGCGGCGCACCCGGCACCGTGTACAACGGCAGCCAGGCCGTGGGCCTTGCCGCCGCGACCGCGGGCGTGAAACTCGTGGCCTCGTATCCCATGACGCCCGCGACCGGCACATTTACGGTTTTCGCGGGCCTGGCCGACGAGTACGGCATCGTGGTGGAGCAGGCCGAAGACGAGATCGCAGCGATCAACATGGTGTGCGGCGCCACGTACGCGGGAGTGCCGGCCATGACAACGACAAGCGGCGGCGGCTTCGCACTGATGTGCGAGGGCCTGTCGCTGGCGGGAATGATGGAGCTTCCAGTCTTTGTCCTGCTGGCACAGCGCCCAGGCCCGGCCACCGGACTGCCAACACGTACGGGGCAAGAGGACTTGGGTTTCGCGGTCCACGCGGGACACGGGGAATTCCCGCGAGCGTTGTTCGCACCGGGCACGCCACAACAGGCCTACGAACTCACTCGGCGCGCGATCGAGACCGCGCACAAATTCCAGACGCCCGCCATCTTGCTCATCGACCAGTTCCTCGCGGACGTTCAGAAGAACGCCCCGCCGCTGGACACATCGCTGCGGCCTGTCGACCGGCATATCTTGGCCGAGCCGCCGGACGACTACGTCCGCTACGCGGTGACGCCCAGCGGAATCTCTCCACGCGCACTGCCGGGGACCGGGCCGTTTGTCGTCTGCGACTCCGACGAGCACACCGAGGACGGTCACATTACCGAGGATCTCAACGTACGAATGCGCCTCCAGGACAAGCGGCTTGCCAAGATTGAAGGGCTGATCGCCGAGGCCATGCCGCCCGAACACTACGGCCCGAGCGGCGCCGGCACCCTGCTTGTAGCGTGGGGCTCAACCTACGGCCCGTGTCGCGAGGCCGTTGACATCCTGAACGCCGAAGGGAAGTCTGCCGCCATGGTTCACTTCGCACAGGTGTGGCCGTTGGCCGTCCGGGCTGTCCGTTCGCTCTTGCGAGAGGGCGAAGCGAAAAGGGTCATCACCGTCGAGGGCAATGCCACGGGGCAGTTCGCATCGATCCTGCGTGCAAGCGGTGCGCTCGATGAGCACGAGTCCATCTTGCGCTACGACGGCATGCCCTTCACAGGCGAAGGAATAGCTGCGAGGGTTGCCCAATGATAGAACAGTGGCCAGGCAGCACACCGGCGTGGTGTCCGGGTTGCGGCAATTTCTCGATACTCAAGACGCTCGACAAGGCCATCGACGGCGCAGGGATCGACCGAAGGGGCCTCGTGCTCGTCTCCGGCATCGGCCAGGCGGCCAAGCTGCCTCACTACACCCGTGCCAACGTTTTCAACGGTCTCCACGGGCGAGCGCTGCCCGCGGCCACGGGCATCAAAATCGCCAACCACAAGCTCGAAGTCGTTGTCACCAGCGGCGACGGCGACATGTACGGTGAAGGCGGCAATCACCTGATACATGCCATCCGGCGGAACGTTGGCGTGAAGCTCTTCGTACACAACAACCAGGTCTACGGCTTGACAAAGGGCCAGGCCTCGCCGACTTCCGACATCGGCTTCGTGACGAAGATTCAGACCCACGGCGTCATCCTCCAGCCGTTCAATCCGCTGGCGCTGGCCATCATTGAGGACTGCTCGTTCGTGGCGCGCTCGTTCGCGGGCACACCAGAGCACTTGCTGGAAATCATGGCCGCCGCCCTGCGCCACAAGGACGGGCTCGCACTTGTGGACATTCTTCAGCCGTGCCAGTCGTTCAACAAGGTCAACACCCACCGGTGGTATCGCGACCGGGTAAAGCCAATCGGCGACTCGCACGATCCATTCGACAGAGATGAAGCGTTGCGGTTGGCGCTCCAGTGGGGCGACGAGATTCCGATCGGCGTGATCTACCGCGGCCGCAGAAAGAGCTTTGAGTCGCAGCTTCCTGCCCTTGCGGAGAAAACGCTTTGTGAGCAGGCCGAAAGCGTTTAGAAGGAAGCCCGGCCGATGGCACAGAAGCTGACAGGCCAGAACAATACACCGGACCCGTTCACGCTGGTCATTTTCGGCGCCTCCGGGGACCTGACGCGCCGCAAGCTCATTCCGGCCGTGTACAGTCTGTTCCGCGAGGGGCTGTTGCCGGACGACTTCTCGGTGATCGGCTTTGCCCGGCGCGAGAAGACCGACGAGAGTTTCCGCGCCGAGGTGCGCGAGGCGCTCGAAACCCTTCCGGACCACGGACCGGTCGATCAGGCCACATGGGCGGAGTTCGCCGGAAGGCTCCGCTACCACCGGTCGACCTTCGAGGATGCGGAAGGCTTTCGTTCGCTGCGCGAACGTCTCGCCAGGGAGGGCGCGGTCGGCAACTGTCTCTTTTATCTCGCGGTGCAGCCAGCTTCGATCCAAGCGGTTATTGATCAACTGCGGGATTCCGGCCTCGCGCGGCCGGGCGGCGGGGACGGGGCGTGGTCGAGGGTCATCGTCGAGAAGCCCTTCGGGCGGGACCTGGCGACGGCGCGGGCGCTGAACAGGCGGCTCGCGACGGCGTTCGCCGAGGATCAGATCTTCCGCATCGATCACTACCTCGGCAAGGAGACGGTGCAAAACATTCTCGTGCTCCGTTTCGCCAACAGCATCTTCGAACCCATCTGGAACCAGAAATACGTCGATCATGTGCAGATCACGGTCAGCGAGACACTCGGCATGGAGGGCCGTGGGGCGTACTACGAACAGGCCGGCGCTCTCCGCGACATCGTCCAGAACCACATGATGCACCTGCTGTGCCTGGTGGCGATGGAAGCGCCCGGCACGCTCGCCCCGCTCACCGTCCGTGACGAGAAGGTCAAGGTGCTCCGGGCGCTGCGCCCCATCCCGCCCGAATGTATTGCCAGCGAGGTGGTCCGGGGCCAGTATGCCGGGGGGACCTGCCTGGGCGAGTCGGTCCCCGGTTATCTGGAAGAGGGCGGCGTCGCGCCCGGCTCCCGCACCGAGACGTTTGTCGCGTTCAAGGCGCTGATCGACAACTGGCGGTGGGCCGGTGTCCCGTTCTACATGCGGACGGGCAAGCGCCTCCCGGCGCGGATCACGGAGATATCGGTCCACTTCAAGGCGGTCCCGCAGGTGCTGTTCAACGCCCCGCCGATCGGTCCCATGGAGCCGAACATCCTGGCGATCCGAATCCAGCCCAACGAGGGGATATCACTTCGGTTCCAGGTCAAGGTGCCGGGGCCCGCGATGAGGATCGATCCGTTTCGAATGGATTTCGGCTACGGCAGCGCGTTCGGGGAAAGCCCCCCTGAGGCATATCATCGCCTCTTGCTCGACGCGGCGCTCGGCGATGCCACCCTGTTCACCCGCAGCGACGAGGTGGAGGCGGCGTGGACGTTTGTCGCTCCGCTCGTCGACGGCTGCGCCGCCCAGGACGGCGGAAAGCTCTCCGTCTATCCCGCCGGCACATGGGGCCCGCGGGAGGCCGACGACCTGATCTCCGCCGACGGGCGGGCCTGGTACCTGACCCGACGGCGCGGCGGCAAGCCCTGTGAGGAGCCGGATCATGGAGGGTGATTTCGGAACGGCACTCCTGCTGACCACCGGGGCGGGCCTGGCGACGACCATCGGGAGTGTTCTCGGTCTGGCGGTCCGGAAGCCCGGCGCCAAGTTCCTGGGGTTCACGCTCGGCTTCTCGGCGGGGGTGATGATTCTGGTTTCGTTCGTCGAGCTGCTTCCCGGCAGCATCGAGGAACTGGGCAAGGCCCTCGGGGCTGAGGCGGCCGGGTTTGCCTGGGCCCACCTCGCGTTCTTCGCCGGGATGACGGTGTACTTCCTGATCGACGTGTTGGTGCCGCACGAATACGTCGGCCAGCACGATCATCCCGCCGGGGCGCACACCGCCGGGCTGGCCCGGACCGGGATGCTGGTCGCGCTGGGGATCGGGATCCACAACTTCCCCGAGGGCATGGCGACGTTCGTCGGCACGCTGCAGGAAGTCAACACGGGCATCGCCATCGCCGTGGCCATCGCCATCCACAACATCCCCGAGGGCCTGGCCGTGTCGGCTCCCATCTACGCGGCGACCGGAAGCCGCCGCAAGGCGTTCTTCTGGTCGTTCCTGTCGGGGGTCAGCGAACCGGTGGGAGCCCTCGTCGCCGGCGCCGTCCTCTTCCCGTTCTTGACTCCGGTGGTGTTCGGGTGCGTGCTGGCGGCGGTCGCCGGGATCATGGTGGCCATCTCCCTGGACGAACTGATCCCCGCCGCCAAGTCGTTCGGAAGCGAGCACATGCCCATCGTCGGCGTCATCGCGGGCATGGCGGTGATGGCCGTCAGCCTGTTTCTATTGAAGTGAGAGATTATCGAGCTTCTCGTTCGGCGGACATGTCACCCGACAGCGTTTCTGGCCGGGGCCCGGGGAGGACGGAACCGGTCCGATGATCCCTCCTCATCTCACGCCCCGGACCCTCTTCCTGCGCTTTTCCGCCATGGCCCTTGCCGCGGCGCTCGGATGCAACGGCGCCCGCGAAACCGATCCGCAGCCCGGGTCCCCGCCAAAAGGTACGACCAAAATGAATAAAGCAAGCCACAAGCACACCAACCACCTCATCAACGCGACCAGCCCGTATCTGCTCCAGCACGCCCATAACCCGGTGAACTGGTATCCGTGGGGCAGGGAGGTCCTGGAAAGAGCCAAGAAAGAGGACAAGCCCATCTTTCTCTCCATCGGATACTCCGCCTGCCACTGGTGCCACGTGATGGAGCGCGAAAGCTTCGAGAACGAGGAAATCGCGCGGCTGATGAACGAGCAGTTCGTCTCGATCAAGGTCGACCGCGAGGAGCGGCCCGACGTCGATGAGATCTACATGAACGCGGTGCAGATGCTGACCGGCTCGGGCGGCTGGCCCCTGAGCGTCTTCCTCACCCCCGGCCTGAAGCCGTACCTGGGCGGGACGTACTTCCCGCCGGAGGACAAGTTCGGCCGGCCGGGATTCAGGCGGGTCCTCCTGGTCGCTTCCAAGGCATACAAGGAAAGGCGCGACGACGTGGTCAAGCAGGCGGCCGCGGTCACCCGGCGCCTCGAACAGATCACCGCAGGACCAAGCGCCTCGGCCAGGATCGACATCGGCCTGATCGGTCGGGCGGTCCGGCAGTACCGGGCCGCTTTTGACGGCCGATGGGGCGGCTTCGGCGGGGCGCCGAAGTTCCCGCCCAGCGGCGCCATTGCACTGCTCCTTCGGCACCATCATCGCAGTCCCGACAAGGACGCGTTGCAGATGGCGACGGTGACCCTGGACCGCATGGCGAGCGGCGGGATGTACGACCAGCTCGGCGGCGGGTTCCATCGCTACTCCGTCGATCAACGGTGGCTCGTTCCGCACTTCGAAAAAATGCTCTACGATAACGCGCTGCTCGCGGCTGTCTATCTGGACGCATACCGGGTCACCGGCAAGCCGCTCTGCCGGCGGGTCGCGCGCGAGACGCTGGACTATGTGCTCCGCGTGATGACCGACGAAGCGGGCGCGTTCCACTCGGCGCAGGACGCCGATAGCGAGGGTGAGGAGGGCAAGTACTACGTTTGGAGCCCCGAGGAGATCGGAGAGGTCCTGGGCGAGAAGGACGCCGGCCTGCTCATCAGCTATTACGGCGTGGCCGAGGACGGGAACTTCGAAGGCCGCAACATTCTTCATCTCCCCGCGTCCATTGAAGAGTTCGTGAGGAAGGAAGGGCTCAAGCTGGACGAGTTCCGGCGCCGCCTGGACGGGATGAAGCAGAAGCTGCTGGCGGCGCGGGATCGGCGGGTCCCGCCCGGTAAGGATGACAAGGTGCTGACCGACTGGAACGGCCTGATGATCTCGGCGATGGCGCGGGGGTACCAGGTATTGGGTGACGAGAGATACCGCGCCGCCGCAGAGCGCGCCGCAGACTTCATCTTCACCCGGATGCGGCCGAAGGGGCGCCTCCTCCACACCTACCGTGCCGGCCGCAGCCACATCGACGCGTTCCTCGACGACTACGCGTTCATGCTTCAGGCCTCCGTCGACCTCTATGAGGCCACGTTCGACGTCCGGTGGATCGATCGCGCCAACGGCCTGCTGCGCGAGATGACGGACAAGCTGTGGGACGAGAACTCGGGCGGGTTCTTCTCGACGCCGAAGGGCAAGGCGTATCTCCTCGTTCGGGGCAAGGATGCCCACGATTCGGCTCTGCCCGCCGGCAACGCCATCGCCGCCCACGCGCTGCTGCGGCTGGCCAGGCTGACGGGCGATCAGGATCACCCCGCGAAGGCGGAAAAGACGCTCAGCCTGTTCCTCTCCCACGCCGCGCGCGCGCCTCGTGGCTTTGCCCGGCTGCTGTCCGCCGTTGATTTTTATGTCGGACCCTCCCGCGAGATCGTCATCTCCGGCAGGGCCGAGGATGCCCGGACGGCGAGATTGCTGGCGGCGGTGCGGGGGTGTTATCTCCCCAACGCCGTGGTTGCTCTGGTCGATCCGACGTCCGCGTCGGCGGGTGCTGCGGTGAAGGCGCTCCCGTTGCTTGACTCACGGTTGCTGGTGGACGGCAAGCCGGCCGCTTACGTGTGCGAGAATTACGCCTGCAAGGCGCCGGTGACCTCGGCGGATGCGCTGGTGCAGCTACTTGAAGAACGGCCCTCGGGGCGCTAGGCTGAACGCAAACGTTCTGGGGCGTGGGGCAAAAAGAAGGAGTGAGATTATGGCGGAGCAGTTCAACGCGGACGAAGTGTTTGAGATCGCGGAGCAGATCGAGCGGAACGGCGCGAAGTTCTACCGCCGGTCGGCCCAGGTCGCCGGGGACCCGGGGGCGCGCAACCTGCTGGTGGAACTGGCCGACATGGAAGACCGGCACGAGCGGGTGTTCGCCGCCATGCGAGACGACCTGCGGAGGGAGGACCCGAAATGGCTGCCGAAGTTTTTTGATGCCGACGGCGAAAACCAGGCGGCTCTGTACCTCCGGGCGGTCGCCGAGGGACGGGTCTTCGACTTGAAGGGCGACCCGGCCGCGGACGTCTCGGAGGATACCTCATTGCCCAGCATCCTCCAGATCGCGATCGGCCTCGAGAAAGAGTCCGTCGTCTTCTATCTCGGGATCAAGGAGGCGATGCCTCCCGGCCTTGGGTGGGAGAAGCTGGACAATATCATCCGTGAAGAGATGGGCCACATCGCCAGTCTGACCCAGCAGCTCGCCGCGCTGAGCGGATAAGGCGCCGCACGCGCACTGGATTATTGAGGCCCATGTAATCAAAGGAAAGCAGAGACGGGCTGGCTTTCTGTAGCCGAGGCCCATGGCCTCGGAAAGGGACGCGTCGCTGGTTCCGCTTCTGACTGGACTTTTCCAGAGAGCAAATTATCGAAATTACTGCTCAAGTTTTGGGGATGAAAAGGATGATACCCACATGCATAGGGCCTCGAAGAAAAGTTGCCGGGGAGAACTATGCCTGGAATCGTGGAATTCCCGTCGCTTGTGCAGAATGCAATCAAGCGATTTGGCCACTTGTTTGCGAACGAGCCGGAACGAGTACATTTCGGCGAATACCTCACGGGGTTGCTGGTGGCAAGCCGCAAGACAGTCACCGGCATCAACGCGGAATTCGCGATGACGACGGACCAGTCGTGCCTGAACCGGTGGATCACGCAGGTAGGGTGGGACCCGGAGCAGCTGAACGAGGCTCGCTTGGCGTGGCACCAGAAGGCCCCGTCGACTCGCTACTCGAGGCAAGGAGTGATCGCCATCGACAACGTTCTGATCGACCACGACGGCAAATGCATCGAGGACGTCGGCTGGTTTTGGGATCACGCGGAGAAGAGGAACAAGATCGCTCACGACTATCTGATCGCCAATTACGTCTGCACGTCGGGCACCGAAACGTTTCATCGGGACGGGAAGCAACACCTCGGGCTGGGTGACTGTCAGTTGAGAAGCGGCGAGGGCCAGACCCGGCACATGTACCTCGTCATCCTCGCGCACAGTCTGCTCGTGGCCGAGTTGCGGCAGGGCTGTGCGCGTGAATCGGCTCGGAACGTCGCCGCGACCATTGGCGAAGCTTGCCGGTCCTCGCTGCGGGAGGTGCTCAGCAAGACAATCGCCTGGGCCATCGACCGTGCAACGAATCATAACTGGGACCACAAGAGAATCACCGCCGTCTTGGCATTATCTTGAAGCTGCAAAAGTCCAGTTACTAACCTGCGAGACCTCGACAGCGTGTTCCGACGCGGGCCGATGAGCGTGAAGAGCGAAGACACCTGTCTCGTCGGAGACGTCACGTTCGACATGGAACACGGCAACGCGGAGGTCGACGTCGTCGAGCCCTGCCGGCGTTTCCTCGAGCAGAAAAAACAATCCGGCCAGCTCGTGCTGCCGAAGGGCGTGAAATACTCGTTCGCCGGCACATACGAAAGCCAACTGCGCGCGCAGAAGACGCTCTCGATCGTTCTCCCGCTCGCGCTGTTCGTGATCTTCATGATCCTGTACTTGCAGTTCCGCACGGTGCCGACCACGCTGCTCGTGTTCAGCGGGATCGCCGTCGCGTGGCCGGGCGGGTTTCTGCTCATCTGGCTCTACGCCCAGCCATGGTTCCTAAACGTCGCAATGTTCGGCGTCGAGATGCGCGAGCTGTTCGGCATGCACACCATCAACCTGAGCGTCGCCGTGTGGGTCGGGTTCCTGGCGCTGTTCGGCATCGCGTCCGACAACGGCGTGGTCATCGCCACGTATCTGGACCAGAGCTTTGCGGCGCAGGAGGTCGATTCGGTACAGGGCATCCGGGACGCGACGGTCGCCGGAGCAGTGCGCCGCATCCGGCCGTGCCTGATGACCTCGGCCACCACCATTCTGGCGCTGCTGCTGGTGCTCACCTCGACCGGCCGCGGCGCCGACGTAATGGTCCCCATGGCCCTGCCGGTCTTCGGCGGAATGCTCGTCGTGCTCATCTCGGAGTTCGTCACGCCCGTCCTCTACTGTGCCTTCAAGGAATTCAAGCGGCACACGGGCATTGGCGACGGGTGGCTCGGCCTGCTGTTGTTTGGAACCGGCATGCTCGCCGTGCTTCCGATGATAATGTATTGCTGGAACAAAGAGCACGGGCGCGGACAGGAGGGGTGAGGGGGAGTTGGCGGCACAGGAATTCTGAAAATTCTCCGCCCATAAGCCTTGACAATAGCGAAGGGGGGGGTATAATAAGGTACTTGGGTGGCCGCGCGCAGCGCGGCGGCCTGCCGTTCTTTCTTGCTCTTTGACAATCGGATACTGCGTGCAGCGTTGACGAGTGTGGAGCTCTCGCGCCCCGTTGAGGGGCGTGATGCTCAATCACCTTGCCGCAGTCCGGTCTTTAGTCGGCCCGGGTTGCGGTTTGTATCAACCTCTTCATCAAAATCCGCCTTTGGCGGATGGCGATAATTCATGGAGGGTATGATACCGGCTCAGAACGAACGCTGGCGGCGTGGATAAGACATGCAAGTCGCACGAGAAACCGTTTTTCGGAACGGGACTAGAGTGGCGAAAGGGTCAGTAATGCATAGACAACTTGCCCTCCGGTTCGGCATAACTCGCCGAAAGGCGTGCTAATTCCGGATGTGATGCCACATCGCATGTTGTGGCATGAAAGGCGGGGACCCTTCGGGGCCTGTCGCCGGTGGAGAGGTCTATGTCCTATCATGCCTGTTGGTGAGGTAACGGCTCACCAAAGCTTACGGGTACGGGGCCTGAGAGGGTGTTCCCGGACACTGGGACTGAGACACTGCCCAGACTCCTACGGGAGGCAGCAGTCGAGAATCGTTCACAATGGGCGCAAGCCTGATGACGCGACGCCGCGTGTGGGATGGAGGCCTTCGGGTTGTAAACCACTGTCGCAGGGGAAGAAAGGCACGGATGCTAATATCGTCCGTGTTTGACGTTACCCTGAGAGGAAGCCACGGCTAACTCCGTGCCAGCAGCCGCGGTAATACGGAGGTGGCAAGCGTTGTTCGGAATTACTGGGCGTAAAGGGTGCGCAGGCGGTTTGTTGTGTTCGATGTGAAATCCCCCGGCTCACCCGGGGAACTGCATCGAAAACTGACAGACTCGAGTGCAGGAGAGGAGAGCGGAATTTCCGGTGTAGCGGTGAAATGCGTAGATATCGGAAGGAACGCCAGTGGCGAAAGCGGCTCTCTGGCCTGCAACTGACGCTGAGGCACGAAAGCCAGGGTAGCGAACGGGATTAGATACCCCGGTAGTCCTGGCTGTAAACGATGGGCACTACGTAGTGGGACCTCTGACGGTTTCACTGCCGGAGTTAACGTATTAAGTGCCCCGCCTGGGGACTACGGCCGCAAGGCTAAAACTCAAGGTAATTGACGGGGGCTCACACAAGCGGTGGAGCATGTTGCGTAATCGAGGCAACGCGAAGAACCTTACCAGGGCTTGACATGCACGGATTAGCCCGTCGAAAGGCGGGGGACGCCCTTTGGGTGGAACGTGCACAGGTGTTGCATGGCTGTCGTCAGCTCGTGCCGTGAGGTGTCGGGTTAAGTCCCACAACGAGCGAAACCCCTATCCTTAGTTGCCAGCGAGTAATGTTGGGGACTCTAGGGAGACTGCCAGTGTTAAACTGGAGGAAGGTGGGGATGACGTCAAGTCATCATGGCCCTTATGCCCTGGGCTGCAAACGTGCTACAATGGCCGTCACAAAGAGACGCGAGACCGCGAGGTGGAGCAAATCTCAAAAAGGCGGCCCCAGTTCGGATTGAAGGCTGCAACTCGCCTTCATGAAGGTGGAATCGCTAGTAATCGCGGATCAGCAATGCCGCGGTGAATGTGTTCCTGAGCCTTGTACACACCGCCCGTCAAATCACCCGAATGGATCGCACCCGAAGTCGCAAAGCTTTCGGGCCAGCGCCGAAGGTGCGGTTGGTAAGGGGGATTAAGTCGTAACAAGGTAGCCGTACGGGAACGTGCGGCTGGATCACCTCCTTTCTAAGGATAACTTAGACCCGTCGCGGTGGCGACATCGCGGCGCGGAACGTCAGCGCACTCCGAACCGCCGCACGCAGCCCGGTTGTTATTAGCACAAGCCCCAATGACCAAATCCCAATACCCAACTGAACGCGCGATCCCGCTTGGGATTTGGGGCTTGGTCGTTGGGGTTTCCTTTTTCTCGGGCCCGTAGCTCAGTTGGCTAGAGCGC
>Ga0315553_10003031_pt1 | contig 13252 bp, 14 predicted proteins | sample SalMarSW160140MG_FD_203099 | JGI IMG/M metagenome (GOLD analysis project Ga0315553, IMG submission 203099) | Salt marsh sediment microbial communities from the Plum Island Ecosystem LTER, Massachusetts, United States - Salt Marsh Sediment SW1601-40 ... | reverse complement strand
GGGCGCGCAGACCGTCGGCGAGCGGTACGAATACAGGATCACGCACGAGGACGCCCCGGCGCTCGCGGATGATTCAATGACGGTACGGCCGGGCGGGCCCGACGACACCTCGGTTCTCGCGGCCTTGTACGACACGAACCCGGTCCGGTTCGTTCGCTCACAGGAAGACTGGCAGACCTGGCTGACCGCGGGCCGCTGCTCGAACGCCGTAGGGTGCCCGATGATCGGGCAGGTCGACGGCAAGCCCGTCGCGTACGTCGTCCACAAGTACGAGAACATCCGCCAAGAACTCATCTCGGCAGCCGGAGAATGGGCCGGCGCGCCGGAGCACGTCGCCGGGATACTTGCCGTGCTGGCGACCGACCGCGAGCGGGATTACGTGGAAGTCAGCGCGGACCCCATCGCCGACGGCGGGCTCGTCCGACTGCTGGACGGCGCGGGCATCTACCGCAAGGTGACCCCCTTCGGCGCGACCGTTAAGGTACTCCGCCCGTCGGTGCTGTTCGAGAAACTGCGCGCGCGGTTGGAGTCACCCGCGCGCGACATCCGGATGACGGACGGCGGCGGCGGCGCGAGGCTGGAGCTGGGCGCCGACGAGCTCGCCTTGCCCGCCGAGGACGTGGCCCGCGCGTTCTTCGGTGACCCAGAGAGCGCCGTGCCGAAGAAGTTCGACGCGGCAGGAGCGCTCCGCCGAGCGGTGTTGGACACGTTTCCGCTCCCCCTCCCCCACTACGGCTACAACTACGCCTAGCCGGACTTCCGTTCGAGCGATTCGACGAGTTCGACGATGGCGTCCGTGTCGGCCATGCTCTCGATCACGGCATCCGCGCCGGGAAGCTGGTCAGGGGGGAACGTACTCGAGAACGCGATGACGTGCATCCCCGCCGCCTTCGCCGATTCGATGCCGGAGACGGAGTCCTCAAATGCCGTGCAATGCTGCGGCTCAACTCCCAGCCGCTCGGCACACATGAGATATGGTTCCGGGTGCGGCTTGTGCCGGCAGACGTCTTCGTTGGTGACGATGGCGCTCACGAGCTCTGCCAGGCCGAAGCGCTCGAGCACCGTGTTGACCGCCGCCAGCATCGCCGAGCTTGCGACGCCGATCCGCCGAGTCTTCGCCAGGCGACGCATTAGTTCGGGCAGCCCCTCAAACGTCTCGGACTCGGCGGCGACCATCCTGAGGAAATGGCCCCGCTTCTCGTCCCGCAATGCCTCCGGCGTGTCCGGCAGGCCGAACCTCTCGATTACCACGCCGGCGAAGGTCAGGTCGTGCCGCCCGATGCTCCAGGTATAGTCCGTGTCGGACACCACGACACCGCGCGGGCCGAATACCTTTTCCCACGCGACGCGATGCAGGGGCTCGCTGTTCACGAGCACGCCGTCGTTGTCGAACAGTACCGCGTTCATCCGGCTGGTGGTACGAGAAGCTGGGCGGGAAGCTTCGGTCAATTGATCTCAAGTCCGTCGAAGAGGGACTGGAGCGCGTCGGGGTTGGGTGCGTTCGCCAGGGCCTCACGTTTCGTGACCAGATGCCTCTGGGCCAAATCGTGGATGCTGTGGGTGAAGTCGATCATGCCCTCGCTGCCGCTTCGGCGCATTACGTCCTGGATTTTCTGATCTTCGCCCTCGTCGATGTGTTTTTGGATGGGCGGGGTGCAGATCATCACTTCATACGCCGGCACGCGACGGCGCCCCGGCTTCATGGAGCGCAGAAGCTTCTGGCAGAGCACGGCGCGGAGATTGAACACCAGGCTCTTGCGCACCTGGCGTTGCCTGTCGCCGGGGAAGAGGTCAAGCAGGCGGCCGATCGCCTGGGGCGCGCTGGCGGCGTGGAGCGTCCCGAACACCAGGTGGCCGGTCTCGGCGGCGCCCAGGCCCGTGGCAACCGTCTCTGCGTCCCGCATCTCCCCCATCAGGATGACGTCGGGGTCCTCGCGCAGCGCGTACTTGAGCGCGCTTTCAAACGTGTTAGCGTCGATTCCGATCTCACGCTGGTTGATGAGCGCCTTGTCGTCCTGGAAGATGTATTCGATCGGGTCTTCCAGCGTCAGGATGTGGCATTTCCGTGTGTGATTGATGTGGTCGATCATGGCGGCGAGGGTGGTGGACTTGCCGCTGCCGGTCGCCCCGGCCAGGACGACCAGGCCGGAATCGCTCTTGCAGATTCGTTTGAGCGTGGCCGCCGGCATCAACAGTTCTTCAAACGTCGGGACGACCGGGTTCACGTAGCGCGCCGCCATGCTGACCACGCCCCGCTGATAGAAGATGTTGACCCGCACCCGGCACTCCTTGGCGGTCGAGTGCGCCAGGTCGACGCTGCCGGTGGCCTGGAGCACTTCGCGTTGGTCGTCGTTGAGGGTCGAGAACGCGAGCGACTCGGCCTGCTCGACGGTGACGGGCGGCATGTCCAGCGATCGCAGGACCCCGCCGATGCGCATCATGATGGGCGAGCCGACCTTCAGGTGCAGATCGGATGCGCCCAACTGCGGCATCGTGTCGAAGAACACATCGATTCCCGCTTCGTCGGCGGGGCGGTCGCTACGATACGGCATCCGGGCCTCCATTCCTGTCGAGCAGCCCATGGGCCGCGGATTATACGAAGGCGCACAAATCCTTTCAAGCACCTCAGGTCAGTTACATGTTCGGCTGTTAGGGCGGTAAGTTCAGCGGAGTTGTCGTTTCGAGAACCGGAGCGGGACACAGCGGAGCCCTACTAGCCCTCCAGCGGAAGGCCCCGTTGTTCCGGCTGCGCTATCCGTTGATGGGGCGTTCGTTGAGCGGCTTGCACGCGTAGCCCTCACCGGCGCTCGGCAGCGGCTGGACCGGCTCGCCGAGCAGGAACTCGCCCTTCTGGATCCACTCCTTGAGGATCTCCGTGATCTCGACCGCCTTGGGATAGCTGGACAGTGCCGCGGTCGGCACTTCCTTGCCCTGGACGGTGATCTTGCCGGCCCGGAGTTCCGCGTAGGTGACCTCGCCCAGGTCGCCCGGCTTGCAGTTCGGATACGCTTCGCTGTAGTCGATGATCGGGGCGGTGATGTCGGCGTCGGTCACGGCCGTGTACTGGCAGATCTCCTCGTTCAGGATGGGGATGGGAATTCCGAGCCCGACGGTCAGCGTGCATCCGTAGCCGCGGAAGGACGTGCCCACCAGGAATTCGGGCGACATGTGCTTCAGGTCGCCGAGCACGGCGAGCGTTCCGGCGCCGCCCCGGGGCACGCCGTTGTCCCGGCGCGGGACGTTCGGGTTGTGCTGGGTGCCGTGCCACACGATGTAGCCGACGCCGCCGCCGAGGAAGATCCGCGTACCGATGCCCAGCGTCTTGTAGTACGGATCGTTAAGCAGCGGTGAAAGCTGCCCCGCGCTGCAGTAGTTGGCGTTGCCCAGATTCGCCTTCAGCACGCCCATGTACGTGTAGATGATCCGGTCCGACACGTTGACCGCGCAGTTGTAATTCTGGTAGCAGTTGCGCGGGTTGAACAGGACCGCCTCGTTCAGATCCTTGATGTTGATGTACGTTTCGAGCTTCCTGCGCGGGTAGCAGTCCGTCCCGTAGGCGCGGGCGACGAGCCCGATGTCCTTGCCCGCCACCAGGTCCTGGATGACGTGGCCACCGCCATACTTGAACGCGCCCGGGTAGACCTTGTTGAGCGGGTCATCCTCGGCCACTGCGGTGGCGCCGATCTGGATGTCGACCGCGGCGAGGCCGGCGTACACGGGCACATCATTCAGTGTGGTCTTGCCGCCGCCGAACTTCATGCGCGGGCTGGTGTGGCCCACGTTCAGGTAGGCGCCCGAGGAACACATCGGCCCGAACGTCCCCGTGGTGACTACGTCCACCTCTTCCGCCGCCTTCTTGACCCCTTTCTCGGCGACGATGTCGATGATCTCCGCCGCGGTTACGACCACCGCCGCTCCCTTTCGTATCTTCTCGTTGATCTCGGCTACGGTCTTCGGCACGCTGCACCTCCTGGCGAATCGTTCACCTGAGAGTCAAACCATCGTTTCAGACATCATCGGAAGAGAGTTCAGGAGAGGGCCCTTTCGGGCCTGGACATGCCACATAGGGCGTGCTTCCCCCGTCCGGCCGCGGTGGCCGCGACCGTACGTCTGCGTTTCGGTGCAGAGCGCGGCCGAGCGCCGCTTCCGGCCTTCTGACGGCTTCGCCCGTCGCGCAAGAGCTTGAAGACCGCGCACTCCGGGCAGTTGGTGCCGCGGGCGCCCGCGGCGGGCCGGCTGTCACCGGCGCAGAAACTCCCCGTGAGCAGCCAGCACATCTCGCCCTGGTTGAGCTTGTATGCGGGGCATGCGAGGCGCGCCGGAGCCGCACACCGCTTGACCTCCCAGCAGTTGGCGGCGCACTGATGCGTGCCAAGACGATGCGAAGCCAGAAGCAACGTCAGGATTCGGACGCGACGCGGCGAGGGGCGCCGCGTGCCCAGTTCGTAGCTCCGCGCCACGTCCGCAGAAACACCCAGCAGCTCGGCGAACTCCTCCAGGCTCCTGCCGAGCCCGCGACGGATTTCGGCGATCAGTCCTGGCGAGACGGATTGAATCCTCAACGGAATCATACGCGCTTTATATCCGAGCGAGCGTTCGGTGTCAAGACAAATTTACCGCGCATTTTCGTAGGATTTCGCCAAAGGACCAACCGCCGCCCTGGTCCGCCGCCGCCCTGCTTCGCAGGGGCCCTGGCCGTGTTTTGACATTTCGTCGTGACGTTGGTAGTATGCCCTATCGAGCGCGGGCGTCTCGCAGGGACAGGTCAATGCCGAAGAAATGCCTGATCATTGCAAACCCGATCTCCGGGCTCGGATTCGGGCGCCGGAATGCCCCGCTGCTCGAAACGCAACTGCGCGAAAACGGCTATGAGGTCGAGCTGTTCTGGACGACCGCGCAGGGCGCCGCCCGCGCCGCAGCGGAAGAGGCGGACGCCGACGACGTGTCGGTCATCCTGTGCGTCGGGGGCGATGGCACGCTGAACGAGATCGTCAACGGCGTGGGCGACAAACGCATCCCCGTGACCATCTTTCCAACAGGGACCGGCAATGTGCTCGCGAAAGAGTACGGTATTCCGTACAACGTCTCGCGCGTCTGCGAGATGATTGTCCACGGCCGGACGAAGTGGCTCGACGTCGGCGTCATCGGCAACCGCCGCTTCATTTTGTTCGCCGGCGCGGGCTTCGACGCGGCCGTCACGATGTCATTGCAGCGGCGCCGCACGGGCCGGATCAGCATGCTCAGCTACGTGTCGCCGGTCCTGAGGGCCCTGGTCACTTACCGGTTCCCGGAAATAGAGGTGACAGTCGACGGTCAGCTCGCCGGGACTGCCACCTGCGTAATCGTCAGCAACGTGCACAGCTACGGCGGCCCGTTCGAGTTCACCCAACAGGCCGATCCGACGGACGGCCTGCTCGACGTCTGCCTGATGCGGGGACGGAGCCGTTGGGACCTGGTCCGCTACATGTGGGGCGGGCTGCGGCGCCGCCTGCTCCGATACGAGGACACGAAGCACCTGCGGGGCGCGGTGATCGAGCTCGACTCGAAGTCCGACGTGCCCCTTCAGGCGGACGGCGATTTCATCGGGCATTCGCCGGTGAAGATCGAGCTGCTCCACGCGCGACTACCGGTGATCGTGCCATAAGGCGTTCATCGACGATGGACTGGGAAGAGATCGAGCTGGAACTGGCATCCATCGCCCAGCGGCTGGGCATCGAGGTGCGTCACATCCGCTACGAGGGCGAGGGCGGGTTGTGCCTCATCCGCGGCAAGCGCGTGCTGGTGATCAACGACTGGCTCGACTCGCCCGACCGCGCCGCCGTGATGGCCAAGGGGCTGGCTACACTGCCGGAGGTCGACCAGATGTACGTGGTGCCCGAGGTCCGGCGACTCTTCGAGAAGTATGCTTCGGAAGGACATGACTCATGAAGCTCGCCGAATTCCAGCGGTTGATCGAACGAATCTATTTCGAGCGCGACAAGGCCCGCGGGGCGAGCGGGACGTTCATGTGGTTTCTCGAGGAGGTGGGCGAGCTCGCCACCGCGCTCCGTGAGAATCAAGACCGGCAGCAGCTCGCCGAGGAGTTCGGGGACGTCCTCGCCTGGCTATGCACGCTGGCGAGCATCTCGGGCGTCGAGATGGCGGAGGCGATCCAGAAGTACGCCGACGGCTGTCCCTACTGCCACCAGACGCCGTGCAGTTGCTCGAATAAAAAGTGAGGAGAGCTATGGAAGCACCGGGGCGTGGGAGCGCGGAAACATCAGGCGTGAGGTCTCTGCCTATCCGTTGCGCCGCGTGTGTTTGAGATGCTAGAATTGTAGGTCGTGGGAACGAGTTCGCTCGGGAGGGCGTTCGAAAATGGCCAAGCGCAAGGGCAGCCTGCTGCTCCAACTGACCGTCAGCCTCAGCCTGGCGATCGTGTTCCTCAGCCTCGCGTCGTTCTACTACCAGTATCAGGTCGAGAAACACATCTTGATGGGAAGCATCCGCAGCGACCTGATGCGCCAGGCCGGCCTGCTGCGGGCCTGGCTCGAGAAGGCGGCGACCCCCGAAGGGCGCGAAAAGGTTGCCGCGCAGTATATTGAAACCGTCGACCATCTGGACAAGGTCAAGCAGGAGATCATGGTCGTCGACGCGCAGGGCAAGGCCGTGGCGACCAACATCGAAAAAGCCACCGGGCACCCCCTCCTGGACGAGGTGATGGCCAAGGACGCCCCTGCCGAGGGGAAGTGTCTGGAAATGGACGGCAAGTACATCATTGCCCTTCCCTGCTACGTGGACCAGAAGCTCGTGGCCGGGGTACTGCTCAAGCAGCCGCTCACGGCGGTCGGTCGGCTCGCGGATTCGCTCATGTTGGGCGCGTTCGTGCTGCTGGCCATCACGCTTGTCATCATCGTGCTCGTGGTCCACTACGTGCTGCGGGTCAAGGTGCACCAGCCGATGCAGGCGATCTTCATGCAGCAGTACCGCATCCGCGAGGGCGACCTGGCGAAGATCGAGGCGGAGGATCCCGCCAACGAGTTCTCCGACCTCTACGCGATGTATAACGAAATGGTTGTCCGCATCGCCGAGCAGAAGAGGGCCATCTTCGACCAGAAAGACCACGTAGCGCTCGCCCAGCTTGTGCGGCAGACCATCGCCAAGCTGACCAGGCCGCTGGACGAGATTCTCACCAAGAGCCGGGCGCTCCTCGAGCAGCCGTCCTCGCTGTCCGATACGGACCGCGTGACGTTGAAGGAGGTCATCGCCAACATCACGCGAATGGCCCGCGAGCTCAAGGCGATCGTCGTGGAAGGCGACAAGAGCGCCACGTGGCTCAAGCGCGAGGCCGAGAAGGTCGACGAGCACACCAAGGAGTCTGGCGACGGCGAAACCGGGGCCGGTGCGTAGCCGATCAGCGCCCTCCCCTCCCCGCTTGCGTTCGCTCGACAACCAGCCAGTAACCGATCATGCGCGGATCGCCCTTTTTCGCTTGGGCCTCATCCCACCCTTGCGAATAGACCCCGACCCGATTGAGCTTCTTGTCGTGCTCGTAGACCATTCTCCCGCCCGGCCCTGCGGATCTCGGCAAGTGCGGTGCTGTTACGTGCAACACTTTCCCGCAGTTCCTTCAGCACCCAGTCTTCAAGTTTCCTGGCCTTTGCAATGGACCCCACTCCGTTGCGGACTGACAGCTCCCCGTAGGCTTTCGGCGAGAGGTCGTTCTCCGCCACGAGCTTCCGCGCGCGCTCCAGCGCTCCCACCACCGTTGGAACGCTATTGGCCTTTCTCATCCGGGCGTTGTACTCGTCCATGTACTCCTGCAACGTCTCCGGCTTGTTACCGAGGCCAGAGCATCCGCCGCAGACACCCCAAACACACAGGGCGACCAACGCAACGGCAACCGTGTTTCTCACGAATGTGTCCCTTTTCGCCGATTTCCCCCGCCCGATTCGGGGCGCCCTCATAACCCCCTCCGCCACAATCGGTTACAAATCCTCATAGTGCCAGGCACTATGACACTAGGCACTATGACACTATGACGACTCACTATCGCGTCATCTTCGGTTCGGGGATTTCGTGGAGGAGCATGCGGACCAGCTCGACGGTGTCGATGCCTTCGGCCTCGGCCTGGAAGTTGGCGCCCAGGCGGTGCCGCATGACCGGGATGGCGACGTCGCGGATGTCCTGCGGGTCTACGTTCAGCCGGCCGTCCATTGCGGCCATGGCCCGCGCCCCCATCACCAGCGCCTGCCCGGCCCTCGGCCCGGCACCCCAGTCGATCATCTCACGCACGAACTTGGGCGCGCGCTCGTCCTTTGGCCGGCTGGCGCGCACGATGTTGGTGGCGTACTTGATCACGTAGTCGGACACGGCGATGTGCCCCACCACCTCCTGCATCCGCAGGATGTCCTGGGCCGTGAATACCGGCTGGAGCTCCTTGTAGCTGCCCAGCGTCGTGAACCGGATGATCTCCTCCTCTTCCTCCTGCTGCGGATAGTCGACGAAGATGTTGAACATGAACCGGTCGAGCTGCGCCTCGGGCAGCGGGTAGGTGCCTTCCTGTTCGATGGGGTTCTGTGTGGCAATGACGAAGAACGGCTCGGCCAGGGAGAACGTCTCGTTGCCGACGCTGACCTGCTTCTCCTGCATTGCCTCGAGCAGCGCGGCCTGCGTCTTGGGCGGGGTCCGGTTGATCTCGTCGGCCAGGATGATGTTGGCGAAGATCGGGCCGCGCAGGAACTGGAACGACCGCCGGTGCGTCCGTTCGTCCTCCTGCATCACGTTCGTGCCGGTGATGTCGGACGGCATCAGGTCCGGCGTGAACTGAATTCGTCTGAACGACAGGCGGATAATCTGTGAGATGGCGCGCACCATCAGCGTCTTGGCGAGGCCGGGCACGCCGACGAGGAGGCAGTGGGCGCGGCAGCAGATCGCCGCCAGCATCTCGTGGATCACCTGCTTCTGGCCGATGATCGCCTTCGCCATCTCCTTCATCATCAGGTCGCACTTGTTGGAGAAGTCGGCGACCAGTTCTTCGATGTTCACGGGGCCATTCGACACGTTGTCCTCCCGTCATTTCTGCAAACAGACCAACGGCTATTTCGGCGCGCGGCGCACGTAGATACCCTCGCCGGTCTTCGGCTTGTACCGGGTCGTCACCAGTCGCATGATCGTCTCGCCGACGGACCTCAGCTCGGCCAGGTTCCGGTTGCGCCTGCGGATGTAGAACGTCTTGTGCAGCTTCGCCACCAGCGGCTCGACAAGCGTTACGCCGTATTGCCCGGCCGATATCTCGTTCTTGATGAACCCGACCAGCACGTAATCGATCTTGGGGGGAGGCGGCGGCTTGGGCTGGTCGTCGTCCGGCTCCGGCTTTACGACCTTCGGCATCCTGGCGCGGTGCTTGGCGAGAAGGCGCCGTGCCTGCAGATAGCGCCCCCGGTTCTTCCCGATGGCGGAGTAGTCCTTGACCGGCGTCTGGATCTTGTTAACGTCGTCCACGAACCGGATCTCGGTCCAGCCTTCAAACGCGGGGAACACGATGGGGAACGTGGCTGTCTCACCCTGGTTGATGGCCGGCGGGGCAAGTACGCGCGCTCTCGCGCCCAGCAACTCCTTCAACGTGGGGTCTTCGGGCACAAGGGACTCCACGGGCTTGCCGGCGGCGTCTTTCAGCGGCCGGCCGTCCCTTTCCACGGCCGCTCGCATGGCCCCCAACTCCAGCTTCACGCCGGACAAATTCGCCACCGCCACCATCACCCACGAATACTTCTTCGGGTCGAGCGGCAGCAGGGCGGCCTCCTCGCGGGTGGGCATCCGAAGAGCGATCTCGACCATGCCCGGCTGAAGGCCGTAGTACGTGCGGGGCGCGCCCTTGGGGTACATTGCCGCGGCGAGCAGGATCGAGTCGAGCGCCGGATCATACTTCGCCGCCTCGTACAGGCGAACGGCCTCCAGCACCATCGCGTCGAGCAGCTTGTGGGGGTTCCGGCCCGAGTACTCGACACAGGTGCGCTCCAGCCGCTTCAGCGTCTTGACGGCGCGGCGAATCTCGGCAGTGCCGGCCTCCGCCGCGTGCGCCTGGGGGATCGCCAGGCCGGCGGCGAGCACAAGTCCAACTTGACAGGCTCGGAAACCGAGCCTACAATGATTTCCGAGCATGGCGGACCCAAAAGACAAGACGAGCGCGCCTCCAGAAGTGCCGGACGATGGACCGCGCGACCCGGTCAAACGGCGCAAGCAGGCCTTCTGGATGGTCCTGATCTGCCTTATAGTCATCATAGTGACGTTCGTCATGATAGTCAATGAGTTGACGCACTAGGCCCGCCAGGAGGACCATACGCTTGCCCAAGCCACCCGGCCTGACACTTGCGGCCCTCAAATCCCGGCTGGCCGACGGCCGGATTGCGCCGGTGTACCTCATCAGCGGCACCGAAAGCTTCCTGGCGGACGAAGCGATGCGTTCCATCGCCGCGGCCATCAAGGCGAAGGCCGGCGACTACGCCCGCAGCTACTATCACGGCGACGAAGCCGACCTCGCCACCATTCTCGGTCTGCTGCGGACGATGGACCTGTTCAGCCCCAACCGGCTGGTGATCGTGTCGCCCGCCGACCACTTCGTGCAGCGACACCCCGCTCCGCTGGCAGGGTACGCGTCGGCGCCGCCCCCACACGCTTTTCTGGTGCTGGTTGTCGTCAAGGCGGACGCCCGGAAGAAACTCACCAAGGCCGTGGAGAGCGCGGGCGGACTGGTCGCATGTCGCCAAGTCTACCCGCGCGACATCGTTCCGTGGATCATGGTGCGGGTCAAGGCGATGAACCGTCAGATCGAGTCGGCCGCGGCCGCCCGGCTCGCCGACTTCCTCGGCACCGACCTGGGCACCATCGCGGGCGAGTTGGACAAGCTCGCCACGTACCTCGGCGACCGGAAGAAGATTACGGCGGCCGACGTGGACGCGGTCTCCCTGCGCGACCGGAGCCGCGTGGTGTTCGAAGTGACCGATGCCATAGGCCGCCGCCGCCCGGGCGAGGTGCTCACCATACTCAACGGCCTCCTCGAGAGCGGCGAGAATGCCCTCAAGATCCTGTTCTGGGTCTCGCGGCACATGCGCCAACTGTGGACGGCCAAGGAGCTTATCAATCGGGGACAGGCTCCCATGGCGGCCGCACGTCAGGCCGGGGTCCGCTTCTTTGTCGAGCAATTCCTGGCGCAGGTCGACACGTTCAGCGTGGGCGAACTGCGGCGAAACTGCTCCGCACTGACCCGGTGCGAGGCCACCCTCAAGAGCTCCGGGATGGATGAGAGGATACTGTTGGAGACGACATTCGTGCGGCTCCTGCGGCGAGGTGAGAAAGCCGCCGCGGCCCGGGCCGTGTGATTGACAGAGCACGCGCGGCGGGTACAATTCCGGCGAGGCAACGAACGCGCCAAGGAGTGAGGCGGTGAGACGATTCCTGATCGCAGCGGGTCTGCTGATTGGCGGCGGCCTCGCCAGTGCGGCCGAACCCCCAGCTCCCCCGCCCGCGGAGACGAAGCGAGTCTATCCCGCCACGTATCGGATCCTCGTGAAATACGACAAAGCGACGGTCGAGATGATCAAGCGCGAGATCCGCCAATACATCAAGAAGGCCCTGAAGCAGCGCCAGCGACGCCGCGCACTGTCGCGTCTCGCGATCGAGGAGGAGCTCAACGCCGCGATTCAAAAATACAAAGGGGACGCCAGCAAGCCCGGGAAGTGGCGGCTGCTCCGGCTCGAAGCCGTCCGCGACCAACTCGAACTCGCCCGGCGCTCCAGAATCCTCGGCAACGCTCTGCTCGCCACGTCAGTGGATAGCTGGCGGCGCGCCAAGCGCGAGGAGCAGATACTGGCCGAGGCCGCCCTCCGGCGCCTGGAGGCAGTGCTCGCACAGATCAAGGCCGAGGAACGAGCCGAACGCCGCGAGCGCGCGCCGGTGGTGCCCCCGCACGAATGAAAATCAAGTCCCTTCATCCGTGGCCGAGGGATTACCACCGCGCGGTCGCTCTCCAGGATCGCCTTCGGTCGCGCGTCGTGATCCAGCCGCTTCCGAACGTCATCCAGCACGTCGCCGGCGCCGATGTCTCCTACGACAAAGGAAGCGACCTGATGCACGCAGCGGTGGTCGTCATGCGGCTGCCGGGGTTCGAGATAACCGAGACACAGAGCGCGTCGGTGCGCGTCCCGTTTCCTTACATCCCCGGGCTGCTGAGTTTTCGAGAGGCCCCCGCGCTGCTGGCGGCGTTTCGCAAGCTGGTGTGCCGACCGGACGCCGTGGTGTTCGACGGCCAGGGCATCGCGCACATGCGGGGGATCGGGCTGGCGTCACACGTGGGCCTGTGGCTTGGCATACCTTCCGTCGGATGCGCCAAGTCGCGGCTGGTGGGCGAGCACAGTGAGGTCGGGCCGGCGCGCGGGCGCCGCGCCGCCCTGCGCTATGAAGGCCGGATCATCGGCTCCGTGCTTCGAACTCGCGACGACGTGAAGCCGGTCTTCGTATCGCCAGGGCACCTGGCGGACATCCCTACGGCCGTTCGCCTTATCCTGCGCTCCGCCCCACACTTCCGCCTGCCCGAGCCGACGCGCGCCGCCCACCATCTCGTCAACCGAGTCCGGGTCTGGTCCGCCCCCAGTGTGCCGCGGTGAGAGTTGACGTTCTTCGGGGACCGTACAGAGTAAGGAGGAGCGGGAAAGGGGCGAAATGGAAACAAAGAGTTCTGTGCCGCCCTTTCGACGGGTACGTGCCTAGCGGATTGCCACCACCGGTTGGACGGGTACGTGCCTAGCGGATTGCCACCACCGGTTGGACGGGTACGTGCCTAGCGGATTGCCACCACCGGTTGGACGGGTACGTGCTTAGCGGATTGCCACCACCGGCCTTGTGCCGGTAGGGCAATGCTTGGCAGGTACCATTGCGAAATAGGTGCCTGTACTGCTCTGTTGAAAAGGCCGGTCTGCCGGTGCGGAGAGATTCTTCACCCCGTTCAGAATAACATCGGGTGCTGGTCTTTGGTGTGTCGTCATCTTGTGCGAAGCGAAGGATCTCGGTGTTCAACAGAGCATGGCTATGGCGTGATTCCCGTGGTGGCTGGATACATACTTCGGGCGGCGCCCCATCTCTTTCCCCGTTTTCCGCCTTTCCATCTTCCCTTTCTTGCACTGGCTCCGACGCAGCGGTCACGCGGCGAATGATTTGCAGAAAGCCTAGTCCAGTCAGGGTCAGGGCGTCGCGCTCTTCGGGGCGGGAACTGAGC
>Ga0315553_10003030_pt1 | contig 13252 bp, 8 predicted proteins | sample SalMarSW160140MG_FD_203099 | JGI IMG/M metagenome (GOLD analysis project Ga0315553, IMG submission 203099) | Salt marsh sediment microbial communities from the Plum Island Ecosystem LTER, Massachusetts, United States - Salt Marsh Sediment SW1601-40 ... | reverse complement strand
ATCCAAAACCATCTGTAAAAGATGGTACCTCTGCCTCTCTTTCTGACTCATTGCTATAATGTCCTTTCTCATAATGGGGACATTTTAACACAGCAGTTAGAGGGGACATTTTCATTAAGCTAACACACAGAAAAGGCATAACGAAAAGGCATATATGCTCCGAAAACGTGCCCCCCATTAATTTGACAAGAAGTTTTCAACTAGCCTATTATACGTGTGTTTTGAACTTGACACAAAACCATCAATTCCCTATCCTTCATGCTAAAAAAGGAGAAGCAGAGCAATGATAAAAGGGATAGAAAATCAATTGAAACATTTACTATTAATCCTCCTGCTTCTCGCCTTTTCTTTCGTTGGGTGTGCCCATAGAAACAGTGCCATTCCTTGCCCCACCCCGCTCGATACAGCATATCATTATAGTCAGCAAACAACCGTATTCGCATCAAACCAGACCACATCGAAACACAGCGATAATGAAGAGCTTTCTTCTGACGATAGCCTGGAGTTGTTTGGTGAAGATACCAAAGAAGAGGTAGTGCACGTGGCAGATCCCCTATCCCCGTGGAACCGGGCTATGTTCCACTTCAATGACAAGCTCTACTTCTGGCTCCTAAAGCCCCTTTCAAGGGGATACAGGGCTGTGATACCCACTCCCGTAAGGAGTGGTGTAAAAAATTTCTTCCATAACATTACCATGCCCATTCGAATGGTCAGCTGCCTTTTGCAGGGAAAGGGGCGCGCAGCGAGTGCAGAATTATCCAGGTTTCTGATAAATAGCACTGTGGGAGTTCTTGGATTTGGAAACCCAGCTAAAAGATGGCCTGAATTGAATCCCAGCGAGGAAGATTTAGGTCAGACCCTTGGAAGTTATGGGATCGGCAATGGGTTTTATATAGTGTGGCCTATTTTGGGTCCATCTACCATGCGTGACTCCGTAGGGATGGTCGGAGATTGGTTCTTAAGCCCTGTCTCATATGTGGATTCCACTGAAACATATCTGGAGATTAGGGGTGTTGAGATTGTAAACGAGACTTCATTTAAGATAGGGGATTGGGAATCTCTCAAGGAAGCTGCGATCGATCCGTACGTGGCATTACGCAATGCGTATATCCAGCATCGTAAAAAGAAGGTAGAAGAATAGAGGAAGGGTGGTGAGATGTGCTATTTGGTGGTCATGGTATACACCCCATCCCAGTCGGCAGGTGGCGGGTTTTTTTTGAGATCAAAACATCGGTCAATATAGACTTGTGCAGCATAGAGATTGGGATCCATGGCGGTAATATTTTCAAAGATATGGATTGCCTTATCCCACTTTCTCCGTTTGTATAATAATACCGCTTGATTGAATTGTTTAATAACTTCTTCATGTATACCAGGAAGATCTTTATATCCTACCAAGCTGTATATCTTTACTGGCCGCTTCTTTCCCTTGACCCTGACTGCATCAAGCTCCATGCAGGTAAAGTCGTTTTTTACCCTCTCAAAGGTGAATTCACTAATTATTATATTCGTCTTGTAGCTTTTATTTACACCTTCCAGCCTGGAGCCAAGATTAACTGAGTCACCCATGGCAGTAAAATCAAACCTCTGAGCCGATCCCATATTACCAACCATCATGGGGCCAGTGTTTATACCAATACCAATGTCCATAGGATGTTTACCTTCAGCAATCCACTTTTGATTAAGGTTTTTCAACTCCTCTATCATCTCAAGGGCAGAATGACACGCCTTGATGGGATGATCAGGCAAATCAAGAGGTGCACCGAATATGGCCATGATAGCGTCTCCCATATATTTATCCAGTGTACCATCATATTTGAAGACAATGTCTGTCATAACGGTGAGATATTCATTTAATAGGTGTACCAACTCTTCAGGTGTTAGCCCTTCAGCAATAGTAGTAAACCCCCTGATATCTGAAAAGAGCACTGAAAGTTCTCTTCTGTCTCCACCCAGTTTTAATTTTTCGGGATGTTTTAACATCTCATTTACCACAGATGAAGAAACATAATAGGTGAAGGCGCCCTTAATTTTTTTTCGCTCTTTTTCTTCGGTTAAGTAACGATATACTGTAAGTGAGGTATAGACGAGAACAAGGACAAGAAGGGGGTAAATGATGTTGACCCAGATACCCAAATTCATAAAAAGCCAGTAGCTTAGCAATATATACAGTATAAATAGCGCAGAGGAAAAAAGGATTCCTTTCAGGGCACCCACTCGTCGAACCACCACCCCAGTAAATAATCCAATAATAAGAATGGCTAGTGCATCGAATATCGTAGTCCATTTGGGTTTCTTTAAGAAATTGTTGGCAATGATATTATTTATGACTGTAGCGTGGATTTCCAGGCCTGGATATTCACCGGAACTGGAAAGGGGGGTGCTCCGTATATCGTAGATCGCGATGGCAGTGGCTCCTACCATTATAATCTTATCCTTGAATGTCCCTTGTGGGATATTTCCCTGGAGTATATCGCTTAGAGAGTAATACGGGAATGTCTGTTCAGGGCCTAGGTAGTTTATGAGCATCTTGCCATCTTCGTCTGTGGGGATAATCCTCTCCCCCATCCTGATTTCTTGAATGCCGTAATTTGCCACTTTGACAATCAACTGAGGTTGGTCAAGATAATGCCAGACAGATTGGATGGAAAGAGGGGCATAAATATCCCGGCCACATTTAAAAACAAGAGGCATCCACCGGACAAAACCATCTTTGTCAGGTATCATATTAAAATAGCCTGAGGAGTCAGCGGCCTGACTCAATATGTCAATATTGGCTTCAGGGATATAGGCATTAATAAACGGATCTATCGCCATGTTCTGTTGATCATACATACGCAAAGGATATTTTGAGTTTTTGATCCGTTTAAGTTGGATTTCTATATCTTTCTGTGTGGTTCGGTAGTTGAGAGCGGCTTTGCTCATGTAAAAAAAATGCCCAAGAACTATTTTAGCCTGAGATTTTCTGATTGCTTTGGCAAGAATGAGATCGTTGTCTGCTTTAAGTTTGCTCTCCTCAATAAACTCCTTTATTTTACTGTCTTTTAAGTGTAAGGACTCAACCTTTTGTTCGAACTGGTCAATAAGTTTAAGATTGGTATTCTCATCAGGCTCAAGGAAGCCGATATCGAATCCTATGACTTTTGCCCCATCATTCGAGAGATAGTCAATAAGCCTGGCAATCTTGGAGCGCGGCCATGGCCATCTTCCCTCTTTATTAAGACTCTTTTCATCTATTACAGCAAGAACAACAGCATCATGAGGTTTCATAGTCCCTCTGGATTTAAATCTCAGATCCAGGGTTTTAAGCTCAACGGTCTCAAGCAATACTGGTTCTATAAACATGAATACTAAAACGATCAACAATGTAAGATAGATTGTGATAGAGAAGGGGTTTATCGAAAACAACAACTTAAATCTTTTAGTCATTCATTAGTCCTTATTAAAGGTAGTGTATTTTAGCCGTTGTTTTTTAGAAAATACTCTCAATGAGTATTGATTACATTAGATTAATCATATATGGTAAATAGCCATTAAAGTCAAGAAGACACACACGCAAGGCAAAATTTGATTGACATATTTCTGAGGAGACTGATAAATTGATTTTATACTAGTGTCTCGGTTGATACCCATACCTTTCCTTCAAATTTTGACCAGATACCGTTTTCTTTTATGGAGAAAACCGCTTTTTATGCAATAATATGCGTGACAGTTTAAAAAAATCCCAACCACAGATATTGATATTCACAGATTTAGATGGTACCCTATTAGATGATCAAACCTACGATTTCAGTCCAGCACTACCTGCCCTGAAGATTATTCATTCGCAAAAAATTCCTCTTATTTTGGTAAGCAGTAAGACCCGAAGTGAGATTGAATTTTTAAGAGAGTTAATGTCTTTTGAAACCCCCTTTATAGCAGAAAACGGTGGGGGAATATATTTCCCGACGTCCTTTGCATTACCACAAGATAACCCTTATGTAAAGGTCGACCGTTTTCATGCACTCTATATAGGGCGGCCTATCAAAGAGGTGCTCGAGAGAAGCAGGAAGCTAAAAGATAATTTTAACTTCAAAGGTTTTTCCGAGATGTCTGTCAAAGAGATTGCTTCTTTAACAGGTCTCACATTAGAGGATGCTCTTCGTGCATCCAAAAGAGAGTTTGATGAACCTGTACTATTAGATGATCCTCTTGATGATGGAGAGATATTTTGCAAAAAAGCAGCACAGCATGGCCTTGATTGTGTATATGGGGGGCGTTTTATCCATCTATTTATTGGCGGAAATAAGGGTAGGGCTGTAGAGAAAGTTCTGGATATTTATAAACAACTAAAAGGGGCAACTTTTTCTATTGCTCTTGGAGACAGCCCAAATGATATATCCATGTTAAAGGTGGTGGACAGGGCAGTGGTAATGCAAGGGAGAGATGGCACACATATAAATGGCCTTACTCATCCTGATCTCATTACTTTAGAGGAAAATGGCCCTGGGGCATGGAACAGGGTGATGTTGTCTATTTTAGAAGATCTTAGAAATCGAAAGCTGATGGCCGAAAGCTAAACGCTAACCGGTGCTTGCCATGATTCCGACAATAAAATGGGATGATCACTGTATCTCTATTATTGATCAGCGAAAACTCCCCAGAAAAAAAGAATGGCTTGTCTGTAAAACATTTCAGGATGTTATTACTGCAATCAGAAAAATGGCTATAAGAGGTGCTCCAGCTATTGGTGTGGCTGCGTCCATGGGTCTTGCATTAGGTTCTCAAACTATTATAACGGAAAACTACGAAACCTTTAAGATAAGATTTTTAGAAATGGCCCGGCAAATGGAATTAGCGAGGCCAACAGCAGCTAACCTAAGATGGGCAGTTGAGAAAATGATAAAGGTTGTGGAAATAATGAATTATAACACTGTGGAGGAGCTTAGAGAAGCCCTTAGAAAGGAATCCCAGATTATTTTAGAGACCGATATTAAAATAAATCAAAAGATCGGTCAAAATGGCCTACAACTTATTCCAAATAACGCAACGATACTTACCCACTGCAATGCTGGAGCCTTAGCTACAGGGGGATATGGTACTGCCTTGGGCGTGATCAGGGCAGCTCATGAGGCTGGGAAAGATATCCAGGTGATTGTTGACGAAACAAGGCCATTACTCCAGGGCGCTCGCCTTACAGCATTTGAATTAATCGAAGAAAATATCCCAGTCACGGTAATCGTCGATAGTGCAGCAGGTTATTTCATGCGAAAAGAGGTGATAGATTTAGTAATAACTGGTGCTGACCGAATAGCCTCAAATGGAGATACGGCGAATAAGATTGGTTCCTACCAATTGGCCGTACTCGCGAAAGAAAATGAAATCCCTTTTTATGTTGCTGCCCCTCTTTCAACCTTTGATCCTGATCTAAAAAACGGGGACCTGATACCTATTGAAGAAAGAGACTCCAGAGAGGTTACTTCCTTTAATGGTCATCTGCTTGGCCCGAAGGGTGTGGATGCCTTGAATCCTGCTTTTGATATAACTCCGGCCAAATACATTTCAGCCATAATAACTGAGAGAAAAATTCTTAAACCACCGTATAAAGGCAGTATTAGTGATCTGTTTGGAACAGATGTGAAATAAGGTAATAAAAATTAATGTAAGGTCGCCTACACCTATTTTTCTTGTAAAGGTTCCTTTCCTCTGAAGCTTTGAGTTGCTATAAGGTAGATAAACGCAGCTACAAGGAAGCTGGGAATAGCTCCTCCTACCTGCAAGTACCTGCCAAGCCAGAACACGAATGAACCAATCACCAAGCAGCCAAATGCTGTCCAATGGATCCCCTTTGTATACCAGTAAGTACCACGAGTAAACAGTTCATCAGTCAGCAGTGTTCGCTTCTTAGTAAAAAAGTAGTCTGCCAATACAATTCCGAATAGGGGACAGAAGATAAAGCCGATGATTTCCAAAAAATGCACATATGTTCCTGGGTAGCCAGCAAAAATGAGTGCGATAATAGTCCCGAGGGCGCCTCCGATAATAACCCCTTTTTTCTCTCCCAATTTTGGATAGATATTGAGGGCAGAAATCGAAGTAGAGTAGATATCTAAAAATGTGGTGGTAAAGGTAGAGAAGAGCACGATAATCATAGCAGGAACCACGAGTCCAAAGGAGACCATAACTTCCAATACCATTGATTCTGGAGTTGGCGACTTGGTGGCTAATGCAGCGCTTAATCCAATAAAGTACATCCATGAACTGATGATGAAATATCCAACCCATGTTCCCCAAAAGCTGCTGCTATCATTTTTTGCATATCGAGAGTAGTCACACACGAGTGCTAACCATGAAATAGGCATAATTATCACGTAATCGAGCCCTACCATAAAGGGAAGATCACCCGTTGAGCGAACCTTCAGCAATTGAGAGATCCCATATTCCTTGAATACTACATAGGTCATCATAGTACAGAGAATCACTAGCGCAGTTACCGCTATACGATGAAGCCATTTCCAAAATCGGTGTCCAACAAGAGCCCATAAGGTCGTTACCACACCAAGAAAAAGTATCCAGAACCTGGGGGTAAAGATCGAGGATTCCTGGGTAAAGGTAGCGGCTGTTTGACCCCCAATCCATACCATGACCGCAGTCCATCCGATGAGCTGGAAAATATTCAGTACTGCCGGTATATATGATCCGCGGACACCAAAAGCTGGCCGTGTGCTCACCATGGTAGGAATGCCATGCTGGCTTCCAATAATGCCACCCAGGGCCAGGGGAGTGTTTCCGATAATGTGGCCCAAGAGAATCACAATTAACCCCGTAATGTATCCCATGGGCACCAGAATACCTCCGGCCCATATCTCGGCCAGAGAAACAGCTGCTCCGGCCCATAGGAGGAAAAAATCGAAGCCATTCAGTGTTCTTTGGCTTCTCGGAATTGGTGTAACGCCATTCATGGTGTGCCTCCATTTAATATTAATAACCAAACAATCAGGGCTCTCAAACCTTGATCTTCTGCGTTATCTTGAGAACCTTTTTAACTACCTCATCTGGATTTTTACCAATAACCCGCACGATGGGTTCTTTGCCTACATCCCCCCTGTCAAAGATAATATCCGGGATTTTACCTTGCTTAAGTACTTCTTGTGTGCCCCATTCAAGTGAGGAACCCTCTTGTTTTTTTATCTGTAGGGGCTCGTCCGCCCTATCAAAGCTGCGGACCTGTAAACCGAGATTTTTGCATGTTTGTATAATTTTTTCCGAAAATCGGATGTTCATTACCGATCGGAAATCCAGATTGTGTTTCATCAAGGTAAGGATAATGCTGGCAATGTGCCGGGAGCTGCCAAACTCCGGACCTGAAAAAGTAGCAATAGAGTCATTTAATTTTGTGATTCGACCAGGAAAGGCAGCTATATCCTCGAATTTTTCTGCAAAGGGAAGTGCGTACCCTAAATTAGAATGAACCTCAGGAATCAGATTACCGATTTTGTTTTTTTGTAATTTTTCAAGGGCAGCCTTTAGATCCTCTAATACCTGAAAGCGTTCCTTTTCCCTTGCAATGATTGCATAAGGGTTGGTTGGACCATGTCCTTTTCCAAGAGAAAGAGAAAATCTGATGGCAGTTGTCATAAATGATTTGACCCTTTCAACTGCTGTTTGAACCGTGCCTCCCTTCGCAAGTTCTGTGGCAAGCGCGGATGCAAAGGTGCACCCAGTCCCATGGGTATTTTTGGTAGGGATACGAGGCGTAGGGTATTCGTAGAATGTATTTCCATCAAAAAGGAGATCTACAATTTCTCCTTTCATATGCCCTCCTTTTACCAACACATTTCTGGCTCCTAAATTATAAATATGGCGGGCTGCTTCTTTCATTGTCTTTAGATTGTTAACTTCAATTCCAGCAAGTACTGAGGCTTCAGGGAGGTTTGGAGTCACGACAAAGGCAAGCGGGATCAACAATTCGCCTACGGCCTTTTGAGCTTCTTCTTTAAGGAGTGAATCCCCACTTTTTGCCACCATTACGGGGTCTACAATAACGCGCTTTATTCGGTATTGTTTTATTTTCGCGGCAACTAAACCGACGATTTCCGAGCTCGAGAGCATGCCTGTCTTAACTGCATCGACACCAATATCTTCAACTACCGAATCAATCTGTTTTTCGATGAATTCCAGCGGCAATTCAAGGATGGCCTGAACCCCAACTGTATTCTGCGCAGTAAGCGCTGTGATTACGCTCATACCATATCCGCCCAATACAGTGATGGTTTTTAAATCAGTTTGTATTCCTGCTCCACCCCCGGAATCTGAACCGGCAATAGTTAAAATCCTTTTCATAGCTGCCCCTCTTTTATGATGGGAAAAATAAAAAATCGTAACATTTTAGCTCTCTGAAAACTCTCTCTGGCCTTTACTCAAGGCCACAGATGTATCCTTGGTGGGACGCATGAGCATGGTGATGTCTTTTTTTACATCATGCCCTCTAACAGGGGACCTCAGCGTGCCGCTTCAAACCATGCGCACGAGCAACGCGTCCTTGTCTTCTAAGAACTTTGTCCGTGTGTGCCGGTTTGAAGCGGCCTACGGACTCGTCTTTGTGAGGGAATGATAAAAAAAGACATCTCCATGCTCATTCACCAATTAATTTTAAAGAGCTAAATTGTTACTAAAAATCTAATAATGCAACAATTATGGTGATAGTTTGTGTAAGTTATCGGGTTATTGTTATGTATCTTTTTACTAGCGAAGCTACGTTTCAAACCGACGAATTGAGCATAGTCATATTCCATTTGTTGAACCGAAGCGATGATTGATACTGGATAGATAAAAGAGCATTCCTGGTTTTATCCAAGATCCAGAAACCAGAATCCAGTATCTACCCATATTTTGCACCTGAGTGTTTTGCAAAAACCCTGGCCCAGACCTGGCATGCAAGGGTTAAATTTTATGGCTCCCGTTCACTTAGTGCTAAAGTGACAATAGCTTGTTATGATCATATCACGCCAGGGCGGGCTTGACATAAATTTTAAGATCTTGGCTTAAATAGACGTCTAGAAAAAGAGGTATGAAGGGCTGAAGACAGGCATTCAAAAGGAAAGAAAAGCCGTAATCGCTGGCTTAAGAGTTACGGCTTCGTATTTGTTTCGTAGCCACTTTCCTACGTCGGAATTACCCGGACAGGTTCGAGGGGTCATTCCGTTCATCAAAGTAACATCCATAATGATGAGTTCGGAAGTTCTCAGCCTATCAGCTCCCCCAGCTTTTTTTCTTATAACTTAGGTGTCACTACCCTGTCAATAGAAGTTTTTGCAAATGTCATTTGTCACCTCTGGTCACCCCCTGCGAAAGAGAAGTGGTATCTTATAACCTCCTTAGATGATTTCAGCTGCCTTATCCTCTATGCAACCCTGTTAAAGAAAGAGACCTCTTGGGCTCACATCTGTACCTTACAGACAGTAATTGTAAAGTATGGCTCACCCTTTTACGTAGACTTTCATTCCATCTTTCGATTTGTTCAAGGAAGAGACTCTGTCTGAAGGAAACACTATACATTAACTGATGAGGCTGATCCTCAATGGAAACAGGTGATGTGGTAGGTGCTGTTATGTTTATTGTCTCAGATCTTTCTGATTTTATCAAAGGAGGGGTTATTATCGTGGATGGGTGATAAATGCCTTAATTTTATACGTGAAATGGGACTTGCGCATTGATTGAATAATCTGCAGGTCTTACACTTTGCGCCCCAGCAATGCGTAATATAAAAATTTTCTTTCAGCAGTTTTATAATCTTTCTTAGAGTAATACCTCAAATTTTCTGGAATTCGAAATATTTTCTTATACTTCTTTACAAGGAGCTTTATACCTGTGCTTTCTTTTACATCTTTTTTCATGATTATCTACAATGCATTGATTGGTAGGTATAGCCCAGCTTACCTGAGTATGGTTTCTTTGTCTAAAAAGTGCCGAAATATAGAACGCTCATAAATGCGGCACAGAAACATAGCTGTACCTTTTGCAATTCCTATATCCCGCAGGCGGCAATAGATATGCAGAGGATTCATGTAATGCTTCATGCCTGCTCCCATAATGCACATTCACTCCTTATCAGTTTACGTTACAAGAGACTGAGACTTTACGTAGACAATTCAGGCCACCAAATGGAGTGCTTTCCAAGATGCTGTTATTATCGCAGGTGTAAATCCTTTCTTTCTGTGTAGTATGAAGATACCCTGCAGAAAAGATGCACACACATCCGAGAAATCTTTTAAGTGCCACCTCAAGCTCCCTTTATTACAATATAACCTTTGGAGGCCTTTGGCCATCACGTGGTTTATTATTTTGGTGTTGAAGTTGGGTGGCACATAATACACACTTACATTTACTATGATGCTAAAATCATGCCACATTGTTAGGTTAAAAAAATTGTATTAAATTTCATATAGTTAGCTGAACATTGACGAAAACCGTTTGTAAAAATGGTAATTAATTACCAGTTAATAGGTAAATTATTTCCACTTTTATTGTAAATTTTTCACATTTTTAAAGGTGGGAGCAGGAGGAAAAAAAATGAAACTGGTATACGCTGATAGAAAAAGGGGGAAATCAAAAGCCTGTAACTGTCTCCAAAAACTATTCGAGAACCGTGAGCACTACTTCTTCTTCCTGTAATTGTATGATTTTATCAATTTCATTGCGTAGAGCCGGATAATCTCCAACTGGAATGCGTTCACAAAAGGTCGAAAACGATTGCCTCATCTTTACACTTCCCTTTTTTGTGAAAAAGCTGCGTCTGAGTGAAAGACAATGAGTCCTGACCTCTTTAGAATCAGGCGCCTGCTTTAACTCGATTCCTTCAGGGAAGATAAAATCTATGTCAAGGTGCTGAGTTCTCGGCACACCAAGCACAAGTGGGTGGTTTCGTTTTGTAAGGGAGAAGAGATTTCTTGGGTGCCAATCTTGTGGTATTTTAAACCGTAGTTCGTTTCCTTCACGACGACCAAATGTTGGCGCATCAAAACTAATTGTAATTTTTGCAGGACGCGTGACATCAACTACTTCGATTGTTTGATAATCGATCATTTTTGCCCCGGGTATTAAGTTGCTTAGGATGCGTTGAAGGAATTGAGTGAAATTTTCTTTATTTCGGGCGATCCTGCGAAGTACCGCTCCGTTACGACCCTCGGCCGTAATTACAACTTCAGCATTACAGTTCCCGTTTTTCACAATATTCATCACGATATGCTTTTTCAAATAATCTATTTCTGCCGCCTGAAAGGGAACCTGCTTCCACGCATACCCACCTTTTAAATCCAAGACAAATGCCCACGTACCTTGATTATCCTGCCGTAAATGACTGATATCTAGTGCATCGACTGTAGGATCGAAAAATCGCGCCTTTTCAAGGTCAGGCTGGGGTGGGATATATACAATGACGTGATTAAATTGCTGCATCGGCACTTCTTGCCTTATTTGACCAAAATAGCGAGAGCGTATGAGTGCGAATTGGGCCTCAATTCCTCCGAGTCGTGCGAGTGTGATAAACAGTACTGCCTTGTCTTTACAATCTCCATATCGGCGTGCGAGTACAACTGGTGCTGCATGGGGCTTCACTCCTGTAATAATATTTTCATAGTCTTTCTGGTAGCGGATTTCGGTCATTAGGTATGCTTGTATGCGCTGCAGTTTTTCAACTGATGTATCAGCACCTTTAAAAAGTGTGTTTGCCAATTGGATGATTTCTGGACTCTCACGGAAAACGTTTTGCAAAAGGGCCTCTTCCCACTTATGAAAGAGATCCCACGTTGGAACTGTACTGATTTTTAGTACCCATGCGATGTCGCTGATATGCGGTGATCTGCTTTCAGGTATAAGTACGGGAGCTTCAGAAGTGCTCCATGCTATACGGATAAAATTTCCCTTTTTATGTGTCTGCCGTTTGATGTTTCCCCGGAAAAATTCTAATATTTTTGTATCTTCAGGTATCCATAGAACAAATCGGGAATTGCATATTTGAGTCTTATATTGTTGAAACCACCAGGTATTTGCATAATATTGCACAAGGTATTTGTTCGGAGGGGCGTCATGGCGAAATTGAACAACCACTGTTGAACCGATTTTTATTTTTCTAAACCGGATTGTCTGCCCCCGAATAGAAGAAGCCTCGACTCTTTTCCCCTCTGGGTCAACCGAATAGGCTTGCAATATTCGGGTGCGACCACTTTTGGGAAGGGTGTATTTGGTCATTTGATCACGCCCGGACTTGTTGAAGATATGAGTGACGGCGGTAATTACATTAACACTACTTCCATCTCTTTTAAGTTCAGTTACCATATCATCAAGTAATAGTGCTGTGTCTGCGCCGCTGTGAACCTGAATATTACTACGTAAGGCCACTGCCTTTGTAATAGTCTCCTGATCGGGGATATCTTTTGCCCAGGGACCTGAAACCGGAGGTGCGATAAAATCCAGACGGTTTGCTAACTGTTCATTGTCCGGATCCCGATCAAGGGCTTTTTGCAAAAAGCGCATGGCCTTATCTCGGTCTCCATATAGGTAAGCCTGCTCGGCATATAGACGGTATCCGTCAGGTGCAGTAGGTGCCATTTCGATGAGTTTTAGAAATGCCTTTTCAGCTCCATGGCGATCATTCGATTGACGTCGAATCTCTCCCAGCCGCCACCATGAAGACCTAAGATGAGGCCATGCATTGGTAAGTTGTTGTGCATAATGCTCAGCTACCGTGTAATTCTGTTTACTGCGAGAGATTCTAAACATTGACTGTAATATGAGACGGTCATTAGGGAGATGAGAAAGCAGTTGGCGATAAATGGCTTCCGCGGGTTTCTGATAGCCGAGAGTTTCAAGTGCATTGGCCAGCTGTAATTGCACAGACGGCCAATCCGGCCATTGTTCTGCCACTACCTTTAAGGCATTGAGACGATCCTCTTTCCATTTCTCCTGTTTATAAATGCTTACAAGACTTTTCCAAGCGGTTGGGCGATTCGGGTGAGTTGTAGTTGTAGTAAAGAGCAGTTTTCGTGCTTTTTGGGTAAGGTTATTCTGATGCCAGAAACGTGCCTGTTTGTTAGCGATCTGAATGAACTGGTCTCCAGCCTCTTGAACAAGCGCTCCGAGCAAGTCAGCGGTGCGGCCGCGCTCGTCATTATCCCACAATGCAAAGGCTAACAGAAAACGTCCTGGAAGACTTGTGGGAAATGTGTTGGCAAAAGTTTCGGCCAGCTTCACTGCCGAAATCTTCAGGCCCAAT
>Ga0315553_10003029_pt1 | contig 13254 bp, 11 predicted proteins | sample SalMarSW160140MG_FD_203099 | JGI IMG/M metagenome (GOLD analysis project Ga0315553, IMG submission 203099) | Salt marsh sediment microbial communities from the Plum Island Ecosystem LTER, Massachusetts, United States - Salt Marsh Sediment SW1601-40 ... | reverse complement strand
GAGGACGCCAACCAAGCCCTTTCGGGTGATGTCATCTTCATTGATGAATCTGCCTTGGACAACGTAGTGGTCGCGCGTGAATTCATATTCGGGAGTGACACCGGTGATCACGGTGCTCATGCTGTTCCCACCGGCAACCAGGGGGGCCTCAAAGAATACCTGTGAGGCAACACTTTCTACGTAAGGGAAGGCATCAGGGTTGTTGATGGCGTCGGCGTCGATGGTCACGAGGGTAGTGACGGTGCCGCCGGTAGGGTTTGAGGGGGTGCTTCGTTCCGCGTCGACCGTGCCAGGTTTAATGAAAAGGAGGTTGCTGCCCAGACCTTTGATGCGGTCGGTGATGCCCTTCTGGGCACCCTGGCCGGCAGCCATGAGGGCGATGACGGCGCCCACGCCGATGATGATGCCCAGCATGGTAAGGGAGGTCCGCAGCTTGTTGGCGGCGAGGGCGCGGATGGCGATGGGGATAGTGTCGAAGAGGCTCATGATAGGGGGCCTTCAGATTGGGATTGGCGCGGGGGAGGCGCGTCATGGCCCGCCGCACAGCGAGAGGTCCCCTCAACGGGACTCTCTGTCCGCTGGTCCGAGGGATCCGCGGCAGTGGAGGTGTCGATGTCGCTGATGATCTGGCCGTCGCGTAGCTGGACGATCCTGCGGGTGCAGTCGGCGACCTCCCTCTCGTGAGTAACGAAGACTATGGTGATGCCCAGTTCCCGGTTGAGGCCGTCGAAGATGCGCATGATCTCGGCGCTGGTGGTGGTGTCCAGGGCGCCGGTGGGCTCGTCGGCGAGGATGATGGTGGGCCTGCTGACGATGGCGCGGGCGATGGCGACCCGCTGCTGCTCGCCGCCGGAGAGCTGGGTGGGCCGGTGGTGAATGCGGTCGCCGAGGCCGACGTCTGTCAAAGCCTGCGCAGCCAGCTTGCGCCGGTTGCGGGCGCCGCGATATACGAGTGGTACCTCGACCTGCTCCAGGGCGGTGAGCCGGGGCAGGAGGTTGAAGCTCTGGAAGACGAAGCCTATCCTGCGGTTGCGGATCGTGGCGAGGGCATCGTCGCTGAGGGTGCTAACCTCGCGGCCGTCCAGGGTGTATCTGCCCGACGTGGGAACATCGAGGCAGCCGACGATGTTCATCAGGGTGGACTTGCCGGAGCCGGAGGCGCCGACGATGGCTACGAACTCGCCGTCGTCGATCTCCACGCCCACGCCGCGCAGGGCGTAGATCGGCACTTCCCCCGTCTTGTATATCTTGTTGATATCGGCGAGCTTGATCACGGCCGCGCCCCGCCCCCGTTAGCGGATCCCTTCCGGCAAGTCGTCCTCTTCTTCACCTGCGCTCTCTTCGCCCCCCTCGGCCATCCCGCGCAGGGCTATCGTTTCACCGACGCTCAGGCCGCTGATGATCTGGACGTTATCGCCGTCGGTGAGGCCGGCCTCGACGGGGCGCAACTCGATTTCGCCATCAACGATGAGCTCGACTACCTGCTTGCCGCCACGGATGCGGACTGCCGCGCTGGGGATGGCCACAACACCGGTCTTCAGTTCGATGGTGATGGCGGCCGAGCCGCTCATCCCCGGCGCCGGCTGCGCGCCTGATTCGTCATCGAGGCCACCCGTAATCTCGCACTTGACAGGGTAGATGATCACACCCTGCTGTACGTCGGGTGAGAGGCCGATGGCAGCCACGCGTATGGGGTAGGCCTTGCCCTGGATGGCATCGAAGACGAGCCCACCCGTCTGGCCGACTTTGAGATCAGCGAGCTCCGTCTCTCCTATGTTGAGTTCGAATATGAGGGCGCCGGGGGTGAGGATGGTAACGGCGGGCACCGCGGAGGACACAGACTGGCCTACCTTCACGGGCAGGGAGGCGACGACGCCGTCGAAGGGGGAGACGATGGTGGCATCGTCGAGGGCGTCGCGGGCCTTGTCGACGGCCAACTCCGCCTGGCGGACCTCCTGCTTCTGGATCGCTATCTCCGTATCTGTGGCGCCGGCCACAAGCTCGTCGCGGGCGCTGATGGCTGAGGCGACGGCGACCTGCGCCATTGTCACGGTGGAGTGGAGGTTGGAAATCGTCGTGCCGGAGGCGCCATCGAGGAGCTTCTGATAGGCGGCCTGGGCTGCGGCGAGCGCCCACCTCGCCGCGGCCACCGCATCCTCGCCGGCGGTGATCTCTTCGGGGGTGGCGCCGTCCTCGAGTTGGTCCAAGGCAGCTTCCGCCGCTTCCACGGAGGCGTCCGCCGCGACGATCTGCTCTTCGGCGCTGTCCACGGCGGTGATGGCGTTGCGGTAGTTCGTGTTGGCGTAGACGAGGGCCTGCGTGGCCGCCCAGAGGTCGGTCACTATGGGCTCGGGGGTAGCGGTGGGCTCGGTGGTGGGGAGCGGCGTGGGCGTGTAGACGGGGGTGGGCTCGGGCTCGATCTCCTCCAGGATGGCTTCCACCTGGGCGCTGGTCAGAGGATCCTCGTAGTTGTTGGCATCGAGGTCGTCGCAGACGTCTTCGACGTGGCCATCGGTGTCGCAGTAGGTCTTGGCGGCCGACTCGAAGGAGCTGGCGGCGTCATCCCGGTTGCTTTCGGCCGTGTCCTTCTGCATCTCGGCCTGAGAGAGACTCGCCTCCGCCTTGACGACGGCTGCTTCGGCGGCGGCCAGGTCGGCGTCCGTTGCCCCGTCCTTCAGGGTGTCGAGCTTGGCCTCAGCGGCGGAGAGGGCGGCCACCGCCGCCGCTACGGCTTGCTCGGCGGCGGTGATCTCGGCGTTCTCGGGGTCGTCGAGGGCATCCTGGAACTCGTTCTCGGCTTTGGTGAGAGCGTCCTGGGCGCTGACCACGGCCAGTCCGGCCTTGGCGATATCGGCGACGGTGGCGCCCTCCTCCATCTTGCGGAGCCGCAGGCGAGCCACGGCAAGGGCCGACTCGGCGACGGCGACGGCGTTTTCGAGCTGGTCAGCCTTGACGCTCATGAGGGGCTGGTCGAACTTCACTTCGTCGCCGAGCTCGACGTATATGGCCTCGATCTGTCCCGGGACGGCGAAGCTGAGGGCGGCCGAGTCCTGGGCGACAGCTTCACCGGAGGTGGTGATCCTGGCGCGCAGGTCCATGGTGCCGACGGTGTAGGCCTGGTAGGACTCCTTCTTGCCGTCGCCACCGCTGAAGAAGGCCTGGTAGACGAAGAATGCGACGAGACCGGCGACGACGAGGCCGACAATCAGCCCGATGGCCTTCCAACTCCGCCCAGCCTCAATATCCCCCAGACCGGATCGATCCATACCCCGCCCCAGCTCAAGGAGTCTTACGTGTATCTGTTATTGTCTATCAGGTATGGGGAGCTAGGTCAAGCTGAGAGGGAGTCTGTAGTGTAGTGTCGCGCCGTGCGGGATGCCCGCCCTGCGAGGAATTGAGCATTCGGTCTGAGGGATGAATCCCTCAGCCTTCTGTGGGGGATGCCGTGCGCGTGGGCGACGCCGGCGTTGTCGCCGGAACATGGGCGCCCGTCTTCCCACCCACCCGCCCTAGGAAAGCCAGGGAAGATCAAGGGGACACCCCTTGAACCCCGGCAAAGGGGCTTCGCCGCTCTGCACTCCCCCGGGGCTGCGCGGAGCTGTCTCGTCGACGAACCACCAGGCCGGGGCGTGAGGAAACGGGCCGGGCACCCGCCACGGGCCCTCCATAGGCGGGTAAACGAGCGGGCGCCGTCCCGACCCTGCCGGGACAATGGAAATAGAGGGGTTGGCCACTAAACACGAACCAGTCACGGCAGCTTCGGGGCCTCCGCCGGTCTTCCTCAGATCTGTCGCACGAGGTCGCTGAGCGAGCGGCGGGAGGTGATCCGCGGCTGCTCCGCCGGGTAGCCGAGGGGCAGCAGGGCAACGGGTACCTGCTCGGGAGGGGCGCCGACGGCCTGCCGAACCGCGTCCTTCCGGAAGGCGCCGACCCAGCAGGAGACGAGGCCGAGGTCGTGGGCGGCAAGCTGGGCGTAGGCGCAGGCGATGGTGGCGTCCTGGAGGCTGTAGAGGGTCTCGCCGCGATGGCCGTACTTGCGACGGGCACGGCCCAGGTCGGCGAGGAAGACGAGGACGAGGGGCGCCTGGGCGACGAAGTCCTGGTCGAGGGCGGCGCGGGCGAGGGCCTGCCTCGTCGCGGGCGAGCGCACGGCGACTATCTGATATGCCTGGAGGTTGCCGGCGGAGGGGGCTCTGTTGGCGGCATGGAGAAGACTCCCCAGCTTGTCTTCCTCCACTTCCGTGGGCTGGTAGGCGCGGAGGGAGTGTCTCTCTTCGATCAGCGTAGCGTAGTCCATTGCGTCGTTCTCCCTGGTTGAAGCGTCCCCTCTGCGTTCGGCCTGTCTTATGACAAGTGCTATTCCGGGCGTTCCGCCTCCGCGCGCCGCCCCGCCCGCTCGCGCAGGAACTTTATGATGGGAGGGGGTTCCGGCGGGTGCCAGGCCGCCTTCCAGTGGTCGAAGTCGGGCCACTGGTAGGGCAGGTGAACGGTGGTGTTGGGCTGCTCGATCTCCGGGAGGGCGCGCAGGGCATCCCGGATGACGTTAAGCTGCTCATCGCGGTCGTGGGCGTGCCCCAGGGGATGGCCGAAGGGGAACTCGACGGCGACGGTGCGCGGCGTGCCGCAGGCCTCGGCGAGATAGGGCACCATGGTGACGAATACGGTGCTGATGCCGGCGGCCTCGATTACACGTGCCAGCACGGGCACGTTGCGGCAGCAGTCCGGTCAGACGGGGGCAAGGAGGGCGACATCCACGCCTTCTTCTTTCATGCGGCGGGCGATCTCGGGGCCGGAGGTGTCTCGCCACTCATCGATGTTCTGCTGGAAGCCCATGAGGGAGTAGCTGGTCGGCGCCAGGGATCCGATCTCCCCCGCGTCTTCCAGCTCGAGGAAGCGATGCACCGGCAGGGCGATGTTCATGTCTTCTTCGATGTCGCTGGTGTTGATGTGGAGGTGGGCGACGCCGATCTCTTCCTGGCGCACGTCGCGGGGGATGGCGCGGTAGGAGGGGTCGCCCCAGAAGGGTTCGCGCCGCTCTCTGTCCAGGTCGAAGGGAGGCTGCTTGCCCTTGAGGTAGATGCCGGCGGTGCCGATCAGGGAGCAGCGGCACCGGCTCAGGGGCTTGGCCAGGGGTGTCCAGGGCACTTCTTCTTTCTGGATAGGCAGCCCCTTGTAGTAGTTGGCAAGGGAGGGTGGTAGCCACTTGAAGCTGTCAACTGTCATCTTGCGCCTCCATAGGCATCGATGCTGCGGATGATGATGTCTAGATGCGCATTACGCGGCGGGCGTTCTCGCCCAGGATGAGGCGCTTCTCGTCATCGGACATGGGGAGGGCCTCGATACGCTCGCGGTCGCGCAGGGGGTGGAACCAGGGCCAGTCGGAGCCGAAGAGGACGCGTTCGACGCCGAGCCGCCTTATCAGGTCTGCGGCCTCGTCATCCGTCAGGGAGGGGGGCTGCACGGTGCCGTTGACGGTGAAGGCGCAATCGAAGAAGAGGTTGGGGTGCTCGGCCGCCATCGCCAGCGATTCCTCCCGGTAGCCCTCACCGAGATGGGCGATGACTAAGGTGAGGCGGGGGAACGCCTCCAGTATGCGCGTGAAGGCGCGGGGGCGGGAGTAGTGCTGGGGGGACTCGGGGTCGGGCGAGAAGAGGCCGCCGTGGGAGACGACGGTCAGGCCCAGGGCCTCAGCCTCGGCGTAGGCGGGCCAGAGGTTGGGGTCAGTGGGGCTGAAGCGCTGGGCGGAGGGGTGCAGCTTGATGCCGCGGGCACCCTCCTCCGCCCGTCGGCGTACCTCGGCGGCGGCGTCGTCCGCGCCCATGGAGGGGTCGAGGCTGATGAAGGGGACGAGGGAGGGCTGCTCACGCGCGACCTGGCAGGTCCAGGCGTTGCGCCGCTTCATGCGCTCCACCATGCGGCGGGCCACCTCTTCGGGAGGGCCTTCGCCGCGGGCGAGGGCGGCCTCGCGCATGTCGGTGACGGGGGTCATGTTCAACATCACCGCCTTGTCGATGCCGCCGACGGCCATGAGTCCCAGCAGCTCCTGGACGGTGCCCGCACAGCCGCTCAAAGCGGTGCCGGCGGTGGCCTGGAGGCCGATCTGAGGCGTGGGATAGGTGTGGACATGGGCATCGATGACGGAGAAGCCGGACATGTTATCCCCTCTTCCGGTAGTGGCCCTTTCACGATAGGTCAAAGTCGAGGCGAGGTCAACGACCTCGCTCGTCGGAGCGGGCGGGGGCCAAAGTGAAGATAGGACGGCCGTTTCGTGAAATAGATATCCGACCAGACGATGCAGAGGCGCCGATATCTTTCCGATTATATACGGGTAACACCCAGGCCCTTGAGAACGATGATCTGCCTATGAAGTGGACGCTTAATAAGCAGTTTCTGGCGCCGGTGGTGGCTATCTTCCTCCTGCTGACGGTCGTGGGGACGGTGGTGGCTGTGCGTATGTTCACCGACCAGGCGAACGAGATGGTGGACGAGCAGCTCCGGAGTACGAGCGGCGCGGTGAGCCTGTTGATGGCGCAGCAGGAGAGAGAGCTGCGAGGGCTGGCCGCCTCCGCGGTAAACGTAGCTGATACCGACCTCACGGTGGCGCAACCCGGAGAGCTTCCGGCCAACGAATCGTTGACGCAGATCATGGCCGCCAACGACCTGGCCACTGTCCAGTTGCTCTCTCCCGACGGCACGTTCCTGAACGGGTTTGGGCCCGTCCCTAGCCTGGAAGGGTTCGACATCGACCGGGCCCAGATGGCTCAAGCCCTCTCTACGATCAATGAATCTGGCGGTTCCATCTGGCTTCTAAGCCTGGCCCCCTTCAAGGGCAAGGAAGGTGAGCTCCTTGGCTTCGTGGCGGTGGGGAGGCGCCTGGACCAGGAATTCCTGGACGGGCTGGTGAGCGCCATCGACGTCCAACTGGTGCTCACGATAGGCGATCTCTCGACGGGGTCGTCGACGGCGGCCCAGTACTATGCCCCGGACGTGACTGCCTCCGGGTCCGTGGGCCGGCCCACACAGGTGAAGATCAACGACGATTCATACGGAGTGCTGACCAGCGAGCTGGCGACGGGCGCGCCAGGATCAGCATATCTGTCGGTGCTGATGCCAACGGATAGCATAATGGCGGGCGTGCAGACGCGGGTCGTGCAGCTTGTGGGCATCGGCTGGATCGGCGGCATCTTTGTGCTGGTCGGCATGTTCTACACCTCGAGGCGTGTTTCCGGCCCGGTCCACCGGCTGGCGGCGCGGGTCCGGGAGGTCAGCGAGGGGAGCTACGGACAGACGATGGAGGACGAGGGGGCTGCAGAGGAGATCCGAACGCTGGTGGGGAGCTTCAACCAGATGAGTCTGGCCCTGCGTGAGAGCTACGAGGAGCTTTCCCGACTGGCTAACACGGACGGCCTGACGGGGCTGCGCAACCATCGCTATGTTCAGGAAGCCCTGACGCGGGAGATGGAACGAGCGAAGCAGAACCGCCATTCCGTGGCCGTCATCATGATGGACATCGACAGCTTCAAGCTGTTCAACGATACCCACGGCCACATGGCGGGAGACAAGGTGCTCAGGCTTGTCGCCGACACGATAAGGAATCTGACACACGAGGAGGACACCATCGGCAGATTCGGCGGCGACAAGTTCATGATCATGGTCCCGCGGGCGAACCGACGGCGGGGAAAGGCGGTCGCCGAGCGCATACGAAGGCGGCTGTCGGAGCATGGGGTGCATATGGATAGCGGCCAACGGCTGCCTCTGCGGCTGAGCATGGGCATCGCCGTTTGCCCCGATGACAGTACGAACAAGGAGGAGCTTCTCGCCTACGTGGACGTCTCTCTGTTCGAGTCGAAGCGGGCGGGCGGCAACACGGTTACGCTGGCCAACCGCCACCCCGGAGAGCTGGCCACCTACCAGAACACTACGATGGGTGTGCTGGACGCTCTGGTGCGGGCGGTGGACAAGAAGGACCGCTATACGAAGTCGCACAGCGAGGAGAACGCCGAGTACGCAATGCTGCTGGGCAGGGCGCTGGGGCTCTCGGAGAACACGCTGAGCGCACTGCGCATCGGCGGCCTGCTGCACGACATAGGCAAGATCGGCATCCCTGATCACATCCTCAAGAAGCCGGGACCGCTGACCCCCGAGGAGCGCGAGATCGTGCAACGGCACGTCGTGCTCAGCAACCTCATCATCAAGGGCATACCGCACGCCGAGGACGTCGGCGACGCGGTGGCCAACCATCACGAACGCTGGGACGGCAAGGGCTACCCGCGCGGTCTGAAGGGGGAGGAGATACCGCTGCTGGGGCGGATCATGGCGGTGGTCGACGCCTACTCGGCTATTACGTCCGACCGGCCGTTCCGGAAGGGGCAGAGCCACCGTCTGGCGGTTGCGGAGCTGCGGAGGAACGCCGGCACGCAGTTCGACCCCGACCTGACGGCGAAGTTCATCGAGGTGATGGAGTCGCAACGCAGGGAAGAGGCGGCGGCGTAGCCTGACAGCACATCCCCCTCGCCGACACTCGAAGCCTCCCGGGCACTAGCCCGCGCGCCGCCCATCGGCTAACATGGGTGAACGGAGGAGACGAGGGGGACGGTCGTGGCATTCACCCTGAAACGATGGCCTTTCATTGTGCCCCTGGCCCTGGCGCTGGCCCTGGCCGCCGGCTGCTCTTCGGGCTCGAACGACGAGGAAGCGCTGAAGGCGGCGACGGCTACGCGGCCGGCAGCGACCTCCCCCACCGCGAAGGCGACCCTGCCCGCCACGGCGACGGCCGAGCCGCCAAGCACACCGACCGCTTCTCCGTCCTCCCCAGAGCCCTCGCCGATCGCGCCCGCCGAAGCGCCACCCGCTGAGCCGCCGCCGGGGACGACGCCGGCAGAGGCGTCTCAGATAGAACTCGTGCCCGCCGACATAGGACAGGGCGAGGTCAGCATGATAAGGCTGTGGGGGTACGGCGCCAGCAGCGCCATGGCGATCCTCAACGAGCGGCGCTATCCCCTCGTCGCCGACGGCGGGTTCTTCTGGGGGATACTGGCGGCGTCCGCCGACCAGACGCCCGGCGTCTATCCGGTGACCGTGCAGTTGCGGCAGGAGAACGGGGATCTGCTGGCGGAACCGGCGACCCAGATCAATGTGGTGGCAATGGGCTACCCGGTCGAGAACATCGACCTGCCACCGGAGAGCTCCGCCTTGCTGACGCCGGAGCTGGCCCAGCAGGAGCAGAACACGAGGGACAGGGTCTTCGCTCTGTTTACCCCTCAGAAGCTGTGGGCCGGCCCCTTCATGCTGCCGGTGAACGCGGCGATCGTCAGCCCGTTCGGGATAGGGCGCAGCTATAACGGCGGGCCGGTGAGCGGCTACCACACGGGCGTCGACCTGGCAGGGGAGGAGGGCGCCTGGGTGGCGGCGACGAACAGCGGCCGCGTGGCCTTCGTGGGAGCGATGCCACTACGAGGCAACGGCGTAATCGTCGACCACGGGGCGGGCGTGTTCAGCGGCTACTATCACCTGTCGGCAATGGCGGTGTCGGAGGGGCAGATGGTGAACACGGGCGACCTCGTGGGGGCTGTGGGCAGCACGGGGATGGTCACGGGGCCCCACCTGCACTGGGAGGTCGTGGTGCGAGGGCTGGTTGTCGACCCGATCCCCTGGACGCTGGAGGAGAAGGGGCCCTAACCACCCAGACCGCCGAGCTCGTAGAGGACGGCTGAGACGGCGGCGATCCCCGCCGTCTCGGAACGCAGGACACGGGGCCCCAACGAGACGATCTGCGCGCCGCGGGCGCGGGCGCTCTCCACCTCCTCCGGCGCGAAGCCCCCCTCAGGACCCACGAACAGGCTCACGGCCGGGCGCCCGCGGCGCGCAGGAGACGGCGTCATCTTCCGAAAGGCCGTCCGCAGGCCAAGGGCGCGCTCCTCTTCCCAGGGGAGCAGGCGGATGCCCGAGGCGGAGGCGAGGGCATCCTCGAGCTCTGTGACCGGCGATATCTCGGGCAGGACGGCGCGCCCGCACTGCTCCGCCGCCTCGGTCACGACGCGCCGCCAGCGTTCCCCGCGCGCCGGGCGGTCGTCGCGCGGACGGACGACGCTGCGCTGCACGAGCAACGGCACGAACCTCGCGACGCCCAGCTCCGTCCCCTTCTCAAGGACCCAGTCGAAGCGGTCACCCTTGATGAGCGACTGATAGAGGATGATCTCGACGGGCGGCTCCGGCGGGCCCTTGCGTCGCTCCCGGACGCGGGCGCGCAGGGTTGGTCCATCCGCCTCCTCCAGGACGGCGAGATACTCGTAGCCCGTGCCGTCGAGCAGGACGAGGCTATCCCCCTTACGCATCCGCAGGACGTGCCGCAGGCGATGGGCGAGGGCACCGTCCAGCTCCACCTCCTCCGCCGCCAGGGCCTCCGGGGGGACGAATAGTCTGTTCATGTCTCACGCCTCGAATATGAGCGTCCGCCAGTCGCCGTCGGCCATGACATCGACGAGGGCCGCGCCTGCATCTTGCAGGGCATCGCGGCAGTCCTGCCATCTCTCCTCGATGATGCCACCGGCGATGCCTATGCCTCCCTTCTTGAGGCTGCTCACGAGCTCCGGCGCCAGCTCGACGACGGCGGCGCTGCTTATGTTGGCCACCAGGCGGTCGAAGGCGCCGCGATAGGGGTCAGAGAGGGGCCAGGCGCCGCCCAGGCTGCCCAAAGCCACCGTCACTCGACCATCGACGGCGTTCGCGGCCAAGTTGTCGCGCGCGACGGCGACCGCCAGCTCGTCGCTGTCGAGGGCGAGGACCTCACCCGCGCCCAGCCGGACGGCGGCGATGGCGAGGATGCCGGAGCCGGTGCCGAGGTCGAGGAGGCGGCAGCGGGCAACGAGGTGTCTCTCCAGGGCGAGCAGGCACATGCGGGTGGTGGGGTGCTGACCGGTGCCGAAGGCCATTCCGGGGTCGAGACGGATGACGATCTCGTCCGGCCGGGGGTGGTACTCCCGCCAGCGGGGGGAGACGACGATCCGCTTTCCTATCCGCTCGATATGGAAGTGGCGCTTCCAGGCCTCGGCCCAGTCTTCCTCGCGGACCCAGCGGCCGCGCAGCCGGGGGAGGGCCGAAGAGAGGGCGAGACGCGAGAGGTCGCGGCGGAAGGCCCGCCTCCGGGAGGGGAGGCGCTCGTCGCGACGGAGGTAGGCCCTGACGAGGGTGGACCGGCTGGGGTCGATAGCGACGCCATCACCCTGAGGCCGCAGGGGCTCCTCGATGCTGACGCCGCCCGCCGAGTAGCGCCGCAGGACGTCGGCGACGGCCTCGATGTCGGCGGGGGCGGCGGGCACGGTCAGCTCCAGCCACTCCAGCAATCTTCTCCTCCGGGCGGAAACACGCTCAATCCTAGGGTCTCGATGCGGAGGGGCGCCGGCGTTGTCGCCGAAACATGGGCGTCATTCTTCCCACCCACCCGCCCGAGGGGTGTTTTGGGGAATCTGGGGGACACCCCCAGACCCCCGCCAGAGGGGGAGTATCCCCCTCTGGACTCCCCCAGGGCTGTACAGGGTTGTTATGTCAACAACTATGGGGCTGGGGCACACAGTAGGAGGCCCGATAGGCCCTATCAGCCGAGGCCCTTCTTGATCTTGCCGATTAACCCCTTGCCGTCCTTAGCGGAGCCGTCCTGATGGAGGGACTCCTTCAACTGGGAGAGCAGGCGCTTCTGCTCCTCGTTCAGTTGGGTAGGGGTCACGACGCGCACCCGCACGATCATGTCGCCCCGGCCATCGCCGCGGAGGTGGGGGACGCCCTGCTTCTTGAGAACGAAGAGGTGGTCGTTCTGGGTACCTGTGGGTATCTTGAGGGGTCGCTCGCCGTTCAGGGTGGGGATCTGCACTTCGTCGCCCAGGGCCGCCTGAGCGACGTTGACGTCGAGGGTGTAGACGACGCTGTCGCCGTCTCTCTCGAAGAGCTGGTGATCGAGGACGGAGAACAAGACGTAGAGGTGCCCGCGAGCGCCGCCGTGGCTGCCCATCCCGCCCTCGCCGCTGAGGCGCATCTGGGAGCCGCTGTCGACCCCCGCGGGCACCCTGATCTGGAGCTTGCGGGTCTTCTTCTCGCGGCCCGTGCCTCGACAATGGCGGCAGGGATGGGTGATCACGCGGCCCTCGCCGCGGCAGCGGTCGCAGGCGGCGACGTTGACGAACTGACCGAAGATGCTTCGCTGGACGCGCCGGACTTCGCCGCTACCGCCGCAGGCGGGGCACTTCTCCGGCTCGCTGCCCGGCGCGGCACGCAGGCCTTTGCAGACGGAGCAGGGCTCGTGGCGGGGGATATCGAGCTCCTTTTCGCAGCCGAAGACCGCTTCCTCGAAGGTGAGGGTGAGCTTGAGGCGGAGGTCGGGGCCGCGCTGGGGCTGGCGGCGGCGGGCGGCCGTCCCGCCGAAGAAGGCGTCGAAGATGTCGCCGAAGCCGCCGAGGTCGAAGCCGTCGAAGCCGCGGCCGAAGGGGCCATCGATGCCGGCGTGGCCGAAGCGGTCGTAGGCGGAGCGCTTCTGGGGGTCGGCGAGCACCTCATAGGCCTCGTTGATCTCCTTGAAGCGTTCCTCGGCGCCGGGGTCTTTGTTGCGGTCGGGGTGATGCTTCATCGCCAGCCGGCGGAAGGCCTTTTTGATCTCTTCCGGGCCGGCGTTTCGGGGGACGCCGAGGATGTCGTAGTAGTCGAGCTTAGTAGTCATACAGCCAGCTAGTCACACTTCAGTCTCAAGAAACACGCCGATCATCTAATGATACCAGATTTGGGGGCCTCTTTTCACTGCCGACGGTCAGCGATCGGCATTGTCGCCGCAACATGGGCGCTTATCTTCCCACCCGCCCGCCCAGGGATATCTTAGGGAATCAAGGGGACACCCCTTGAACCCCGACCCTGCCGGGGCAATTGGTTAGCGTTTCTTGACGGTGTCGGCGGTAACCTGGTCGGGCAGGCGGTAGCCGCGGAAGCACAGGTAGGCCGCCACACACATGAGTCCCGCCACGGGACCGACGAGCCTGATGCCCAATGGGTTATCGGCGGTGCTGCCGGCGACGAGCAGTAGGGCAAGGATGGGAGGATAGAGGGCCGAGGCCATCTTCTCAAGGGTTGCCTGGGTGCCGTAGTACATCGCCTCGCGGCGCTCGCCCGTCTCCAGTTCATCGTAGTCAATGATGTCGGCCATGATGGCGTTGGGGAAGGCGTTCATGGCGGTCATGGGGATGCCGATGAAGGCGACGAAGAAGAACGCCTGGA
>Ga0315553_10003028_pt1 | contig 13254 bp, 13 predicted proteins | sample SalMarSW160140MG_FD_203099 | JGI IMG/M metagenome (GOLD analysis project Ga0315553, IMG submission 203099) | Salt marsh sediment microbial communities from the Plum Island Ecosystem LTER, Massachusetts, United States - Salt Marsh Sediment SW1601-40 ... | reverse complement strand
TAACGGCGTTTCATACCACGCAGAAGGTAGTTGCCTTTACCCGTTTTGGAGGTTATGCAGAATACGTTACAACGGATTGGAGAGCTGTTTTTCCTGTTCCGGAAAGCGTTAGCATGGAAGAAGCCGTTGCACTACCTACCCAATACGGAACAGCATACTATTGTGCCTGTGAAGTTGCGAATATCAGAGAGGGTGAACATCTGTTGATCCATGCAGCAGCGGGGGGTGTAGGCATTGCACTTACCCAGCTGGCGAAAAGAAAAAATTGTGTGGTGTATGGAACGGTCTCTTCTAACAGGAAATTTGATACCCTGAAACAGCAAGGTGTCGACTTCCCAATCAATTATCTGGAACAGGACTATGTGGAAAGGATTCTTCAGATCAGAGGGAAGAAGAAACTGGATGTCGTTTTTAATCCCATCGGCGGAAAATCCTTTAAGCAGGATCGCAAACTTCTCGCCAGCGGAGGCCGGTTAATCGGATATGGTGTGTCTGACAGACTGAACCGGAAGAAGAACTGGCTTACAACCGGTAAACTTCTTTTCGATTTTGGCTTTCTCCATCCGGTTGGATTACTCTCTTCGTCCATTACCATTGGAGGAGTCAACATGCTTCGACTGGCAGATCAGAAGCCCGAAATTCTAAACAGATGCCTGCAGCAGGTAGTGAAACTCGCTGAAAATAAAGAAATAAAACCCGTTGTAGGAGGCCTCTTCCCGGCAGAAAAAATTGCAGAAGCACATGAGACACTGGAGAATCGCAGCTCAGTGGGAAAGATCGTACTGAAATGGTAATCCCGACAAATGGCAGGATATAAATTTCTTGATTTGTTCTTCCTCCTGTTTCACTCCGCACTTGTGCTATTTAACCTGTTCGGATGGATCTGGAAACGAACACTGAAATGGAACCTCATCACCCTTTTATTAACCGGCGGATCCTGGTTTATTCTGGGGCTCTTCTATGGTATGGGTTATTGCCCGCTTACCGATTGGCATTTTCAGGTACTGCGTCATCTTGGGAAATACGATCTGCCAAATTCATATATGAAATATATCGGCGACCGGATTACCGGACTGGACTTTGATGCAGCCCTGGTTGATGCACTAACCCTTGTTTGCTTTCTCGTAGCCCTTGTCATTTCTCTGACACTGAATATACGAAATTGGTATCTGAAACGTAAATTTTGAACAAAATCGACTATTTCTTGTTATAACAATATGCATATATAGATATTTCGAATATTCATATCTTTGCAGAAATAAAAACAATACTGATGAAACAGATTACCATTTTATTAATACTCGTAATTATGAATGCAGGATTACATGCACAAACAAAGAAATCATTTCATGATTTTACGGTCAAAACAATAGCAGGTGACCAATTCGATCTGTCACAGCTTAAAGGGAAGAAGGTATTGGTTGTAAATACAGCCTCCAAATGCGGTTTTACCCCACAATATGCCGATTTACAAAAACTGTATGAACAGTATGGAGGGGATAATTTTGAAATTATTGGTTTCCCCGCTAATAACTTTTTGCGGCAGGAGCCTGGAACCAATGCAGAAATCAAGGAATTTTGCACTGTAAATTATGGAGTTACCTTTCCAATGATGGCGAAAATATCGGTTAAGGGCAAAGACATGCACCCGGTATATCAGTGGTTGACAAGCAAGGAAGAAAACGGAGTGATGGATTCCACGGTTAAATGGAACTTCCAGAAATACCTGATTGATGAGGAAGGCAACCTGGTTGATGTTGTTTACTCAAAAGAAAATCCCTTATCTGAAAAGATTGTACGTTGGATTACCGGTGAATAATTTATGGTTGAGGTCCAGGCTCTTGTTGTTTGATGGTGAATGGATCGTTTGTTGGGGAGGAGCCTGGGCCTATTCCATAAATCTGCATGCAAATCATCAAATTCTTTTTGAGCCACCTTTATTGGTGGTTTTTTTATTCATTACTTTTGCACAATAGATTATTGAAGCATTTACTATTTCTCAGATACCATGGAAACAACATTCATTGACACAGGTCTTTTCACTTTTGTTATTTTGCCCCTCCTGATCTTTACGGCCAGGATCATGGACGTAACCATAGGCACACTTCGCATTGTCTTTATTTCAAAAGGTCACAAAGTCATTGCGCCCTTACTTGGGTTTTTTGAAGTACTAATCTGGATCTTCGCCATTGGAAAGATCATGCAGAACCTCGAAAACGTGGCATGTTATTTTGCCTATGCGGGAGGATTTGCTATGGGAAATTACGTGGGTTTAAGGCTGGAAGAGAAGCTGGCAATTGGTTTTGAAGTCGTTCGGATCATAACCAAAAAGGGTGCATACAAACTCATTGATGCATTGCATACTGAAGGATTCGGAACAACCACTGTCGAAGCAAAAGGAAAATCAGGGATTGTGCACCTGGTATTCATGATTATCAAGCGTAGTAATATTAAGAACATTGTTTCTATTATAAACCAGCATAATCCGAATGCCTTTTATACCATCGAGGATGCGAGAACCGTTCATAGTGGTATTTTCCCGATGCAGGTAAAAAAGACGACCCAATACAGGCGGTGGAGAAGGGGAAAGTAGAGAGGCCGGATTTTTATTTTACAATATGCTTTATTGTTGCAGGTAGCCCGATGGAGAGTTCGATAATGCCACAATATTCACCCGATTCAAACCAGGGTCCATGGTAAATCAGTTTCTTATTCCCGTTCTTCTCAACAATATAAATATTTTCACGCTGATCAATCAGTATTTTTTTGAGCTGGGACCTGCTGGGTTCTGTATGGCAATCCAGCGCATTGGTTCCAATTAACTCAATCCCGCCATCATCCTTGAATATTTCAAGTGCTTTCTTATTCATATAAAGAATAATTCCTTCTGCATCGCAAATTGTTAATGCTCCTGCAAAATCTTCATGCCATTTATGGTATAACTCATTTTTCATCATTTATCCTGTTACTGTTTTTAGAACCTGTAAATCTTTGTAAAATCGGTAAATCCGGTAGTGAATGTAATTATAACAATTTTTACCCATTTTAAATTATTTGAGCTGAAAACAAATTAACGCGTCATTATTCCGGAATTACTGCAGAATATATACCTTTAAATGCCTGATATTATTGCATTGATTAAGATCTATTCCACAGTATGCCCCAGGAATTGCTACAGTACCTGTTCGTTCAAGGTGCATGTTGAGGATGGTAAAATTAAATTGATCGAGCCACATCCGGAAAACCGGGCAACGCCGGAAGGTCCATGCCTTAAAGGATTAAGTTATGTTGAACGGGTTCATTCACCCGACCGGATTCTCTATCCATTACGGAAAAAGCCGGGAACTGAAACATTCCATAGAATTTCCTGGGAAGAAACATTCTCTCTTCTATCAGAAAAGCTTGCATTTTTTAAAGAGCGGTATGGTCCGCAGAGCATTCTTTTTTATAAAGCGAGTGGAATGGCTGGATTGTTAAATGCTGTTCCGTATGATTTTTGGGAAATGTTCGGCGGTTGCACCATAACTTATGGAGATCTGTGCTGGCCGGCAGGTTTAGAAGCAACCCGATTAACGCTTGGGGAGAACAAGCACAATGTTCCATGGGATCTTGAGAATGCAAAACTGATCATCATGTGGGGGAAGAATGCTGTAGAGAGTAATGTCCAGGAGATGATCCCTGTTGAAAATGCAATTGAAAAAGGGGCTAAACTGGTGGTTATCGATCCGAGGCGCACACCTACTGCTGACAAAGCGGATCTACTTCTGCAGCCAAAACCTGGAACCGATGCAGCACTTGCACTGGGCATAGCAAAACTGCTGATCAATGAGAACCGAATCGATCGCGCATTCATTCAAAAACGGGTACTTGGATTTTCCCGTTTTGAAGCTTCGGTGAATAAGTTTACCCCTGAACTGGTTCAGGAGATAACCGGGATACCGGTTGAACTGATTCATAAACTTGCCGGGTATGTTGGAACACTGAAACCCATGACCATCATTCCCGGTTACGGATACCAGCGATATACAAATGGGGGGCAGACGACCCGATGCATGCTTGCATTGCAGGTAATCACTGGAAATATCGGCAAACCCGGAGCCTGCTGGCACTATGCAAACCTTCAGAGTTATGTGTTTGATAAAATCCTCGAACCCCTGTCTCTCTACCCGGATAAAAACCAGGATGGAGTATTCAGAAGGACAGTTTCAATTGCAAAGCTTGGGGTTGATATGCTCAATGCCAAAGACCCGGCGTTAAAAATGATCTGGGTGGAAAGGGGAAACCCGGTAACCCAGAATCCGGATACACATAGCGTATTACGGGCATTCAGAAAACTGGACTTTCGGGTTGTGATCGACCAGTTTCTGACGGATACAGCCCGTGAAGCTGACCTGGTACTTCCAGCAAAAAGCATGTTTGAACAGTCTGATCTTGTTGGTTCATATTGGAATCCGTACGTTCAACTTAAACAAAAAGTCATTGATCCCCCAGGGGAAATTAAACCGGAATCGGAAATCTATTACCTTCTGGCAAAAAGAATGGGCTGGGAAAACAAAGAGGTAATGCAAAGAATTCCAGCACCTGGCGATGATGCTATTGAGAAATGGCTCCAGCAGAAACTGGAACAATTCCCCGAGTTAACGCTGGATAAGCTCAAGGAAGGACCTATACCAGCACCTAACCTTCAAACCATAGCTTTCAGTGATCTTATATTCAGGACACCTTCCGGTAAGATCGAGTTGTTTTCCGGGCAGGCCCGGGATATGTGGAACGTTGATCCGCTGCCTGCTTATTCGGAACCAATCGAAGCTGGCCCGTCAGGAAAAGAGAGTCAACAGTACCCTTTCAATCTGCTGACCCCGACCACAAAGAACCGGATTCACTCCCAGTTTGGTAACCTCAACCTCATCAGACAATTTGACCCCTACCCGACAGTAGAAATCGCTTCATCGGATGCACAGCAAAAAAAAATCCAAAACGGGGACCTGGTCCGGGTATTCAACCAGAGGGGAGAGGTTATGCTTACTGCAAAGATAAATTACAGCCTGCTTGAAGGTTGCCTGGTTATTTATAACGGATTGTGGATATCCGAAGGGGTAGGAGTAAACTTTTTATCAGCACCACGTGAAACCGATATGGGATATGGCGCAGCATTTCACGATAACAGGGTCAATGTTGAGAAAGTGTAATACAAGGTGATATACATAAGAGATTCTGAAACCAGTTCAGAATGAAGTAGATCAGAATCATCGAAACAAGTGAGGGAACGATAATGGAAAAAGGCTTCATCTTCAATACAGACCGTTGTGTAGGATGTCACGCGTGCATTGTTGCCTGTTCGAACCAAAACAAAGTGGGTTCCGGTAACAATTGGAGGTCTGTATATCAATATAATGAAGCTGGCTTTCCGGCAATACCGGTTTTCTTTCACTCCATTGCATGCCATCACTGTGAAGATGCTCCCTGTATAATCCATTGTCCGGCAAATGCCTTTTACAGGGATCCTGTGACAAACGCTGTACTGGTTAACCAGGATAAGTGCATTGGCTGTAAATATTGTACCTGGGCATGTCCGTTTGACGCACCGGAATATAATCCGTTTGAAAAGACTATCGAGAAATGTACTCTCTGTATTGATCCCTTGCAAGCGGGGGATATTCCTGCCTGCGCCAAATGCTGTCCGACAGGCGCACTGGAGTTCGGTGAATTCGATCCATCCATACCTTTTGATCCGGTGAAAGGTTTTTCAGATTATGGCACCGGACCGAGGATCAAATTTGTTTCAGCCAGCAAAAAGGAGCGAATACCCGAAATGGCAGGGGCAACAAAGTCACCCGAAAAAGAAATCAACTGCGGGAATGAGCTGCCGGAGCCCAAACCTCGTGTTTCACTTGCCGCTGAGTGGCCGCTTGTACTGTTTACCTTTTTAGTTCCACTGATTATCGGGATATTTGCAGGAGCTGCCACATCACACCATCCCTATTGGAAGGAACTGTTTCTTCTATCCGGATTCTTTGCACTATTGGTTAGCCTGTTTCACCTCGGGAAAAAGAGGCGATTTTACCGTGCCATTCTGAATCTCAGGAATTCGTGGCTAAGCCGGGAAATCCTTTTTTTCCTGCTTTTCCTGGGAGTCTCCTCTTTCACCCTTATCACTGGATTAACCTCATTCTGCATGATCCTGTTGACCCTTTTCCTGGGATTTTTAACCACATTTTCGATCGACAGGGTTTATCATTTACAGACACGGGTGGATATAAGACAGTGGCACTCCTCACAAACATTGTTGACAGCAATGTTGTTTATCTCTCTATTTCTGGAATCATTTTTTCCCTTTATTTTTGTTCTTGCATTAAAGTTATTGTTGTATATCTGCAGAAAAATTGAGTATAAACGAATGAATAAAGATCCTCGTTGGACTATCAGCCTGTTGCGAATCCTCACTGGACTGGTATCGCCCCTGTTTTTATTCCTGTTGATTCCACAAACCGGTTGGTTATTCATTCTTTTTTCAGTCAGTTTTGGCGAAATCATTGACCGGATGGAATTCTATCTGGAGCTGGATTATGTTACACCGGAGAAAGAGCTCCGCAGCTGGTTAATGAAAGATCTGCAACGAACCGGTTAGAGAAAGAAATTGTTTAACAATTAAAAAGAATCATGGCAAATAAAAAAAAGAGGGGGAGTGTAAATACCACACGTGTCCCCGTTTACCGGGATGCCGGTTTTTATCTTGAAGATGCGGGCCTTACCAAAAAAGCATTCCGGGATGAGTTGGAGCACCCGAGATCACCGGACAACTACATCTATTCAAGATACAGGAATCCAACAGTTGTTGCTGCAGAGTCAACTGTCATGGCTTTGGAAGCATGCTCATGGGCAATTCTTACACAGTCTGGTATGGCTGCAATCGATGTGGCATTGTCTCTGTTTCAGCGAGGGATCAATAGCGGGAAATGGTTATTCTTCAGTGAGATCTATGGGGGAACAGATGCATTCATTGACAAGGTTCTGATCGAAAAGCGAGGGTTGGATATCCAACGGTTTTTTGCAACAGAGGGGAGCTATAATACTGAACTCCTGGAGGATCAGTTGAACCGGTTCCGGCCCGAGCTGGTCTATTTTGAGGTGATCTCAAATCCTATGCTTATCGTTGCTGATGCCATTACGATTATTAATCTCGCAAAAAAAGTTGGCGCTGCAGTGATTGTTGACAATACATTTGCCACTCCATCGCTCTGGAATCCGCTCAGCCATGGAGCAGATCTGGTAATCCACAGTGCAACCAAATACCTTGCCGGGCATGGTAATCTGACAGCCGGGGTCCTTTGCGGGAATGAACCACAACTGGAGAAAATGGCGATTGAATACCGGAAACTGGTGGGTCACATGCTTTCACCGGATGATGCATACCGGTTGAATGATATGTTGAAATCATTTGGAATTCGCTTCACCAGGCATTGCGAAAATGCTGCAAAACTGGCGAATCTCCTTAACAATCACCCGGCAGTAGAATCTGTTTTATACCCCGGGTTAACAAGTCATCCTTCCCATTTACTGGCAAAAAAGCTTTTCCGGGGTAAAGGTTATGGTGGAATGATCACGTTTGACCTTGCCGGACCAGCAAACTCAGAAAAGGAGACCAACAGGGACCGGTTTATTGAGCTCGTTTCGGATAAGATCCGGCTGATTCCGACATTAGGGGATGCGGAAACGATCCTGCTGCCGGTTGAAGCAGTCTGGGGAGAAAAATATCCATTGCCCGGCATGATCCGATTATCAGTTGGTATCGAAGAGTTTGATGAGCTGGAAACGACTGTCGTTAATGCTCTGAATAATCTTATAACATGATGGTGTAACGGTTTTTCTTCCCCGGACACATTCATCTGATAATCATCTGCTCACATTGCTGACATGCTCCGTATACGATTTAATCATCTGCCATTAAGCCACAGGGAAAAGAAGACATTCAGGATTCACCTTGCATACTCTATCATTGAGGGCTTCATACTGGGAATACTGGTATTGAATGAATTTGTTTTTTTAAAGAGTCTTCACGGATCCAACTATCAGATTGGTTTTCTCTTCCAGTTCAGTGTAGTTGCGATGGTATTGTTGCTCCTTTTCAATGAATTCATCCGCAGGATCAGGAACAAAAGACACCTGCTGCGAATTACCGGAGTAATTACAAGGGCACCACTTTTTTTGTTGTTGCTTTTCCCAACCGACATTCATGAGCTTACGGCAACCAACTTGTATCATACGCTCTTTCTTGCCATCTTTTTGATCTATTATGTTGCAAACCTTGTCATTTACCCCACCATAAACCTTCTTCTCAAAACGAATTATGAACATCCAAACTTTGGAGAATTATACGGATATGCCACTTCTGTGAACAAAGCCCTTATGCTGGTTTCCACCTTTCTTTTTGGGATCCTGTTGGATGCTGATAAATTCGCGTTCATCTATGTCTACCCGGGCCTTGCCGTACTATCCATTTTTGCCCTGTTTCTGCTGTCGAACATTGGTTATGAAGAAAAAGATTTCAAAGAGATAAGGGAGCCATTTTTTAGAGCAGTGAGGCAATCTTCGATACGAATGGTCAATATTCTTCGATTCAACAGGCCATACCTTCATTTTGAAATTGGGTTTATGTTGTATGGATTTGCATTCATGAGTACAGTTGCTGTCATTACTATTTTTTATGAAAAGGCACTTCACCTGAACTATTCGGGTGTTGGGTTTTATAAAAACGTATACAACATCATTGCGATTATAATATTGCCTGTTTTGGGCCGGATGTTGGGAAAAACAGATCCCAGGAAATTTGCCATATTCACTTTTTCTTCTTTTCTCCTTTTTTTCTTTTTCATGGGATTGACTGAATACCTGCCCTATAATGCCCAGTTAGCAGGAATCAGTATTTACCCTGTTTTGCTTATTGCTGTCCTGTTTAATGGGATTTTTGCAGCAGCAATGGCGTTATTATGGTATATTGGATCAGCCTATTTCTGCAGCAGGGAAGAAGCGGCAGATTACCAGTCAGTACATCTTTCTTTAACGGGTGTCAGGGCAATCTTTGCACCCCTGCTTGGCATTTTCTTTTACGAATTGATCGATTTTACAGGAACGTTCACCATAGCGATCATTGCACTTGCTGCAGCAATCCTTGTGATGATGGTTTCTCTGAAGAGGTACCCGAATCCGGAAGGTTAAATAACGTTAAATGTTAAATGTTAAAATTTTATTGATTTGATAAGCTTTAAGTTTTTTTGAAGTAATCAGTTAACGATTAATACTGATCGATTATTTTCCGCTGTTTCCCATTGAATTCAAAGGAGTCTCCTGTTTTCAGTCCTTCCAATGACTTAAAAAGAGGGACAAGGGGAGAGATGGCAAAATATTCTTCACCACCCATACTGATTTTCCCCAGGCTAATGGAGATGAATAATTTTTGATCGTTGGTAACCACTACAGAACCAAAAGAAATCTGTTCATTCTCCTCATTCAGGTCGATCCGGTCAAGGACGTTCCGTTCTTCCACTGCTTTGCAGTATTGTTTTGCGAACATGTCCCGTTTGCTCAGCATCTGAGTACGATAGGAATCATACCGGTCCTGTGGCTGACCGTATTCATTAGCACTTTCCTGAGCCTCATCCATTCGCTGTTTCGCATGCTTAACAACCCGATCTTGTGCTTTCATGCATGTTTCAACTAACTTTTTCTTAAACAACAGTTTATCCATATCGAATTCTTTTAACGATCAAAAAATCCTGGAAAAGTATTCCTCTAAACGAAGCGGTAGAATGGTTGTCCCTTATGGGGGATTATCAGTAAGGGAACATCTTATATTTTAATTAATGAATTCTTATTTGTTGAAATTTTATATTTTTGGACCTTATCCAGATACCAAAATACAAAATTTATAGGAAATATGAAAAAACAAGGTCTTCTATTTGTAGTTATTTCTTTATTTACAGGAACATTATTCTCTTTCAACACGCCTGCACAGGATAAATCCGACTGGATTGATGGGTTTCCCGATGGATGTACGAGCATTACTGTCGGGAAAAAAGCCTCTGCTGACGGATCGGTTATGACTTCTCATACGGACGATTCTCACCGCACCCGTTCATGGATTGATATCATGCCGGCTAAAGATCATAAAAAAGGGAGTTATACCACCCTGTACAAGCGAGTGGCGGATGACACGAAAGCAATGCCTGCCTATCGTCATGAACCCGTTGGTGAAATACCACAGGTGCTTCATACCCATGCATACGTGAATACAGCCTATCCATGCATGAACGAACACCAGCTTGGAATTGGGGAATCGACCTTTGGGGGAAGGGAAGAGCTGCACTCCGCTGAGGGATTGATCGATTGCGTGAGGCTCTGCCAGCTTATGGTTGAGCGGTGCACTACAGCACGTGAAGCGATAAAAATGGCCGACGAACTGACAAAAAAATATGGTTGGAATGATGCGGGTGAAGTGTTAACGATTGCTGACCCGGAAGAGGTCTGGCATTTTGAAATTTTAGGTCCGGGAAAAGGTAAGGTTGGTGCAGTCTGGGTAGCGCAGCGTGTACCGGATGAGCACATAGCAGTTAATGCCAATGCCAGCACAATTAAAGAAATTGATTTGTCTGATCCGGATCATTTCATGGCATCTTCCAATGTATATGAGGTAGCAAAAGCTAACGGCTGGTGGGATGAGGAAGATGGACCCTTCCGGTTTTGCTATGCCTATGCTCCGGATAGCCGGACTTCACTTGCATCCAGGAGAAGGGAATGGAGGGTATTCGACCTGCTTGCCCCATCCCTGAACCTCGATCCCTGGGCGGAGAACTATCCTTTTTCGGTTAAGCCGGATCGTCCCGTTACGCTGGAAGACATGGTTTCTGTATTTAAAGATTACTACGAAGACACACCGTTTAATATGATCAAGGACCTTACCGTGGCTGATGAAGATGGAAAAATGGTCATTTCTCCCCTCGCAAATCCGCATATGCCCTATGATATGAACAAACTTTTTCGCATCAATGGCGGATGGGGCTGGAGAGGAGAACGAACCATTGCACGATGGTATACCATGTATGCAACCATTATCCAATGCCGTGACTGGTTGCCTGATGAAATAGGAGGAGTTGTCTGGTTGGCTCAGGATAACGTGGCTACTTCCATTTATGTGCCGGTTTATTGTTCTGTTACTGACATGGCAGCTCCCTATAAAACACCAGGAAGGACAAACGGGTATACAACCGAATCTGCCTGGTGGGCTTTTAACCGTCTGGGAACCCTTGCAGCGCAACGATGGGGGGATATGAGACATGATGTGGACACAGTATGGAATGTCTGGCAAAAAGAGCTATTTGACACTCAAAAAAGCATCGAGGAAAAAGCACTTACATTATATAATCCCAAAAAACCGGCTGCAACGATTGAATACCTGACCAATTATTCCATTAGCTGGGGAGATAAGGTGGTTAGAAAAGCCGTGGAACTGGGTGATTTCCTCTGGACCAAATACGACGAATTGTTTTAATCGGAGTCCATACCATTTGTTATATTGATGTGAAATAGCATGACAACCATGAAAAATACAAGAGGATTTGCCAGTGACAACAATGCCGGGGTTCATCCCGATATCCTGAAAGCCATCGAATCGGTAAATTCTGGCCATGTTATTGGGTATGGCGATGATGTGTATACCGACCGGGCGATCAGGACCATTAAAGGGGTTTTCGGAGAGGGGGTTGATGTCTACTTTGTCTTTATCGGTACAGCAGCCAACGTATTGGGACTGGCTGCCGCCACCCGATCTTACAATTCAGTGATATGCGCTGAATGCTCCCATATCCACCAGGATGAGTGCGGTGCACCGGAAAACTATTGCGGATGCAAATTGCTTTCGGTGCCAACACCGGATGGCAAACTAACCCTGGAAGGGATCAACTGTCACATGCATGGATTTGGATTCGAACACCATTCACAACCAAAAGTGGTTTCCATCACACAGGCAACCGAAATGGGCACAGTATACACTGCAGAAGAGATTTCAGAGATCGCAGATTTTACCCATAAGCACCAGATGCTCCTTCACATGGATGGCGCCAGGATAGCAAATGCGGCAGTTACTCTTGGATTAGGGTTCAGGGAAATGACGGCTGATGTTGGTGTTGATGTGCTCTCTTTTGGTGGCACAAAAAATGGTATGATGTATGGCGAAGCGGTTATCTTTTTCGATCAGGCACTATCAGAAGATTTTAAATACATCAGGAAACAGGGCATGCAGCTGGCTTCAAAAATGAGGTTTATAGCTGCCCAGTTTGAAGCATTCCTGTCCAATGATCTCTGGAAAAAAAATGCAGAACATGCCAATAAAATGGCCAGGATCCTTGCCGATGAAGTGGCAAAATTCCCGGAAATTACTGTAACCCAAAAAGTGCAAGCCAATGGGGTCTTCGCAACCATCCCCAAAGAGGTGATTCCAATCCTTCAAAAGGAGTTCTTCTTTTACGTATGGGATGAAACAACATCAGAGGTACGGTGGATGACCTCGTTCGATACAACCGAAGAAGATATTAAAGGGTTTGTTGAAGTTCTTAAAAAAGTGTTGCAGTAAAATCCCAATGAACAAACAGCAAATTACAAACAATAATCAATACCTAAATTTCAAATCTCAAATGGTTTGGACATTGAATATTGGAATTTGGGATTTATTTGTTTTTTATGATTTGATGTTTGGAATTTCAAAATAAATTTCTGTCAGGATTACTACAATAACTGGATAATGGTCCATTGCGAATGCGGTTTTGAATTCAAGTAAACACCTTTCTTCTCAATCCGCTATTTTCCCATTTTGGAAATAGTATGGAACTATCTCCATAGCTTAAAAACCGGAAATCATTGTCCAGTGCATACTGATAAACCCGTCTCCAGTCATCGCCGATATACCCTGCGACCAGCAAAATGAGGGAACTTCGTGGCATATGAAAGTTCGTGATCAAAGCTTCGGTCATCCTGATGCGGTATCCGGGAACGATCATTAACCGCGTGGTGCAGTGAAGTGTATTGATCCCTCTTGCCATCATATAATCCTCCAGGCATTTCAACGCTTTAACCTGAGAAATATCCGTTTCATTCAGTAGCCCATCCCACTGGTTCACCTGAAGTTCATCAACCGGGATATTGTTGTTCATGTAAACTTTAATCCCTAACAGATAGAGACTCTCCAGTGTCCTTACAGTAGTT
>Ga0315553_10003027_pt1 | contig 13255 bp, 11 predicted proteins | sample SalMarSW160140MG_FD_203099 | JGI IMG/M metagenome (GOLD analysis project Ga0315553, IMG submission 203099) | Salt marsh sediment microbial communities from the Plum Island Ecosystem LTER, Massachusetts, United States - Salt Marsh Sediment SW1601-40 ... | reverse complement strand
CCTCGTGAGCCAAACACCCTGTATCTCTCCGAAGGGTGGTACAGATCCCAGGCTGGCCGGGGCAAAGAGTCAAGGTCATTAATCATTTCGCGCGGCGGATTCACTACCGCCTCGCCATTTCGGCGAAAGACCAACCCGGGGATATTGTCGAACTCCTCTCTTCCCGTCTTCAACGCTCCGTAAAGCTGGACCAATGTATGCTCGCCCTCACCGTAGACGCCAAAATCAAAAGCGTCGAACTCTTCCAACGTGCGAGCGGGAAGCGCCGTGCAATGCGGGCCGCCGATGACGATTCTAGTCTCCGGCAAATCCCGGCGTACAGCTTTGGCTACCTCGACCGCCTGCACGATTTCGTGCGTCATGGCTGTAATGCCCACCAAGCGGGGACAGCGCCGAATAATTCGTTCTATCGTCTCTTGCCGGCTAAGGCTGTCGAACATGGCGTCAACTATTCCAACAGAAACTCCGTGCTCTCGAAGGCACGTCGCCAGATAGACAAGGCCCAGGAGTGGCATATGGTACCATTGGCCCTGGATGATATTGGCTGGGCTGGGCTTGACCAATATCACCTCAAGGGGAGCGTCAATCGAAGTTTGCGCTGTTTGCGACATATAGAGCTCCATTCATATCTAACCCTGGATTTCCCATTTATGCCCTGCTTTTTGTAATACCCCAGCCAAAGACCATAGTCCCAGCGGAAGAAATGGCGGCAATTTACCCATAGGGTAATCTTTTGGCAAATCAGGACGGATAATTAAGATTGTTTTCATTGAATGCTTTTGTTTTATGATAGAAAAAGTTTTTTTACTTTCCAATACAAGATATCGCACGTGCTTGTGTTAGCTTTTTATACACATCTTGATATTTTTCTGACATCTTTTGGGCACTCAAATGATTATGCACGATGCTTACAGCTGCTCTTGAGGCGTGCGCATAATTGATTTTGCTAAGCGCTTCTATTGCATTCGCAAATTTTTCTATGCTTCCAATCGGCGCTAGCTTACCAGCTGTTTGATCACAATTCAAGATTTCTATATGTGACTCAATGTCGGATAAGCAAACGGGCAAACCGACACTCAGAGCTTCCAGCACGGCATTGGGAAGGCCTTCGGAAATAGATGTCGAAACAAAGAAATCAGCTCCTCTAAGATATTCGCGGACGTCATGTACCCAGCCCACGAAGCGAATACAAGGATTGTTTCCAGCAACTCTTTCACACTCCCCACGCAATGGACCATCACCAATCATGAGAAGGGTACTTTTTTTGCGTACTTCAGCCATTAGAAAAGCACGTATCGCAGCTATAGGATTTTTTCTTCCAATCAGAGCTCCGACAAAAATAAAGACCCTATTCTTAGCTGGCAAACCAAGCTTTCCGCGTATTTGAACCCGCTCTCCAGCGGACGGGGACGAAAAAAGTATGTCGTCCACGCCGTTCTGAATAGCACAGCAGTTAATCCCGTACTTTTTCTGCATAAGGTTCGATACAGTATTGGAGCACGCAACAAGACAATCGACTCGCCGAAGGACCTCCACATGTCGTCGCGCCATATAAGTACCCTGCAACTTCCCGAATTTCATAAGGTAGTCGTGGTACGGGTAATTGCGTAGTGTAGCTACACATTTCATCTCTTGGAGATAATTAGCTGAAAGCATATCCGCTCGGATGCCCTGGGTATGAATTACATCAGGTTGGTGCGTCAAAATGTGATGCTTTAGGGTTTCCGGACCGAAGATAAATCCTTTCAATCGAGAAAGCCCCAATGAACAGATTGAAACCTCTAATTTTTGGAACTGTGATAACATTGAATCTTCCGGCTCCGGTGAAAGCGTAAGGATGCTTGGAGAAAACCGCTCACGATCCAGATACTTTATAAGGTTGTATAGTTGGCGACTGGGCCCGGTGCGTCCTAGTGTTGAGACTATATATAATATTTTCATTTACTGTTTCTTGGCACTTTGATTAGTAATGTAATCATGGTACTTTTGGTGTTTCAGTGCAAATCCCCGGAAGAGGATGAAGGCGATGTAAAAATATACAGGAGTAAGCACACCTGAAGTAAGAGTCGTTTTAGAATACGTAAAAAAATCCAGAAAAAATACAACATTCACACCTAAAAAACCTAACGCAATTGCCTTATAATTCTCATCTGAACTTTGTCTGTATAATCTATATGCTTTTCTAAACACGTTGAAATAGAAGCAGAGTAAGAAAATTACTCCTATAACACCCACCTGAAGAACAAACCACGCAAAACCTGTTATGCCGGATTCAATACCGAATTTCTCTGAAGTTATATCGGTTATTTTCTTCGGCCTCTCGGGAAGAATTTGGGATGTAATCAGATTCCCGGCTCCTGTTCCGAATAATGCTTTTGTTATTCCTGTCTTTTTAAGCGATCGATAGGCGTGCACAGTAGTGACATAACGGCCAAGCTGACCTCCCGTGCTTGAAGTTCGTAAGTTGTATTTTACAATCTTGCCTGCAAGGAATTTAACATTGAAATCTCCTCCTCTCACTTGTTCCGGATTAAGTGAATAAATCATCTTGGAGGCAAAATATATGCTCACTAAAGAGATGATGGCTATTAAGAAGACAGCTTTTAAGTGTGTTACCCTGAGAAACAATGGTATTTTGCTCTTATAACGTTTTGCGTAGAAATGCGTCTGTACTAACAGTAATACCGGTAGATAAAAAACAACAGCTCGCTTTTCCCCAATTAAGCTAAACAGAAGGAATCCAGTCATTAGAACCAGATATTTTATGTTTCGTTTAAAGGAATATAATGCATAACTAAATGCGAGAGCAAACAGCGTGAACATTGTGGTAAGGGAACCTGCTTGCATTGACATTGTGCCTATACCTCTTCCTTCTTCCTGCCCTACCGTCAAGAGTTTTACAAAATTAGCGAAAACTTGGATTAGAAACAAGAAGACCAGATAATTGTTAACTTTGGATATAGCCGTTTCCGATATTTTCAAATTGAGGAGCGCTAGGAAAAAACAATAAAAGATGAATACATGGCGACAAAAAAGCGTAAAAGGAAAAATCTGTTCATTGTTTACGTAGACCGAGAGGATACTAATAAGAAAAAGACCTAGCATAGGCAATAAACCAAACACTATGAACCTATCTTTGGTCAGTGATTTTGTGCAAAACGCCTTCATAAAGAGAAGTATAATAACCAACTCCATAATCGTTCTAGGTACAATAGTAGGAATGCCCAAGAAACTAAAAATTCCCTGACTGAATGCCATAGTGAATATTATTATAAGTGAGATTAAGTTTGATTGAAACATGGGCTAAATTGACATGTACATAAAAGGTTGCGTCGAAAATCTTTGACTATTTCATCTGCTTACATTCAAGGCATCTAAAATACGCTTTGCCCTTTTTTGCCAAGAGTATTCCTTTATTGCAAGCTTTCTCGCATTTTCAGCCAGCCTATTCGGATACTCAAGTGAAAGTGCTTCACTTAGTTTCTTCTCAAGAGCGTCATATGAATACGGGTCTGACAGCAGCGCGTTTTCTCCATCGACGAAGATCTCCCTAATAGTCGGAAATGCTGGGCCGATAATAATTCTTCTCGCTGCCATATACTCAAAGCATTTGAGTGGAGAACATACGTTAATTGTAGGCACCTGTTTACCCCAGATCATAAGTAAGACATCCGCTGCAAAAAGGTAATCTCTTACTTTAGGAGGTGAGATATGCCCTGTAAAAAAGACATTTGTCAAACCTTCACCAGTTGATAAGACCTCATAGAATCGTCTGTTTTCTTCAGGTCCTCCAACGACGTAAAAATCGACGTTTGAGAATGTTTTTGCAAGCCTTAGAATTTTTTCTATACCTCTATCTTTGTAAAGACTGCCAGCATATACGACGATCTTGTTCTTGGCTGCGATGCCCAAAAGCTGGCGAGCCTCTTGGCGAGAAGTGACGGTTTCATAATCTTCGGCCGAAAAACCATCGTGCAAAGCCAGGATTTTGTTAGCCGGAACTCCCATTTTCTTCCAAATGTTGGCCAGAGCATCGCTGATTGTTATGAACAGTACCATATTTGAAGACTGAGCACAGTGAAGCAACTGGTGACGATATATAGAATCCAATAATTTCGACTTGGTATTGATTACCACGCCATGTGATTCAAAAATTACCTTCTGGCCCATATTCAGGGGTAAACGTGCTAACAAAGGCGACCTCATAAAGCAGAAGTCGCTATCCCCGTAAGATTTGAGAAATGATCTTGTACTAAAGTACGCCCCTGCGGCCCTAAATCTTCCAGCAACTGTAAAATGAGAAAAGCATTTCACCTTGAAAGTTGGTGTTTTGCCGAGCTTTTGCACTATGTTGTTACTTACGCGTGATTCGGGTACACGCTCAGCCGGAACTCCCAAAGTGACATCAACACCCATGCTCTGGAATGCATGACACATGTGAAGGACCTGAAGCACATTTGCCATGTTTTCATTTAACGGGACGTGGTGCAGGTACAGTAGCTTCATGCGATTTAACAGAACTTATGTACTTTCATTGTACTTGATTTGCCAGTTCCATGGTAAATAGAAGTTTTCCTTTTAGTCCGTAAGCGCAATGGTCGGTTTGTTAAGTCGTCTCAACTTCTTAATAATCTTTACTGTAATCTTTAGGGCTATAGGCCTTGATGTTACAGCCATGACGGAAGAATGGCCACATGCAGCTAGTGCCGCAACACGATGGTGGCCGTTAATCAGGATATAGCGATTCCCAGTTCTTTTCAAATAAATTGGGTTTCCGGTATTTTGATAATCGCAATGAAGAATCGAGTCCACAAGTTTAAAGCGACGTTCTACTGTTTCCCTTATCCCTTGCATAATCAGAGTATATTCCCCATTACAAAGATTGGTCTTCAAGTTAATCCCTTTTTGTTTATGGATTTCTGCCACAATTCTAAAAAGTGATCCGTTTAGCATCCCCCCCTGTTTTTTGGGGACTATACACAAATTGTCTTCGATCAATCTATTGTAATACCAGCGCTCCATATCCTTTTTTGCTTGATCTTTTTTCCCAGAAAGGTACGTGCGGAAAAAGTCATAAGGAGGGAAGTATTCAATATGTTTGCCTGCCCACGCTTCTTTTATTGAAACGTCTGTGATTTCGGGTGTGATCGCTGAAATTGGAATATCTTCTAAAAACCTACTTACGATTTTGTAGAGCAAGTTTAGAAATTTCGTCTTTGCGGATATTAGGGTTTTCATATACGTTCAACACTTATCATGTCATACCTAAGACCTTTACCATGATAAGTTATACTAAATTCGTTTCCTAAAATATGTTTGATTACTTTTAAGCTGGGACTTATCATCCACCCCGCTTTTGTAGAGCGTATCTCAAGAACGCTATTAAAATACCCTTTTACGATCAACCCTTTTAACCAGTGCAGCGAACGCGACAAGTACAAAATCGGTTTTGCCAAAGCCATCTCAATATAAGCTTTTTGCCCGGTAACGTTTTTAAGCATCTCCAACGCCCCGAAGATGTCTTTAATCTCGGTCAGTACCGCGAAGCAGAAGATAACATCAAAATATCCCAGCTGGTCAATTTCAGAAAAATTCTTTGCGTAGTATTCTATATCTAAACGCTCAATTTCAGCAAGACTTCGGGCCTGTTCGAGTCTATGTTCATTTGTGTCGATTCCTACAACTCTTGCAGCACCCTGTTTTTTTGCCCAAAGGCAATAATATCCAGAATTGCAACCTATATCCAAAACACTCTTGCCCGATAGGTTAACACCATTCAAAAATGTTAGTCTTTTTGCCGAATCGATCTTTCCAGGAGTTACAAGACCATTACTTAGTTGAATCCTTTGATACCATTGTTGGTCGTTGATCCAGCTTTGAATCTCACCTTTAGTGGTTAATTTCTTGTTCAGCATCTATCCCCTTGGAATCGGTACAGTAGTCTTGTGGGCTAATGATTGTTGCTTCTACAATAGTGATTCTCGCAATTTCTATAGAGTCTCAAGTTGCCATTAAATCCCAAGCCTATTGTTTTATGAAAGTTACTCTTTTTTAGTCCCAGCCCGTCTTTCAATACCACGGTATTTATGATTTCCGCTAAACTCAGACACCGAAACCATGTGTCCCACAAATTACTTTCATCCAACATCCTCCCGTTTTTCGTCCAACCGGTTGTGATAGGGTCCTTCCTTCGTATTGTAACGCTTATAGATTTTTGCAACCTCTGGTACCAAACGCAGGGATTATTGCCAAACATGTAAAAAGGTAAATCTTCAATAAGGTTCATAGCACCTCTTGGGTTCCGTTTCGATTGACAAAACCCACCATCCTCGTTTTGGTTTTCATTTATAGCATAAAATGCCTTTTCCAGGCTCGCGGCTATTTCCTTGCGTCGGTCGTCCAACATGTTGTGAGCGTTTACCAGGATGTGGATTGCATCATAATCATAGCACGGCCAACCTCCGTAGATGGGGGAAAAAAGGCCGTTTCTGTCTTGAATCTTCAAAGCTACATCCACTATTCTATTTAGTTTTGTTATAGGTCTGTTCCAGTAGAAATATACCAAAAGCTGATGAAAGCCATTTTGCAGGCCGTGGAAGAAATGTGATTTCAAATCCGACCCCCAGAACCCACTTTGGTTTTGCGTTTTGTCGTGAAATTCAAACCAGGCATTTATCTTATCGAGCAGATGACTCTCTTTCGTTCTTTCGTACTCATAGGTGAGAAATATTACCAGAAACATCGCTTTGTTGCCAGAACCGGCTCTTCCCTTGTGGCACTCCCTTTCGTACAAGTATCTTTTTACATCGTCAGGGGTCTTCCATTGTTCAATAAACCTCAGTGGAAACTTTGGTTCGGCATCCAGTATTCCCAAGGCACTCAAACAAAAGCAGGTTAACTGATAACGATTACGCTCTTTATCTTTATGGTAGTATTCCTTAGGTTCAAAATAACCATGCTGCTCGTTTTGAAAACTTTCGATATAGGAAATCCACTTTTGCCTGTACGCAAATGTAAATTGTTCTACCTCCTTAAATAAATCCAAAATGAATAAAGCGAAACACGTACAAAAAATAGTATCGTCAGTAAATGCACTAAACCGATATCTACAACCATTCCCGGGAACCTTTAACGTTTCCAGCCAGTTTAATACCTTCGTTTTGATGGGGTCATAACAATCACTCATATTCAAATTTTTTTCTGAAGCAAAGGTATTAGACTCCAAATCTGCTTTTTTTGCCTTTGGTCGAAGCAGATAAAGTACACAGCTATTGCATAAACTACTAAACAGAAGGCTATGGACAATAGCAATGGTGCGATTGACGTTGTATCGGCGTTCTTCGTGATGACGTAAGCAGTTACTATTAATATAGTTGCAGCTGCCAATGGCGGCAGGTACGCTTGTTGAATATATTGGGATGGCTTTATCTTGAAATAGTAACAGGCCGCTGCTGGAAATACAAGGGCACCTTTTATTACCAAAACGGTTGCCCATCCCAATGCCATACCATAAAGGCCAAGAGGCGTCTTAGCCATAAGCAAAATACCAACAAGAAGACCGACCAAGCTTGCTGCCAACGATACAACCGCTACAAACCAGTGTTTATCTGCTCCGGAAAGCATCTTACCGGTAACATTTTGAGGTACCCCAATAGCAAAACCAATTGCCATCACGGTTATAACGTCAGCCATTGCTCTAAAATCTTGTGTGGATAAGGCTTGCGAAGGCAACCATATTGTAAGAAAAGAGTGGCTAAATACTATAGCCATGACAGCAATAAAAAGACTGATAGTTACTGAAACTTTAACGCCTGCGATATTTAATTTTCGTAAGATTTGTGTTTTGTTTAAGGCCTGCATGTGGCTTGCCATCGGCTTAAAAGCGCCTATTATATATGATATAAGCATGCTGCCATATCTAAGCAACGCGACAGGGATGGCATATATGATAACCTCGCCGGAACCGTTTATCTTTCCTACGGCAATAACTTGGCCTTGCCCAAAGAGTAGCGCTGCAAAAGTGACCACTAATGAACTTAGGCTCAGCGACCATATCTCTTTTAAACTTGAAAGTCTCACATGTTTATAACGTAATTTTATATTTGAAAGTTTATTCCAAGCAAACCTGCACATAACAAAATTGGGCAAAATGGTGACTACTACGGATATCAAGGCAAGGTAAAGTAAGTTCTTGCAACCTAAGAGTCCAAAGATTAGGATTATTAGTAATAACTTGAGAAATACTTCCGATGCCCTAAAGAAATACATCTGATCAAAGCGATGCGTGCCCTCTAGGATTCCTCTTCCAATCCTTAGCGGAAAATTTATTGCCACACCAACGCCAGTTAACAAAATGAGCCATTTTGCAATCTTAGAATACTCTTCGCTTAGATTGAAAAAGCTTGAAAAGTTGGGCCAGATAATTAAAGTGGTAACAATCATAAAAAGTGAAGAAACCAGGAATAGAAATATCGAAGAGCTTATTGTGCAGGAGAGATTTGTGAAATCGTTTTTAGCGTTATATTTAGCCACAAACCTTCCAATACTGCTGCTTACGCCGAGGTCTAATATCGCCAAATAAGCGATGACCTGGCCTACAAGCATCCATACGCCGTATCCCTCTTTACCAAGGCGAGTTATGAGAAGCGGGGGGATGATTAAAGCCGAAACCAAAAGAATAGCCATCTCAAACCACCCAGCAGTAGTATTACGCAAAAGCTGTTTAGGAATGTTCAAGTTCTACTTGCCTTTCTGATATTGTTATAGCATCTTCAAGCCCCATTCTTTTTGCTCTTTCGTTGCCGGTCAATATAAAGAACGAGTCGAAGTAAGCTTTGGCATCTTCCATGTTGCATTGTCTCGATTTAACATAAAACCAGTCTTTTATGTCTTTCTCGCTAATGCATTTATAATGGCCTGAAAGGTACCTGGCCAATATCTTCTTATGTCCTAAGTGTGCTAAGATAGCTGTTCTATGATTTCCTTGTAAGACTACAAATCTTTTTTGCCCATTCTCCCTCTCTAGGAAAACTCCGCCAATAAAAGCATTCTTAAAATACCAGGGTCTGTATCCGTGAACCTTCATGTATTCATAGAGATTTCTCAAATTGAGAAAGTCCTTTTCTATTAAGGCAAAACTGGATGGTCCGCAGAAACGCGAACTGTGTGCGTCTTTGGCCTTGCTACCTTTGCAGCTTTCTTCAACTTTGAATGAATCCCAAGGGTAGAGGAACAGGCCAGGCTTGAAATGAACTTGAAAGCCGGCAGAAATAGGAAGGTCTGACATATTCTTGGGCTGATAACGCTGGTGATATTTATATAAAATAGAATCTTTAACGTTCAGGTCTTTTTCTCTATCAAACTCCTTTAACTGTTCAACCAGATAATTCCACCCGTTCGGCGCAAAAGAGAATCCCATCGGATTAATGCACATATCCAATGGGACATCGCATAGTTGGGAGTATCTATTTGAATAAACATGGAGTACACTTAGAGCGTGATAAACAGGACCGCATTTCTTTAGGTATCTTTTGAAATCTAGAGCCATTTTGTTTTCTTGTCTCCTAAGACTCGGAGAACACTTTTTAAATAGCTTCTCGTTATTCTTTTCAATAAGACACATTTGCTGGTATCAATCACATCTCTGTTTTCAAATACTGGATTGCTAAAACGCGAGGAAATAACTATGGCTCTGCGCCAAATGGAATTATCTATTACCAGATTATATACAAAGCCAAAAGTTTCCAGGATTTCCACCACGCACTGAACCGAGGGGAGCCAATATAAGCCGCTATATTTGTTTGAATCTTTGCTCCTGCCTCCGCAAAACTTTGCTATAGGTAAATCAAAATTGCCTTCTGTCAGAGACTTCCACTCAAAAAGAATCGTATCGGATATTTTTGTCAATTGTTGGAGGGCTTTATAAGGATAAGAAACGCGGTGTAAAAATCCAGCGCAAAGTGTAAAATCAAAATGCCCATATCTTTCTATGTCTTGGTCAAATATATCCACAACTTCATAATTGATGTTGGAAACCCCTAAAACGTCAGAAATGAATTTAGCTTTTTTTATTCTTAACTTATCAGCATCGACGGCAACTACTTCGCTCGCACCCAACTCTTCCAGCTTCAGACTAAAGAAACCTTCATTGCACCCAACATCAAGGACTCGTTTGCCCTTGATGTTAATCATACTGACATATTTTTCTATACGGGACCATTTAACGAGGTTCTTGCCGTGAGAAACCTGCTCTTTAGCAATGGTTTTTATGTCATAGGGGAGCTGTATGCTATGATTCCATGGTTGTTCTTTCCCTAATTTTTCTATTCTTCTTTCAATTTCCTCCTTTGTATGCATTTTGCGCCTTAATGGTTGCCCCTGTTCCAAGGTAAAGATTTTTCCAGGCCTCAATTGCTTTGCCCTTGGATTTCAAATTCTTTCCTGATTTTTCTGTACAATACTCTATCTGTAGCAGCATAGCATTTTCTGTAAAACCAGAGAAAAAACGCAAAAAATCCCGAGGGTGTCTTTTTACAAATTAGATATCTTGCTTTTAACAATTTGTACCGAACTCTATTGAGGGTGTATTTCGAGTTAGTTGGTTCACACCTTTTCGCTAATATGTGCATATTTGTGTTTCTGGTTTCCAAAGCAACTATTTTCAATCCTACCTTTTCAAGTAGAATTCGTGCACTTCTAGGAGTAAAATAAAGTTGATGGACGAGGGATATCCGCCGATTAATATCTGTCAGAAATAAATTTGGGCTCTCATTATGCGAATATATATACATACACGCGTTTTCTTTCATCAAGCTTCGGCATAGCTTCAAATCTGTAATAGGATCACTTAAGTGTTCTAATACACCTATAAACCCTATGAAGTCAAACATGCCGATTTTTTCCGGTGAAACATTTCTTATGCAACCACCCAAGACACAAAAGGCAAAACCTTCGTCATTTTTGATCTTTTCACGACATTGTTCTGATGGCTCGAGGCCGAGACAATCACTTGCACCCATTCCTCCTAAGGCGGCCAAAAAGTAACCATTTCCACATCCGACATCCAAAACTCTCTTGTTTTCAAAATCTACTTTGTTTTTCGCAAGGAACCGGAAATACCTTATGTACTTTTTTTTCCAAGATCGTAATAAATCGCTATGTACGGACTTGTCTTGATTTTCAAGGCTAATATTGTATGTCTCGTAATAACTCTGTCTGTAGTATTGACTTAACTCATCGTATGTCATAAGTGGGTGTCTGTATAGCATCCCACAATTTACACACAAATTCGTGTCCATATTTGACATGAGCTTGTTTACAGATTTCTTTGAAGCATAGGTTCTCTTGATGTTAGCCAGTCGTGCATGCGTAAAAATAGTCTCAGATTTCTTCGATCCGCAAATTGGACAAGACAGTCGATCATATTGGTTTGCTCCCATGAAATTATCTGCTTCCATTGTTCAACCATATAAAAAGACCTTACAGAATCTCAATCATTTTCTCCTTGAGTCATTCTGCCTGTAATTACTCTACTAAAACAATAGATACCTTTCGGCCCTCTTCTTTTACCCCCCATTATGTGTATTTAATACGATTGCAGTAAAAGCATTATAACGCTCTACCAAATATTTTGCCAGTCGCTCAATGTGCTCCATTCTTATTGTCTCTTCGCTGATACTTGTCTGCGGAGCTTCTTCTCGATAAGTTTCCTTTCTGCCGAGTAACCGCGAATAGAAATCTACCTGTACAGAATTTTTCATCACCCCTGCTATGTAACAAACAAGTGCCTCCTCGTTGTATTCATAATTCTCCAAAAGCTCCCGTATTTCATCACCCAGAAGATTTGGATTATCTATATGGCGAATCATGCTGCAAGGCAAAAAATTAAATGGTGTTCTCCCTAAGGTTATCACTGGTTTACCCAACATCAATCCCTCAAAAGCTATCGAGCCGGCAATCACCGTAATAAGTTGAGACTGAGAAACCAATTCTCTTGAATTCAGACTTGGATGAGCAAGCATTACATTAGGAATTTTCAGCAGCTTATGATAATAACTTAACGGCCTTTTACCGATTGACCATGGGTGTTCTTTGACAACAAGTTTCATCCCGACTGGTAGATTGTGACTGACAAGACGAACTGCCTCAATCTGATTGACATAAGCTTTGCTGTATACAGATAACGTCACTTCCGGTTCAGTATGAAGCGGGAAAAATGCGTAATTCAAAAGCTTCAAATCGCCAACCCTGACATAAATTTTGCCAAAACATCTCTCCAATCTTTTAGCCCGCCAGGGCCTTATAATATACTGATTCACAGCAGGGCCGATATGCCCTGAAATGTGATTGTCATCTTGGTATTCTCCAAAACGATACCTGAACTCCCTGACTAAGATGCTTATGATTTTTTTCAGCTTTGATAGCTCCAATCGCCTCCTTTTCGCATTTGCAAAAGCAGGAGGCTTATTTGAAGGCGGCACCACACCTTCGTACATAGCGTGACTTTCTCGAACTTTTTGAAGGTACCTCATAGCCTCATCCATTAAAGAAGCATCAATACCAATTTGAAGGAGCTGCTCGTAAGTTTCTTTCAAGTGTTCGGAAGGTTCAAATATATCTTCACTGGCATAGAAATAATTTTGTATTCTCGTTGGCCGAAGATTTAAAACAGGGATATTGCGGGAACGCGCAAAAAGATAAGAAAGATACTCCCCAATCGTAACACACTGGAAAGAAACGACAAAAGCCGGCTGAACCCTGTCAAAAAAAGCTTCTATCTGTTTTAACGCAACTTGAAGAATTGCCAGCATCCTCTCATGGCTGAATCGAGGCCGGTAGTCCTGGGCGTAAGCATATTTCTTGCCAAAATAAATCCGCCTGTCCCCAACTAATGCATTCCAAAGAAAAGGGTTGCCTATCTTCCTTTCATATCGCCGAAGCAACTCGATATCCGGCTTTACACTTTTCGAATCTCGTACAATATCCCATTCTTTTAAAAGCGAATACGAAACCGATTCTATATCAGGGTGATCTTTTTTAAACTTTTTGAAAAAGTCTGAATTAGTAACGTAGAATCCAACATTCTCCAAAGGTGTAATTCGCCTCATAGTCTGCATGAGATCAAAAAACATACCTAAACCACTAGACTGTGTAAAGAAAATTGTGTTCATACGTTATAGACAAGCGGCCTGTAAGTATTTAAATTATCCTTTATCCACTTGCAGGTAATTTCCAGCCCACTTTCCAAACCTACATT
>Ga0315553_10003025_pt1 | contig 13259 bp, 12 predicted proteins | sample SalMarSW160140MG_FD_203099 | JGI IMG/M metagenome (GOLD analysis project Ga0315553, IMG submission 203099) | Salt marsh sediment microbial communities from the Plum Island Ecosystem LTER, Massachusetts, United States - Salt Marsh Sediment SW1601-40 ... | reverse complement strand
CGAGTTGTACGGCTTGCCGAATTTTTTTCTTTATCTGGAAGAAAGAAGGCGCATTTGTACGCCAACAATCCGGTCATCAAGCAGGTGCAGGAAAAGAAATTAACATATCTGGACAAACGCGCACTTGCAGGGCTGGCTGACTTGGTTATAACTAACGAAAGACAGGGAATTGAGGGAACTGTAATCGAAGCTGGGTGCGCCTTAGGAGGTTCGGCAATTGTTATTGCCAGCTCAAAGGCGGCCGAAAGACCATTTCGAATTTACGATGTATTTGGAATGATTCCTGCGCCATCGGAGAAGGATGGAAAAGATGTTTGTAAGCGATACGAAGTAATTAGAAGCGGTGCTTCAAAAGGGATAGGACAAGAAATCTACTATGGCTATATGGACGATTTGTATGAGAGAGTCGAAAACGCCTTTAAGGATTTCGGATTGGAACCGAATTCAAATAATATCAAGTTGATAAAAGGTCTTTATAAGGACACTATGGAAATTGATTTTCCTGTTTCATTAGCTCACATTGATTGTGATTGGTACGAGTCCGTAATCATTTGTTTAGAAAGAATTTGGCCTTACCTGGTTCCGGGCGGAACTATGGTGATTGACGATTACTACAATTGGTCTGGCTGTGCAAGAGCTGTGAACGAGTATTTTAGCAGCAAAGATAAAAGTGGGTACGAGTTTAAGAAAAGATATAGGCTACATGTAACAAAGAAGTGAAGCACACCGGCAAATTGGTCCAGCAGCTCCATTGGCAAGGACTTATCTACATCGCTGGTGCGGGCAATGCTGATGGGTTTATTGAACCTTTATTAAACTGGTAGTTGCAGCAATATGAGCAAGTGGCTTAAGAACATACTGGCGATAATGATACTGGCCTTTTTAATCTGGTATCTGGTGGGACACCGGCAGCAATTGAGCGCCCTGCTGAAATTAAATCCGAAATACCTGCTGGTGTTGTATGGCTTATTGTTCTTGGCGTCTTTAGCTGTCGCCCGTGTGGTTCAATTTCTGTTAGCAGCTCTTGAGACCAAAACCCCTTTCTGGGAGATGGTCTGGCTCCAAAATGCATCTCTTTTGCTCAACTATGCGCCTATGAGGTTCGGGACACTGTTCCGGGCAAATTACCTAAAGCGGCATTACCGGCTTGTATATTCGCATTTCGCGACATTTTTCCTGTATCTTGTGTTTTTAATGACCGCAACGGCGGCAACGGTAGGATTGGTGACTCTGGCAATGACCTACGGCCTTTCCAGCTATGAAAACAAGATCATGGCGGGGGTCTTTGCCGCGGCAGTTATTGGCTCGGTGTGTTTTTTGTTTGTGCCGCTGCCGCTTCCAAAAGGCAACGGCAGGTTAGTATCAACACTGCGAAATTTCCTCACAGGCCGCAGTCAAATAGCAAACCAGGCAGGGACAATTCTGGTTTCATTATTTTTTCTGTCGATAAGTTTTCTGCTTACCGCTCTGCGGTTCTGGATTATTTACCGCCGTATGGCCAGCGATATCCACCCGGCCGGCTGTCTTGTTCTGGGGGCTATTGGATTTGTGGTTTTGTTTGTGAGCTTAACGCCTGGGGCACTTGGAATAAGAGAGCTTGTTCTGGCTTCCGGGGCGGTGGTCCTTGGTGTGCCGTTAGAAGTTGGCATTCTGGCTGCGATGATTGACCGTGCGGTAATACTCAGCTATGTTTTTGTTGTGGGTGGAGTTTGTGCCCTATGGCTGTGGCACAAATCCCCGGCTGATTTCAAGAAACAACAGAATAATGCCATACCACAAAAGGTTGATTAAGGGCCAGCAGTTTTGCTGTTCAAATCGAAGATGAAATAGGCGTACATTCCTGCTTTGAGGAATTCGCCGTCTTTGGTTACTTCTCCTGATGCGCCGGGGACGTATTCAAACTTGTATTGCTGCCGTAATTGGGTGATGAGAGGCAATGTGGTATTGAGGGCCGGCGCAAGGTAGTAGGGGAAATTGCCGGTCTTGGCGTACTCCTGAACCTGCTGGAGGGACGTTGCCTGTACGATCTCGCGGTCCAGATACCATGCTATCTCCGGTCTGTAGAAGGCGCCTTTGGCCTTGTGCTGGTCAACAATAAATGGCTCAAGACTCAGCAGAGCCTTATCAGGTGGTATTTTTTGATTGAGCATTTTGAACAGTTCTATCTTTTCCGGTGGTTGCCATCTTACTGAGTAATAGTAGTTCGTACCGATTACACACGCGGTGATAAAGACGCCGATTAAAAGCACGACGCCGGCAGTGGAGACTCGGCGGTTGAACTTTTTCAAGATATCCGCCAACGACATTACTCCGAGGGCTGCGGCAATGGCGAGGATGGGTCCCAGGGGGCGTTCCCATGTTTGGTGTCTCCATAAGGCCCCTCTCAAAATCAACAGTTGAGAGAGCGGTACGATTGCGAACAGCCAGAATTGAGGAAATTGCCTTAGTCTGCGTTGGCCCTGTTGTTGGGGTTTTGGTTCCATGAATACAAATAATTGGCCTAATGTCAAATAGGCGATTGCAGTGATTAATATAGGCAAGGTAAAGTTCAATACTGCGAATTCCCAGAGCTTGGCGAACCATGCCCCCCATTGAAATTCCTGCATCTCTCCTTTTGCTGAGCGCCATTTGTAGAGTTCTGTTATTTTTGTAAAGTCCCATCCATAGCCGCCAGCCATAATTGTGAAGTTAAGGGCCAGGCTCGATAGAGGCGCTAGGATTAGAATTGCCAGCAGGGCTTTATCCGGAAGACTCCTGCGGTGAATGCACCGGCACACATAATGAATCCCGATTGCCATTGCAAAGAAAAATCCCTCCCACCTAATCTGTAGCGATATAAAAAGCGAAATCGCGAGCAGTATTTTATGTAATTTTTGTGGTTCCAAGCTGGCACGTAAAGCCCGGATTATTACGAGATAATTCCATATCGCCCAGAAGCAAACCGGGTACAGCCATGGGCTAACTCCAAAGTATCCAACAATCGGAAACAGGCAGAAAAACAATCCGCTGAGCAGAGCCGTTTTTTCGTCAAGCAGCCCGCGCAGAATCTTCAAAAATATCAACAGTGTTATTATTGTAGCTGCAATTCTGGTTGTGCGCAGAGACCATTCGTTAATCCCCAGAACAGCCATAACCGCTGAATTAAGCAATGCTTGAAGCTGAGGATGGTCGAGATATCGATAGGGTTTATCTGTTGGGGGATTACCAACCGCCCATGTGGCTAAACCTTTTGTATAGCCAAGCCCGTATTTAACGTGAGACCTTGCTACCCATGCACCGCTGGCCTCGGCCCAGCTGTGGAGGCCGTAGAAGGGGCGGGTTATATCGCGAGCCATTGTCGAGACGAGCAGTATTACGAGGAGTCCGCCACAGAACCAGAAGTTAAGACCCATGTTCGTCTGGTTTAGGCTGTCCGGTTTTTTCATAGCTTTGCTCCGAGCAAGTTAAGCTTTATTGAGCTAATAGTAATGGTTGGTCGTGCATTTTGCAATAGCCTGTAAGAATCATATCGGCTATTGAGCACTGGCATTACACTTTTTTCCGGGGCATGGTTCTAAAAGTCGTCGACTATGTTATTGTTCGGCGAGGGGGGATATGGTATAATACGGACGAGGAAAAATAATCATCAAATTTGGAAGGGAGGAATTATGAAGACGCAATTATTTCTAATTATCGCAGCCGTAATTTTGTCTGGGGTGAGTGTATCGCAGGCAGCGGTGGTATTTTTTGATACGGCTGACCCGATGGTGGAACCGGGAGAGACGATTTCTGTAAGTATTTTTTCAACGGTTGCGACTGACAGTATCAGGATGGACCAAATCAGTGATGCTGATTTTGGAGTGGCCAGCGACTTATATCTGAATCCTAATTATAATTCTCCACTGAACGAGGGCAGCTTAGTAAATACGGGTGGCGTATTGATTGAAGGTGTTAGTACTGCGATGATCACGGCCTTTCCCGCGGTCTCCGGAGTGCTATATAGTTTCGACTACTTAGTTCCGATGGCTTCACCCGGCCACATTATCACAATCTTTGCTGACCCCTCAAACGATGCAGTTAACTATGTATTGTGCGATATCGGTCTCGGCTTGACTCCGATAACTCCGGAAAGTTTATCACTTACGATTGTGCCGGAACCGACTACAATAGTATTGCTTGCTATGGGTGGTTTGTTGCTTGCGAGGGAAAGAAGGTAAAGGGCATAGACATATCCGGTGGAGGGAATCACATATTTGTTTCTACAAAAAGCTGATAGATTGAGCGTTTTTTAATAGTAGTACTTGAAGTCGAGGTCCATCTTCCACATATCGGGGAGGCTTTTGTCTTTGGTCAGTTTGACTTTTGTGCATTGTAAGTTTGTCCAGCGGAGCTGGATTGTGGAGAGGAATTTGGCAAATCTTGTTATATCAACGTCATTAAGGACCACTTTGGCGCTTTGGCTTTTCTGCTCGCCGGAAGTTATGATTATGCCTGAGCTGAGCTTATAATTGCCCGGCGGTATTCTGCACAGGGTGGCGACGCGGTCGACGGCGTTGGCATAATTAAATTCGGTGTCGGCATCGTTCGCATCGGCGAACTTGAGCCGGTCGGGGTCAAGGGTCAGAATCTCCAAAATCAGGCTTTGGGCCTTGTTATACTGTGTTGTTTCAAGGTCCCAGCCGCGTTCTGCTTTCGGTAAAGAGACACTCCATACTAATAACGGCCATAGAGCGACTACGACGGGGACGAGTATGTAGTAGAAAATCGGGTTTTTGTATATGTCCTTCATAAGTTTTTCTTTAGACTATTTTGCCGGTTCGACCGTTATTGTGAAAGAGTCGCGTCCTCCTTTTGCGTTAAAGGACTCCTTTGAAATCTCCAGGCCGCTATTACGGACCGTATCGAAGAATTCCAGTGTATTTTTCCGGCCGGAGGTATCGCCTGCTATGCTGATATTTCTGGTTGTAATGGAGATAGAGTCTATATTCAGTTTCGTTTTAGACGCACATTTGTTAAACGCTTCGAGGACCATAGCCAGCTTTGCGGATATAGCTTCCTGGTCTGTAATGAGCCCCTTCCTTTCGTTTTCAATTCGTCTTAGTACACTGCCGAGTTTTCTGACTGCTTCACTGGATCTGGCCGGGAGCTTTCTCTCATCTAACATTACAGCGAGGTAATCGAGCTCGAGTTTATCGCGAAGCCTGCTGCGGCTTTTATTCATTTTCAGCAGTTGTGTCTGGAAATAGAGGCCGATGGCGACCAAGAGGATGGTGACAGATATACTTGCGAACTTGAGCGCCTTTTGCATTCGAAGTTTTCTGCCCTGGTAGGGCATAAAATCGTCGCGGAAATTTACTGTTTGGGTCTTGTCCGAATGGGCTATGGCTGCTCCACAGGTAACTGCGAACTCGACAGGGTCAGCACAATCAGCCGGGGCCTGAAGCCCAGAGCCGAGCAAATCAACATCATCGGTTTCGATGCCCAGCTTTTCGCCGAGCTGGTGACGATTTACGGAGTCGGCAGAATCGAAAATTTTGAGGTGATTTATTGATTCGCCTGTTTTAGTCAAAGCGGTGGTTAGAAGTAATTCTCTGGAGAGCAGTTCTTCTCTGTTCTGGGTTGGTCCTACCAAAAATGTTCGTACTGTGGGCGCTGCCTGCGGCCTTGAGTAATTGATAAAGTAGCCACGGTTTCGAGAGAGCATCGCAAACAAGGTCCTGGTCTGTTGCGATTGGGTCGGCGATACGTTCCGGTTGATGAATCTCGACAGGCAGCTGACATCCGGCTCTATGGTTACGGGGTCGATATTATAGCTTTGTAAAGATGATAGGACATCCGACAACAGGGTCTGTTGGGCTGTGAAGACGGTCAGGTCCGAGCCGGTTTGGTCGCTCGAGGTTATTTGAAAGGCTATCGCGACGCTGGTTACATCCGTGGCAAGGGCTTCCTCGGTGTCGAACCTGACGGTCGCGGCAATCTGTTTCGGGTCGTTAAAGTCACTGTGCACTCTATGCTGCATGAACATTGCACAATCCAAGGCCACGGCGACCTCAGAGAACTCAAATCCCCGCTCGGTGCAGCCTTGGGCGATAAGGGCGGCCAGGGCCTGTTGATTTTGTTCGGCCTGGCCTTCAACAGAGACACTAAAGCAGCCCAGGAGATTTCCGCCCTGAGGGCCGGTGCAGACCACGGTAGCTTTGGCTTTGTTTAAATAAATTCCCAGATAGTTCTGAGGTTCCACTCGAAAATCAACTCCTAACGGACGATGTCACATATTTTAGTTTTCAATTGATACACGACGAACGACAAACATTCAACCTGAAATTACGGCAACTCGTTTTATATTCTTTCTATCTTTTGTTATCGCTGCGACAGCAGAGGCCTTTGCCACTCCGCTTGTCGCTATTACTCTGATGGTGAAGAACCTGCTGTTGGTCGTGATATATGGTTCACATTTTGTAATCGAAACGGAATATCTAAACAGAGATCGTTTCAAATCTTCGATATTTTTAAAAGGCTTTACTCGCCTTCGCTGTATAATTTCTTCGGCTATTTTAGCAGCATCGCCTCCGAAAGTAAAAGCCGTCTCCAGGACGTGTCGAGGTGCGGTGTTTACATTGACTTTTCTCGATGCCCACATTCCCATATATTTGAGGGCCGATTCTTTTCTGGTTTCGCTGAGTATAGTTGGCCTGGCAAGAAGCTCGGTATCAATCAGTGAGCTGTGAAGGAACTCTGCGAAGTCGGTGTTTTGTGCAGCAAACTGTTCAGAGGCAGAGATAGTTTTTCTGGCTGTTCTGGCCCTGGTAGTTGCTCTTCTGCTCCTGGTTCTTGTCTGCGATGGTGTTCTTATAGTTGTTGCTATCGGTTTGAACTCAAGCTTGAATGGTTTTATTGCGTATATTATATCTAACTGTTTTTTTAGCGAACCAACTTGTTCATCATCGAGGGCCATCCACTCGCAGAAGGTTTCGAAACCGGCCTCGGCTTCGGGTTGGATTTGTTCGTCATCCAACATCATCCAGCCGACGGGATACTTTGCATTTTCATCTTCAATTTCAATCCTGACAGTGGCAGAGCCGATTTCGAATTCAGCCGGCTCGGTTACAAAAGGCCAGGACGGGCCGTACGGACCACGTATTGTCGGGCTAAAGTCGGGGATGCCCGCTTGGCTGGAGTTGCTATCGTTGATGTCGTTGATGTTATCCCGCGTGTTGTAATTGTTTTCGTCAGCCTGTCGGCCAAGCATTTGGCGGTATTCGGCCTCGTTGATAATGAATAAGTCGGAGAAATCCGGTTCATTAGGGCGTTCAACCAGCTGCGGGTCAAGCTCCTCCAGGGTGGCAAGTGCGTACTTTAATGCCGAGTCGCAACTGTAGCGGGCCTTGCTGTAATCCACGAGGTACTGGGCGCTGTGACGCTGGGCGGCGACGCGGCTGCTTAAAGTAAACGCCAGTGTCGAGAGCACGACCAGCAACACCAGTGTTATCAACAAGACAACGCCCGGGCGGTCATGGCTGTTGCAAGTGCCTGGATATTTATAAAAGCTATGCATTGCGTTTCTCTTATTTATCCTCTGTTGGTGCGAGTTGGAATTTGATTTTTCTGGTTCTGTCGATAGCTATGGTTCGTATGATTTTTTCCGTATCCAGCACATCTAAAGTGCCCCTTACTGTCCTAAAAGGCCTGGCAAAGGAAAGAGTGACCGTAATGCCGGGGGGCAATGAGGCGCTAGTCCATTTGTCCTGAAAATTTTCGCCCATTGGGATTTGTATCTTAAAGAAGGTGATGCCGTTACAAATCGGCACGAAGGGATAATTTTCTTCCCAGCCGGCCCTTTTTTCATCAAGGAGTTTATCTTCCATCGCCATGCCGCTATGGCTGCGGTACAGGGCCAGGCTGTTGGCATCTGCGTCCAAGCTGGTCTGCCATGTGATTTCTTCAAAGGTCTGCTCCTGGTTTCTTTTGTTTTGGATGGTTCTTCGAATTGTCAGCCGGGCGGTTGGAAAGCCCTGCTCAAGTTTATTTTCAACGGTAACCTTTGTGCCTGAGCCGCGTGAGACTGCTCTGTCAAGGTCTTCGGCGATGCGCTGCATAATTTCGAGAGGCAGTTGTGAGCTGTCGAGCTTGCGGGCTATCACATCCGCCGAGTGTTCATATCGGCTATAGATGCCCAGCGCCGTAGCCAGGATGCTGGCTGCGATTACCAGGGCCACAAGGACCTCGGCCAGCGAAAAAGCCCGCCGAGTCATCGAACGGTATTCAGTTGCGATTAATATCATCGGGTTCCAGCTTTCTGTTGCTGCATGTTTCTCAATAGGTTGAAAATTTCATCGATATTCATTTCTTCGAGTTCTTCATATGTCAGGCCTGTTGTCGGGTCTATTTCACCTGATCCCGCTTGTTCGCCTGTTGTATTCTGTTCGTCCAGCTCACTGCGTTGCTCTGATAATTCTGACAGCTCCTGGACAGATTTTATTTGCTGGCTTTTTTGCTCGGAGGTTGGTTTGCCGTCATTTTGCTCATACAGGTCAAGATTATCCATGATGAAAGAACCGTCTTCGGTTCTGAGCATGCCGTTTTCAAGCCACTGCTGGATAGTTTCAACGTCGACACCGGCATATTCGGCAGCATCTTCAATTGTTTCGATAATCTGGTCTACCAGTTCTTCCTGTCCTATGCCTTCCTCTTCTTCTTTTCCCTTTAGAATCTGGAGCAATTGTTGCTTTGTTACATTTGTTAGCCAGTGTGTTAGTTCAATCGTTTGCGTCTGGCCCTGCGTATCTTCATACTCAGCCGAGCAGACACCTCTGACCCACATTCGGGTTGTTATCGGCTCATAAAAGGTCTCGACAACAGTTTGCCATTTGATTTCCGGATACATGGTACTGGTGCCGTATTCGGCGGTTTCTTGGACCGAGCTTGAAGCAAGTAGTTTCTCCATATTTTCGCGTGCGACCTCTAAGGCCTTGCAACGCTGCACAGAGTCTGCGGCCGAGGCCATACTGCGGTTCATAGTAAGCAGTGCGCCTGAACTTATAAGTGCTAATATAATCAGGGCGGCTATAGTTTCTACCAGGCTAAAAGCCTTGTTCGCATCACTGGTTTTAAAACGGTATCTCATCTTTAGCCTTCGGGACTAAAAGTTCTACATCACCTTTTTCTAATTTAACGATTCTATTGAGCCTATTGACGACAATCGAATACGGCTGCTCTTCCGAGTCGAGCAGGACAATCTTTCCGCCATATTGCCAGCCCGAATGCCCGGCCCTGAATTTTGCTCTGCCTTCATTGGTATAATCCCCGTCATCAAACTCAACGTAGGCGACCCGGCAGTTGTTAGCAAAATTGCTCTCGATAATAATCTCCTCTTCCAGGACCTCTGAGAGGTCGGGCGAAGTAATCTGGCGAAGCAGGAAACTTTGTTCGGTCAGGTCGACGATAACTTCGTAGCGTCTTTCGCTCTCAGCGGCGGCATTCGCAGCCATCTGGAACGTCGAGACAAACTCTTGAACTTGCGCCTTGAAAGAGTTTTTTGTGAGCAATCCGAAAAGATTTACCTGTGCCAAGAGCACGAACATCGAAATTACCAGGACCACGACTATCAGCTCGGTCAGCGTGAAACCTCGTGAATTGTATTTCGCTCGAGATACAAGATTCGAGATACGAGGTACGCAATTAGTACGCATCGGTGCTGAGTAGGTCCGCATCGTAATCCTCACCACCTTCTTCGCCGTCGGCGCCATAGCTCTTGATTACAAATGGTTTGCCGCTCTCGGGGTATAGCTCATAGATAAAATCATTTCCCCAGCCGTCTCTGGCTAATTCTGTGGTTTCCAGATAGCCACCCGGCTGATAATTCGGGACATCGTCCGGCGCCTCGATGAGAACCATAAGACCTTCCTCTTCGGTTGGTAGTCTGCTGGTGTCCATCTTGAATTGATTAACGGCCATGTGGAGGAGCCGGAGGTTGGCCTTTGTGGTCGTAACACGGGCTTTATCAGTCTGGCCCACGAAATTACGCACAACCACGGCAGCGAGTAAACCAAGGATAATAAGTACGGCCATCAGCTCCACCATTGTAAAACCAAATCTGACCTTTTTTGTTTTTCTTTTTTCCATTTGTCTGCAAACTCCTAAATTAATCGCCTAAGCTCAAAACAACTCGTTGTTTTTGCTAAAATGTATAAATTACAATCGCTTAAAATTCCACTGCTGAAATCTTCAAAATCGGCAGTATCGTTGCGTAAGCAATGACACCTATTATTGCCGCCATAACAATTATAATAATCGGCTCAATTGCGGCGCTGAGTCGTTCGATAACCACATCGCTTGAGGCCTCGAGATTGTCACTGATATTCTTGAGCATTGTCTCGAGTTCGCCGCTCTTTTCGCCAACAGCGACCATGTGAGCGATGGCAGGGTCGATAACGCCGCTGTCTCTCAATGGTGTTGTGATATCAGCACCGGCAAGAATCCTCTCGCGGGATTGTTGAATGGCCTGTTTCATAAGACTGTTGCCGGTGACCTCGGCGACGACCCGCAGAGATTCGGCCATTGCAAGCCCGGAACCGAGAAGCGTTGAGAGGGTGGATGCGAAACGAGATACCACACGCTGCTTTACAAGAGGGCCAAACAACGGCAGAGAAAGTATAAACTTGTCACGCAGGTAAGAGCCTCTGTTGGTTTTGAAAAATCGCTTAAAGGCCCATACGATTCCGACAATTGCTGCAATAACAACCAACAACCACCAACTGGTCAACACGAAACCGATGTTCATTAGTTGCTGGGTAATCCAGGGCAATTCCTGTCCTGCTCTCTCGATTTGCTCACCTATTGTCGGGATGACCTTGGTGGTCAGAATAAGTATAGCCGCGATGCAGAATAAAATCAGAACAATCGGATATATCATTGCCGTTATCACTTTTGATTCGACCCGCTGACGTTTTTCCATAAAGTTGGCTATGGTCGAGAAGCTTGTTCCTAAGGTTCCGGTAACCTCTCCCACATGGACCATGCTTACGTAAATGATGTCGAAGTAATCGCTATAATCTTTCAAGGCATCGGCAAATGACTCGCCGGTGACGACACGGTCACGAATGTCGGAGATGGCGTTTTTGAATCTCGTATCGGATGTTTGCAAAGTAAGGACCGAAAGCGATTCGGTCAGTTTGATTCCTGAGTTAAGCAGAGTGGCCATTTGCTTGGTAAAATCGATTATCTGTGACTTGCTGGCCTTGGGAAAGATAGAAAGCAGTGCGGCTTTGCTGTCGGTTCTGGAGCTGACTTCCGTAACCGAAGAGGGGTGGATACTCCGAACCCGCAGTTGTTTTCGCGCAGAATACGGACTTTCAGCGGTGATTGCGCCTTTGACTTTTTTGCCGTTTGCTGCTACTGCTATGTAATGGTATCTTGGCATATTAAAGCTAAATATCAAAATTCAAAATGACACGGTTATTTTTACGTTTTTCCTTTATACTATGTCTGCCTGAGTAACTCTTAATACCTCAGAGACGGTCGTTGTTCCTGCAAGGACTTTTCTTGCCCCATCCATTCGCAGAGTCTGCATGCCCGCTTCGAGGGCGAGCTTCTTTATTGTACCGGCAGTTTCTCTTTTGTATATCAGTTCCTGAATTTCTTCGTTAACCAACATAAGTTCGTAGATACCGGTTCGGCCGCGATAGCCGGTTTGAAAACACCTGTCGCAGCCCTGCCCAACGAAGAATTGCCCGTTGGTTTCTGGACTGAGCTCACCTAAGCCGAGTTCTCTCAATTCGCGAGATGAAGGCTCAATAGTCTTTTTGCAATTCTCACAGACCCTTCGCACTAATCGCTGGGCGATTATGGCAATCAGGGACGAACTTGCCAGATAGGGTTCGACCCCTAAATCCAGAAGTCGGCTAACCGCCCCGGCGGAGTCATTGGTGTGCAGTGTGCTGAAGACCAAATGGCCGGTGAGTGAAGACTGTATCGCCATGCGAGCAGTTTCGATGTCTCGAACCTCACCGATCATTATCACGTCGGGGTCCTGGCGCAGCACGTGGCGAAGGGACGTTGCGAAGGTCATCCCTTTTTTGCTGGCGACCTGAATCTGGCTGATGCCTTCGAGTTGATATTCAATCGGGTCTTCTATCGTTATCACATTTTTCTCTGCTGAGTTAATTCTGTTGAGACAGGCGTAAAGCGTGGTGCTTTTTCCACTGCCCGTTGGTCCTGTAACGAAAATCACACCATGAGAGCGAGTTAGCAGAGAATCAAATTTGTTCAAATCCTCTTTCCACAAGCCCAGTTCGTCCAGACCGAACAGGCCGGTGCTTTTATCAAGCAGTCGCAGGACGCTTCGTTCGCCGTAGCTGGTCGGGACGGTGCTGATACGCAAATCGACCTCTCGCTGGCCCAGACGAACGCTGCATCTGCCGTCCTGTGGTAGCCGGCGTTCAGCGATGTCCATGCCTGCCATGACCTTGATACGAGAGATAATCAGCGGCAGAACATTCCTGTTCAGGCTCAAAACATCATATAGAATGCCGTCGATGCGATAGCGGATTTGAATCTTTGTCTCGTAAGGGTGGACGTGGATATCGCTGGCCCTCAACTGCAGGGCGCGAAAAAGGATATCGTTGACCAGTCTGATAACCGGCGGTCTGTTCACCACATCGAGCAGGTCATCCGAGGCGCTGACCTCGTCAACGAGCTGGTCGAGGCTCTGCTTGTTGTTGGCGGAGCCAAGTTCTTCGGCTACCTCTTCGATGACCGTTGTCCGCTGCTCGTAGGCGATGTCTATTACGGATGTGATAGCCGCACGTGTTGATACTGCCGGTCTGACGGACATCCCTGTCATCTTCGAGACATTGTCCAGGGCGTTTGTGTCCAGAGGCTTGGACAGTACAACCGTAATCTCGGCTGCATCGTTGTCAGGTTTTATCCCGATAAGATAATGGTGCTGAGCATAGGCTGCGGGGACGGCTTCTACGAACTCCATGGGTACGGCCTTCTCTGGTATTTCCGGGAGAAATTCCCAGCCCAGAGCTGCGGCAAACAGCTTCAAAACCACGTCTTCGGTAAAGTACGGGCAGCTAAGCAGGGCTTCATCAAGTCGCTGGTGGCTGTTGCTTTCTTCAAGGAACTTGGCCAGTTGCTCAGCATCAACTAAGCCCGTGCGTTTTGCAGTTTGTATCAATAAATCTTTCATCCGCCGGCTTTCTCTGGGGTCCTAATCTTGTGGCCGCTGCAGACCATTGCGAAACGAGAGCCTGCCCGATTCAAAGCAGCTAAATACC
>Ga0315553_10003024_pt1 | contig 13261 bp, 15 predicted proteins | sample SalMarSW160140MG_FD_203099 | JGI IMG/M metagenome (GOLD analysis project Ga0315553, IMG submission 203099) | Salt marsh sediment microbial communities from the Plum Island Ecosystem LTER, Massachusetts, United States - Salt Marsh Sediment SW1601-40 ... | reverse complement strand
CCCAGATTTATGAGGAAGGCAAGACTCTTGTCCTCTTCGCCGCTTATTTCTGGAATAAACGGGTTTGTTGTGCGAGCAAGAGCCTGATGGATGGGACGCGTCTCCCTTCCGAAGAAAAGAAGATCAGTTTCAACTTTGAGACAACCCGACTTAACCGCGTCCTCCACTATGCTTCTGTTTACGCTTCCCAACTTCCGTTCCTCGTTTTTGTCTTGCATGTCCCCTAAGGCTCCCACAACAGCGAGATAGGCTAAGTCAATGTTATTTTTGACCATTGCCTTGGCAGCTAAGTATGCTACCCCTGCGCCGCTGATGTCGCGGGTTCCATCTATTCCGTGGATATGAGGGTTGACTTGAACGAAACCGGGAGGAATTTCTGCGATGGGCTGATGGTGATCGAGAATGATTACATCTCGGTTGGCTAGCCTTTCGCCCAGCAGATCAAGGTAGCCGCTTCCCATGTCAGTAAAAATTGTTAACGCCGCATTTTCTTGGGCTATCCTGTCGGCAACCTTCTCGTCCATCCACCTTTCGAGGCGTAAACGAAACTTTCCTCCTGCCCTCAACAGGGCTTTTCCCATGATACCCGCAGCTGATAAACCGTCAGCGTCTATGTGAGAGTGTAAATGGATGGTGTTGCCTTTTTTGATATGATCTAGAATAAGGTTAGCCGCCTCAGATGCGTCTTTTGTGAGGTCGGCAATCTGTTTCTTCTTCACGGACAAAGTGAACCCCGAAACTAGAAGAGGGCGATTGCTTTTGGTGTGTATTTCCAGTCAGAAGGAAGCACACCTTCGCGTTTGTAGTATCTGGAGAGCTTGTAAATTTTTGCTTCCACGATCTGGAGAGCCCTTTTGTTATGCAAATCTGCCTTGTTTTTGTCGAAGTGAACATGAAGGCGTGTAGCCTTTCGTAAAAGATTTTCTAAATCTTCGGGAAGAGACGAAAACATTTTCCTTTCTTTAAGTATCTGAGTAACGGATTTTCCGGTGATAGGTTTCGCCAAGGGGATACCATGCTGGTCACGAAGAATTATTCCGATCTTGCTGGGGGGGTGCCCCTCTTTAGCCAGCTTCATGATTAGAGCTTCCACTTCCTCAGCTGTGTATCTGCACCATTCTGGTGGTCTCTTGGTTACCGGTCTTGTTTGATGTGACATCCCCTTTTCTTTTTTCGGCATGTTTTCTCTTCTCCGAAAGCTCCCTAAAGGCGGAGGGAATGCGGGTATTTAAAATCTTCGTTTGCTGCCGGAGGAGTACCATTCGGCGAACTTTCTTAGAGCCTCAGCCCGATGGGAATACAGGTTTTTTTCGGTTGTTGTCATCTCCGCGAATGTTCTGCCATCACCCTCTAGTGGAATAAATATGGGGTCGTAGCCGAAACCTGAAGTTCCCAGCTCCTGCAAAGAAATTTTTCCCTCTACTTTACCGCTGAAGCAGGTCGGCTGTTCTTCTGGACTGCTGAAGGCAATCACGGATTGGAAGTATGCGTCTCGGTTTTCGATGTTTTTCATCAGTTTGAGGATGCCTTTGGTTCCAACTGTTCTGTAGACGTAGGCGGAGTAGGGTCCGGGGAAACCGTTTAGGGCTTCAACGAAGAGACCAGAATCTCCTACGAAGATGGGGAGCCCACAGTTTTTCACTGCATCTAGGGCACTGAATTTGGCGATGTTTTCGAGATTGTCATCTTGAATCTCAACTGCTCCTACTTTGAGTTTGGCGGTTGCAATCTTGTATTCGGAGAGGACTCGGCGGGCTTCCTGAAACTTGTGAATGTTGCTTGTAACGAAGTAGGCTACTTTGCCTCTTGGAAAGCTGGCTGAAAGTTTGTTCGCCTTCATGTTGTTGTCATCCCTTACGATTCAACAGGGTTGGTGCACACTTTGCTGTGTTACCATTAATGTTTTACGGGTAGAAATTCACGTGACCTATTCATGTTTGAGGCTTGGATATTTTTCTCTGATTTTTTCGTCAGCCACTTTGGCGATCATTGCGTTGGAGATAAGCACATGTTTGGCTCCCTTGAGATGCGCCAGTTCCGCAGGTTTCTGGTCTTCAGTCACAAGCAACAGGTTATTGTTTAATGCGTACTCCACAACAGCCCTGTCCTTTGCTCCTCGCAAACCTGCCTCTTGGGCGGTTAATACGTCCCAGCCTAAAATCTCAAAATACTCCTTCAAGCCAGCAAACATCTCATCAAGCAGAATCTTCAACAAACCACCTCAACAAACATTAACGCAAAGGTATCAGCCTATATTTACAGACCTGCGATTTATACCTAACCACACAAAAACCAATAACCTGTTCCTTCTGCGAACGATTAGAAAATTGACAAAGGTTTGTCAAGAATTCTTGACTAAACTGTACCAGTGGCTGGTCAAGAAATCTTGACAAAAACCCTTTTCTTGTTAGTTAGGAACGATATTACTGGTGCCCATGATGGGAGACCGAAGGGCAACTCTGCTACTGATGATTCTCTGTGTTGCAATATTTGCTTTTCCAAATGTCGACATTGTGAAGGCGGAAGAAACAATCTACATCAGAGAGGATGGAAGCGTTGAGGGAACAGATAAGATCCTGCGGGAAGGGGACATATACACTTTTACGGATAATATTCTAGATTCAGATGGCATAGTTGTGGAGAGGTATAATGTTGTAGTTGATGGATCAGGTTTCACTCTTCAGGGACCAGGCGCCGCGGAAGAAGGGGCGCCAGAGCGGGGCCGTGGAATAGACCTTCATTTCCAATACGACATAACAATTAAAAACCTGCAAATAAGAGATTTCGATTGCGGAATATTCATCGGCAACTCTTTTGGCAATATCGTACAGGGAAACGAAATAACAAATAATGGGGTAGGCATCAACATTGCTATGTGTTCAACGAACAAGATTCTTGGAAACAACATAACAAACAACAACAAATATGGTATATGGATTGCTTTTGCATCTGGCAATGAGGTGTCTTCAAACTATATTGCAAACAATAAGCAAAGAGGAATCTGGGTTGACTATTCATCAAACGAAATTATTTCATCTAACATCGTAACAAACAGCAGATATGGAGTCGTCATTGATGAATCATCGTATGTTACGCTCAGAAACAACAGCATAGTTGACAATTTACAGGGCTTCAGCGTTGAAGGACATGAATCTAACCATTTTGTAAATGTTGTGGATTCTTCAAATACTGTGAATGGAAAACCAATATATTATTGGATTAATCACGGGAATATGGAAATTCCGTCTGACGCAGGATATGTAGCTCTAGTAAACTGCACAAATATAACGGTTCAAACCCTAAACCTCTCAGGAAATGGGCAAGGCATACTGCTGGCATCCACAACAAACTCAACAATAGCAAAAACCAACATAACGAACACCAATGATGGAGTCTATCTCTATTCATCTTCTAACAACAGCATCATTGAAAACTGCCTAACAAACAATGTACAGGGCATCTCCTTCTCCTCATCTCGTGACAACATTATTTCTGGAAATCAGGTAACAAACAATTGGTGCAGCATTAGGCTCGGGGGTTCTTCAAACAACACCATATCCACAAACAACATAAAAAACAACAGTTGTGCCATCATATTCGAGTACTCCAGCACCAATAATAGCGTGAATAGAAACCTAATAGAGAATAACCCTTCCTGCATCTCTTTCTTGGAATCTTCAAACAACATGTTTTTCTACAACAATTTCCTCAATAACACAGAACACTTTACCGATTTAGGGACGTCTGCATATTGGCTTGCCCTCTCAATCAACATTTGGGATTATGGCGAAGAAGGCAACTACTGGAGCAACTACAACGGAACAGACGATAACAGTGACGGCGTAGGAGACGCTCCTTACGTTATCAATGAGAACAACCAAGACAACTATCCACTAACGGAACCTGCTATAATTCCCGAGTTTCCATCATGGATTATTCTGCCTTTATTCTTAATGGCTACGTTGTTTGCGGTAATCATCAAAAAGCGGGTTCCCCGTTCAAAACAAAACAGGAATGCTTTAGCTTTTAGCAGTTCTTAGCCTCTTTTTATCTCTCTGCGACGTAGCGTCCTCGTTTCTCTATTTCCAGAATCTTTGCGGTGACCTTTTTTGCCTCTTCCTTTCCCACGGCTTCGGCGTATCCTTTCATGACTGCTTTGAAGCATTCTTTTGCGTGCTTGTGGTGGGTGCTGTGAAGAGCCCGTTTCATGAGGTGAAGGTCAACTCCCTTGGGCTCCAGCTCCACTGACCTTTCGCTTAAACCAAAATCAACGAAGACAACCTTGCCGTGCGGCGTCAGAATCATGTTCGATGTTGTGAGGTCGCCGTGGATGATTCCGTGCTTGTGGAGGCGCCCAATCATCCTGCCTATAAGACTGCTCAAGCTTAGCCTTTCTTCAGAGGAAACAGCGTCTAGCACTTCTTTGACCTGTTTTCCTTCCACAAACTCCATGATGATGTTTGCTTCTGCCACGTCAACCATGAAAATTGTTGGAGTAGGAACCCCCGCCTCCTTGGCTTTGTGGATAAGGTTAGGCTCATGCACTGTCCGCTGAGAACGAATCATCATGTCCAATTCTGGAATGCGATACTTTTTGGGTAACCGCCGCTTCATAATGACTTTACGGTTATGCCACGTCTCCAAGAATAGGCTGGCTTCGGCACCCTTCTTTATTAGCATGGTTCATCCCTCAACCCAAGGCGCATAAACTTCCTCCAAGCGCCACTTCACGTTAACATAACTCTTCTCTATGGGTGTAGAAATGCCACTCTTGTAAGCAAGAATCCCTGTCCAAGCGATCATAGCCCCGTTGTCTGCAGCAAGCCCCCGGGGAACAACACAGAAACGGGCATCATGCTCCTCCGCAATCACCTCAAGCATCGACTGCAACTTCCTGTTAGCAGCCACTCCTCCAGTTAACAGAACTTCAGGCTTCTCAGTGTGAGCCAAAGCCCGCTCAGTCACCTCAGTTAACATGGAAAAAGCAACCTCCTGAAGACTGAAACAAACATCCTCCAAGGATCCCTTCTTTGATTGAAATGCCTGCACAGCCGCCGTGAGAAGACCACTGAAAGACAGGTCCATGCCCTTCACGGTATAAGGAAGAGAAACAAAGTTTTCCCCCTTACGCGCCAACTCCTCAACAACAGCACCAAAAGGCGCCCCACTCCTCTGCTTCAAACCCACAGCTCTGGCAAAAACGTCAAGGCAATTTCCCATGGCAATATCTAAGGTCTCTCCGAAAATCCGGTATCTGCCGGCTTCAAAGGCTGAAACTATAGTGTTTCCTCCCGAAACATACAATGTAACAGGGTCAGTGGCTCCAGTTGCCAACTTGCCGATTTCAATATGACCCACACAATGGTTGACTCCCACCAAGGGAACATCAAGATAAGAGGCTAAGGCGCGGGCTGCGGTTGCGCCTGTGCGGAGACAGGGACCTAATCCGGGTCCCTGAGAAAACGCCACTAAGCTAATATCTCTGGGCTTTATTGCTGCTTTCTCGAAGGCTTCTGCAAGGACTTTTTCTGCGACTTCGGCGTGATGTCTAGCCGCCTCTCGCGGATGGATTCCTCCTTCCTTTGGCATGTAAGTATCGTTCGCGTTGGAGAGAACCTTGCCTTCAAAAGAAACAATTGCGACGCCGAAATCATCTGCTGTGGATTCGATGCCTAGACAGTAAGAGCGGACTGAATTATTAACTGGCAATTTTTTTGGCTCCTCGCAACAACCTCTACCATTGGATACGTGTATAATGACAGAGTTTTTGGCTTTCAGGAAAGTTATGCGGTTTTGGGGTGTTAAAACGTTTCGTAGTTCAGTTAGCAAGAACTAAGAGCGCTCTTTTTCACTAATGTAAGTAAATGGTGAAAAAGCATACATCCTTTTATGCCTTGAAGTGCCGTATATATTGTGAAGACTTAAAGGACAGATATTAGATGCCGAGACGCAACGAGCTAGAACACAAAGCCTTGGATGTGATTGCCAACAATGGAAAAGACGGCGTGCTTCAATCCGAATTGTGGCGAAAACTGGACGCCACCAGCAGAGAAGGAAGCCGAATCGCCCTAAAACTGGAGACCAAAGGTCTGATTCTTCGCGAGAAGGAACTCTTTGAAGGAAGATGGACGTACCGCCTTTTTCCGAAGAGAAAACCTGCATCACTTAATTCCATTATTGATTCCCCCTGTTTAATGTGTCCGAACGATGCAAGATGCGGAGCTTGGAGCCCAATTTCTCCCAACGAATGCCCGAGACTGACCGCGTGGATTCTGGGCATCGACCAACCGGAAACAGGATCTTCTGGTGAAATCTAGTTTTGCCTAATGCATGGGTCAAAGAACGAAAAAGAGAATATTATTACCGGAAAGCAAAAGAGGAAAAATTTCGTTCACGAGCATCCTATAAGCTTCTTCAAGCAGTGAAGAAACACAACTTCATCAAGCCTGGCTATGTGGTAGTGGATTTAGGGGCTTCTCCCGGCGGGTGGACGCAGGCTGCCAGAAAACTTGTAGATGATTCAGGTTTTGTATTGGCAGTTGACCTGAAACCGATAGAACCTGTTGACGCGCCCAACGTTCGCACCATCATCGGCGATGTTGCTGAACCACAAACAATCCAAGATATCCTAGAGTTTTTGCCCCGCTCAGCTGATGTTGTTGTCTCAGACGTATCGCCTAACATCTCAGGAATCTGGGAGCTTGATCATGCCCGCCAAATTGACCTCGCAACCCAGTCCCTGAGAATAGCCACTTCTATTCTACGCTTTGGGGGAAACTTTTTCGTCAAGGTCTTTCAGGGAGGCACACTAAACAACTTCGTTGACGAAGCAAGACAGCATTTCAGTTTCGTAAAGCTTGTTAAACCAAGGGCTAGCAGATCAAAGAGCGCGGAACTGTACGTTCTTGGAATGAACTTCAGAAAAAAAACATAATGGCATTGGAGTCTCTGGTATTCTAGTGTTCAGAACTTTTTTTGTATCCGTTCAGTAGTCGAATGGTTCTATGGACAGACAAAAAATAAATCTATCTACGGAAATATTACCTGTTGAGAACTTCTGTATGTAGGAAGAAGCGTTCTCAGAGCTGGTCAGGCTTTGGAGAGAATATGTTGAGAATAGTTGCTGCGGACTCTGGAGCCGCAATTTTAAACGACCGCTTCGAACCTGTATCTGTAGTGGCTGCGGTGGCTATTCTAACAGAGCCGCCATACAAAAGGGCAAGTTCTATCCTAGCTGAACCCATCTTCGCCGACGCAGATAACGGATATCAACTGATAGTCCATGAACTAGAACTCTGTCAACAACTTTTGAAGAACGTGAAGGCAGACGCGGTGCATTTGGACATGTCCCTAAGAGGAATAAACTTGGAAGAACTTTCCGCGGTAGGAATCTCCACCATGAAAAAATCCCGCAAGGCACGAGGACAGATTCTAAAGATCCTGCCGAAACTAAGAAAAACCGCCACAAACATCTTGCGGACTTACGGCATACAAGTTCTGGCATTCGGAAAAGAAAGCATCCCCGTTAGAATAGCTGAACTAACTTCAGGCGCCCACGCTATCCGCTACGCCGCAGAAAAAGCAATCAAAGAGAACATCAAGTTGACGCTTGGGCTTCCAACCAAGTGCCAACCGAAATTCTTCAAAGACAAGATTGCGCTGTTGTCTTTGATGCCTGCAGAAAACGAGGTGGTTGGCTACGCTGAATGCAGCAGAACCATTTTGGAGCGCGTCCAGATTTTGGATATGCTTAACCCTTGTGCCCGAGGCTTCAAAATGCTGGAAATAATCCCCCTATAGCAATAAATTGATTCCAAACAGTTTATTCGCGGTTTCTTTGTGCAGCATCAACAATTATTTTGGCAGCAGTCTCCAAACCGTCCCATTTCATTACTTCCTTCTGGATTTGCTCTGCTCTCTCCTGAAATTTACTGTTATCCAAAATTTTTCGGACAGTCGCCAGCAAAACATTCTTGTTAAGGTCTTCTTGCGGGATAATCTCTGCGACTCCTAATTCAACAGCCTTTTTGGCGTTGTTAAGTTGTTCGGTGTGATTGGGTGTAGGAACAAGAATCTGTGGCTTACCATAACAAACGGACTGGGACACGGTTCCGTGGCCAACCCTAGAGACAACAACATCGCAGGCTTTCAGGTATTCGAAACGGTTGGGAATCCATCCGTGGATGATCAGGTTTCCATCCTTAACAGGTTCTGCTGAATCCTTAGGATAACCAAGGGACATAACTATCTGGTAGTCATCTGGGAATTTGCTGAAGATTTGCCTGAGGATGCCCGTGAAATAGGCGCGTTCCTTTGCGGGTCCGCTGATGGGCGCAAAGATCAGAGGCTTATCCTCAATTAAACCCAGTTTCTTTCGAAGCTCCTTTTGGTCTGGCAAGTCGTCGGGGCGCACAGAAAGAATAGGACCTATAAACTTGATCTTCTTCTGGTAAGCCTTTGGAATATTCAGATTTCTGGTCGAAATGGTGTAGGGCGATGGAAAATCTGGAATCAGGGCTTGGATTGCGCTCGCCCATATTTTTCCGATAATCGTCAATGTGGAGGCGTCCGCTATTCTGGCAAGCCTCAGGAACCGTTTTCGTCGAGGAATCACTACCTGAAATTGATTCAAAATGCAGATTTTAGGTATCCCCAACACCTTTGCAGCCATAAGAGAAGACGCCCGCGAATCCGAAACCACAACATCCGGCTCAAAAGCCTTCATAAAATCAATTTCAGCGTCAACCTGTTTCATGAAGGTGAATACACCCATAAAGGGTCCAGGCTTAACTGTTGTTTGCCTGAAATCGATGCTTCCGTCGGGTTTAACAGCGACCCCAATGGCAGGAGCCTCCACAACCTGAAAACCTTCCTGCTGAACGTATCTGAAGCCCTCCCGGTAAGTAGAGAACAAAATTTTGTTTCCATTCCTTTCAAGCCTCCGAGCTATGGGAATACAACGGCCAACATGCCCCAATCCCACGCCAGAAGGACAGAATAGAACTCGCATGAACTTGGTTTCCTAAATTTTTTTCAGTTTAATTTGGCCTTTGGGTAAGGCTTCCTCAAAAATTATCGCTTGGAACCTGTATATTTTTGTATCCTTTAGTAGCCAAGAATCTGGCGGTAGACCTGCCTTCATGGAGCATTGACAGAGGAATTCTTCCTCGTTCCAGTTTAGTTCAACTGGGACTTGGGGCAGAAGCAGACCCTTACAGTAGCTTTTTTCGATTATGAGTCCATCCTGTCCAACTTTGATTTTCGAGGGGAAATCTGTCGGTTTCTCGACTGTGACACGTTCCGGTGGAGTTAAGACGCTAACTTCAAAGATTAGCTGGTCAAGTTCTTGTGGGGTGACCGGTGGGAAACGTGGGTCTCGGGTTGCAGCGCTGAGGGCAGCCTCTATCACTGCCTGAACGAGGGGGGTGGTGGGGTAAGGGAGACCAATGCATCCCCTCAACGTCTTCGCTCCGTTATGGAGGCTGTTTAATGTAACAAAGACTCCGCACGGCTCCATTAGCTTGGTTGAAACGCTTTCAGGAACCTGCAAGACCTTCCCTTTTTTTAGGTATTCAGTTACAGTTTGTCTGGCTAGATTGACGAGAAACTTGCCTTCTTCGAGTGTCAGCTGAAACGTCATGTTGTTTCGCCCCTGACTTATGGAACATGAGTCCTGACGGTATTAAAGTTTCTGAAGAACTCTTCTTATTGATTCTATTCAGGAAGCCTACAGAAGAACTACTGTCCACTTAGAAGTTATTGGATTCTTCTTGGATTCCTTCCTTTGTGATGGTGATTTGGTAGTTTGTTTCTTAGTGGTCTTTGTCATTTTCTTAACTCCATTTGTGTACAAATATGTTGTCTACTACTGGTTATAAGATCTTTGAACCTAATAATAATTCTAAGATTTGTACATTATACCCGTTATGAGATAATCTAATGTTACTGTTTTCTGGTGAGAAAGAAAAGAGGCTATTTCATCTACGTTCATAAGAAACCTAACGTTTTATTTAACTAACCAACAGAGGATATGGATAGTGAATTAACTTAGTCAATGTTTCTTGACTGGATTGGATAATTTTTGGTCAAGGTTTCTTGACAAAAATGCTTTTCTGTATCCAATTACAATGTTTATTTGTGTCTATCATGGGGAAAATAAAGGTAGTTATTGGTTTATTCTTGACCTTTCTTTTTCTTTTGGGTATTATGTCTGGTGTTGTTTTTGCTACTTCAGGAAACTGGGTGGAAAAAGGAAGATTAACTGGATTTGCTCCAAAATTTGGTGAATCTCCTCTATTTACTATTGAAAGCAATGATTGGAGAATTAAATGGGAATATGTGCCCTATGCTGAGTATCCAAATTTAACAGCTTTTAGTATTCATGTTCAAACTCATGCAGAAGTGGAGGGCGGTCCAATTCTTCCTCCTTCTTTTAGAGAACATGAAGACCTAACATATAGTTTGTTGGTTGGTTCTATTATTAAATCAGGAACAAAAGAAACAAATGGAATATTATACATCAATGGTTTCAACGGAACATTTGTCATGGACATAGTTTCCAATGCAGATAGTTATGTTATAATTATTGAGGAAAACTTGGATGTTATTCCCGAGTTTCCATCATGGACACCACTACTGATTACTGTAGTTGCAGTGGTTGCTGTAACTGTGATTTACAGACGAAGACTGTCCAAATCTAATAATAGGGGAGGCAATCAGTGAAAAAATCCGCGTCTATGTTAATTTTGTTGCTGTTTCTTTCTGCTGTTATGGTTTCTTTTCCTCAAATTGGGGTAGTGAAGGCCCAATACACTCCGGATGGACAAGCGTTTATTCTTGTTTCGCCAATCAGCATTATTTCTCCTTCTAATAGTACCTATACTCCCCAATCGTTAACTTTGAACTTTACAGTTAAGAGTTTTCTTGATTCAAACAAAGCTAACATAACAATCGTTTATTCCATTGATGGAAAAACTAACAAAACAATAGACACACAATCAACACCTGTTCCTATGGGCATACAATCCTACTATTTGATTACTGGATGGGCTACTCTGCCAGAAATGTCTGAAGGGTCACATAGCATAACTGTTTATGGAAAATATGAATTTCCAATGTCTTATCACAATATTGGATTAGACAATAGAACAGTTTATTTCACCATCAGCACCAATTCAGAACAAGAAATTCCAGAGTTTCTCTCATGGATTATTCTGCCACTATTCTTGACTGCCACAGTACTTGCTTTAGTTGTAAGGAGAAGAATGAACGGTAATTCTGGACTTTAGTAGCTTCTGGCAGTAGCAACCAAGCTATAATGTTCAGTCTTGTTTTCATGAGTTGTTAGGGTGTATGACTAATTATTTTTCCACATCTAGGACAATGAATATGCCTTAGACTAGACTGAGAATCATAACCAGAATAACAGCATCTTTCTTAGGTAGAACATAACCACAATGGCGACATACGTAAGAATCTTGAGAAGTTATTGAATAGGGTGGACTTCTCTTAGAAGTTATTGGATTCTTCTTGGATTCCTTCCTTTGTGATGGTGAGTAAATCTACACCGTCGCCGCTCATGACGTCTCGGCGTACAGCAGATTTTATGGCTCGCAGCACCAGCGCTTTTGCGTCTTTCTGGGACATGTTGTCTTTGTATCCTTCCTCTAGAACCCCAGTGGCGATCTGGGCTCCTGAGCCTACAGCAGCATAGTTGTCGGGTAAAACAGATCCAATAACGTCAAGCACGTATATTGCTGGTCCATCATCATCCATTCCACCTACGATGGTTTGGGTAATCAAAGGAATCATACGCCTTCCGAAGAGAACGTTTGACATGACTTTGGCGGCTGATTGCACAGTCATCGGTCTCTTAGCGTCGAATGCAAACAGTTTTGCTTGGGCTTCTACTTCTCGCGCCAAAATTTGCATGTCGGAAACTAAGCCTGCACATGCTGCGCCGACCCTGTCGGCAATTCTGAAAACCTTTTTTCCTGTTCTGCTCATTATCATGGAGCCGTAGGATACTCTTTTTTCTGATGCTAAGATTACGCCGTCAGAGTAAACTAGGCCGATAGTGGTGGCTCCTGGAATGAAAAAACGAGCTTGGGCTTCGTCACTCAAATGTTGTTCCTCCAGTTTCAATGCAGTAATGTCCTGAAAGGGACTTTTAAACTTAATTGTAAACGCTACCGTTGAAGGTGCTGAGCACTCAAGTTTATTATTTTGTTCAGAGATATAGTTTGTCCTGAATGTTTACGGTGGAGGAAGGCAGAATGAAGAGGATTGGGTTGGTGACAAGCGGGGGAGATGCTCCCGGAATGAATGCTGCGATACGGGCGGTTACTCGTGTGGCTTATTCTGAGGGTTTAGAGGTTTTGGGTTTTGAGAGGGGATGGGAAGGTTTACTGACCAACACGTTTAGGCGGTTGACTCCCCGGAATGTTGGCGGGATACTTCATTTGGGCGGCACCATTCTCCGCACATCAAGGAGCCCAGAGTTTCAGAAGAGGGAGGGTATCCGGAAGGCTGCGGAAACTCTTGCCTCGAACAATGTTGATGGGCTTGTTGTGGTTGGCGGTGGCGGTTCTTTGCGTGGAGCTTTGGAGTTAAGCGGAGAGACGGATTCTTTGATTGTTGGGGTTCCGGCGACGATTGACAATGACGTGTTTGGGACGGATGAGACTATAGGTTTTGATTCTGCAGTGAACACTGCTGTCGCTGAGATTGACAAGATTAGGGATACTGCGAACTCTCATGACCGAATTTTCGTAGTGGAGGTTATGGGCAGGAAACGGGGTTTTCTGGCTTTGACGATTGGGTTGACTGTCGGGGCTGAGATAATCTTGGTTCCGGAGGTGGAGTATACTTTGGAGAAGATCATTAAGACATTAGAGAAGAGTGCTGCCAAAGGAAAGAAGTCAGGTATTATTGTGGCTGCGGAGGGAATCGGCGACACCCATAAACTGTTGAAAGAGATTGAGGAGAAGGCTGGGGTAGAGGTTAGATTAAGCGTTACAGGCTATGCGCAGAGAGGAGGCAATCCTACAGCCAGAAGCAGGCTCCTAGCTAACCTGTTCGGAAACAAAGCCGTAGAACTGGTACATAACAAACAGGGAAACAGGATGGTTGCCTTGCAGGAAGGAAAAACAACCAGCATAGACCTCGAACAAGTCTGCACTAAAGAAAAACCACTAGACCTAACTTTGATGGAACTAGCACAGACACTAGCAACGTAAAATGTCTTTTCATATTAGGAGAC
>Ga0315553_10003019_pt1 | contig 13270 bp, 12 predicted proteins | sample SalMarSW160140MG_FD_203099 | JGI IMG/M metagenome (GOLD analysis project Ga0315553, IMG submission 203099) | Salt marsh sediment microbial communities from the Plum Island Ecosystem LTER, Massachusetts, United States - Salt Marsh Sediment SW1601-40 ... | reverse complement strand
TGGGATTGCATTCGGCCCGATTATCTTCCAATCGAAGCCAGCATCCTCAATGCGGCACTTCCCTTTTGTCAACTCCAATAGCCGCTCTGCAACTGAACTACTCCCAGTGAACTGAGTCAACCGAACAACGGGGTTGGTAGCTAGTTTCTCCATTATCTGACCGCTGCAATGAATCAGGAGCAGGTCTTGCTCAGGCATTCCGCAATGCAGAAGCAGCCTTACAAAAGCTTCAGCAACAATGGAGGTAGCTGTCGCTTGCTTGAGAATCACTTTGTTCCCCATGTACAAAGCACCCATCGTCTGTAAAGCCATTATCTCCATTGGGAAATTGAAAGGCGTAATAACAGCGACGGGACCGTGGGGCCAACGATAGTCGATGGCTTCCTCCCCCAGGTGATTGCCCGGAGTAGTTTGTCCCTTGGCAAGGAATCTGACTTGATCGCCTGAAAAGTTCTCCAGGAATGTGGCTGTCACAGTGACTTCGCCACGACACTGCTCAGTATCCTTGGGCATAACTCTCTGAATCAATCTCGTGAAGTAGTTCTCCCCTTCGTCACTTCTGAGAAAATCGACGAGCCTTTTGCTAATCTCTCCATACGTCCGGTATCTTTCGACATTCATGATCGGGTTATGCAAGCCATATTTGGGGCATTTTGCCAGTGACTGAATGAAAGGTGCCAATTCTTTTTCGTTGGTGTCCGGCATGTGGATAAACGGTTCGCCGGACATTGGATCCACGACCTCTCTGTACTTCCTGGCCTCCAGCCATTTCCCGTCGATGAAATTCATTAGATGAGCTGGCTTAGCTCCCGAGATCTCGTCAGGTTGCCAGGGGAAGATGTCTTTTGGACTCGATGTTCTAACTCTGTTCATGTGCTACCTACCTCGTTTCTGTTTTAGTTCTTGATCCTTTGACAGGTTTGTCTATAACCCAATCTTCGGTATACTCCAAGCAGGGATTGGTTGTGGGAGAAGAATATGGAACATACGTTCATCGGGCAGTTGGCCCGGATACTCGTGAGTTGTCCTCTCAGATGTCCTCCCAATGAACGCTTCCACGGATCAGTCTGGTAGTCTGAGGACCCGTTAACAGCACCAGAATACTATCTATTTCTTCAAACTTTGTCAAACTCTTTATTCCGCTACATCGCTCGGTACATTGGCCGTCAGCGCTGACTAGTGAATATAAACTTCGCCGTGGCAATCCTCGTTATGGGCTCTTAAAAGAGGTTTCCCGAGTTCGAACCACCGGGTGCCTGCTTGCTGACACGGGTCGGGCAATAATCGATCAATGATGGAGAATGGTCGTCTCTAAGCACATGCGGCACCAACACGTGCATGGGTGGACAATTCCGGGATAATATGCTAGGTTTTCGTCTGCACAGTAGCACCAAGATTAGTATTGCATTGGGTACGTGTTAAGAGCACGATAAGGATTTCTCGGTGCATCGATGGAAGAAATACTGCCAAGTATCTATAGAATTGAAGTTCCTCTCCCCGGAAGTCCTCTAAAAGCTACCAACTCTTATGTTATCAAGGGAGCCGAGCAGTCTTTGATTGTTGATACCGGATGGAATCGAGAAGACTGTATGGAAGCACTTGTTTCCGGCCTGAAAGAATGTGGCGTGGATTTACAGCAGGCCGATTTCTTCATCACGCACATGCATGCCGATCATTCAGGGTTAGTGTCCACTCTCGCCGCAGAAGGGGCCAGAATTTACTTCGGGCGGGTAGATGCTGATGTTATCAGGTCTAGTACGCCTGAACACTGGGATAAAATGATTGATTTCGCTAGTAAATGTGGTTTTCCTAGAGAGGAGCTGGAAAGGGCTATTGGAAGCCACCCTGGTCGTAGGTATAGCCCGGATAATTCCTTGACCTTATATGTTTTAAAGGATGGCGATACGATCAGCATCGGAGATTACTTATTTGAATGTATCGAAACCCCCGGACATACTGCTGGTCACATTTGCCTTTACGAGCCCGCCAAGAAAATATTCATATGTGGTGACCATATTCTTTTCGATATAACGCCGAACATCACGCTCTCGTCTGAGACGCAGAATCCATTAAAAGAATATCTGGTGAGCCTGGACAAGGTCTATGATTTGGATGTTGAATTTGTATTGCCCGGTCATAGAAGTATCTTCGGGGATCAAAAGGAGAGAATTCGCCAGCTGAAGAAGCATCACCAGACACGGCTTGAAGAGGTAATCTCTAGTCTAGCAAAAGGTAAGCAAAACGCTTTCCAGATTGCATCACAAATGACCTGGGATATAGTTTACAAGTCTTGGGATTCATTTCCTCCGGCCCAAAAGCTGTTTGCATTTGGGGAAGCTTTAGCTCACTTGAAATATCTCGAGGAAGAGGGGCAGGTGGAGAGAGAAATAGAAGCAGGGGGACTGGTATTTTTCACGAGGGTATCAAATGCTTGAAGTAAAGATTGGTGTAATTGGTGGAAGTGGACTTTACGAAATGGAGGGGATGACAGAGATAGAGGAAGTGAAGGTAGGCACGCCCTTTGGTGAGCCCAGCGACGCCATTGTGTTGGGCAATTTAAGAGGAGTAGGGGTTGCCTTTATCCCCAGACATGGCCAGGGGCATCGAATAGGCCCCAGTGAACTACCGTCGAAAGCCAATATCTATGCCTTGAAATCTCTAGGGGTAGAAAGGATTATCTCTGTAAATGCTGTGGGCAGTTTTAAGGAAGAGATAGAACCTCTGGACATAGTCATTCCTGACCAGCTAATAGACCGCACAAAAGGAAGAGCCAGCACCTTCTTTACAGAAGGGATAGTGGGGCATGTCTCCTTCTCAGAGCCCTTCTGTCCTGTTTTGAGTCAACTCTCGTTTGAAGCAAGCGCCAAGGTCGGGGTTAAGGTGCATAAAGGTGGTACTTATCTGGTCGTGGAAGGTCCACAGTTCTCTACCAAGGCTGAATCAGAGCTTTATCGGTCCTGGGGTGCTGATATTATCGGAATGACGGCTTTGCCTGAAGCTAAATTAGCTAGAGAGGCGGAAATATGCTATGCCACACTGGCTATTGTCACAGATTATGATTGCTGGCATCCGAGTTATGGATCGGTTTCTACAGACATGATTTTAACCAATCTACGAAAGGGTATTAATGCCATAAAAAAGGTCTTGGGGCTACTACTACCTTCGATACCACAGAGACGAGATTGTACATGTGCTAGTGCCCTTAAATATGCCATAGCCACAGAGACGAAATACATATCCGAGGAGAAGAGGAAAGAGCTATCGCTGTTAATTGGCAAGTATTTAGGTGAGGAGAAAGATGTCCACCAAGCTTGAGTTCGGATGTTTACCCACTGCAATCGGCAGTATGCCTCATATGGATTCTAACGAGGCTTGTTCCATTATCATGAAATGTCTTCCTGACATTCCCGTCTGGCCACAATTACCGCATCGCTCTACTAAGGATGATTATCCAGTTTAGCGAAGGGTTTCCTGGAGTAGTTATAGAGGGGAACAAAATTCATATCGAGCCATCGGCGGATTTTGAGAGAGCGCTGGAGCAAATTCATATTGATTGTGAACAGGATGCCTCCCGGGAGTATGGCGTTTCACCCGAATACGCTGCCGGGCTTCATACTTTCCTCTCTAAAGCAAAGGGCAGTGGAGTAGTTAAGGGGCAGGTAACAGGTCCTATCACCTGGGGGTTGAGGGTTACCGATCGGGATGGTCTGGGTATACTATATGACGACACTTTATCCGAAACCGTGGCTAAATTCTTGAGGCTGAAAGCTTCGTGGCAAGAAAATATCTTGAGGGAAATAGCGCCAAATACCATTATCTTTGTTGATGAGCCCTATCTGGTTTCTTTGGGTTCGGTATTTACCCCTATTCCTGAAGAAAAAGTGCCTGTTCTACTCGAAGAGGTGCTTGGGGGAATAAAAGGGATAAAAGGATTACACTGCTGCGGAAACACTGACTGGTCGGTCCTTCTGGACACCACAGTCGATATTCTTAGCTTTGATGCCTATAACTATGCCTCTTCACTCAGTACGCACTCGAGTAAGGTGAAATTATTTCTTGAACGTGGTGGTAATATTGCCTGGGGGATAGTTCCGAATGAAGAAGAGACTTTAGCTAAAGAATCCTTGTCCAGTCTCCGTGACCGCCTGGAAGAAGCCATGTCTCCGTTCACCAGGGATGGCGTTAAGTTCAAGCAGCTCGTAGCTCAGGGGCTGGTAACACCCTCTTGTGGCCTCGAAGGCTTATCGCCTGAAGCAGTAAGTCAGGCTTTGGAATTCACAGCTAAGCTATCCGAGGACTTGAGAAGTCGATACGCAGTGTAACTTGTCGAGATAACTGCCCGAGGGTTTTACGGGTTAAGAACAAGAGCTATTGTTCCTCGGAATCTCTTTCTAGAGCTATTATTTTGTCCACCCTTCGTAAGTGTCTACCGCCTTCAAAATCCACGGCCAGGAAAGTCTTGACTATTTCCAAAGCGGACTCGTTGTCTATATTCTCCGCCCTTAAGCAAAGAACGTTGGCATCGTTGTGCTGGCGGGCTCGTTGTGCTGCGAATACATCACAGCACAAAGCCGCCCTTATACCATTTATCTTGTTGGCAGCTATGCTCATGCCTATGCCGGTATTGCATATTAGAATGCCTTGGTTTGCATTCCCCGATGCCACTTCCTCCCCGACTTTTTGGGCGATATCAGGATAATCCACAGATTCAGTGCTATAACAACCAAAGTCTTGAGAACTATAGCCCGCATTCTGCAGAAAGGGCATAATTAACTGCTTTAGAGCAAAACCACGGTGATCACAGCCTATAGCAATGTGCTTCACTAGTTACCTCCGAGTATTCTTTATAAGCTTTGTTAATTTCATCTGAGGGGATGATGCCCTGACGCAAGACTATCAACGTTTCACTGGTAACATCCACTACAGTGGATTCCTTGCCGCCAGGACATTTGCCGCCATTGATAATAAAGTCTATTTGCCCTCCCAACTGTTGTCCAACCTCCTCGGCAGTTAAGGCAGCCGGTTGGCCACTAATATTGGCGCTGGTCCCGATTAAGGGATTCCCGAGGCGTTGGATGATAGCCAGACAAACTGGGTGATCGGGAACGCGTACTGCTATATTGGGTCCTGGAGCTAGATGGGCGGGCACCGAGCCCTTTCTTGGTAAAACCAGAGTTAACCCACCGGGCCAAAAACGCCTTGCCAAAAACCAGGCAATTTCTGGTATTGGATCGGCCAGAAAAGTCAAGTGTCCTATATCATTTAAAAGTAAGGGAAGTTGTCGATGCTTGGGGCGATTTTTTATCCGGCAAATCCTATCCACTGCAACCGCATTGAAGGCATCAGCTCCCAGACCATAAACTGTATCCGTAGGGCAGGCGATTACCCCACCTTTTTGAAGGATCTTAACGCCCTTCTCGATTTCTCGCTGTAAAATATCCATGTTTCCTTATTTTAGTATAGCATGGCGGAGCTCGGAGCGAGAATTTACGATTTATTCATCCAATAGCTCAGGAAGACTATAACTATAAGCGAGAAGTGTCGCTGGTTGGGGAAAGGCTAAGCGTATTTGTAGTTGATAATAGTCCATAACAATGGTAAGCTAAATGCATTCACCGCCGCAAATCTTCAATGAAAAAGAAGTCAGAAAGCCATAGAGTTACTGCTAGCGATGACATCGAAGTCTCCACTTATCTGGAGCTAGCCAAGGAGTTGCGCGGCGAACAACCTGTAGTTGAACCTGAGCTCCCCCAGAGCGAACGTGAAACTATAGTTGTGCTCGACTTTGGTTCTCAATATAGCATGCTCATTGCCAGGCGGGTACGGGAATGCCAAGTCTACTGTGAAGTCGTACCCTATGATACGCCCTGGGAGAAAATAGCTTCACTCAACCCACGGGGATTCATACTCTCGGGAGGTCCGGCCAGCGTTTATGATTCCGGCGCTCCTATGCCTTTGCCATATATTTATGAGCGGCGTCTCCCTGTTATGGGCATTTGCTACGGAACGTTTGCTATCACCTATAACTTAGGCGGTCAGGTGACTCAGGGAGCAAAACGTGAATACGGCCACACAATCCTATACATAAGCGCTGAAGACTGTCCTCTTTTTGCCGGTCTTCCATCATCTCTGCCGGTATGGATGAGCCATGGTGACCAGGTAGCAGAGATGCCGCCTGGCTTCAAGGCTCTGGCCTATACTGAAAATTCACCGTTCGCAGTTATAGGTAACGACAATGGCATTTACGGACTGCAGTTTCATCCTGAGGTGGTCCACACACCTCAGGGTAAAACCATATTCCAGAATTTTGTACTTAACATATGCGGCTGCCAGGGCAACTGGACACCGGCCAATTTTATAGCTGAAAGCATAGATAAAATTAAGGGGCAAGTAGGAAGTGGAAGAGTGGTCTGTGCGCTTTCTGGCGGTGTCGATTCGGCAGTAACTGCTACCATTGTTGACCGTGCTATTGGTAATAAATTAACCTGCATCTTCATCAACAATGGCTTATTGCGTCGTGATGAACCTGAAAGGGTGCTTAATACCTTCAAGCGCAACCTTAAGATGGATGTAGTTTATATAGACGCTACCGACAGGTTTTTAGAACGACTTAAGGGAGTCACGGATCCAGAAAAGAAGAGGCAATTGATAGGTAATGAGTTCATCCGAGTTTTTGAGGAAGAAGCGGCCAAATTGGGTAAGATTGATTTCCTGGCCCAGGGTACTCTTTATCCCGATGTCATTGAAAGCACCTCCACCGAAACCAAAGCTGCGGTCAAGATAAAGAGTCACCATAATGTCGGAGGATTACCGGCTAAAATGAGCTTCACTCTTGTCGAGCCGCTGAGATATTTGTTTAAGGATGAAGTTCGAGAGGCGGGGTTAGCTATGGGTCTGCCCGAGGATATGATATGGCGGCAGCCGTTTCCTGGACCGGGATTAGCTATTCGCATTATCGGTGAGGTGACCAGGGAGAAGCTGGAGATACTTCGCGCTGCTGATTGGATTGTGATGAATGAAATTAAAAAGGCCAAACTCTATCGCCAGCTATGGCAAAGCTTTGCTGTGCTTACTGATGTCAGGAGCGTTGGTGTCATGGGTGACTACAGAACCTATGGCTACTTGGTAGCGGTCAGAGCAATAACTAGTGAAGATGCTATGACTGCTGATTGGGCTCGTCTCCCCCACGACCTTCTTGCCAGAATATCTGACCGTTTGGTTAATGAAATCCCCAATGTCAACAGGGTTGTTTATGATGTCACCAGTAAACCGCCAGCGACCATAGAATGGGAATAGGTATCAAGGGAGGAGAAAAGATGAGTTATTCTTTCGAAGAAATGAGTGACGAACAGCTAGCTATACTAGACGATTTAGAGATGCTCCGTGAGGATTTGATAGGCGAGCTGCAAGCCATTAACCAGTATGAAGACCATATATTAAACCTGGAAAATGAGGGTGCTGTGACTACACTGGAGCATATTATTGAAGAAGAAAAGGAGCATGTCGTAGAGTTGCTGAGACTAATTCAAAATCTCGACCCCGTGCAGGCCGAGAAATTCAAGGAGATTTTATAATGCCATGTCAAACAGAGTTAAACTAAAAGGTGTAAAGAAGAATAGAGGGAAGCATAAGAAGAAGCGGTAGGTATTCTCCGAGTCCAAGGTCGGCTGTTTCTAGTGGTAACTTTCATAATCATTCCCAGTGCCATCTTTTAAAAAATTGGCGTTGAAAAATCCAGAAAGCGGAGGACAGAGCAGGGCTATACCCTTAAGACTCACACTCGAAGGTGAACTTTGAGAATACTAGTCATTGGTGGTGGAGGCAGGGAACATACCTTGGTATGGAAGATTGTCCAGAGTCCCCGCGTGGAAAAAGTTTTCGCTGCTCCGGGAAATGCCGGCACAGCGGCCATCGCGGAAAATCTGAATTTGCGCCCCACAGATATAGAGGGGCTGGGCAAGGCGGCTAAAGAAAAGAGTATTGACCTTGTCGTAGTTGGTCCCGAGGCTCCGCTAGCTTCGGGCATGGTGGACTACTTCGATAGTCTGGGTATTCCTGTTTTCGGTCCCACTAAAGCAGCCACCCAGATAGAATCAAGCAAAGTTTTTGCCCGAAATTTAATGGAGAAGTATGGCATCTCCTATCCTAAAGGCGCTGTCTTTTCCTCTTATTTCGAAGCTCGTAAATATCTTGAAGAACAGCCTCTACCTGTCGTCATCAAGGCTGATGGCTTAGCTGCTGGCAAAGGTGTGGTTATAGCTGATTCTTTGACGGATGCCCACAAAGCCCTTGGCGACATAATGGAAGCAAAGATTTTGGGTTCCGCTGGAGACAGGGTAATAATTGACGAATATGTTAGCGGTCGAGAAGTAAGCCTCATAGCCTTTACCGATGGCAAAACAGTCTCACCCATGGTACCAGCTTGCGACTATAAGAAAATCGGGGATAATGACCAGGGTCCCAATACCGGAGGTATGGGAAGTTATAGCCCACCGGGTTTTTTCTCCGCCGGGATGACAGAAAAGGTAACCAAGGATATTTTGGTACCGACTGTTAAGGCTATGGCTGAAGAAGGCATACTTTATAAGGGAGTGCTCTATGCGGGATTAATGATTGTTGATGGAGAGCCAGTGGTGCTGGAATTCAATGCTCGCTTCGGTGACCCAGAAACTCAGGTCGTTTTGCCTCTTCTCAAAACCGACCTTGTGGATATACTTGTGGCAGTAGTCCGGGGCAACCTCGACCGGGTGAAAATAGAGTGGAGTGCCGAGGCCTGCGTTGGAATAGTTGCGGCTTCGGCTGGCTATCCTGGAAGCTATAAAACTGGCTTTCCCATACAAGGGATAGACAATGTGGACAGGGATGTGCTAGTTTTCCATGCTGGAACTAGGTTGGGAAATGATGGCATAATTTATACTGATGGTGGGCGGGTGCTCACCGTAGCAGGCATGGGTAAAGACATGGCTGAAGCTCGAGAAAAAGTTTATGGCAACACTGCTAATATTTACTTTAAAGGTTGTTATTATCGTAAAGATATTGCTTTAAGGGAGGTAGCCTGAATGGCATTAGTAGGTGTAGTTATAGGTAGCAAGACAGACACCGAACTGATACAACCAGCGCTGGACACGCTTAAGCAGTTGGGCATTGATTATGAGCTTTCCGTTATCTCAGCCCATAGGAATCCGGAAAAAGTAAGAGAGTATGGCTTGCAAGCAGAGAAGAGAGGGCTGAAAGTCATAATTGCTGCTGCTGGCAAAGCCGCTCATCTTCCCGGTGTTATGGCTAGCTGGACAACTTTGCCTGTAGTCGGCGTGCCCTTACCTAGCGGTGAGCTTAAGGGCGTAGATGCTTTGCTCTCCATAAGCCAGATGCCTGGGGGAGTGCCGATAGCCTGCATGGGTGTTGGTAAAAGTGGGGCAAGGAATGCTGCTTTGTTCGCTGCCCAGATCTTAGCCACCGAGAGTAAAGAGATGAGAGAAGCCTATCGTAAATACAAGCAAGAGTTAGCAAGGGATTAACATGATTGAACGGTACTCCAGACCTCAGATGAAGAAAATCTGGTCTGATAAAAACAAATTTGACCAGTGGCTTAAGGTAGAGATAGCCGTTTGTGAAGCCTGGGCTGAGTTGGGTGAAATACCCCGAGAAGATATAGTTAAGATAAAGAAAGCCAGCTACAACATAGGTCGTATTGCCGAGTTTCTGCAGGTGACCCATCATGACATGACTGCGTTTCTTAATGCCGTGGCTGAAAGCCTGGGTTCGGAGTCGCGCTTCATACATCTTGGTCTGACCTCTTCAGATGTTATCGATACCGCCCTTGGTATGCAATTGACACAAGCGGCAGATATCTTGGCAAAAGACATAGCCGAGCTTGTATCCGTACTGGAAAATAAAGCTATAGAGCATAAGTACACCCTTATGATGGGGCGGACCCATGGGGTTCATGCTGAGCCTACTACCTTTGGTCTGAAGATGGCCCTGTGGACTGAAGAAATGAAGCGCAGTGCTCAAAGGTTGGTTGAAGCTAGGAGCAATATCTCAGTGGGCAAAATATCCAGCACGGTAGGTACTTATGCGACTGTGCCTCCTCAGGTTGAGAAAATAGCTTGCGCCAGGCTAAGGCTTACACCAGCTCCCATATCGAGCCAGATAATACAGCGCGACCGCCATGCTCAATTCCTGACCACTTTGGCTATTATCGCGAGCTCCCTGGAGAAATTTGCCACCGAGATCAGAGGTCTCCAACGAACGGAAGTGCGGGAAGTTGAAGAACCTTTTGCAGAAGGACAAACTGGTTCGTCGTCGATGCCTCACAAAAGAAATCCCGAGCTTTGTGAGCGTATCTGTGGGTTAGCAAGATTGATAAGAGGCTATGCTTTGACTTCTCTGGAAAATATCGCCCTATGGCATGAACGTGACATCAGTCATTCCTCCACAGAGCGAATTATTCTGCCTGACTCCTGTCTGGCGCTGGATTATATGCTATCTATATTTACTTCGATAATGAAGGGGCTCAAGGTTTATCCCGAAAACATGCAGCGTAACATCGAGCTCACCCAGGGGGTAATCTTCTCCCAGAGAGTGCTCCTCGCATTGATAGAAAAGGGTCTAACACGAGAAGAAGCTTATAAGATGGTGCAGGACAATGCTATGAAGGCTTGGGAGAAAAGGAAAAGCTTTCTGAGTTTACTTGAAGCAGATAAACGGATAACTACTCGTTTGAGCAAAAAAGAACTGAATTCTCTCTTCGACTACAATTACTATCTGAAATACGTCAATACTGTCTTTGAACGATTGGGGCTAACTAAAACCAGGCGGGGAAATAAAGCTGGCAAAGCTGGGTCAACTGAATTGGCTCCTAGGGCAGTATAGTGATGGGGCATTGACTTCGAAGTTTTTGCCTTAGCGTATAACGGAGGGAAATAGAAAGATGAAGACTGCGCAAGAATACCTTGATAGCATGAAGAAAATGCATTTTGAACTCTACATGTTTGGAGAGCGGGTTACCAATCATGTAGATAATCCTATTATCAAACCGACAAGGAATTGTATAGCTGCTACTTATGAACTTGCCGAAGAGTCCAAATTTCCACAATACCAAGACGTTATGACAGCCACCTCTCATCTAACGGGAAAGAAGATAAATCGTTTCTGTCACATTCATCAGAGTATCGAAGACCTGGTCAACAAGTCAAAAATGGGTAGAGTCTTGGGTGCTTATACTGGTTCTTGCTTTCAGCGTTGTGCTGGAATGGACACCTTGAATGCTTTATCGATGGTGACTTATGACATTGACCAGAAGTATGGGACCGAATACAACAACCGTTTCCTGAAATACTTGAGATATGTACAGGATGAAGACCTGGTTTGTTGCGGCGCCATGACGGATGCCAAGGGCGATAGAAGTCGTCATCCAGCCGAGCAAGCTGATCCCGACCAATACCTTCACGTAGTGGAAGAGAAGCCGGATGGCATTGTGGTTCGTGGAAACAAGATGCACCAGACAGGAGCTGTAAATTCGCATGAAATTATCTGCATGCCGACTAGAGCTATGCGTGAAGAAGACAAGGACTATGCCATTTCTTTTGCCTTGCCAAGTGATACTGAAGGAATTGTATACATCTATGGGAGACAACCATGCGACACGAGAAAAATAGACAGCCCGAAGATGGATGTAGGTAACATTCTTTATGGTGGACAGGAATGTATGGCTGTTTTTGACGATGTGTTTGTTCCTTGGGAACGAGTCTTTATGTACAAAGAATATGACTTTGCTTTTGACCTTGTAGAGAAGTTTGCTTCCTATCACCGCCAGAGTTATGCCTGCAAGTCAGGTATGGGCGATGTCTTGATTGGCGCCAGTCAATTAATTGCTGAGTATCAAGGCACTGCCAAAGCTTCTCATATTAAAGACAAAATCCTTGACATGATTCAGCTCAATGAAACCCTGATGTCTTGCAGTCTTGCCTGTGCTTACGAAGGGCACAGAGAAGCTTCGGGGACTTATCTTGTAGACACTCTAAGAGCCAATGTATCTAAACTAAACGTGACGAAATTCCCTTATGACATAGCCAGACTGGCCCAGGACATCGCTGGCGGCTTAATAGTAACCATGCCTTCTGAAAAAGACCTTAAGCATCCCACGATAGGCAAATATGTTGCTAAATATCTGAAGGGTGTTGATGGTATTGCGGTGGAAGATCGCGTTCGCGTACTACGACTGATTGAGAGTATCACGGTCGGTTTAGGAGCCGTATGTTATTTGGCGGAATCGATGCATGGTGCCGGATCACCCATGGCTCAGAAGATTATGATTGGCAGACTGGCCAATATAGAGCGAATGAAAAGCAGTGCCAAGAGGTTGTGTGGCATTGAACCCTAGTTACTGGTTTAAAGAGAACCGAACCCTCAAGTCTTTACTGGAAACATCGTAGCTTGAGTTGAGGAGACTATGGGTAATAATTCGACAGTCTTAGTGAATACGAACTTAACTCTACCTTTATTTCGGCGGGGCAAGGTAAGAGATGTCTACGGTTTAGGTGAACAACTACTTATCGTGTCGACTGACCGTATCTCGGCGTTCGATGTCATCCTACCGTGCGGCATCCCTGACAAAGGAAAGGTTCTTAACCAGCTTTCTGCCTTCTGGTTTAAAGAAACAGCCAATATCATCCCGAATCATCTTATCAGGGTAATAGATAGCGATGTTGTTTTGAGCGAAGTGAAAAATCTCTCGAACCAGCCAGGGGAAATTCCCGATTCTCTTATCGGCCGCTCTATGGTTGTGGCTAAGGCGGAGCGGATACCTGTAGAATGCGTCGTTCGTGGCTATTTATCTGGCTCAGCTTGGGCGGAATATAAAGAAACTGGTAAAATTGGCGATATCAACTTACCTCACGGATTGAAAGAAAGCCAGGAATTGCCCCAACCTCTCTTTACCCCCACTACTAAGAGCGATACGGAGCACGACCGCCCTTTAACCAATCAAGACATAAAAGACCTGGGCGTTGAAGACATATATGCGGAGTTAGAGCAAAAAAGCCTGCTTATCTACGGATATTCTCGTGATTACGCTAAAACCAAGTGCATAATAATCGCCGATACCAAGTTTGAATTTGGCTTCGTCGACGGCAAATTAACTCTTATCGACGAGGTACTAACGCCGGATTCCAGCCGCTTCTGGGATGTCAGCCAGTATGAGGTTGGTCGTTCGCAGCCTAGCTTTGATAAACAGGTAGTCCGTGATTGGCTTTCAGCTTCAGGATGG